>Ga0075421_100001641_pt1 | contig 26399 bp, 18 predicted proteins | sample SoiMetdeltSBSDD5_FD_75292 | JGI IMG/M metagenome (GOLD analysis project Ga0075421, IMG submission 75292) | Bulk soil microbial communities from a Populus tree surrounding site in Tennessee, USA - Soil MetaG P. deltoides SBSDD5 | ecosystem: Environmental > Terrestrial > Soil > Tree plantation... | reverse complement strand
CTCGCCGTCGTCCGGCGTCTCGTCGCCGACGATCATCCGGAAGATGGTGGTCTTGCCCGCCCCGTTCGGGCCGACGAGCCCGACCTTCTCGCCGGGGTTCAGCTGGAAGGAGGCGTCGACGAAGAGGACCTGCCGGCCGTACAGCTTGTTGACGTTGGCGAAGGAGATCATGGGAAGGGGAAGGATAGCACCTGCTTCGGCATGGTTCTCGGGTACACTCCGAACAGGCAGAAACTCTCGTGAGAGACACATTCGGGAATCCATCCGCGTCTCTCGGGCCGCCATGGGCCCGCTCCTTGACGACTGTCTCCATGAGGCTGTGCGTCGTTGGCGCGGCTGGGCTTCTCGCGGCTCCGGTGGTCGGCGACGTGCTTCCTGATCCTGCCCCCTCGCCTCCCGTCGCGACGGAGCGCGCAGCCGGGCCAGGCGTCCCCGTTCCGGACGGCATCGAAATTACCTACGATGAGCGCCAGAAAATCACCTGGTACAAACCCAGAATGGACCTGTGGGGGTCGTTCGATTTCCGAATCCTTCCCGTCCTGGGGAGCGCCGACGGCGGCCTGCGCAAGATCGGCATCGACATCATCGTCAAGAATCCACCCAAGGGACGCCCGACCTCGATGCAGGTGAAGACCGAAGCGGATCCATGGGTCATTCCGATTTCCGAGTCCGAGAAGGTCGTCACGACCGACCTGGGATGCCGCGTGGCGCAAAGCATCTTTCTGCAGAACCAGGCCTCGCTCGCGCAGATGCTGGCCCGTGTCAAGCAGGCCGAGGTCGCGCTGATGGGGGAGGGACGCCCCGTGCGCTACAAGCTGACGGAGGACGACCTGGAGAACTTCAGACGGATCGCTGCCCTGTGGGAAGCCGAGACCCTGCCTCAGCGACCGGAGCAGCAGCCGATCCCGGAACCGAATTATGCCGGCATGAACGACGTGACGCTTCCCAGGATCATCGCGAGGTCCAAAGTCACGCCCAGATTTCCCCAGCGCGCCGAGGGCAGGAAGATTCTCGGGCGGGTGGTGCTCCAGGCGGTGGTCCGAAAAGACGGCACGATCGGCGAGCTCGAGGTGCTCAAGCCCGCGGGCGGTGACTGCGGCTTCGAGGAGGCGGCCATCGAAGCGATCCGCAAGTGGCGCTACAAGCCGGCCACGAAGGGGGGAGAGCCGGTCGACGTCTATTTCACCATCGTCGTCGATTTCACATATGGCTCCTACAAGATGGCCCCGGGCTGAGAAGACGGTACGTAGGCGGCGTCCGGGTTTATAGTGGAAGCGCATGGACCACTGCTTCCGGGAGGATCGCACATGAGAGTGCTGGGAATCGCCCTTGTCGGGCTCGGCCTGACCGCCTCCGTCTTTGCCGCAGGGACGAAGGCGCCGACCGTGGGAAGAGTCGCGCCGGCGTTCAATCTTCCCGGCTCGGACGGGAAGAGCCACAGTCTCGCGGACTTCAAGGGGAAGCAGGCGGTCGTCCTCGCCTGGTTCCCCAAAGCGTTCACGGGCGGCTGAACAGCCGAATGCGCATCGCTCCGGGCGAGCGGTGACAAGATCCGGTCGTTCAACGTCGCCTACTTTGCGGCGAGCACCGACGACGCCGAGACCAACAGCAAGTTCGCCAAATCGCTTGGCCTGGACTACCCGATCCTGAGCGACGCGGACAAGGAGACGGCCCGCGCCTACGGCGTCCTGAAGGACGGTTATGCCTCGCGGCACACGTTCTATATCGGAGTGGACGGCCGCATCCTGTACATCGACCGCGCCGTGAAACCTTCGTCGGCGGGGGATGATGTCGCGAAGCGCCTGGAGCAGTTGAAGATCGCCAGGCGGCCCTGATCAGCCTCCCGCCTCCCGGCGGGAAGGTGCCCTCGACGAAGCCGGCGGTGCCGCCGGCCCCGAGACTAGCAGGTCGAGTTGCTGCAGTCGAAATGATCCGACTGGCAGTTGGTCCCGGAATGCGAGACACACTTGAAGCTGATGCGCGGTCCCGCGGTGCACATCTTGTTGTTGCACGCGGGAGCGGCCGCGGCAGATGGGGCCGCCAGGTCAGACAACGCGGAGACGTACGGACCCCGGTCCATGCGATCAGTGGCCAGCATGGGAAGGGTCGCCACGAGCGCGACCAGGACGAGGAAGCGAACGGCGAAGCGGAGGGCTTTTCTCATGGGCACCTCGATCGTTCTGAAGGATGAAACGACGGGCCGGCGGCACCACCGGCAGGTCCTTGCATATCACAGGGAACGGTGAGGTGTCGAGGAAGGTCGGCGACTCAGAACTGGTAGACGTACCCTGCGTAGACCCCGCCCAGGTTGAACTTCGACGTCGTTCCCTGGCTGGTCTTGAATTCCAGGCCCGGATTGGCGCCGAGGTCGAAGATCAGGATGTGGTGGCCGTCGCCGACCTCCACCCCCGCCCCGACGCTGATCGCCGTGTCGTTCCCGTCAACCTGCTGCAGGCTGATGCCCGAGAGCTTCCCCTTGAGCTTCTCCTTCAGGTTGATGACGGAGTAGCCGCCGTGAACGAACAGGCGGACGACCCCTTTCTGGTTGAACATGTAGCCCACGCTGGCTTCGAGGCGCGTCAGGTCGTAGGAGTCCACGGTCGGCTCGGCGCCGAGGCCCAGATCCGTGAAGGTGAACACCTCGTCTGAGGAGGTCCCCGCGACCAGGCGGAAGACCAGGCCGCGCCGCTGGACCAGGCCGACCGTCATGAAGATGCCGAGCGGATCGGGCCCGACCCCGCCGCTGTCGCTCGCAAAGTCCTGGATGGCGACGCCGCCCCCGACGTCGATCTTGACCGCCTTGCCGGGCTTGCCGGCGGCGTAGGCGGATGAAGCGGCCGCCGCGAGAAGCACCAGGATCGCCCCGACTCGTCTCAACGAACTCCCTCCCCGGCCGGACCTTGCTGCCCCAGATGTAGGGTCCGATCGGGGAATTGTCAAGACTCAGGGCAGGTCGGCGGCCCTCCCCCCCTGCGGCTCGCCGTCGGCCCCGGCCGACATCGAGGCGGCCGCGCTCCCGGGAATGTCGTACAGGTGGAGCTTCTTCCCCTGCAGGTGAATATCGAACCAGTTCGTGATGTGCTGCAGGCGCTCGACCCGATGCCAGGGGTCGCCGGAGCGCGACAGCTCGTGCGACTCGCCCGGGAAGCGGACCATGACGACCGGGCGGTGCAGGTACTTCAAGGCGCGGAAGAGCTGCTCTCCCCCGGTGGCCGGCGGCGTGCGCAGGTCCGACTCCCCTTCGATCAGCATCAGGGGGGTCTTGATGTCGTTCACGTAGCTCAACGGCGAGCGGGCGCGGAAATCGTCCGCCTGCTCCCAGGGGGCCCCCTTGAACCACGTCGGCTGGAACAAGGTGAAATCGGCGGTGAACCACCACGCGGACCAGTCGGCGATGGAGCGCTGCGATACGGCCGCGGCGAACCGCGTCGTGTGCCCGATCAGCCAGTTGGTCAGGACGCCCCCGCCGCTTCCCCCGGTGACCCCGACGTGACGCTCGTCGACGAGCCCGCGCCGGACCAGCTCGTCCACGCCGGCCAGCAGATCCTTGGCGTCGTCGCCGGGATAACGGTACTGGATGACGTTGCCGAACTCCTGGCCGTAGCTCGTGCTGCCGCGTGGATTGGGATACAGGACGACGTACCCCCGGGCGGCCATCGACTGCATCTCATGGAAGAAGTTGAAGCCGTACGCCGCGTGCGGCCCGCCGTGGATGTTCAGGATGAGGGGATACTTCTTGCGCGGATCAAAGTTGGGCGGCTTCTGGACCCAGGCCTGGATCTTCCTGCCGTCGAAGCTGGAGTACCAGATCTCCTCCGGCTCGGTGACCTGGAGCCCGGAGAACAGCTCCTGGTTGACGTGCGTCAGGCGGGTGAGCTTCCCGTCGCCGCCGACGAGGTGCAGGTCCCCCAGCTCGGTCGTCGTGGTGATGAGCACGACGATCCGCGAGCCGTCCGGCGTCGCCGTCCATGCCGACACCTCCTGTTTGCCGGAGGTGACCATCTGCGCCTGGCCGCTCTTGACCTCGAAGCGCCTCAGGTTCGCGGTCCCCTGGTCGGCCACCCGGGCCACCACCGTGCGTCCGTCGTCCGCCCAGAACGGCCGCGACTGGGCGCCGCCGCGCGGGGCGTGCTGATCGCTGATGATCCCCCCGCCCACCTCGCGGTCGAGCCCGGGCGCCACCGAACGGGGCCTGGAGCCGGGCGCCGCGTCCGCCACGAACAGCTGCGGCTGATCGTAGGAGCGGGGCGGACGGTTGACGTCGCCGACGAACGCGACCCTCCGTCCCCCGGCATCGAGCTGGAAAGCGCCCACCGTCCCGTCCATCGAGACGAGCCGCGAGACGTCGCCGCCCGACGCGGAAACCGAGTACAGCGACGAGCTGGGCAGCTCGTAGTACGGCTCCAGGCTGCGGTCGGCCGTGAAGTGGATCTTCGATCCGTCGGGCGACCAGGAGGGGGCCCCCTCGTCGTACGGGCCCGAGGTGATCCGCTTCGGCGAGGAGTCCGCCCCGGGAGCGGCCGGGACGGAGATGGTCCAGATGTGGGAGTGGCGATCCGGCTCGATGTACCCGTCGTTGTCTTCGCGGTAGACCGCCAGGGTGACCACCCGCACGTCGCTCTCGCGCTCTGGCTCGGCCGCGCCGGCCTGCTTCTTCCGGGCTTCCTTCGCCAGGTCCTCGTCGCTGGTGCTGCTGAGGAAGGCGATCGTCCTGCCGTCCGGAGACCATGCGGGGGCCACGGCCCCCTTCGGGAGCGACGTGAGCTGCCAGGCCTCGCCGCCGGTCATCGGAAGCACGAAGAGCTGGGGCGGTTGCGGCTTGCCGTCCTTCTCCGCCGAGCGCACGAACACCAGCCGGCTGCCGTCGGGGGACCAGCGCGGGCTGCCGTCCCGGGGCCCGCCGGTCAGCCGTCGCGGCGCATCTCCCTTCGTCGAGACCGTCCAGATCTCGGTGGCGTACCCGTCCTTCTTGTCGTTGACCTGCACGCGCACGAACGCGACGCGCGAGCCGTCGGGAGAGATCCGCGGGTCGGCGATCCAGACGAAGCGGAACAGGTCCTGTTCCTGGATCGGCCTCGTTCCGGCGGCAGCCGCATCCGGGACGGGGGCGAGCAGCGACAGGCCGAGCAATGCGATCCAGACCACCGGTCGTCCGCGCATGGTTTCCTCCTGGGAAAGCCGCATCTTAACCGACTTTGCCCGCCACGCTCCCGGCGCCACGATGGCTCAGGTCATCGACGGGGGATCGTCCAGGCCGGCGAGCCCCCGTGATGCCGACCGCACCGCCAGCAGGATGCCGGTGATCACCGCCCCCGGGGCCGCCGCCACCCACCAGGCCTCCTGCAGCGTCTCGCGGCCGGAGGCGAGGATGTCGCCGAGCGAGACGGCCGGCGGCGGCGCGCCGAGCCCCAGGAACGAGAGGGCCGACTCGAGCACGATGGTGTCGGCGAAGCGCAGCGCCGCGAACACGGCGAGCACCGGGAGGATCTGAGGCACCAGGTGCCTGAGGACCAGCCGCGGGGCGGAGCTGCCGGCGGCCCGGGCGGCCTGCGCCGGCCCGCTGTCGCGGAACGACAGCGTCTCGGCGCGGACCACCTTGGCGAGCCCGGTCCACGTCGTGCCCCCCAGCACCAGGACGAGGACCGGGATGGAGGGACGGAACATCGCGGCGCACACCATGATCAGGAGGAGCCGCGGTATCGACATCAGCACCTCCACGGCGCGGCTCACGACGACATCGCACCATCCACCGGCGAGGCCGGCGAGCGCTCCGGCGCCGACGCCGACCAGGAGCGCCAGGGCGACGCACAGGGCGGCGAGTCCGACGGAGTGCCGCACGCCGTGCAGGAGCCGGCTGGAGACGTCCCGGCCCAGCCCGTCCGTCCCGAGCGGATAGAAGCGCGGGAAGGGACCCGCCGTGACGTCCGCGGCGGCCAGGGCCTGGCGTCGTCCCGCGCGGTCGAACTCCCAGCCTGAGGGGGTGCGGCTGAGCCCGGTGACGACGAGGGTCCGGGGCCCCGTCACGATCGCCTGGGCCCGTGTCCACGGCGGCAGCAGGCGGGCCCCGGCCACGTCCTCCTGCTCCTCGGGCGGATGCGGCGCGATCCACGGGCCGGCGAGGGCCAGGAGACAGACCGCCAGGCCCGCCCAGGGGCCGGCCCGGCGAAGGCCGCCCGGGTTCACGGCCGGGCCTCCCGCGTCCTCGGATCGAGGGCGGCGGCGGCGAGATCGGCCGCGAGCCCGCCGGCGGCGACCAGGATCGACGCGAGACAGGTGCATCCGAGGATGAGCGGCACGTCCCGCGCCAGGACCGCCTGGTAGGCCAGTCGCCCGAGACCGGGCCAGGCGAACAGGACCTCGATCGCCACGCTCCCTCCGAGCAGACCCGGAATCGCCAGCCCGAACAGCGCGGTGACCGGCAGCAGCGCGGCCCTCAGGGCGTGGCGCAGCTCGGCCTGCCGGCTTCCCAGCCCGCGGGCGCGGGCCGCGCGGACGAAGCCGCGGCCGAGGGTGGCGTGCATCTGGTCGCGGACGTACAGGGCGATCCCGGAAGCGGCGGGCAGGACGAGCGCGAGGCAGGGGAGCGCCAGATGGCGCAGCGTGTCGAGCAGGCGCCACGAGACCGGCATGTCGACGGCCCCGATGGAGTGCATCTGGGAAACGGGCAGCCAGGCGAGCCTCACCGCCAGGAGCCAGGCCAGCGGCAACGCCAGGCAGAAGGAGGGAACGGCGTACAGGGCGGCCGCGGCCAGCGACACGCCCCGGTCGGTGAAGCCGGACCGCGAGCGGGCGGCCGCGACCCCGGCGGCGAGGCCGAGGGCGAATTGCAGCACCAGGGCCGGACCGGCCAGCACCAGGGTGTTGCATGCCGCCTGGCGAATCAGCCCGGCCGCCGGCTGACGGTAGGACCACGACGTGCCGAGGTCCCCGCGAAGCAGGCCTCCGAGCCAGTCGGCATACCGGACAAGAAACGGACGGTCCGTTCCGAAGGCCTCGTGCATCCGGGCGGCCGTCTGCACGCTCACGCCCGGCTCGCGGAGCCTGTCGAACGGATCGCCGGGCGCGGCCTCGGCCAGCAGGAAGACGAGCGTGGCTGCCGCCCAGACGAGCGGGATGGACGACAGCACCCGGCGGGCCAGGAACCCGATCACGGGCCCATAGTCCGCGTCCGGCGGCCGCCCGTCAAGGCGCAAAGACCCGGAAACCGGCCTTTGCCATGATCTTCCCGAGTCCTTTTCGGGGGTTCACCTGATTTTGCCCGAGGGGTTTCCGATGCACTCTTGGGGTGCTCTTGGGAGCCACCATGAATCGAAGATCGGTCCTCGTGGGAATCGGGTGCGCGGCGGCCCTCCTCGTCGTCCTCGGCGGGGGGCTTGGGCTGCGCGCGCCGGTCCCTCCGCCGCACCGGCTGGTGATAGGGGTGCGCGGCGACGTCACGTCCCTGAACGTGTACACCGCGGCCAGCGCCTTCGATCAGGAGATCGCCGATCTCCTCTACCCCAGGCTGGCCTACGAGGAGGACGATTTCGGCCAGGGGCCGCCGACCTTCCGCGCCGGGGTTGCGGCGTCCTGGGATGTTTCTGACGACGGCACCCGGCTCACCTTTCACCTCGACCCGCGGGCCGTCTGGAGCGACGGGCGGCCGATCGCGGCGGCCGACGTCGCCCTGTCGCATCGCGCCGCCAGCAGTCCGGACGTCGCCTGGGCCGGGATCGACGTGAAGGAATTCGTCAGGGCCGTGGACACGCCCGACGCGCGGACGGTCACCTACGCCTTCTCGCGAAAGTACCCGTACGAGCTCATGGACGCGGTGGAAGGGAACATCCTCCCGGCGCAGGTGTTCGACGCGACGCCCCTTGGCGAGTGGCCGAAGCGGGCGTTCCTGGAGGCCCCGGTCGCGGGCGGGCCCTTCCGGCTGAAGCGCTACGAGCGCGGGGCGCTCATCGAGCTGGAGCGCAACCCCGCCTACTTCAGGGCCCCGCTCCCGCGCCTGGATACGGTGGTCTTCCGCGTCATTCCGGACGAGGAGACCCTGCTCAACGAGGTCGTGTCCGGGGGGATCGACGTCATGGAGAACGTGCCCCCCGTCGCGGCCGCGCGCATCCAGGCGTCGCCCCGCCTGCGCCTGGTGCGCGTCCCCGACCTGTCCTACACGTTCGTCTGCTGGAACACGACGCGGCCGCAGTTCTCGGATCCCGAGGTGCGCCGGGCCCTGACCATGGCCATCGACCGCGAGGCGATCATCGAAGGACTCCTGCCCGGGATCGGCCGCCCCGCCGCCGGGCCGGTGCTGTCGTTCATGTGGGCGCACGATCCCGACCTGGTCCCGCTGCCGTACGACCCCGAGGCGGCGCGGCGGCTCCTGGCGAAGGCCGGCTGGCGGGACCGGGACGGGGACGGAGTGCTCGATCGCGACGGCCGTCCCTTCCGCTTCGACCTGGAGACGGACCAGGCCTCCGGACAGCGCTCGGCGGTCGCCCGCATGATCGCCGCCAACCTGCACCGGATCGGAATCGAGGCCGTGCCCCGGCAATTCGAGTCGGGGACCTTCGTCGGGCGCCACGAATCGCACCAGTTCGATGCCTTCGTCGGATCGTGGCGCGAATCGACCAAGGTCGATCTGAAGAGCAACTTCCACAGCGCCTCGCGCGAGGCGGGATACAACTACGGAGGGTACTCGAACCCCGAGCTCGACCGTCTCATCGATCGGGCACGGGCCGAGCGCGAGCCCCGCGCCGCGCGGTCCCTCTGGATCGAGGCGCAGCGCCTCGTCGCCCGCGACCAGCCGTACACGTTCCTGTTCGAGCGCGATCGGCTGCACGCCGTCGATTCCAACCTGAAGCTGGCCCGCGTCAGCCCGCGGAGCCTCTACGCGGGTCTCGAGGAGTGGTCCTTCGGGGGGGCCGGCGAGCCGGGGCCATGAACCTGCTCGCGGCGCGCCCGGTCGACAAGCTTCAGATGCCCGCGACCGGCCCGCTGCACCTGAGGCGCCCGCGTCTCCTGGACCGGCTGCGCGCCGGGCTCGAGAACCGCGCCACGGTCGTCCTGGCCGGGCCGGGCTACGGCAAGACGGCCCTCCTGGCGCTCTTCCTGAGGGAATCCGGCGAGGACTCGGTGTGGCTCTCGCTCGATCCAACCGACCGGGACCCCCTCGTCCTGTTCCGCAACATCGTCCGTGGGATCGGGGAGCACGTGCCCGAGCTGCGGGAGCGCAGCCGGAGGCTCTGGGAGGATCTGCGCCTGCGGCCGCAGGAGGCGGAGCGTCTGGCCGACGAGTTCATCGGCGACGCGGAAGAGTCGCTCGGCGGGCGAATCGTCCTGGTGCTCGACGGCGTGCAGAACCTGACGGGCTCCGATTCCAGCGTGCGGGCGCTGCGGCGCCTGGTCGCCTGCCTTCCCGGCGCGATCCACCTGATCCTGGCGGGCCGCCGGTTCCCGGACCTCGGCATCGAGGACCTGCGTGAGGACGACGGCGTCACGCGGATCGAGGGGGAGGACCTGCTGTTCACGCTCGACGAGACCGGGACGCTCCTGCGCGAGGTGTTCGGCCTCCGGGCGAGGCAGGACGCCGTGGGCCGGATTCACGCCCGTACCCGCGGCTGGGTCACGGCCCTGCAGCTCCTGCGGCAGACCGCGCGGCTCGATCCGATCGCGGGGGATACCCCCGAGGGGCTCTTCGCGCGGACGGAATCGGAGGTCTTCGACTATTTCAGCGAGGAGGTCCTGGCCTCGGAGCCCGTCGACGTCCGCGAGTTCCTCCTCGGCTCGTGTCCCCCCCGGACGGTCGACCCCGAGGTGTGCGCCGAAGTCCTGCAGGGGTTCGACGCGCGCGGGCTTCTCGCCGATCTGGCGAACCGGCACATGTTCATCACGCCCCTCGAGGGGCCCGGCGCCTACTACGCCTACGATCCCCTGTTTCACGATTTCCTGCGCCGCAAGCTCCGCGCGTCGCGCGGCGCGGACGGGGCCCGGGCGCTCGACCTGCGTTACGGCCGGGCGTTCGCGTCGCGGGGCGATCACGCGCAGGCCCTGTCCCACTTCCTGGCGGCCGGGAGCCTCAAGGAGACCGCCGATCTCCTGCAGCGGAGCGGCGAGACGCTGCTGCGTGCCGGCATGCCGGGGGCGGTCCGCGAGGCCGCGCTCTTCCTTTCGACACGCGGCGCGCGTCCCCCGATCGCCGCCGCACTGCTGGGGGAGGCCTGTCGCCTGGCGGGGGACCACACCGCCGCCACCGGCCTTCTTCAAACGGCCCTGGCGGCGCGCGGCGAGGCGGCGGGGGAGATCGCGGGACGCGGCCGCATCGCCGCGCTTCAGGGTCTGGCCTACTCGCAGCTCGAGCTCGGCGATCTGGCCAGGGCCGAGGAGAGCGCCGCGCGGGCCTTGGAGGAAGCCGGTGACGGGGAGCCCGACCTCAGGGCGCGGGTCCTGAACACCCTGGCGCTCGTCCGGTGCCGGCAGGAAAGGGTCGGCGAGGCGCTCGTCCTCTGGGAAGACGCGCTGGCGCTCGCGCGGCGGGCGCAGGACGACCACCTGGTCCTCATGATCGCCCACAACCTCGGCCTGCCGCACGCGGCGGCGGGGGACTTCGCCCGCGCCACCGAGTACTTCCGCAACCTGACTGGCCCGGACAACAAGCGCCTGGGGCCGGAGGAGGGGGCGGCCTACCTGAACCTGTCCCGGATCGCGAGGGTGCAGGGGGACTACGTGCGCGCCTCATCCCTTCTCGGCGACGCGCGCGAGATCGCGCAGAAGCGCCGGCTGCAGGGGCTGGTCGCCGACATCCTGGAGGAGGAGGGGAATCTCTGCCGCGAGCGGGGGGACCTGGACGCGGCTGGCCAGTACTACGCCCGGGCGCGCGACGCCCTGACGGACCTGGGCCGGCCCGATCTCCTCGACAACCTCGCGGGAGAAGAGGCGATCCTGGCCTCCCGGCGCGGCAACCACGGCGAGGCGGAGACCCTGGCGGCCGGAGCGGCGGAGCGCCGCCGCGCCGCCGCCGACACGGAGGGGGTGGCCTCCGCGCTCCTGGCGCTGGGGGAGGTCCGCGTGCGCGCCCGCGCCGCCTCGCGCGCCATCAGGGTGCTCGCCGAGGCGGCCGCCTTCTTCTCCTCGAGCGGCCGCGCGTACGAGGAATGCATGGCGCGTTTCTGGCTCGCGCTCGCCCGCCACCTGGACCGCGATCGGCACCGCGCGGTCGCGCAGGCCCTGAAGGCCCTGGAGATCGCCTCGCTCTATGACTACCAGGCCTCGGTGCTGCGGATCGCGGCACTGGACGCCGGGTTCCACGATCTGCTGGCGTCGCTGGCGGGGGCGCCGGGGTATCTTCTCGCCGTTCCGGCCGGGGCGCCCGGGGACGCGAAGGCGGATCCCGGCCGCGCCGCCGACTTGACCGTGCGGCTCCTGGGGCCGATCGAGATCCATCGTGACGACCCGGGGCCGGCTCCGGAGGACCCGGGAGTCCGCCGTGCAATCCGGGCATTCTGCTACCTCGCGGTGGCCCGCGATCACCGGGCCACCAGGGAGCAGCTGGCCGAGGCTCTGTGGGGGAACACGCGCCCCCCCGCCGACGGGCCGGGTTTCCATTCCGCCATCTCCCTGCTGCGCCGGACGCTCAACCGGGGTCACAACGTGCCCAAGGACTTCATCCGGTGCGAGCGCGGAGCGTACCTGTTGAACCCGGCCTACCGCTATGACGTCGACCTCGAAGCCTTCGAGCACCTGGTGCGTTCCGCCCGGCGCAAGTCCTCGATCGGCGGCGCCGCGGGCGCCCTGGCGGACTATGCAGGGGCTATTTCGCTCTACCGCGGACCGCTCATGGAGGGGGAGAACGACGACTGGATCGGCGCGCCGCGGGCCTATTACGAAGCCCTGCGCGTGGCGGCCCAGGTCGAGGCCATGGATCTCCGCCTGGAACCCGGCGATGCCGGGAAGGAGGCGGAGTGCTTTCGCGCGATCGTCGAGAGCAATCCGCTGGACCAGCAGGTCTCGTGCCGCCTGATGCGGGTCCTGGGGGAGATCGGCGATCGCGCGGGCCTGGATCGGGAGTTCGCCCGGCTCAGGCAGGCGCTCGCCGACCAGGAGGGCGCGGCGCCCGCCCCGGCGACACGCCGCGTCTACGAGAGGACGTTGAAGAAGATAACCAGGACCCCGGGTCGATCCGCCCCGGCGGCCCGGAGGCCGGCACGCGGAACGCTCCGCCGACGCCCGGACGGCGCCAGGACATGAAGGAGGCAGGCCACACACCATGACGCGTCTCTCGAGGACCCGCACGCACCGGACAGGCGCCGCAGCCGCGGCGCTGCTCGTGTGCCATCTGATCACCCTGCTCGTCGGCCCGCCCGTCCTGGCCGGCCCGTACGTCACGGACGCGTCCGGCCTGCGCTGGAACGATGTGGGCGGGATCCGCTGGAACGACACCGGAGGGATCCGGTGGAACGACACAGGTGGGATCCGCTGGAACGACACGGGCGGGATCCGCTGGAACGACACCGGCGGGCTCCTGTTCAGCGACGCCTCGGGCCTGAGGTGGAACGACCTCGGGGGCATCCGCTGGAACGACGTCGGGGCGCTCTTGTTCGACGGCGCCCTGGAGAAGGGGGTCGCCGACATCGACCTGGAGCTCCTCAGCCGCCTGTCGTTCCTTCCCGACACCTCCTGGCTCAACGTGATCGTCACCTACCGCGCGCAGCCGACGGCATCCGACCTGGCGGATCTCCAGGCCATGGGGATCCTCGGCGGCACGCAGTTCCGCCGCCTGCCGATGGTCGTGGTGAACGCCACGCGCGACCAGGTGGTCCGCATCGCGGCCCTGCCGGCGGTCCGGTCGGTGTTCGCGAACCGCACGCTGTCGTTCCTCGACGTCGAGAGCCGCGACCTCATCGGGCTCGACGAGGTCGAGGCCGACTGGTCCCTGCCCAGGCCGGGCGGCTTGCCGCTTTCCGGGAAGGGGGTCACGATCGCGGTCCTCGACACCGGCGTGGACGCGACGCACCCCGACCTCCCCTTCGGCGGCAAGGTGGTCGGCAACGTTCGGCTCGCAGGCGCTCTCGGCACAGGGCTCGGGTTCACCTATCCGCTGGCCGTGGAGGGGCTCCCGGACACGGATCTGGTCCTCGGGCACGGCACCGGCGTCGCCTCCGTGGCCGCGGGGACGGGACTGGCGAGCGGAGGGGCCAACCGGGGGGTGGCCCCCGGCGCTTCGATCCTGGGACTGTCCGCCGGGGACCTGTTCATCATGAACGTCCTGGAGGGGTTCGACTACGTCCTGGAGAACGCCGCGCGCTACGGCGTCCGGGTGGTGAACTGCTCCTGGGGCACGGAGGGATGGTTCGATCCCGACGACCCGGTCAACATCGCCACGCGCCTCCTGCACGACGCCGGGATCACGGTGGTCTTCGCCGCGGGCAATCACGGTCCCGCGCCCGACACGATCAATCCGTACGCGGTGGCCCCCTGGGTCATCGGGGTCGGCTCGTCCCGCAAGGACGGCCGGCTGTCGGCGTTCTCCTCCCGCGGCATCTTCGAGGAGCTGCTCTACCACCCGACCATCCTGGCGCCGGGCGAGGCGATCAGCGTCGCGAGCCCCCTGCTCCTCAACGGAGGGGCCCCGTACGCCGAGGAGAGCGGCACGTCGTTCGCGGCGCCGCACGTGGCGGGAGTTGTGGCGCTGCTGCTCGAGGCGCGGTCCGACCTGTCGCCGGCCGCGATCAAGCGCCTGCTGCAGGAGACGGCGACGCCGGTCCTCGAGCGCGACCGATCGGAAGTCGGGGCCGGCCTGCTCGACGCCTGGGCGGCGATCGTGGAGGCGATCGATCCGGCAAGGCCTTTCGGGACCCACATCCCCGGCTGGCTCGACCAGCGCCCCTACCGCGTCGAGCACCGGCCGGCCACCGTGACCGACGCGGTCCTGTTCGCGGGCGGGCGGCTCTCGCTCCCGCTCAGCCTGGAGCCGGGGGCCCTGTCCTGGGAGGCGTCCCTCGCCTGGGGGACGCTTCCCGGCCTGAACGACCTCGATCTGGTCGTACTCGCTCCCGACGGGCGGGAGGCGGCGCGCGGCGACTCGTTCAACGGCCTGGCGCTCTTCGGCCGGGCCGAAGGGGCGCACCTCCTGGGCGCGATTCCCCAGGACCTCCACGCCGAGGTCTATTTCAAGACCGGGAGCGGGCTCATCGGCCAGGCCTTCCAGATGCGCCAGGAGAGCGCCGTGGCCGTCGTGACCGCCTACGGCGATGTCGCGGGGCTGCCCGAGGAGGAACGGGACACGGTCACGCGCGCCGTGGCCCGGAACGTCCTGATCGGGCGGGGAGACCTGTTCGATCCCTACGACGGCATGACGCGCGGCGAGCTGGCACGCGCACTGGCCCTGGCGGCGGGCCGGCCGCAGCGAATCCCCGCCAAGGCGTCGTTCAACGACGTCGGCCCGGGGCATCCTCTCTTTCCGTATGTCGAGAGCGTCGCAGGGGTGCGCGCGGGGCAGAAGCTCATGGGTCCGAAAAACGTGATCTCGTTCGCTCCGGCCGCCAACGTCAGCCGCCTCGATTTCACGGTCGCCCTCGTGCGGGGAGCCGGCCTGCAGGCGGAAGCGGAGTCGCGCGCCGGGGAGACCCTCCCCTACGTCGACCAGATGAAGATCCCCCTCGCGCTCCGCGGCTACGTCGCGGTCGGCGTCGAGAAGGGTCTCATCGAGACCGTCGGCTCGGACGGAGGCGCCCGGTTCGATCCGAAGGGGGAGGTGCCGCGCGTCGCGGCGGCCCGCTTCCTCCTCAGGCTCCTGGATCTCAGGTAGGCGCCCGGCGCGCGTCCCGGATCAGTCGATCCGGGTCAGCTCCACGCGGCGGTTCCTGGCGCGCCCGGCGGCCGTGGAGTTGTCGGCGATCGGCCGGTCCTTGCCGTAGCCCTTGGCGACCAGGCGCGACTCGTCGACCCCGCGGCTCACGAGATACCGCCTGACCGAATCGGCCCGCGCGGCCGAGAGCTGCTTGTTGTGCGCAGCGGCGCCCATCGAGTCGGTGTGCCCGGCGATTTCGACGCGGACATCCGGCGAATCGTTGAGCGATTCGGCCACCCGATCGAGCGTTGCATGCGACGCGGCGGTCAGCGTGGCGCTGTTCGTCTCGAAGTTCACCCCCTCGAGAACCAGGGACTTCTTGCTTCCCTCGAAGAGGGGCGCGGCCTTGGCCTTCTCAGGGCATCCCTGGTCGTCGACGGACGTCCCATGCGGCGTGTCGGGGCAGCGATCCTGACCATCGTAGACGCCGTCCTGGTCGCTGTCCGACGGGCAGCCGCCGGAGTCGACCCGCTCGCCGCGGGGGGTGTCGGGGCACCGGTCGAGACCGTCGGCCACACCGTCGCCGTCGGAATCACGGGGACACCCGGAGGCGTCCACCCGCGCCCCATGCGGCGTGTCCGGGCACTGATCGCGTCCGTCGGCGACACCGTCACCGTCGCTGTCGCGCTCGACGGCCGGCTCCGCCTTGGCGGCGGGGCGCGCGGGTTTCCCGTGGGCATGGGACGGGAGCTGGCTCATCGTCTCCCAGTCCACGACACCGGTCCGCCTCAGGCTGTGGACGCGCTGGAACTCCAGGATGGCGGAGACCGTCGGCTTGTCGAGCTCCCCCTGCCTGAAGGACGAGGCGTCGAGATACCCGGCCTGCACGAGGATCGACTGGGCTTCCGCGATCGACTGGGAGGTCGAATAGACGAAGTCGAACTCTCCGTCCCGATTCATCGATGCCGGTGTGGGCACGGCGAGCCCGAGGAGAGCCGCGCATCCGAGCGCAGGCACCAGTACGCGCAGCCGTCTGTTCATCATGGAAGTCCTCCCTTGGCGGCATCGTACTACAGTCCGGGGTCCTCCGAAACTCAGGTTGACTCCGGCGTCCGGTGACGGTACATAGGCGGTTCCTGTCCGTAGTCCCGGGGGACGAAAGACGGATGCCGCGCTCGCCGCCTTCCCGAACACCGCGATCGGATTGAGCACCCTTCGGATGCCCGTCAACCAGCCGCTTCCTCTTCGCAAGGAGGATATTGCATGAGGCATCGATCGTCCGTCCTGCCAGGCCTGCGTCCCGCTTTCGCCATCCTGCTCATGATCGTCGCGACCGCGTCGTTCCCGGCCGTCGGGTCCTCCGATCCAGGGCGCCGCGTGGTCGAGGCGCCGATGACCGTCCAGACCGAGGGAATGACCTACTCCGAGTACCGGGCGAACCAGGCCGCCATGATCGGCCGGCTCGTCGGCGCCGTCCCGGCGTCCGCCATGCATCCGTCCATCCGGATCGATCTCACGAGAGAGGAGACGGCCGCGGTCGAGCGCGCCCCGCGCGTCAGCGGCACGCCGCTCCAGATCGGCCTGGTCAAGGCGGTCAGCCCGAGGCTCGACGTCGTCGGGCTCCGTGCCGGGGACGCGGCCGCCGGGCCGGGCCGCGGGTCTCGCGCCGTCGCCACGCCGACCGCCGACGGCGGCTTCGCCTGGGCCGTGCCGGTGACCTCGGCCGGCAGCGGGGCGCTTCGCGTCCACATCGAGTCGATGTCCCTGCCCGCCGGGACGGAGCTGTACTTCTACAGCCGGGCCGGCGAGGCCTTCGGTCCCTATCGGAGCGCCGGTCCGAACGGAGACGGCGATTTCTGGACCGACACGGTCTTCGGGACGGAGGGGATCCTGCAGCTCCACGTCCCCGGCCCGGGGCGATCCGCCGATCTCGACCGCGTCGCCTTCAGCGTCACCGAGGTCGGGGTGATCATGCCGCGCTTCGCCGGCCGCTTCACTCCGGAGGTGGGGGTGTGCGGCAACGCCGATTGCATCGTCGACACGCAGTGCGACAACAGCTCGCAGGGGAACACTCTCGAGAACGCCGTCGCGAAGATGGAGTGGACCCAGGGGGCCTTCATCTACACCTGCACCGGGGGCCTCCTGTCCGACACCAATCCGGCGCAGAGCAACTTCTTCCTGACCGCCAACCACTGCGTCAGCAAGAACAACACGGCCGGGAACGTCCAGTTCTACTGGAAGTTCAAGACGACGGGCTGCGGCGGCACCTGCCCCGACAACAGCGGCTGGCCGTTCAAGACGATGGGGGCGACGGTGTCCGCCACCGGCAAGAGGGGGGACTTCACGCTCCTGCACCTGAACGCCAATCCGCCCGCAGGGTCCGTCTTCCTCGCGTGGACGAGCGCTCCGATCGCCAACACGAACGGGGCCGAGCTGCACCGCGTCAGCAATCCCGACTTCGGGCCTCAGGTCTACTCGAAGCACAACGTCGACACGGTCGTCGGAACGTGCGGCGGATGGCCCCGGGGCAACTGGATCTACAGCCGCGACACCATCGGGGCGATCGACGGCGGGAGCAGCGGATCGCCGATCGTCAATGCCTCGGTCCAGGTGGTCGGCCAGCTGAGCGGCACCTGCGGCAGCAACGCCAGCGCGGTCTGCGAGAGCGGCCCGGGCGAGGCCAACGCCACGGTCGACGGCGCGTTCGCGGCCTATTTCGCCACCGTGCAGCCGATCCTCGCTCCCTGATTCCGGCCGAATACTCGGACACACTCCCAGGGCCGGTGGCCGGCGGGATCCAGTCGCCGGTCACCGGCCCTTTGGCTGGTGCTATCCTGACGGGCACTCACGCGGGCGCACCAGCGGCCCCGGGGACGGACGAGCCATGCGCATCCGCCTTCTGCCCAGCAGCTGCACGGAGCCCGGCACTCTCCAGCCGCTCACCACCTTTCTGGTCGACGACACTTTGGCGATCGACGGAGGAAGCCTCGGCCTGGGGCTCTCCCCGCAGGAGCAGAGGCGCGTCCGGACCGTCCTCGTCACGCATTCCCATGGAGATCACATCGCGTCGCTGCCGGCCTTCCTGGCCGAGGTGTTCCCGTTCCTGGACGGGCCGGTCTCCGTGATCTCCATCCCGGAGGTGATCGGCGCCCTGCGCGAGCATGTCTTCAACGGTCGCATCTCGCCGGATTTCGGGGCGATCGACCTGCCGCGCGGCGGCGGCCGCGCGCTCCGGTATGTCGAGATCGAGCCGCTCGTGCCGTTCGAGGCGGAAGGGCTGCGGGTCACCGCGGTGGAGGTCGAGCACACGGTCAGGACGATCGGGCTGATCCTCGAGGACGACCGCTCGGCCGTCGTCCTCACGTCGGACACGCACCACACCGACGAGATCTGGCGGCGGGCCAACCGTCTCGATCGGCTGAAAGGGATCTTCGCGGACGTCTCGTATCCCGACGAGATGGAAGCGCTCGCGGCCGCATCGAAGCACCTGACGCCGCGGTCGCTCGCCCTGGAGCTCCAGAAGCTGGAGCGACGTGTTCCCGTCCTGGCGGTCCACCTGAAACCGCAGTTCCACGAAGCCGTCAGGCGGCAGCTGGCGGGGCTCGGCCGTCCCGACATCGAGGTCGCCGAGATCGGCCGCGAGTATTCCTTCTAGACCTCGAGCGCCCAGATGGAGACGGGCTCGGACCGGCCCTTGACCTCGGCGCGTCCCAGGTCCAGGAACCGGAACTCGGGCGAGGCGTGCTCGGTCACCCGCCGGCCCACGACGACCGGTCGGCCCTTCTCCTTGGTGAGGGACTCCAGGCGAAACGCGACGTTGACGCTGTCCCCCACGATCGTGAACGACTGGTGCGCTCCGCCGCCGACGTTTCCCACGACGGCCTCGCCCAGGTTCACGCCGATGCCGATCCGGAACTCCTGCGCGGGATACTGCGCGGAGAGCCGCCGTTCGAGGTCCGCCGCGCGATCGATCAGGTCGCGCGCCGCCCGCAGGGCCTGGTCCACCTCCGGCGCCGGGCTGTCCGGATCGCGCACCAGCCAGTACGCCATGACGGCATCGCCGATGAACTTGTCCACCGTCCCGTCGCGGGCCTCGATCGTGTCGCTGCTCGTCTTGAACCAGTCGGTGATGACGAGCGAGCACTCGCGCGCGGGGAGGGCTTCGCTCATGCGCGTGTAGTTGCGGACGTCCGCGACCAGGATGACGGCGACCTCGTTCCGGAAGGAGAGATCGGTCCCCGCCCCCGCTGCCTCCGCGGGGAGGCCTTCGGGAAGAGGCTCGGGGACCGGGCCGAAGAAGCGCAGCCTGGCGCTGCCGATGGAGATGACGTCGCCGCTCCGGAGCTCCCCGGGAGCGGCGAGCCGCCGGCCGTTCACCCAGGTGCCGTTGGCGCTTCCGGCGTCCTGCAGCGCATACCGGCCCGCCCCGAGGCGGCGGATCTCGGCGTGGCGACGCGAGGCCTGGTGATCGTCGAGAACGAGACCGTTCGCGGGGGATCGGCCGATGGTCAGGACCTCGCCGATCTCGACGGTGCGCTCCGGGCCCCCTGCATCGGTCACGACGATCCGGGCGATCGACTCTTCGGGTGGCATGCCCCTGATCCTGAGCGAGGCGTCCGTCCCGGGTCAAGGGCCGCCGCGCCCGGACGCTTGACGCGGCCGAGGCGGGGACGATAGGGTACCGTCCCGCGACCGTCCTTCCTCGACGGCCGGAGCCGAACATGCCGGATGGCACACCGAAGCCCGCCAGGGCCTCCGCGCCGGAGGCCGCGGCGAACGCGCGCCCCGGCGAGTGGTGGGTCGGCCCGATCCGCTGGGCCGCCCTGGCCGTGTTCGTCGCCGTCCCGGTGGTCTCGCTCCTCGCGCAGCGGCTGGCGGGGCGGCTGGTCTGGACCGTCGCGATCGCCGCCCTGCCCCTGTTCATCGTCCTGGTGGGATTCCACCGCTGGCGGCGGATCTGCCCGCTGGCCTTCGTCAACCAGATCCCGGTCCTGCTGCGGCGGCCGGGCACGCGACGGGCGTCCGCCTGGCTCCAGGCGAACGCCTACTACGTCAGCTTCGGGGTGTTCTTCGTTTCGCTGTGGATCCGGCTGATCGCGACCAACGGCAGCGGGCCGGCCATCGCCGCGTTCTTCATCCTCATCGCCCTGGCGGCGCTCCTGTACGGCGTCCTGTACACCGGCAAGACCTGGTGCAACTTCATCTGCCCGCTGTCGTTCATCGAGAAGGTCTACACCGAGCCGCACGGGCTGCGCGAGACGCCGAACTCGCAGTGCGTCAAGTGCACCGCCTGCAAGGCGGCCTGCCCGGACATCAACGAGGAGAACGGCTACTGGCGGGAGGTCGAATCGACCGCCAAGCGGTTCGTGTACTTCGCGTATCCCGGCCTCATCTTCGGGTTCTATTTCTATTACTACGTTCAATCCGGGACCTGGGACTACTACTTCGGCGGCCGCTGGACCAACGAGCCCGGGGTCCTCGCGAGCGCGTTCCTGCCCGGCTCCGCAGGGGCGACCGCCGGGTTCTACTTCCTGCCCGAGGCACCCAGGGCGCTGGCGTCGGCCCTCACGCTGGCGGTCACCGCGCTCCTCAGCTTCGGATTCTTCAGGGCGCTCGAGCCCGCGGTCGGACGGTGGCTGCGACGACGCGACCCGGAGACCGATCCCCTGCGCGCGCGGCACGTGCTCCTGTCGGTGACCGCCTTCGCGTCGTTCGTGACGTTCTACACGTTCGCCGGCCAGCCCACGCTGCGGCTCATGCCCTGGGCGCCGCAGATCGCCGGGATTGCCTTCGTGCTCGTCGCCACGCTGTTCCTCGCCCGCCGCTTCGGCCGGTCGAAGCAGGCCTTCGCGGAGGAGACGGTCGCGCGCAGCCTCCTGAAGCGCTGGGAATGGACGGACGTCCGGCCGCCGAAGGCCCTGCACGACGCGTACCTGGTCCACACCATCCGTTCGCAGGAGCGGGCGCTCGGGTACACGCGGCTCCTCGAGATCTACACGGAGGCCCTGCGCGAATCCCTGGCCAGCGGGCTGGTCACCCGCGAGGAGGTCCATCACCTGGAGGCCCTGCGCGGCCGGCTGCAGATCAAGCCCGCCGACCACGAGCGGATCATGGCGGCCCTGGCGGAGGAGGAGCGCGCCCGGCTCACCGATCCGGCCCGCCAGCTCTCGCTGGAGAAGAGCCTCCAGTTCCGGTCCTACGCACGAGCCCTGGAGCGGCAACTGGAGCGTGTCCTGGCGGCGGACGATCCGGGCGCCGCCGCCGTCTCCCGCCTGCAGGCCGAGTACGGGGTCACGCCGGATGAGCACGCCGCCGTCCTCGAGCAGGTCCTGGGGGGCGAGCGAGTTGTCGCAGCGAGGCTCGCGGGGGAGGTGGAAGCGGTCGAGCGCGCCTCGCTGGCGATCGCCGTCCTGGACGGAGAGCGGTCCCCGGCGCACGCGCTCCTGGCGGACCTCCTGCGCCGCCGGAGGGGGCGCTCGGTCGATCGCCTGCTCGGCGGTCTGACCCCGCACTCCCCGGATGCGGTCCGCACGGAAATCCGCCTGGGGCTGACCTCGGAGGAGGCATCACGCCGCGAGGCCGCCCTGGAGCGCCTGGCCCAGGGGGCCCCGGCCTCGATCGCCGGGCGGCTGCGCGGCGCCCGCATGGCGGTATCCGGAGACGGTCCGCCTCCGGGGCTCTCCACCCTTCTGCGGGAGCAGACCGGCAGCTCCGATCCCTACGCCCGCGCGGCCGCCTTCTACGCCCTGGCCCTGAGGGGCGAGACGGACGGGGCGACGCTCGAGCGGCTGGCGGCGGACGAGCACGGGCTCGTGCGGGCCACGGCGCAGCGGGCGCGCCCCCTCGCCGGCGGGGACGGCGGAAGGGGGAGCGGGCCGCCCGGCCCCCCCGGCATCGAACGGATCCTGGCGCTCAGGGCCGTGCCGATCTTCTCGCAGCTTCCCCTGGAGGGGCTGGCGCGGCTGGCGGGATCGAGCGCCGAGGCGGTCCTCGCCCCGGGAACGATCGTCTGCAGGGAAGGGGAGACGGGAGAGGAGGTCTTCGTCCTCCTCGAGGGGGAAACGGAGATCGTGCGCGGCTCCGGGGCGACGGAGGAGCTCCTGGGGGTGGAAGGGGTCGGCGGCGTCATCGGGGAGATGGCGGTCCTCGATCCCGCCCCGCGGGCCGCGACCGTCCGCGCCGGTCCGCAGGGGGCGACGATCCTGCGCCTGGCGGGGGGGGAGTTCCGCGACGTCCTCGGAGCCGATCCGAAGGTGGCCGAAGGGGTGATCCGGACGCTGGCCCGTCGCCTGAGGAAAACCGGCCGGTGAGGCGGCCGCGCCGGGCGCCACTCGCGTCCCCCGGCCGAGCCCCCGGCCGGGCGCCTAGTGCATGCCGGAGCCGCCCGCCATCTGCTTGACCAGCTCTCCGACGGCCGCCTTGGCGTCGCCGAACAGCATGAAGGTCTTGTCTGCGAAATAGAGCTCGTTGTCGATGCCGGCGAAGCCGGGGTTCTTGCTCCGCTTGATCGCGAACACGGTGCGGGCCTTGTCGGCGTCGATGATCGGCATGCCGTAGATCGGGCTCCCCTTGTCGTACCGCGCCCTGGGATTCACCACGTCGTTGGCCCCGACCACCAGGGCGACGTCGCATTGCGGCATGTCGGGGTTGATCTCGTCCATCTCCACGAGGTCCGTGTAGGGGATGTCCGCCTCGGCCAGGAGCACGTTCATGTGGCCGGGCATCCTCCCGGCCACGGGGTGGATGGCGAACTTCACGGTGATCCCGCGCTTCTTGAGCTGGTCGTAGAGCTCGCGCACCTTGTGCTGCGCCTGGGCCACCGCCATCCCGTAGCCGGGGATGATCACCACCAGGTTGGCCTGCTCGAGGACCTGGGCCGCCCCCTCGATCGTCTCGGCCTTGTAGGCCTTCTGCTCCCCCTCGGTCCTGGCCGCCTGGACCGAGCCGAAGGCGCCGAACAGGACATTGGCGAACGAGCGGTTCATCGCCTTGCACATGATGATCGACAGGATCAGCCCGCTCGATCCGTCCAGGGCTCCCGCCGTGATCAGGAGCTTGTTGTCGAGCACGAAGCCCATGGCCACGGCCGAGAGGCCGGCATACGAGTTCAGGATCGAGATGACCGTGGGCATGTCCGCTCCGCCGATCGGGATGATCAGCAGCACGCCGAACAGGAGCGCCAGGCCGATGATCGCCAGGAACATCGCGGACGACCACGCGGTCGCGGGGTTGAGGACCAGCGCCGCGGCGAGAGCGAGGGCCACGAGGAACAGGCCGATGTTCATGACGTTCTGCAGAGGGTAGGTCACGGGCCTCTGCGGGACCCAGCGGATCTCCTGCAGCTTGCCCGCGGCCATGAGGCTGCCGGTGAAGGTCAGGTAGCCGAGGATGATCTCCGCGAGGATGGCGCCCATGCGGAACGGCGTCAGGTGGGACGGATCCTTGTCCAGCCAGAGGAAGAACTCGGCGGTGCCGACCAGGCCGGCCGCGAGGCCGCCGAAGGCGTGCGACAGCGCGGTCCGCTGCGGCACCGCGGTCAGCGGGACCCGGGACAGGGGCCAGCCGACCAGGAACCCGGCGGCGATCGCCAGGGCGATCCAGGCGTGGTGCACGATGATCTGCGGCTGCGCCCAGGTGGCCAGCACGGCGATCAGCATGGCGACGACGCCGGCGAAGACACCGCGACGGGCGCTCTTCGGATCGTTCATCCAGTGGAGGGCCAGGACGAAGAGAGCCGTCGCCAGGAGATACGACAGCTGGGTGAGGGCGTCGATCACTTCCGTCCCCCGTCCTGCTTGAACATCTTGAGCATGCGGTCCGTGATCAGGAAGCCGCTCACGATGTTGGTCATGGAGGCGAACAGCGCGACCGCCCCGAGGGCGCGGATGAACAACGGGTGATCCGATCCGGTCACGATGATCGATCCGACCACCGCGATGGCCGAGATGGCGTTGGTGATAGACATGAGGGGAGTGTGCAGGAGCCGCGAGACGCGCCGGATGACACCGACCCCGATGAAGGTGGCCAGCATGAAGACGAACAGCATCGACCAGTAGTCCAGCGCCGGCCGCGCCCCTTCGGCCTGCGCGCCGCCGTGCTCGCCGGCCACGGGCGGCGCCTCCACCGCGGGGGAGGTCGCGGATGCCTGGGCGATCACGGCGGGCGGCTCGGCCCCGGGCGCCGGCCCCCGGGCCAGGGCGCCGAGGGCGAGGGCCGCGGCGATCAGCGGGATTCCCAGCCTTGCCATCTGCACTCCGGACATTCGCATGCGTCTCCTTGTTGGATCGTCGGGGCGAGGCCTGCGGCAGCGCGGGCGCTCAGCTCCGCTTTCCCCCGGCGCCGGCGGTCTGCACCGCCTCCCGGGTCCGGGAATGGACGATCTCGCCTTCGTGGGTGATGAGGGAGCCCTTCTGGATGTCGTCGGCCAGATCCAGCTGGAACGCCTTGTCCCGCGTGAAGGCCAGGACGAAGGCCGCCAGGTTGCGCGAGAACAGGAGGCTCGCGTGCGTCGGCATGGTGGACGGCAGGTTCAAAGGCGCCAGGATCCGGACGCGGTTCTCGACCACGGTCTCTCCGGGGCGCGACAGCTCGCAGTTCCCGCCCCCTTCCGCGGCCAGGTCGACGAGGACCGATCCGGGACGCATCCGCCGCACCATCTCGGCGGTGATCAGCCTCGGCGCGAAGACGCCGCCGATGAGCGCCGTGGTGATCACGATGTCGGCGGCGGCGCACTGCTCCGCCAGCACGGCACGCTGCCGGGCCTTGTCCTCGTCGGTGAGCTCGCGCGCGTAGCCCCCCCCGGCCGAGGCGTTCTCCTTCAATTCGACGCCCACGTACTTGGCGCCCAGGCTCTCGATCTGCTCCTTGACCTCGGGGCGCACGTCGGTGGCCAGGACGTTCGCTCCCAGCCGCCGGGCCGTGGCGATCGCCTGCAGCCCTGCGACCGCCGCCCCGATGACGAAGACGCGCGCCGGAAACACGGTTCCGGCGGCCGTCATGAACATGGGAAAGTACTTGCCGAGCTCCGTCGCGGCCAGGAGCACCCCCTTGTACCCGGTGATGTTCGCCATCGACGACAGCGTATCCATCGCCTGGGCGCGCGTGGTGCGCGGAATGGCGTCGGTCGAGAAGGCGGTGATCCGGCGCGCCGCGAGGGCCCGGACCGCCTGCAGGTGGCGCAGCGGCATGAGCGATCCCACCAGGACCGCGCCCGGCCGCATCCACTGGACCTCGCTCCGGTCGGCTTCATCGGCCGGGGCGTTGACCCTGAGCACGATGTCGGCGGACCCGAGCATCTCCGCCGGGCTCGTCTCCACCGTGGCGCCGGCCTCGCGATACGCCTCGTCCGGGTAGATCGCGGCGTCGCCGGCGCCGCTCTCGATCGAGACCGAGAAGCCCGCCTGCACCAGCTTCTTGCAGGACTCCGGCACGAGCGCCACCCGGCGCTCTCCCGGCCGCGTTTCCCTTGGGGCGACGATTTTCATGGTCCTGGACGCTCCCCTCGTCCGGCCCTGGTGCCGCAAACGCAGAGAAGGCGTCGAGCATCCTCGAGGTCGTTCCGAAAACCCGGTCGCCTCGATGACATCGGAGGCGGAGGAGGCCCGGACGCCGGGAAGAGCCTATCACCAAGGGTCGTATGGAAGGAAGAGACCCGCCCGGGCGCGAACGGCCCGGGCGGGGTCAGGCTACCCCGGGAGGCGTGCGGGGTTTCTACTTGCGATTGGAGCCGTCGCCGCCCCAGATCGCCCCGTCGTCCTGGACCGTGCCGTTGGTCGAGGTGCGAGAGCTGCGGTCGCCGCCCCAGATGGCCCCGGAGCCGGTGACGGACGAGTTGTCGAGGGTCGAGCGGGCGCCCGCGCCGCCGCCCCAGATGGCGCCGCTGCCGGAGGTGATCGCCTGCGGCACGGGGGTCAGCGTCACGCCGTACGCCTTCCCCTTGTCGCCGCCCCAGATGGCCCCCTGCGACCAGGTCGAACCCCACAGGATCGCGGTGTCCTGGATGTAGACGAAGCCGTCGCCGGCCGCCATGGCGAGCGGGGAGGAGGCGCTCTGGGCGGTGCCGGTCGCGTTCACGGCGCCGTACGCGTCGAGCATGCCGGCGCCGGTCTCGAACACCAGCCGCGTGTCCTTGACGGCCGACTTCATCAGCCGCGCCTTGACGGTCGCGGGGGAGAGAGACGCGTCCTTCTGCAGCATCAGGGCCGCCGTGCCGGCGACCATCGGGGCGGCCATCGAGGTCCCCGACAGCGTGTAGTACGCCCCGTCCTGTGTCGCATGGGCCGGATCGTTCTTGTAGTCGGCGATCTGCAGGGTCAGCTCGTGGTGCGCGGTGTCGAGCCACGACGAGACGGAGCGCGCCGAGACGATCCAGGTCCCGGGGGCGACCAGGTCGGGCTTGACCACCAGGTCGACCAGGCTCGGCCCCTTGCTCGAATACCAGGCCAGGACATCGTCGCCCGTCGGAACCGTGTTCTTGTCGTCCAGCGCGCCGACCGTGACGGCGACGGGGGAATTGCCCGGGCTCGTGATGGTGCCGAACCCGGTCCCGACCGATCCGTCGTTGCCGGCGGCGACCACGACCACGATCCCCTTCTTGACCGCCTGCGCCACGGCGCGGCACAGCGGGTCGGTC
>Ga0075421_100001639_pt1 | contig 26413 bp, 25 predicted proteins | sample SoiMetdeltSBSDD5_FD_75292 | JGI IMG/M metagenome (GOLD analysis project Ga0075421, IMG submission 75292) | Bulk soil microbial communities from a Populus tree surrounding site in Tennessee, USA - Soil MetaG P. deltoides SBSDD5 | ecosystem: Environmental > Terrestrial > Soil > Tree plantation... | reverse complement strand
TCTCGCGCACGCGGTCGAAGACGACCACGCTGTCGTTGACCGAATAGCCGACGAGGGTGAGGAAGGCGGCGATGGTCGTCAAGTTGAACTCGTAGCCCATGAGCGCGTAGAGGCCGAGGGTGACGAGCACGTCGTGCAGGATGGCGATCACGGCTCCGATGCCGAAGCGCAGCTCGAAGCGGATCCAGATGTAGACGAGCATCGCCAGCATCGACAGGACGACCGCCAGGATGCCGCGCTGCCGCAGCTCGGCGCCGACGGTCGGGCCCACCACCTCGCGCGAGAGGACCGAATAGTTGCCGAGGTAGGTGCTCTCCTTGAGGGTCTGCATCACCTCGGGAGTCATCCCCTGGGCGCTCTCGATCTGCTTCCAGTCGGGCACCACGCCGGCCTGCCGGCGCACCTCGAGGATGCTCTTCGCGACGTCGACGTAGGCGGCGCGCGCCGCCGTCTGGTCGGCCGCCTTGAGCTGCAGCGGGTCCTTCTCGTAGAGCAGCGCGGCGAGCCCTTCGGCGCCGCCCTTGTTGAGGTCGAACGCGGGGTGGCTCCCCGGGTTGTAGATGGCGTCGAGCGCCGCGATGATCTCCGCCTCCTGGCCCTCTTCCTTGTTGCCGTGCAGGCGGGTGCGGATCATGAACTGGTCGGGGCTGGCGGTGCCGTAGCCCTGGATGGTGGCGTCGCCGAGGCCGGCCTTGCCGAGCGATTCCCGCAGCTCGTCGGCGGTGGGCGGCTGGCGGAACTGGGTGACCACCTGCGTGCCGCCCGCGAAGTCGATGCCGACGTTGAGCCCGCGGTGGAAAACGACCACCGACAGCCCGAGGAGCGAGAGCAGGGTGGAGACCACCGCCCAGTGCTTGCGGTACTTGAGGAAGTCGTAGTTCGCGTTCTGGAAGAACCGCATGACCTGCTCCTTGCCTAGCCGATGGAGAGCTCGTCGACCTGCTTGCGCAGGGAGAGCTCCACGTCGAACAGCCAGCGGCTGACGAACACCGCGGTGAAGAGGGAGGCGGTGAGACCGATCATCAGCGTCACGGCGAAGCCGCGCACCGGCCCGGTGCCGAACTGGAAGAGGAAGAGCGCCGAGATTAGCGTCGTCATGTGGGTGTCGATGACCGACGCGAAGGCGCGGTTGAAGCCCTCCACGATCGAGGTGCGCGGCGTGCGGCCCGCGCGCAGCTCCTCGCGGATGCGCTCGAAGATGAGCACGTTGGCGTCCACCGCCATGCCCATGGTGAGCACGACCCCGGCGATGCCGGGCAGGGTCAGGGTGGCGCCGAAGTAGGCGAGGCCGCCGAAGATGATCAGCACGTTGAGCACCAGCGCGACGATGGCGTTGACACCCGACAGGTGGTAGACGATCACCATCATCAGCACGACGAGGGCGGCGCCGACGACGCCGGCGCGGATGCCGTCGCGAATCGAGTCGGCTCCCAGGGATGGACCGACGGTGCGCTCCTCGAGCGTCTCGATGCCGGCGGGCAGCGCGCCGGTGCGCAGCACTGTCGAGAGGTCCTCGACCTCTTCCTGCGTGAACTGGCCGCGGATGATGCCTTGGTCGGTGATGCGGCTGTCGATGCGCGGCGCCGACACCACTCGATGGTCGAGCACGATGGCGAGGCCCTTGCCGACGTTGGCGCCGGTGAGCTCGCCGAAACGCTGGCCGCCGTCGTGGGTGAAGGTGAACTCGACGATCGGGTCGTTGAACTGCCCGAGCCCTGGCCGCGCGTTCTTGAGGTCGCGGCCGGTCACCTTGGCCGTCTTCTGCACCGCGTAGTACTGGGTGCCGATGATCTTGCCGCTGACGTCGTCCTTGATCGGGCCGTCGAGGATCTCGACGTTCGGCGGCAGCTGGCCGTTGAAGGCGGCGGTCAGCTCTTCAGGGGTTGCAGAGGGGCCCCCCTCGACGATGCGGAACTCGAGGAAGGCGGTGCTCTTGAGCAGCTTCTTGATGCGCTCGGGGTCGTCGACGCCCGGCAGCTGCACGACGATGCGGTCACCGCCGAGGCCCTGGCGCTGGATCAGCGGCTCGGCGACGCCGTAGGCGTTGATGCGGTTGTCGATGGTCTGCAGCGCCTGGTTCACCGCCAGGTCAGCGAGGCGGCGATGCTCGTCCTCCTTGAGCCGGAAGACGAGCTGACCGTCCTGCGACTGCGGTTGCCACTCGGAGAACTCCTGCTCGCCGATGGCGACGATCTTGTCGCGCATGCCCGCCGGGACGGTGACCGAAAACGCGGTGGCGGAGATCGGCTGCGGCTGCAGGGCGCCGACGCTCTGCGTCTGCGCCTCGGCCACGAGCCGCTCGATCGCCTTGTCGCGCTCAGAGCGGATGGCGTCCTCCACCTTGACGCGCAGCACCAGATGGATGCCGCCGCGCAGGTCGAGGCCGAGCTTGATCTTCTCTTTGGGCGGCCAGAAGGCCAGCCACATCAGCACCGTCACACCGAGAATCAGGATGCCCCGCCAGAGCAGGCTCTTGTTCATGCGTTGGTCCCCCGGTCCTCGACTGAAGCGATCGCCGACTTCGACACGCGTACCTTGACCTGGTCGGCAATCTTGAGCAGCACCACGGCGCCTTCGACGCCGGCGATCTCGCCATGAAGCCCGCCGTTGGTGACCACCTTGTCCCCCTTCTGCAGCTTGTCGACGAGTTGCTGCAGCTCCTTCTGCCGCTTCCGCATGGGAGCGACGAGGAGGAAGTAGAAGACGACCAGGATGAGCAGCATCGGCACGAACTGGAGCCACGCCGCGGGCCCGCCAGGTGCGGATGTCTGCGCCACGATGAAGAGATGCGTCATCACACGTCGCTCCTGCCAGCGCGGCCGGACGTCCTGGGCCCTGGTGGCCCGTCCTGCCGTCGCCCGCGCGCGCTGGTGGCGCTGCGCGGGCTACTTGACGGAACCGGTACTGCGCTCCGCCGTTTCTTCAGGGGTGAACCGCGGGGCAGCCCGGTTCTGCGCCGCATCCGGCTCTGCCCGCGCTTCTAACCGAGGCTCGCTGTCGGGTTGGATTTCCACACGGGACGCCAACTCCGACAGCGTCCCGGCGGCGATACTCTCGCGCACCTCCCCCATGAAGTCAAGGTAAAACCACAGGTTGTGGAGCGTCGCCAGCACCTGGCCGGTGAGCTCGTCCCAGCGCAGCAGATGGTGGAGGAACGCCCTCGAAACCTGGGAACACGTGGGGCAGCCGCAGCCCTCCTCCACCGGCCCCGGGTCGTCGCGGAAAGCCGCGCCCTTGAGACGCAGCGCGCCGGCGCGGGTGAACAGCACGCCGTGCCTCGCGTTGCGCGCCGGCAGCACGCAGTCGAAGAGATCGACGCCGCAACCCACGGCGTGCAGGATGTCCCCCGGATAGCCGACTCCCATGAGATACCGGGGGCGGCCGTCGGGCAGTGCCGGTGCCGTCCACTCGACCGCCGCCCGCCGCTCCGGCGCCGGCTCCCCGACGCTGACGCCGCCGATGGCGTAGCCGTCGAAGTCGAGCTCGGCGAGCTCCTGCGCCGCCCGCTCGCGCAGCTCGCGGAAGGAGCTCCCCTGGGCGATGGCGAAGAGGCCGCCGGGGCCCGGCCGTCGCTCCCACTCCTCACGCGCGCTCGCCGCCCAGCGCCGGGTGCGCTCGAGGCTCGCCGCGGCGACGTCGACCGTCACCGGCCAGGGCGGGCACTCGTCGAGCACCATCGCCACGTCGACGCCCAGCCGCCTCTGCAGGTCGACGACCTCGGTCGGCGTGAGCCGCATCGCCGTGCCGTCGAGGTGGCTGCGGAAGGTGACGCCGCCCTCGTCCACCCGCCGCAGGTGGCCGAGACTGAAGACCTGGAAGCCCCCCGAGTCGGTGAGGATCGGACCCGACCAGCCGCTCCAGGCGTGGAGCCCGCCGAGCGCTTCGATCGTCGCGACACCCGGACGCAGCGAGAGGTGGTAGAGGTTCGACAGCATGACGTCGGCGCCGAGCTCGCGCAGCTGCGCGGGAGGGACGCCCTTGACGGCACCGAGCGTGCCCACCGGCATGAACGCCGGCGTGCGGATCGCGCCGTGCGGCGTCTGCAGGATCCCGGTGCGGGCGGCGCCGTCACGGGCGGTGACGTTGAAGGCGAGCGGCATCGGCGTCAGGCGGGCGGGTTGAGAGGGCCGACGAGCGGCTGCGACGGGCGGCGGCCGATGGTAGCAGCCCACCTCCACGAGGCGACGCCGGCTCCCTCGGGCCGGCGACTCCCTTTCTTGACAGCCCTCAACCCCGATGCTAGCTTCCGCGCCCCAAAAGGAGAGGAGACCCTCCCGCATGCCGGACCTTCAGCTGGGCAGGAAATACGAATGCGCCGAGTGCGGCACGAAGTTCTACGACCTCGGGAAGTCCGAGCCCCTCTGCCCGAAGTGCGGCACCAACCAGCGCGGCCTCCAGGAGCGCGAGAAGGTCGCCGCGCCGGCACCGCGGCCGCGACCCGCTCCGGTCGCCGCACCCGTCGTCGAGGAGCCTGACGACGAGATCGTCGACGACGTCGTCGAGGAGGACGAGGAGATCCTCGAGGTCATCCCCGGCGAGGAGGAGGAAGAGGAAGAGGAGGACGACGAGGCCTGACCCTCGTCGTGCTGGCGCTCGGCGCCAACCTCGGCTCGCCCCGGCGCCAGCTGCTCTCCGCCCTGGTCGCTCTGTCGCGATCCCTCGGCCCCTTGCGAGTGGCGCCCCTCTACAGCTCCGCAGCCGTCTCCCCGATCGAGCAGCCGGCATTCCTCAACACCGTCGTCACCGCGTGGAGCGACCGCTCGCCCGGTGAGCTCCTCGCACTTGCGAAGCGGCTCGAGCTCGAGGCCGGCCGAGTCCCCGGCCCGCGCTGGAGCCCGCGCCCGCTCGACGTGGACCTCCTGCTGGTCGGCGCCCGTCAGATGCGGGATGCCGACCTGGAGCTCCCCCATCCACGGCTCGCGGAGCGCCCCTTCGTGCTCGCCCCGCTCGCCGACCTGCTCCCCGACCTGACGCTGCCGCCCGAAGGGCGCACCGCCCGCGAGTCGCTGGCGCGACTTCCGGCCGACCCGTCGCTGGTCAAGGTGCCCTGGACCGGCGCCGGCGCGGCCTGACTCCGGCCCGTCAGTCGAGGCCGGCGAGGCGACGGGCGGCGTCGGCGGCCACGGCGGCGTCCTCGACCTGGTGACCCTCGCGCGGGCGGGTGGCGGCCACCTCTCGCAGGATGGCGACCGCTCGCGCCTTCGCCTTCGGCCGGTGCAGGAGGAGGGCGTCGGCGAGGAAGAACTTGTTCGACAGCTCCTCGGGGCCGATCGCCACGGCCTTCTCGAGCTCGGCGATGGCACGATCGTGGTCGACCCAGCCGGTGAAGAACGGCACCTTGGGCGCCTCCGAGTGCAGGCGGCCGAGCACCCGGTGCCCGGCGCCGCCTTCGAAACGCTCGTCGAGGGCGATGAGCGTCTCGGCCCAGTCGCGCACCCTGGCGCCCACGCCCTGCCGCGCCGCCGCGAGCTTGCCGAAGGCGTTGCCCCACAGTCCCCAGTCGGCGGCGCTCCAGAGCAGCAGCGGCGGCGCCTCGGGAATGCCTCGCATCGCGGTCGCGCGGTCGGCGGCGCTGGCGGCTGCGAGCTTCGCCGCGCCGACACGCTTGCCGACCGCCGACCAGGCACCCTCCGAGACCGCCTTGCCGCGGCCGAAGACGCGCTGCTTTTCCTGCTGCGTCGAGGCCACATACTCCCCTTCGAACCAGAGCGCGCGCAGCAGCTTCCAGGAGGCTTCGAGGTTCCCCGGCTGCGCGGCCACCGCCTCCTCGTAGGCCGCCGCCGCGGCCGCGATGGGAGCGCGCGCGGCGCGACCGCCCTGCGCGTTCTCGGCGCGACGCTCCCAGGCGGCGTCGCCGCGCGCGATCGCCGCCGCGGGATCTCCGGCGGCCGCGGCGCGAGCGGCAGCCAGCACGAGGACGGCGGCGAAAACGGCGAGGCACCGCTGCATTCGAGCAGGCTAGCACGCGCGTTCGGAGGCACTCCACGGTCGCCGATCCCGCCGGCCAGCGGCGACACGGACCCGTGACCCGCACGCGCAAGGAGCGCTGCTATCATCCCTTCGATGCCTCCAGGCACGCACGTGCGCTTGCCGTTGCTGCTCACCGACGACGTGCACTTTCCCTGCACGCGCGTCCGCCTGCAGCTCGCCGGCGCGCTGCTCTGCGACCTGCTGCTGCGCCCGCCCGAGGAGCGCTGGCTCGGCGTCGTGCTCGGCAGCCCGGAAGGCATCGGCACGGCCGGCACCGCCTCACGCCTCGTGGAGCTCGAGCCCGACGGCGACGGGGCGCGCGCCCTGTTGTTGGGAGCGCACCGTTTCGCGGTCACCGACCTCCCCGTGGAGCCGGCGCGGGCGGGCGCTTCCTATCCGACGGCGCTCGTGCGGCTCCTTCCCGAGCCCTCGCTCGACGAGAGTGGCCACCTGCTGCGCAAGCTGCGCGAGCAGCTCGCCGACCGGCTCGAGGAGGCGCTGCCCGTGCTCGGCGATTCCATCCACATGACCCCGGCGACGGTGCAGCGCCTGCTCGACGCTCCCTTCGAGGAGCTCGTCAACCGCACGGCCGCGGCGCTCGACGTGCCGCCGCTGCGCAAGGTCGAGCTGCTGACGCTGCCGCTGTTCGATCGTGCGGTCGAGGTGAGCGGCATCCTCCGCAGCCGCACCAAGCTCGTCGAGCTGCTGCGACCCTTCCGCCACCTCGAGACGGCGGCCGAACTGAACTGACGACCTCGGCCGCCCCTCCCGAGTCAACCACCCAAGCTCGCGCTCCCCCGATGCCCCCGAGGATGCTCTCCATCCGCGACCCGGTGCACGGCTTCGTGCGCGCGGACGCGCTCGAGCGCGCGCTCATCGACACGCGGCCGTTGCAGCGGCTGCGCTCGATCCGCCAGCTCGGGATGATGTTCTTCGTCTTTCCTGGCGCCGAGCACAGCCGGTTCAGCCACGCGCTCGGCGCGATGGAGCTCGCCGGACGCCTCTACGACGCGCTGGCCGCCAAGGCGCCTGAGCTGCTCGATCCCGACCGCCGAGCGCGGGAGCGGCGGCTCGTGCGCGCAGCCGGCCTGCTGCACGACATCGGCCACGCGCCCTTCTCGCACTCCGCCGAGGAGCAGTTCGAGGGCGGCATCGACCACGAGCAGATGACCCGACGCCTCCTCGACATCCCCGAGGTGCGCGGAGCCTTCGAGCGATTGGGCGACGGCCTCCGTCCCGACGACGTGGCGCGGCTTCTCCAGGGCGGCGAGGGCCCGGTCGAGCGTCTGCTTTCGCAGGTGGTCTCCGGCGAGCTCGACGTCGACAAGATGGACTACCTCCTACGCGACAGTCTTTTCTGCGGTGTGCGCTACGGCAGCTACGACCTGCCACGGCTGCTCGACACGGTGGTGCCGATCCAGGACCCCGACGGCGGCGAGTGGGGGATCGGCGTCGAGGAGGGCGGCATCCACGCCCTCGAGGCGCTGGTCATGGCGCGCTACTACATGTTCACCCAGGTCTACTTCAACGTCACCGGCAAGGCGCTCGAGCTCCACCTCTCCGCCTGGCTGGCCGAGGAGGGGACGCCGTGGCCCGCCGACCCCGAGGCATTCCTCCTCGAAGACGACGTCGCGGTGCTCGCGCGCATGCGCCACTCGCAGAGCCCGCACGCGCTTGCCGTGTTACGGCGAGCCCGCTTCCCTCTCGCCTACGAGACGCGGGAGCACCTGACTGCCGAGCAGCGCGAGCGATTCGCCGCGATCCTGCCCGCGCTCGTCGGGCGGTTCGGCGAGCGCAAGCTGCTGATCTCGAACGCCGTGAAGGACCCGCATCGCCTCCGCCAGGCGCGGGTCTTCGTGCAGCGCTACGACGGGTCCCTCGAGCCCGTCGAGCAGGCGAGCCAGTTCATGCGCCACCTGACGCGCATCGAGTCGTTCCGGGTCTATGCCGCACCCGACATCTGCGCCGCGGTCAAGTCCGCGATCGCCGAGATGTGGGGCGAGTAGCCGCTAACGGCTGGCGATGCCGACCCAGGGCCGCTGCGTGGGGCCGATGTAGATCTGGCGCGGGCGGTTGATGCGCGTCGCCTTGTCCTCGCGCATCTCTTTCCACTGCGCGATCCACCCCGGCAGCCGGCCGAGCGCGAACATCACCGTGAACATGTTGGTGGGGATGCCCATCGCGCGGTAGAGGATGCCGCTGTAGAAGTCGACGTTGGGGTAGAGCTTGCGCTCGACGAAGAAGGGGTCCTCGAGAGCCACCTTCTCGAGACCCTCCGCGATGGCGAGCAGGGGGTCGCTCTTGCCCATCTCGGCGAGCACCTCGTCGGCCGCCGCCTTGAGGATGCGCGAGCGGGGGTCGAAGTTCTTGTAGACGCGGTGCCCGAAGCCCATGAGACGGAAGCCGGAGGCCTTGTCCTTCGCCTTGGCCACGTACTTCTGATAGTCGCTGCCGTCGCGCTGGATCATCTCCAGCATCTCGATGACCTTCTGGTTGGCGCCGCCGTGCAAGGGCCCCCAGAGGGCGCAGATGCCCGCCGAGATCGAGGCGAAGAGGTTCGCCTGGCTGCTCCCCACCATGCGCACCGTCGAGGTCGAGCAGTTCTGTTCGTGGTCTGCGTGGAGGATCAGCAGCAGGTTGAGCGCGCGGTTGACGACCGGCGAGATGCGGTAGGGCTCGGCCGGCACCGCGAACATCATGTGCAGAAAGTTCTCGGTGTAGGAGAGGTCGTTGCGCGGGTACATGAACGGCTGCCCGATCGACTTCTTGTAGGAGAAGGCGGCGATGGTGCGCGCCTTGGAGAGCAGCCGGATGATGTTGGTCGGCACGTCCTCGCCGCTCTCGGCGCCCGGGTAGTAGGCGGAGAGGGAGGCCACCATCGCCGACAGCATCGCCATCGGGTGCGCGGTCGCCGGGAAGCCGGCGAAGAAGTTCTTCATGTCCTCGTGCAGGAGGCTGTGGTAGGTCAGCTTGCGGTCGAACTCTGCGAGCTCGGCCGCCGTGGGCAGCGAGCCGTAGATGAGGAGGTAGCAGACCTCGGTAAAGGTCGCCTGCTCGGCCACCTCCTCGATCGAGTAGCCGCGGTAGCGCAGGATGCCGGCCTCGCCGTCGATGAAGGTGATGGCGCTCTCGCAGGCGCCGGTGTTGCCGTAGCCGGGGTCGAAAGTGATGGCGCCCGACTGCGAGCGCAGCGCGCTGATGTCGATCCCCACCTCGCCCTCGGTGCCCACCGTCACCGGAAGCTCGTAGTCCTTGCCGTCGAGGGTCAGCTTTGCCGAGCTCATCGTCGCATCCTATCGGGCCCGAATGCCGCACCGCAACGGCACCCGCCGCGTTGCGGCAATGAAGCGACAGAGTCGAGACGCGCGACTCAAACGCCCCGCGCCGAGCCCCAGAGCAGCTTGTGGAGCTGCAGCTGCAGACGCACCGGCAGCCGGTCGCGCAGCACCCACTCGGCGAGCGTCGTGGGGTCGAGCTCGCCCGCCACCGGCGAGAAGTGCACGGCGCAGCGGCGGTGGAGCTCGCGGCCGAGCACGAGCTCGCGCGCCCACTGGTAATCGGCCTCGCCGGCAAGCACGAGCTTGAGCTCGTCCGTCGGGCGCAACGCGTCGAGGTTGGGCCAGTGGTTGCGGTCGACCTCCCCCGAGCCCGGGCACTTGACGTCGACGATGCGCCGCACGCGCGGGTCGACGGGCGTGATGTCGACGGCACCGCTCGTCTCGAGCAGCACCTCGTAGCCGGCGTCGCAGAGATCGCGCAGCAGGGGCAGCGCGCCGGGCTGCAGCAGCGGCTCGCCGCCGGTGAGCTCGACGAGCGGGCAGCCGAAGGAGGCGACCCGGGCGAGCACGTCCGCTCGCGACATCCACTCCCCTTCGTAGAACGAGTACTCGCTGTCGCACCACCGGCAGCGGAGGTGGCAGCCGGTGAGGCGCACGAGGACGCAGGGCAGCCCCGCCCGCGTCGACTCGCCCTGCAGCGAGTAGAAGATTTCGTTGACCTTCAGTCGTTCGCCGGGGGGCAGGCCGAGCGCGGCCGCCGGCGCGCTGGTGACGGCGGGGGCGCTCATGGCGGCGGCGCGGCGGTTGCGTCTTCGTAGACGGCGCCGGCGGACTCGCTCTCCCACACCTCCACCCTCTCGACGCACACGCGCCCGTCGTCGAGGCGCGCACGGAGCTCGGCGAAGAAGTGCTGCGCGAGCAGCTCGGCGGTGGTGTTGCGCTCGTCGAACGGAGGCACCTCGTTGAGGAAGCGATGGTCGAAGGGGCCGAGCACCTCCTCCATCACCCGCTTCAAGTCGGCGAAGTCGAGGACCATGCCCAGCGCATCGAGCTCGCGCGCACCGACCCACACGCGCACCCGGTAGCTGTGCCCATGCAGGTTCTCGCAGCCGCCGCGATGGCCGCGGATCTGGTGCGCGGCGGCGAAGCGGAAGTCCTTGCACACCGAGAAGCTCATGCCCACCCCCGCGCGCAAAGCGCGCTGCCACCACCCACCCAACCCCCTCCCCTGGGTTGCACTCCACCCCTATCCCCCCGACCCCCTGCCCCTCGAGGGGCAGGGGGCGCCACCGCCCGGCGCTGGTCGGTGAACGCCCTCATGCCGCCTCAGCCGATTGAGACGCGAGGAGGAAGGTGATGGTCGGCGGCAGCCCCTCGGCAAGCGTGCGCGGCCGCCAGCCGAGCTCCTGCCGCGCCCGGGTGTCGTCGAAGGCCCAGTGGCGCGCCAGGCTGGCGATCTGCCGCGGCGGGATCGGCGGGCGGCGTCCGAAGAGCCGCATCAAGGGCGCCGCGACGGTCAGTGCCGCGCGTGCGAACCCGGGCGAGAGCTCGCGGCGGGGCGAGCGGATGCCGGCGAGGCCCGCCACCGCATCGGCGAGCTCGCGCACCGTGGCCACGTCGCCGGTGAGCAGGTAGTCGCGACCGGGCGGCGCACGCTCGATCACCGCCACCATTCCTTCGACCACGTCCTCGAGATAGACCCAGCTCGCCTTGCGGTCGGCGCCGATCAGCGCCGGGAACCGCCCCTTGGCGAGGTTCTTGAGCATGACGTTCGCGCCGCCGCGCTTTCCCGGCGGGCCGTAGACGAGGCTCGGGTACACCGTGTTCAGGCGCAGACCGCGTGCCGCGTACGCGGCGATCGCCTGCTGGCCGGCGTGCTTGGTGGCGCTGTAGGTGGTGGGGAACGGGAGCTGGAGGGGGCCCTCTTCGTTCGCCACGCTGCCGTCGGAAGGGCTGCCGCCGAAGAAGGCGATCGACGACACCGAGAGGAAACGCGGCACCCCGAGCTTGGTGGCGAGTGAAGCGACGCTTTCGCTGCCGGACACGTTGGCCTGCTCCATCCGCCTGTCGGGCGCCGCCGGGTCGAGCTCGGCGGCCGCGTGCACCACCCAGTCCGCCCCCGACATCCCCTCGCGCATGGAGGCGCGGTCGCCGAGGTCCCCGACGAAGGTCGCGACGCCCAGCCGCACCAGCTCTTCCGTGCGGGAGGTGGGCCGGACGAGGGCGCGCAGCTCGTGCCCTTCGGGGGCGAGTCGACGACAGAGGGCGGAGCCGATGTAGCCCGTGGCTCCAGTGATGAAGATACGCATTTTCAACAACTTAGCATTCGGAACAAGGCTGCCGGCGGCGGCTGACGAAAAGTGGCAGACCCCGCCTTCAGATGGGAATTATCGCCCGGGAGAGGTGGGTTGAAGCCAGTGGGACGCGAGAGAGATCGCTCTCAGGAACGCGAATTCGGGAACGATCTCCTCCAACTCCCTCTCCTCCCCCCGTGCCGGCTCCCTCCACGGCACGGGGACTTTTTTTTGGGTGGCACGCGGGCGGATACGGGGGTCATCTCCGTCGTTGCGCTCGTAGGCCCCCTTGCGGCGTACGTTTCAGTACGCCTCAGTCGGCGCCTCCTTCGCGCGCCTAGGAGCTGACCCCGTCTCCGCCCGCCTCACCGCTCTCGCGCAAGAGACGGACTGAAAGACGGAGCCGAGGAGAACCCGCGAGGCGTACGGGGCTCATGCCCTGGCCAGCTGCCGCAGCACGTATTGAAGGATGCCTCCGTGCCGGTAGTACCCGAGCTCCTCGGGAGTGTCGAGGCGGGCACGGACGCGGAAGCTGATCTCGCTGCTGTCGGGGCGAGTGCCGCGGACGGTGGCCTCGAAGGCGGTGCGGCCGGCGGCGACGGCCTCTTCGACGCCCAGGATCTCGTAGACCTCGCGGCCGGTGAGGCCGAGGACGTCGGCGGTGTCGCCCGGTAGCAGCTCGAGCGGGAGGATGCCCATGCCGACGAGGTTGCTGCGGTGGATGCGCTCGAAGCTCTCGGCGATGACGGCGCGCACGCCGAGCAGGCGCGGGCCCTTGGCTGCCCAGTCGCGGGAGCTGCCGGTGCCGTACTCCTTGCCGGCGATGACCAGCAGGGGCACGCCGTCGCGCTGGTAGCGGTCCGAGGCGTCGAAGATGCTCATCTGCTCGCCATCGGGGAGGTGGACGGTCACGCCGCCCTCGACGTCGGGCACGAGGCGGTTGCGCAGGCGGACGTTGGCGAAGGTGCCGCGCACCATGACCTCGTGGTTGCCGCGGCGCGCGCCGTAGGAGTTGAAGTCGCGCGGCGCGACGCCGTGGTCGACGAGGTACTGCCCCGCCGGGCTCTTGAGCTTGATCGAGCCGGCCGGAGAGATGTGATCGGTGGTGACGCTGTCACCCAGGAGCGCGAGCACCCGGGCTCCTCGGATCGGCGCGATCGGCGCCGGCTCGAGGGTCATGCCGTCGAAGTAAGGCGGGTTCTTGACGTAGGTCGACGCCGGGTCCCAGGCATAGGTCTCCCCGGCTGGGATCGGCAGGGCCCGCCAGCGCTCGTCGCCGGTGAAGACGTCGGCATACTCGCGGTGGAACATCTCGGAGCGCAGGGCCGTGCGCAGGACCTCGTCGACCTCGTGCTGCTTGGGCCAGATCTCGCGCAGGTAGACGGGCTGGCCATCTTTGCCGGTGCCGAGCGGCTCCATCTGCAGGTCGACGTCGATGCGACCGGCGAGGGCGTAGGCGACGACCAGCGGCGGCGAGGCGAGGTAGTTGGCGCGCACGTCCGGATGGATACGCCCCTCGAAGTTGCGGTTGCCGGATAACACGGAGACGGCCACCAGCTTCCCTTCCTCGATGCCGGCGCGGATGGGTTCGGGCAGCGGCCCGCTGTTGCCGATGCACGTCGTGCAGCCGTAGCCGACGAGGTGGAAGCCGAGCTGCTCGAGATAGGGAGTCAGTCCAGCCTCGGCGAGGTAGCTCGTGACCACCTTCGAGCCGGGAGCCAGTGAGGTCTTGACCCAGGGGCGGCTCCCCAGCCCGCGTTCGACGGCCTTCTTGGCGACGAGGCCGGCGGCCACCATCACCGACGGGTTCGAGGTGTTGGTGCAGGAGGTGATGGCGGCGATGACCACCGAGCCGTGGCACAGCCGGAACGACTCGCCGCGGTATTCGCAGGCGACGCCGTGGTCGAGGTCGGGCTCCGCGACGACCGTGCCCGCGGCCTCTCCCCCCTCGCCCTCCCAGCGGCTGATGGTTGCCTGCCGTGGCTGGCTGCGCGCGCTGTGCCCCTGCAACGACTCGAGCTCGCGGAAGAAGCCACCGGGCACCTGCGACAGCGCCACGCGGTCCTGCGGACGGCGAGGCCCGGCCAGCGACGGCTCGACGGTGCCGAGGTCGAGCTCGAGCACGTCGGAGTAGTCGGCCACCTCCGCGCCCGGTGCGTGGAAGAGCCCCTGCGCCTTCATGTAGGCCTCGACGAGCGCCACCTGCTCCTCGCTGCGGCCGGTGAAACGCAGGTAGTCGAGCGACACCTGGTCGACGGGGAAGATGCCGCAGGTGGCGCCGTATTCAGGCGCCATGTTGGCGATCGTCGCGCGGTCCGCCAGCGGCAGGTTGGCTAGCCCGCCGCCGAAGAACTCCACGAGCTTGCCGACGACACCGCGCTGGCGCAGCATCTCGGTGACGCGCAGCACGAGGTCGGTGGCGGTCGCGCCCTCGCGCAAGCGGCCCTCGAGGCGGAAACCCACCACCTGCGGCACCAGCATGCTGATCGGCTGGCCGAGCATGGCCGCCTCGGCCTCGATGCCGCCGACGCCCCAGCCGAGAACGCCGAGGCCGTTGATCATCGTGGTGTGTGAGTCGGTGCCGACGAGGGTGTCGGGGTAGGCCCACAGGACGCCGGCCTTCTCCTCGCTCATCACCACCCGCGCCAGGTACTCGAGATTGACCTGGTGCACGATGCCGGTGTCGGGCGGCACGACGCGGAAGTTGTCGAACGCCTCCTGGCCCCAGCGCAGGAAGGCGTAGCGCTCGCGGTTGCGCTCGAGCTCCCGCTCGGCATTCAGGAGGAAGGCCGCCTCGCTGCCGTATTCGTCGACCTGCACCGAGTGATCGATCACCAGCTCGACGGGCTGCAGGGGGTTGATCCGGCGCGCGTCGCCGCCGAGCCGGCTCATCGCGTCGCGCATGGCGGCGAGGTCGACGACGGCGGGAACGCCGGTGAAGTCCTGCAACAGCACGCGGGCGGGCATGAAGGCAATCTCGCGCGAGGGGACCGCCTGCGGCTGCCACTCGAGGAGCGCGGCGATCCCCTCCGCCGTCACGCCGGGCTCGCCCTGGCGGCGGAGGAGGTTCTCGAGCAGGATGCGCAGCGAATACGGGAGCCGCGAGAGGCGCGCCCCGTCGCGCGCGACGGCGGCGAGGGAGGCGATGCGGTAGTCGCGGCCGCCGACGCTCAACGTCTCGGCAGGCGCGGCGCCAGACCGAGTCATGCCGCTGCTGCGATCCATGAAGGGTGCTCCTTGGAGTGGAAAGAAACCGACGCGGGCTCCGAGGACCGGCATTCTAGCGTGCAACCTCTGGACGGGTGAGCGGCGGCGGGTAAGATCGCCGCGATGGGCGACTCCGAGGCGGAGCTGCAGGCGCCCCTGCTGCTCATCGCCATGCCGCAGATTCTCGACCCCTTCTTCCACCGCAGCGTGGTTCTGCTCGTGCACCACGACGCCGAAGGGAGCCTGGGCTTCATCATCAACCGGCCCACCGCGATCTCCGTCTCGGAGATCCTCTCCGGCATGGAGATCGAGTGGGGCGGCGAGGGGGACGTGGTGGCGCACTTCGGCGGCCCGGTCCAGCCGCAGCTAGGCACCGTCCTCTTCTGCCCCACCGGGGGCAACGGTGAGGACCCCGCCTCCGCCGCCGAGGTGATCCCGGGCGTCTCCCTGACGCAGCACGTGGGAACGCTGTCGCACCTCGCGGTGACGCCACCATCGCGCTTCCGGCTGCTGCTCGGCTACGCCGGGTGGGGCGCGGGCCAGCTCGTCGAGGAGATCCTCCGCAACGACTGGCTCACCGCTCCGGCGCAGGAAGGGCTGGTGTTCGCGCGCGACCCCGAAGAGGTGTGGCGCCAGGCTCTGGAGTCCGTCGGCGTCGACCCGGGCGCCCTCCCTTCATGGAGCCCCGAAAGCGGTGACGAGGGGGCGAATTGAGCGCGCGCGAGGCGCCGGCGCCGGAATCGGCAGGCGATCCCATCGCGCGCTTTCAGGAGCTCTTCGCCGCCGCGCGCGCACGCGAGACTGCCGATGCCACCGCTGCCGCCCTCGCCACCGCCGGCCTCGACGGCGCGCCGTCGGTGCGCATGGTGCTCGTCAAGGAGGTCGACGCCCACGGCTTCCGCTTCTTCACCAACCTCGGCAGCCGCAAGGCGCGGGAGCTCGAGGAGAATCCCCGTGCCGCGCTCTGCTTCCACTGGCCCACGTTGCAGCGACAGGTGCGCGTCGAGGGTCCCGTCGAGCCGCTCCCTGGCGAGGAGGCCGACGCCTACTTCGCGTCGCGAGCACGAGAAAGCCAGATCGGCGCCTGGGCATCGCGGCAGAGCGCCACGCTCTCCGCCCGTGCCGAGCTCGAGGAGCGCTGCAACCGGGTCGCCGAGCGTTATGCAGGCGCCCTCGTGCCGCGGCCGCCGTTCTGGGGCGGCTTCCTTCTCGTCCCCGAGCGCATCGAGATCTGGAGCGGTGGCGAGCACCGGCTGCACGACCGTGAGCTCTTCCACCGCCAGGCAACGGGCTGGAGCATGGAGCGTCTCTACCCGTGAGCGGCGAGGCGGTCGTCGCTCGGGCGTCGCGCCCTCCCAGCGCGGCAAGAAGAGTCGGGAACGCCTTGCCGGCGACCGCACCGCCCCCGCGAGCGTGAACGACTTGCGCGTGCAGCATCACCACTCGGCGGGCGGTTTGGTGATCCGCGGTCAGCAGGTGCTGCTGATCGCGCCTCGAGCCGGCCGCTGGCAGCTTCCCAAGGGGCACGTCGAGCCGGGCGAAGCTCCGCCCGAGGCCGCGCTGCGGGAGGTCCGCGAGGAGACCGGCGTCCGCGGTCGGGTCGTGGCGTCTCTGCCGAGCATCGCCTACACCTACGACGTCGAGACCCGGGTGCGGATCCACAAGCGGGTCGACTACTACCTCATGACCTACGTCGATGGCAGCGAGACCGACAGCGACCCGCGCGAGGTGATCGTGGCACGCTGGTTCGAATGGGACGACGCCCTGGCCCAGCTCTCCTTCGAGAACGAGCGCGACGTGGTACGGGCGGCGCGCCGGATGGCGGCGGGCGAGAGAGCGCCAGGGTGAGCGCCGCGGCGGGAAGTGGTCGTCGGGTGGCGGTGATCACCGGCGCCAGCTCCGGCATCGGCGCCGCTACGGCCCGTGCGCTCGGGGCCGCGGGATACGAGCTGGTGCTCGGCGCTCGCCGGCTCGACCGCCTGGGCGAGGTCGCCGGGCCCCTCGGGGCCCACGCTCTGCCGCTCGACGTCACCGACCGAGCGAGCGTCGAGGCGTTTGCCGCCGCCATTCCCCGCGTCGACGTGCTGGTCGCCAACGCCGGCAAGGCGCTCGGCACCGACCGCATCGAAACCGCGCGCGAGGAGCTCTGGGACACCATGTTCCGCACCAACGTGCTCGGCGTGCTGCGCACCGTGCAGGCCCTGCTGCCGAAGCTCGTCGCGAGCGGCGACGGGCTCCTCGTCATCGTCGGCTCGATCGCCGGCTTCGAGACCTACCGCGGCGGCGCCGGGTACACCGCCTCCAAGCACGCCCTGCGCGCCGTCACTCGCACCCTGCGGCTCGAGCTGCTGGGCAAACCGGTGCGCCTCACCGAGCTCTCGCCCGGCCTCGTCGAGACCGAGTTTTCGCTCGTGCGCTTCGAAGGGGACGGCCCGCGGGCGCGGAAGGTCTACGAGGGGATGAAGCCGCTGACCGCCGACGACGTCGCCGAGTGCGTGCGCTGGGTCTGCTCGCTGCCGGCGCACGTCGACGTCGACGAGATCGTCGTGCGCCCCCGCGACCAGGCCACGGCGACCGAAGTCCACCGCCGCCTTCCCGAAGGAGAGAAGCCATGACCCGGAGTGCCCGCCTCGCCGCCGGCGTGGCCGCCATCGTCGCCTCGTCGGCGCTACTGGCCGCCTGCGACGTCATCACGCCGAAGCGTTCGGAGGGCGAGAAGCTCTGGCGAGACCGCTGCTCGCAGTGCCACGGCCTCGACGGCAGGGGCAACACCGTAACCTACATGGGCAACTACAAGGCGGACCTGACCGACGATTCGTGGTCTCACGGGGGCGATCCGGGATCCTGGGAGGTGGCGATCCGCCGTGGCATCTTCGGCAGCATGCCGGCGAACCCGGACCTGAGCCGCGAGCAAGTCAAGGCATTGGTCGGCTACATCCGCGAGCTGCGCGGCGAGGCGATTCACAAATCAGGAGGGTGAGCGTGGACCCCAACCGCTTCAAGGAAGCCTTCGCCAAGCTCGAGGTGCTCGACGACCGCCTCACCTACAAGGTGCGCAGCCGTGCGCACGCGCGGGCCACCAGTCCCGAGCAGCTCGACGAGCGGCTGCGCGACGTCGCCGAGTTCGTCCTCGAGCTCAAGGACGTCATGCGCGAGATGATGCTGGCGATCGCCAGCAAGCCCGGCGGCAAGCCCGAGTAACGTCGGAAAACGAAGCGAGGGGGCGCCGTCGCCCCCTCGCCGCGGATCCGCTCGCCTGCTGCGAGCTTGGAAGGCGAGCCTTAGAAGCTCAGGCGCAGCCCGAGCTTCGCCTGCCACCGCGACCGCAGGTCCGCGGTGCCGAACTGCGAGCCAGGCAGCAGGCGGTTGGCTGCCGCCTCGCGGTAGATCGGCTTGCCGGTCGCCGCGTCCTGGCCGACGTAGTTGACGGGAGTCGTCGTCTGGTTGGTGACGAAGCGCACGGCGCCCCAGTCCTTGTTGATCAGGTTGAGGGCGTTGAGCACGTCGAAGGTGACCTCGGCGCGGACCACCCGGATCGGCACCTCGAGCCCGTAGTGGAAGTCGAGCTGGTGCGACCACGGCTCGGTCGAGCCGTTGCGGTCGACGATCTTGCCGGAGGTCGGGTCGACGCCGGCGCTGCGCAGGAAGGCGGCGAAGCGCTCGTACGGGATGACCGGGTTCCCGGTCGCGGAGCTCTGCAGGATGATCGCGTCCGCCGAGGCGGGCACGAAGAGCAGGTCGTTGGTGGCCTGGCCGTCGCCGTTGACGTCGCCGCCCATCAGCAGCGAATAGGGGCGCCCGGACTGCACGTTCCAGAACAGTGCCAGGGTGTGACCGACCGGGCCGGTCTCGAAGGTGTAGGTGGGAGCGACCGTGAAGCGGTGCTCCACCTCGAACTGCGAGCGCGCTACGTCGTCGTCGAAGATGTCGCCCTTGGTTGGGCGGAACTGCCAGTTGGAGACGGCGCGGCTCGAGGTCGCGTCGTGGGCCGACTCGGCGTCGCCCCAGGCGTAAGACGCCGTGGCCTGGAAGCCGTGCGTGGGCCGCATCGCGAACTGGAGGGTGACGACCTTCTCCTCACCCTTGCTCGTGTTGGTGAGCATGTAGGCGTTGGTCACCGTCGAGTTGATCGAGGCGAAGCGCGGGCGGCCGTCGAGCGGGCTCGAGCCGCTCCTCACCTTGCCCACGTTCTCGTAGAAGACGTCCTTCTGGGTCTGCGACCAGACGCCTTCGATGGTCCCGCGGATACCCCAGGCGATCTCGCGGTCGTAGCCGAGCGTGGCGCGCACCACGCGCGGGAAGTCGAAGTCCGGGTCGATGAGGTCGACGGCGATCGTCGAGCCGGCGCCGCCGCTGTGCGGCTGGGTGTTCGGGTTGGCGTTGAACGGGATGCAGGGTGTGGCGGTGAAAGGCGTCGTCCCGCCCGGGCAGTTGGTCGTCAACGCCGTGCTGAACACACCGGTGCCGCCGAACGCGTTGGCTACCCAAACGTACGGCGTGCGCCCGGCGAAGACGCCGATGCCGCCGCGGAGCTGGTCGTTGCCACCGGGGCTCCAGTTGAAGCCCAGGCGGGGCGAGAGGACCACGTCTTCACTGGGCGTCGCCGCCGTGTTGCGACCGAGCGCACCTTGCACCTGGGCGTTGAACGCCGGCTTGTCGACGAAGCTCGGCTTGTCGGCGCGCAGCCCGAAGGTGAAGCTGAGGTTGTCGCTGGCGCGCCACTGGTCGCCGGCATAGAGCCCGTACTGGCGCACTTCGAAGCTGACGGCAGTGGCGTCGGTGTTGGCGAAGGAGATCGCGTATTGCGTGGCGAGCCCCGCATCGAAGGCGGCGAGGTTGGGGAAGTAGTAGTAGCCGTAGAAGTCGGAGAGGAAGAGGTTCTTGAACTCGAAGATCTCGTTGTGCGTCCCCACCGTGAGGGTGTGGTCGCCGCGCAGCAACGTCACGTCGTCGGTGATCTCGAGCACGTCCTGGTCGAGCGCGTTGGCGCCCGAGAACCGCTCGGTGCCGGCGAGCACCTCGCCGGCGCGGGGGGCCGTCGGGCCGACCTCGACCGAGGGGAAGGTGACCGGCACGCTGCGCAGGTCACGAATCGTCTGGTAGCCGATGCGACCTTCGTTGAACAACGTGCTGAACACGCTGTTGACCTGCAGCACCGTCGAATTGGTCTCGTCGTCGAAGGCGTAGGTCGAGGTGGGGAAACGGAACGAGGTGGTGCCGCGGTTCTCGATGATGTCGCGGTTGGCCTTGAGGTAGTTGTGGCGGAAGGTCACCTGGTGGCCCGCGGCGGCGTTCCAGTCGAGGCGGCCGAAAACGAGGTCGCTGTCGGTGGCGCCGACGAGGTCGCCGAGCCCGCCCGGATCGTAGGCGTAGCGGCTGCGCAGGATGTTGGCCACCGCGGCCGGGCTGGTGCCGCCCTGGTAACGCGTGGCGGTGCTGCCGTCCGCGGAGGTGCCGTTGGGCGCGTCCTTGCGGTTGTATTCGCCGCTGACGAAGAAGAAGAGGCTGTCGCGGAGGATCGGGCCGCCGAGGCGCAGCCCGTACTGGTCCTCGCTGAAGGCGGAGACCGGCCGCTTGACGGTGTCGAGGGTCGGCGACGTCACGGTCGGGCGCACGCGCACGTTGTCGCCGACGTAGTCCTCGTCGCGCTGGGAGCCGTAGATCGACCCGGTGAAGTCGTTGCTGCCCGAGCGCGTCACGGCGTTGATGCCGCCGCCGGTAAAGCCGCCCTGGCGCACGTCGTAGGGCGAGACCACCAGCTGCAGCTGCTGGATGGCGTCGAGCGAGATCGGCTGCGCGTCGGTGGGGCCGCCCGGCGTGCCGGTGTCGGCGAGGCCGAAGAGGTCGTTGTTCACCGCGCCGTCGATCTGGATGGTGTTGTAGCGGTTGTTGCGCCCGGCGACGTTGATGCGGCTCGCGGCGGCATCGGAGGCGTCGACCGAGAAGTACGGGTTCATGCGCGCGAAGTCCTGGATCTGGCGCCGCACCGTGGCCCCGTTCTCGATCGTCTCCGTCGACACGGCGGAGGCCGAGCCGGTGCGGTTGGGGTTGATCACCTCGTCGGCGTTGGCGACGACGTTGATCGTCTCCTCCACTGCAGCGAGCGGCAACTGGATTGGCACCTCGACCGCGGTGCCGAGCTGCGCGAAGACGTTCGAGACGCCGCTCTCCTTGTACCCCTGAGCGCTGGCAGTGACCTGGTAAGGACCGCCGGCCCGCACGTTGGGGATGACGAAGCGGCCGTCGGGCCCGGTGGTCGCGGTGTAGCGCGTGCCGGTCGGCTCGTGGACCGCGGTGACCGTGGAACCCGGCAGGACGCCGCCACCGGCATCTTCGGCGCCGCTCACGCTGCCGGTGAGGGTGCCGGTGGTGACGCTCTGGGCGTGTGCGGCCGGCATCGTGAGACCAGCGACCGCCAGCAGCGAGAGCGCTAGCAGACGCAACTTCTGCGTGGACCTCATTCTCGATTCCTCCTTTGCGGATCTTGCTCGGCGTGGGTTGATGCTTTCGTAGTCTACACAGCGAAAAGCCCCGCGCAAGAGGAACCGCGGGCGGCCATCGGAATGTCACCGGTCCGCCGATCCAAGGATTTGGAAGCACGCTCGGAAGCAGCGTGCTGAATCGATTCGGTAGATGTTTCGCTACCTGCGACCGGTGGATCCGAAGCCGCCTGCTTGGCGGTCGCTCGACGAGAGATCCTCGCTCTCCACCCACTTCACGCGAGCGACGGACGACACCACGAGCTGTGCGATGCGGTCGCCGCGCTCGATGGTGACGGGCTCGGCGCCGATGTTGGCGAGGATCACCTGCACCTCGCCGCGGTAGTCGCTGTCGATGGTGCCCGGCGCGTTGGGCAGGATGATGCCGTGGCGCAGCGCGAGACCGCTGCGCGGCCGCACCTGCCCCTCCCAGCCGTCGGGGATCTCCAGCACGAGCCCGGTGGGAACGAGCGCGCGTGCACCGGGCGCCAGCACCACGGGTGCGGCGATCGCCGCCCGCAGATCGAGGCCCACGCTGCCGGCGGAGGCCGGCGCCGGAAGGGGGAGGTCGGCAGCGTGCGCGAGACGCCGCACTCGCACCGACACCTTGGCCGTCACGTGTTGTCGGGCGTCCGTGGCTCGTCCCCGACACCCGGCTTGCCTTCGGGCATCGGGTTCTGGGGCAGTTGCGGGTTCAATCCCGGCGGGGCGCCCGGCGCGCCGGGGTTGAGGCCGGGCCGGAAGGGCCGGCCCAGCCAGCGGGTGGGGAGCCGCGCGCCGAGACCGACCTGTCCCGGCACGCCAAAGCCCTGCGTCGCGCCGGTGTTCTCGGCCAGGAGCTCCACCGTGAACTGCCACTGGTCGTAGCGTCCCTGGTTGAAGAGGGTCTTGACCGCTTCTTCTTTGCTGCGGCTGCGCACGCCACGAATGGGGCCGAGGCCGACGTTGCCGTCCGGTGTCGCGGCGTCCTGTCGCGGCTCGCCGCCTGCGTCGTCGCCGCCGGCTCCCTGCTCGGGAGTCACGCCTCCCGGCACGCCGACACGGACCGGCACCCAGTCCTTCTCACCGGTGATGGGGTCTTTCCAGAGCTGTCGCATGCAGCGCGGCTTGACCTCGACGAGCTCCTCGAGGCGGACGGGCAGCCTGCCGAAGCGGCGCTGGAAGTTGCGGATCCCCTCGGCGTATTGCCAGCCGCGGAAGATCAGCTCCTCCTCCTTCTCGCGCCGGATCGCGGTGCGCCAGAGCGGGATCGCCGCCGCCACCATGATGTTGAGCAGGGTGATGGCGATGACCAGGATGACGAGGTTGTAGCCAGCCTCGCGACGACGCCCGGCGCGCGTCCCGTCGTCGGCCTTCACGGAGTCGCGGGCAGCGGCGGCGCTCACCATTCGCTGTACGGCTTGCCGTCGGAGCCGGTCTGCTCCGACCCCGAGTGGACGTCCATGATCCCCGGCTGCGGCGCCTCGTCGGTCTCGGGACCCGGCGCGTCCATCTTCGGCTCCTCGAACTGGGGCACCCAGGTGTCGGCGCTCTTGGTCATCGGGTCGATCGGGATCTTGCGGAGGTAGTCGTCCTCGACGAGCGCCTCGAGCGTCTCCGGGTACTTCCCCTTGTCGGCGTAGTACTGGTCGATCACGTCGCGGAACGTGCGCAGGTCGGTGCGCAGCACCGCTTCCTTCGCCTTGTCCGGCGTGTGCATCAGCTTCGGCATGGCGATGGCGGCGAGGATGCCGATGATGGCGATGACGATGATCAGCTCGAGCAACGTGAAGCCCGCCTCGGCGCGCCTCGGCGCCCTGCGAGTCGACCGTACGCAGCGTTCGGGTTGCATGGTCACCATTCCCGGTAGGGCACGCCTTCGAGGCTCACGCCCTCACTCAGCGAATACACGTCGTATACGTTCTCGCCGCCCCAGCTGCCGCTCTGCGGTTCGTCCTGGTAGCTGCGCAGACCCCACTCCGCCTTGCCGGTCATCGGGTCGCGCGGGACGCGGCGCAGGAACTTCGCCTTGCGATCGATCTGGCCGACGATGTCGACCCCTTCGACGAGGGTCTCGAGCTCGCGCGGGTAGCCGTCGGTGCCCATGTCGACGGGGATGAGGCCGGCGTCGCTGTAGCGCTTGTAGTCGTCGATGGCGTAGCGCAGCTCGCGCAGCGCCGCCTTGAGCTCGGCCTCCTTGAGCCGCCTCTCGGTGACGCGCGCCGTCGGCAGGACGACGCCGGCGAGAATCACCATGACGGCGCAGACCACCACCATCTCGGCGAGCGTGAACCCCGCCTGACGGCGCAGTCGCGTCGCGGCGGCCGCCGGGCGATCAGGCATGCGGCCCCTCCGAGCTGGAGACCGGTTGCTCGGCCTCCGCCGGCGCGACGCGGACCTTCGCGTTCTGCGCCGTCACCGGCACCAGGTTCTGGAGGGCCGGGCCCATGGCCTTCGGACGCTCGAGGCGAACCTGCGAGTCCCCCGGTTTCTTGGTGGCGAAGGTGATCACCGCCGCGGTGCCGCTGCCCGTCACGCCGGGACGCTCGCCGAGCCTGCTGATGCCGAGCAGCAGCCGGCCGGGTTGGGAGATGGCCCCGAGCAGCTCGGCCTCGCCTTCGGCACCGAGCAGCGGACCGCGCACCCAGGAGACCGGCTCGACGACCTGCGGGTTGTAGACCACCACGAGCGGCAGGTGCGACAGCGGCACCTTGGCGTCGGCGTCGATGCGCAGCTCGAAGGTGTCGCCCGTGGAGACCGCCAGCGCCCCGGGCACCATGCGCAGGCGCACCTTCGCCGGCACGCGCGCGGCGAGGGCGACGGAGTCGGCGCCCGCAGTCGCGGCATCGGCGGCCGCGAGCCTCAGCGCGGGGGCCTCGGCAGACACCGGCTCGCCGATGGCGGCCGGCGGCGCCGCCTGTGCGGTGCCCGCTCCAGCTCCGGAGGGCGGCTCCTCCTCGGGTTCCTCGACCTCGGGCGGCGGCGGCGGCGTCTCGGTGGGGAACGCCGGCGGCACGAGGTCGATCCCCTGCGGCGGCGGCTCCTTGCCGGGCTGCCCCTCCTCCTGCATCTCGTCGACGCCGGGCTCCATCCCCTCGAGGCCCGGCGGCAGCTCCTGCACCCGCTGCCGGATCAGCTCGCGCACGCGGTCCGCGGCCGCGGCGCCCTCGTCGAACGGGCCGCCTTCGATCTCGGACTCGACGCGCGGGCTGCCGCCGCGGAAGGTGATGTTCTGCTCCGTGCCCACCCAGATGGGCATGAGGTCGTCCTCGGTGATATCGGAGCGCCGGATGATGTGCGGCGTCATGGTGAGGATCACGTCCGAGCGCGAGGCGGTGCGCCTATCCTTGGAGAACAGCCGCCCGAGGATGGGGATTTCCGACAGGCCGGGGACCCCGGTCTCCGAGTTCCCCTCGTCGGTGCGCAGGAGGCCGGCGAGGAAGTTGGTCTCGCCGTCCTTGAGCCGGATCACGGTGTCCACCTGCCGCGTGCCGATGATCGGCTGCTCCTGGCCGGCCGCAACGGTCACCGTGCCGTTCAGGTTCGAGACCTCGACGTGGAGCTTCAGCGTCACCTCGAGGTTGTGGTGCACGCGCGGCTCGATGTTGATCTTGATGCCGACGTCCTGGTACTGGAACGAGGTGATGGGGACGATGCTGCCGCCCACCGTGTTGGAGGTGTTGAAGGTGGTGGTCGGGATCGGCACCTTGTCGCCGATCACCAGCGCCGCCTTCTCCCCCTCGCTGATGCGCAGCTGCGGCCGCGCCAGCACCTGGGCGTTGCTGTTGGTCTTGCTGAACTGGTAGAGGAAGCTCGGGATGGTGAGCGACCAGCTGTTGCGGTTCAGGAACCGCAGGTCGTCGAAACCGAGCTGTGTGCCCTGCGTGGTGGTGTCGTTGTCGAGCCCGGGGGCGAACCCCTGGCTGATGCTGTAGGCCGAGAGCGCCGTGCCGAGGTCGCGCAGCTTGTTGGAGTCGATCTGCAGGAGCTCGACGTCGATGACCACCTCGGCGCGCGCCTTGTCGTTGACGTCGATGAGCCGCTCGGCGACCTTCACGCGGTCGATCGAGTCGCGCAGGATGATGGCGTTGAGGCGCTCGTTGGCCGCCAGCTTCTTGGCGTCGACCAGCGTGCGCAACATGGTCATGACGTCTTTGACGTCCGAGTTGGAGAGGAAGAACGTCTGGATCACCAGATCTTCATACGCACGCCGGTTCTGCGGCGTGTCGGCGGCGATGAGGATGGTGTGCGTGTCGAGCACCTTGTAGAAGTGCTGGGCCGCGCGCATCAGGATCTCGAGCGCGTCCTGCGCGGTGACGTCGCGCAGCTCGATGGCGATCTCCTGATCCTTGAGGTTGGGGTCGAAGAGGACGTTGATGCCGAACGCCTTGCCGAGGGCCTCGTAGATCTTCTTGATCGACACCGGGTTCGGGAACTCGAGCGAGATCGGCTCCTTGCTCCGGGGCTCGAGCAGCGGCGGCTGGCTCTTCTCCTGCGCCTCGCGTTTCATCTCCTCGATGGTGCGGACTTCGCCCTGCTGGCGCTGGCGGGCGACGAGCGCCTGACGCACCTTCTCCATCTCGGTGGCGGCGTATTGGTTGGTGGAGTCGAGCTCCACCGCCTGGCGGTATTCGAAGAGGGCGCGGTCGAGGCTGCCCGCCTCCGCGAACTTCTTGCCCGCCTCGAAGTGAGCCTGCGAGGCCTTGATCTTGGCCCGCATGAGGGCGGAGCGGTAGTGCAGGTCGTCGGGCTGCTTGGCCACCATCTGCAGGTAGAAGAGAACCGCCTGGTCCCAGTCCCCCTTCTGCTCGGCGATCTGCGCCCGCCGATATTCGGCGAAGCTGCAGCCGGAGATGGCGGCGGCGGCGGGGAACAGCAGCAGGAGCGCCAGCGCTCTGCCCATGGCAGCGCGTCGCGCCGCTCGTCGAGCGGCGGGCGGGGAGCGTCGGGGCAGTCGTCGCATCGTCGTCGTCCTCTCCATCGGATCTATCCTCCGCCGCCCGCCGCCAGCCGGCGCGGCGCAGCGTACGGGAAACCCACGAACGTGATGGCTACGGACTCGTAGCCGATCTCCTGCACGATGAACTTGCCTTCGAGCACGGCCCCCTGGCGCACGTTGTAGATCTGGTCGCCGGAGATGATCACCGCGATGCGCGCTTCCGGCGGGCCGAAGCTGCCGAGGTACTTGAGGTGGCTCGAGTCCGGC
>Ga0075421_100001636_pt1 | contig 26415 bp, 16 predicted proteins | sample SoiMetdeltSBSDD5_FD_75292 | JGI IMG/M metagenome (GOLD analysis project Ga0075421, IMG submission 75292) | Bulk soil microbial communities from a Populus tree surrounding site in Tennessee, USA - Soil MetaG P. deltoides SBSDD5 | ecosystem: Environmental > Terrestrial > Soil > Tree plantation... | reverse complement strand
ACGGGCGGAGCCCGGTAAAGGAATTGGGGTCAGACTCGAATGAGCGAATCGTTGCGCCGGCCGGCGCAACGATTCGCTCATTCGAGTCTGACCCCAATTCCTTTACCGGGCTCCGCCCGTCGCGCGGTAGACGGCAACCAGTGACGTCGTTGCGGCCGTCCGGCCAACCGACAGTCGATCCTGCGCTTCCAGCAACGTGCGCTCGGCATCGAGCACCGCGAGGAAGTCCGACGCGCCCTCGGTGAACCGCAGCCGAGCGAGCTCCGCCGCGCGTTCGCTTGCCGCGGCGGCGTCCTCCAGGTGACGCAGCCGCTCCCGGGCCTTCCAGTATACCGTGGCCGACGTCTTCACCTCCTCCATCGACCGGAGCACCGTCTGACGGTAGCGCGCCTTCGCTTCGGACTCCGCCGCACGGGCCGCATCCGTGTTCGCCTTGACCCGCGCCATGTCGAACGCCGGCCAGGACACCACCGGGCCGATCGTGAATCGCGGCGTCCCGGCATCGCCTAACGCGTCGAACCGGCTGCTCGTGTAACCAGCCCCGCCGGTAATGCCGAAGCGCGGGAGATATTCCGCACGAGCGGCGCGGACGTACGCGTTGCTCGCGTCGACCTGCTCCTCGGCGCTTCGTACGTCCGGCCGGCGACGCGCGACGAGGTCTGCCGCGCCGACGTTCAATGACTCCGGAAGGGCGGTCGGCCCGCCCGGCGTCGCCAGCTGTGTCGCGATGGTGCCCGGCTCACGCCCGGCGAGCACCGCGATCCGATCCTGCGCCGCCTCGACCTCGGCCTCGAGAACGGGGATGGCGGCGAGTGTGGTGCTGAGCTGCGCCTGGGCACGCTCCACATCGAGCGCCGTGCCGCGACCTGCGTCGAGTCGCTGCGTCGTGACTTCGAGAGTCCCACGCTGATTCTCGGCATTCCGTTTGGCGACCGCCAATCGGTCCTGCGCCCCGCGGAGATCGAAGTACGCGCGTGCCACCTGCGCCGCGAGGACGACGCGGACGTCGTTCAGATCCTCACTCGCCGCCTCGACCAGGGCGCCTCGCGCCTGCGCCGAGTTGCGCAGTCGACCGAAGACGTCGACCTCCCACGACATCCGGAGCCCGGCGTCCCAGACGTCCTGCTCGGGGAGGCGAACGCCACTTGCATTCCCCGGAATGGCGCTGCTCGCCACACGCTGGCGGGAGTACCCGCCAACGGCCGTGATGGCCGGCGTGAGGTCGAGCAGCGCGGTGGTCCGCACCGCACGCGCGTTGTTCACGCGAGCGCGCATCGCTTCGACGTCGTGGTTGTCGCGCAGCGCCTCGCCGACGAGGCGAGCGAGCGTCGTATCGCCTAACGTGTTCCAGAAGTCGAGCGCGCGTGTCTCTCCCGCCGTCTGAGCCCTCTCTCGAGTCGACCGCGATTCCTCCCTTTGTCGCTCGCGCTCCTCAGGGCTGGCAAGCTCCCGCGCGCGGAACGCCGACTGGGCTGACACGATCGCGTTTCCTCGCATCTCTCGCTCGCGGACCGATTGGGTCTGGGCGGCCGCGACGCTCGACAGCGCCAGCATCAGCGCCGCCGCGCGTATGTAAGTCGTCGGATTTATCATGTCAGCGCCACCTCGGGCGCGAGATTCCCATGTGGTAGGCGGCCGTCTGCGTCTACGGCCTTGAACTCCGCGGTCACTGAGTGAGGCTGGTGCTCCGCGGCAATCAGCGAGTAGAACACCGGCACGACGACGAGCGTGAACAGCGTGCCCAATGTCATTCCCGTCACGAGCACCGTCCCAATGCTGTTGCGCGCCTCGGACCCCGGCCCCGACACGAACACGAGTGGCAGGTGCCCGAACACCGTGGCGACGGACGTCATGAGCACCGGCCGCAGTCGCGTGAGCGACGCTTCGCGCAGCGCCGCGAGCTTCGCTAGTCCCTGTTGCTGAAGCGTATTCGCGAACTGCACGATGAGAATGCCGTTCTTCGCGATGAGGCCGACGAGCGTGATGAGCCCAACCTGCGAGTAGATGTTGATCGTCGTCAGGTCGAGGAAGGTGAAGATCAGCGCGCCCGATATGGCGAGTGGGACGGAGCCGAGCAGCACGATCAACGGGTCGCGGAAGCTCTGGAACTGCGCGCTGAGCACGAGGTAGATCAGGATCACGGCGAACGCGAGCGTCACCGTGAGCGCCGCACCCTCGCGGCGGATCTGCCGCGACTCACCCGCGTGATCCATCGTGATGCCGGTGCCACCGACGGTGAGCGCCGCCGTCTCCAACACACGCAACCCTTCTTCTTTCGTCACGCCCGGCTTCACGCCACCGAACACGCGCACAGCGTTCCGTTGCGCGAACCGGTTCAGCGTCCGAGGTGCGGTGCTCGACTCGATGCGCGTGAACGTCGAGACCGGTACGAGGTCGCCGTTCGGCGTCTTGATCTTGAGGTCCAGCAGCGGCGCGACCGTCGTGCGATTCTCCTCGCCGATCTGCGGGATGACCTTGTAGCTGCGGTCGAAGTAGTTGAAGCGGTTAACGTACGCACCGCCTAACAACGTACCGAGTTCCCGACCGACGCTCGCGAGGTCGAGGCCGAGGTCGGCCACGCGCTCGCGGTCGATCACGACGCGGGCTTCAGGCAGGTCGATCTTGAGGTCGGTGTCGACGTACAGGAACTTGCCGCTCTGCCAGCCGGCGCCGACCACCTGGTTCACCGCATCGAGCATCTGCTCGGGCGGCGCGTCGCTCTGGAGGACCAGCTCCACGTCGTACTGGCCGGGCGTGGGCAACGGCGGATCGAGCCGGGGGAACACACGCAGCCCCGGGATCTGCGAGACGGCCCCGTACACCTGGCCGTACAGCTCCTGCGTGGAGTGCTCGCGCTCCTTCCAGTCCTTCGCGACCATGCCACCGAACGCCCCCCATGGCGCGGTGAGCGACCACATGAACTTCGCTTCGGGGAATGCCGTCACGGCCTTCACCACCTCGAGCGACGCCCGGTTCGATGCCGCGAGCGACGCGTCAGGCGAGGCCTGCATGAACATGCTGATGTGGCTCTGGTCCTCGACCGGCGCGAGCTCCTTCTTCGAGAACGTGTAGAGCGGCCAGGCCGCGACCATCACGAGCACGGAGGCCGCGACGATCGCCCAACGGGTCTCGAGGGCGGCGTCCAGCGTCTTCGCGTACCACGCACGCACGCCGTCGAAGCCGCGATTCACGAGCCGCGTCAGGCGACCCTCCTGCCCGTGCTCGTGCACGAAGCGCGAGCTCATCACGGGCGAGAGCGTGACGGCAACGATACCCGACAGCACGACAGCAGCGGCCAGCGTGATCGCGAACTCGAGGAACAACGAGCCCGTCAGCCCACCCTGAAACCCGATGGGCGTGTAGACGGCGGCAAGGGTGATCGTCATGGCGATGATCGGTCCCACGAGCTCCCGCGCGCCGATGATCGCCGCCTGAATGCGCGTCCTGCCGAGCCGGACGTGCCGCTCGACGTTCTCGACGACGACGATCGCGTCATCGACGACGAGTCCGACGGCCAGCACGATGGCGAGAATCGTGAGCAGGTTCAGGCTGAAGCCGAACGCGTACATCACGATCGCCGCGCCCACGAGCGAGATGGGCATCGCGACGAGCGGCACAAGCGCGGTCCGCAGCGACCCCATGAACAGGAACACCACCAGACCGACGATGAGCACCGTCTCCGTCAGCGTCTTCGTGATCTCCTTGAGCGCGTCCTCCATGAACACCGTCGCGTCGTACGCGAGGCGCATGTCGATGTCCTGAGGCAGGGTCGGCCGGATGCGCTCCATCTCGGCGCGCAGCCGGTGGGCGACCTCGATCTCGTTCGTGCCGACGAGCGGCCAGACGCCGAGGTAGACGGCTTCCTTGTCGCTGAACTTCGCGACCATGTCCGCCTCTTCGGCGCCGAGCTCGACGCGCGCGACGTCGCTCAAGCGAACGATCGCGCCGCCGCGATCGGCGACGATGAGGTCCTTGAATTCCTCGACGGAGCGAAGGTCGGTATTCGCGAGGAGATTGACCTGTACCAGATCGCCCTTCGTCTGCCCGACGGCCGCTAGGTAGTTGTTCCGCTGCAACGCGGAATGCACGTCCCCCGGCGCGAGGTTGTACGCGGCGAGCCGATCGGGATCGATCCACACCCGCATCGCGATCGGACGCGCACCTTCCATGCTCACACGCTGCACGCCCGCGAGCGTCGCGAGCTGCGGCTGGAGCGTACGCGCGAGCCAGTCGGTGATGCCGGGGACGTCGCGCTCGGTCGACGAGAAGCTGAGGTAGAAGCTCGCGTACGGCCGGTCGGAACGCTGAATCTCAACGGCTGGCGGCTCGGCTTCCGCCGGCAGCTCGGAGCGCACCTGCTGGAGCCGCGCCGACACCTCGGCGAGCGCAGTGGTGCTGCTGTGATTCAGCTTCAGACGAATGGTGACGGTGCTGATGCCGGCGCGGCTCGTCGATTCGATGTAATCCACGCCACTGATGGCCGAGACCGCGCGCTCGATGGGTGTCGTCAGGAACCCTTTCACGGTCTCGGCGCTCGCGCCGTAGTAGACCGTGTTGATGACGACCGACGAGCTCTCGATCTTCGGATATTGCTGCACCGGTAAGGTCGTCAGGGCGCGCCAACCCACGAGCACGAGCACGAGGTTGACTACCACGGCGAGCACCGGGTGTTTGATGAAGATGTCCGTGAAGGACCGCATGGTGACCGTTTCCCCTCCGTCGGCTAGCGCGACCCGAGCACGCGCGCGTTAGGCGCGGCGGAGTCCGGCGTGATCGCGACCAGAGCGGCGTCGCGGAGCTTGAACGATCCCGACGCGGCCACGCGCTCACCTGCCGCGAGCCCGTCGAGGATCACGATCTCGTCGCCGAGTACGGGGCCGACGACGACCTTGCGAACGTGCGAGCGTGGCTTGCCGTCCTTGCCGGGTGCAAGGACGAAGATGTGGTCGCCGCTCGGCCCCTTGCGGAGGGCGCTCACCGGGATGACGACCGCCGTCCGCTGCGGACCCACCGGTACGCGCACGCGGACTGACGCCCCCGGCGCCGGCGCGAGATGGTTGTCGGCGATGCGCGCGCGGACCATCGCGTTGCGGGTGGTGGGGTCGACACGTGCGTCGACGGCGACGATACGTGCCGGAACTGGCGTCGAATCGGCCGTGGCGATGATCTCGACCTGTTCGCCGACTTTCAGACCGCCGGCGACCGACTGGGCGACGGTGAAGTCGATGTTCGAGGCCTCGTCGACGCCTTGTAGCGTCGTGAGCTGCGTGCCGGTCTCGAGGAACTGGCCGACGTGGACGTCCGCGATCCCGACGCGGGCGCGGAACGGCGCGCGAATCGTCTTCCGGGCGATGATCGCCTTCGTGCGTGCGATCTGCGCGAGCGCGACATCGCGTTCGGCGCGCGCCTGATCCAACTCCTGCTGCGACGCGGCACGGCGCTCGGCCATACGTTCGGCGCGCGCGAGCAGCGTACGTGTGAGCTCAGCCTGGGCCTCGAGTGCCTTGAGCTCCGCTTCCTCGACCGAGACGTCGAGCGCGACGAGAATGGTCCCGGCGTCGACGATCTGGCCGGACGTGAGCCTAACGTGGTGCACCGTCCCGGGCAGCTCGTTACGGAGCGTGATGGAACGGAGGGCGAGCATGGTGCCGATAGAGGTGGTTGTCGGGCGATACGGCTGCTGGGATGCGACGGCAGCGCTGACGGTCTCGATCGGCTCGGGTTGATTCGCGGCGGCTGCGTTCGCTTCGCGCGCCGCGCCGTATTTCCACCCCGCGAGCCCGACCCCAACGCCCAGGACGGCGGCGATGACGGCAACGGGTCGCATCCAGTTACGGGGGACGGCGGAAGAGCTGGCTGACATTGGTGGACTACCTCCGGCGCGCGGGCGCCTGTAGTGCGATAGTTGTACAACCGTCAAACAAATGAGTAAAACTGGCCCGCTTCGGGCGCGTTTTCCGCGCCACATCAAACTCTTACGTCGATCCGCCCACCCGACGGACAAGCTCCTCGGCGTACGCCTTGAGAATGTCCGGCCGAGCGCGCACGCTCATGAACTGGCCTTCGCGCTCGGTCTCGACGAGTCCCGCCTGGACTAACTCCTTCAGGTGGTGCGAGATAGTTGCCTTCGACACAGGGAACTCCTGGCACAGCGACTGGTTTGGACAACCGCAGTTCGCTCCGATCGCTTCGAGCATCGAGAAGCGACGCGGGTCGGACAGCGCCTTGGCAATTCGCTCGAACTGCCCCGGGGCTAGCTGGACGGAGGCGTTTGGGAGGGTAGACACGGTTCGATAGTTATCGAACTGTCTTCCTCCCGTCAAGTACCACCCTCCATTCAATGGGGTCAGACTCCATTGAACGACCGCGCCAATGGGCTTCAATAGAGTCTGACCCCACTGAACCGGGTCTGACCCCAGTGAAGCGCCCAACCCCGTCGCCTAACGTCCCGTCACCCGGGACCACGCGACTGGGCTACGAGCACAATCTCGGTGACAAGGTCGCCGGAGACCACTGCTATGCGCATGGGTCGAAATACCTACCATGGTTGGGGTCAGACCCCATCGGACTTCTCAATGGGGTCTGACCCATGGGGCCTAACGCGCCAGTCAACCCTCCGCCTCTAGCGGCGAGTGGACGGAGGGCAGAGATTAGCGCGTGGCGTGAAGCACACCCCGATTACGGAGGGTGTCGATGCGACGTCGCTGGCAGGTCCAAGCCGGATGTGTGGCCGCGATGGCTGCGACCCTCATGCCTCGCCTCGCGGCGGCCCAACTCCCGCTCGGCGGAGTTCCGACGTCGGGGCAGCCGGTCTACCCGGTCTTCGAGGGCTGGTACCGGAACCCTGACGGCACGTACAGCATCTCGTTCGGCTACTTCAACCGGAACTCGCAGGAAGTCCTCGAGATCCCGGTCGGCCCGGACAACTTCATCACGCCAGGTGAGCCGAACCAGGGCCAGCCGAGCCACTTCGAGCCACGCCGCCACTGGGGAGTGTTCGCCATCAAGGTCCCTGCGGATTTCCGCGACGCTCAGGTGGTGTGGACCATCCGTGTACGCGGCGAGACGATCGCGATTCCCGGTTCGCTGCACCCGAACTGGCAGATCGACGCACTCGAGGGAGAGGCCGGGTCCGGCAACACGCCTCCCGTGCTTCGGTTCGCGCCTAACGGCGACAACGGGAGCGGGCCGGGCGGCATCACCGCCGGTCTGCTGACCGTGAAGACCGGCGCACCGCTCGTCGTGGCGGTGTGGGCCCGTGACGACGGCAAGACCGCAACCAACGTTGCCGGCGCCAGTCGATCCGCTGTTCCACTGACGTTGACATGGTTCAAGCATCAGGGACCGGGCGCGGTGACGTTCAGCGACGCCAAGCCGACGCTCAATGCGGCCGACGGAAAAGCGACTACGACGGCGACGTTCAGCGCGCCCGGAGATTACGTCCTGCGCGTCCGAGCCAACGATGCATCAGGTGTCGCGAGCGCTGGCCACGCCCAATGCTGCTGGACCAACGGTTTCGTGAAGGTCACCGTGACTCCGTGACATCCCATCGTACGTCGGAGATCGTCATGTCGAACCCTTTGCGTGTCGTCCGTCGCGTTGGTCGAGCTGGCGGCATCGCCTTGATGCCGCTCGTGGCCGCTTCCTCCGCAGCCGCACAGACGGGCGATGTCACCTACGCGCGCGACGTCGCGCCGATCATCCAGCAGAAGTGCCAGGTGTGCCATCAGCCGAACTCGATCGCGCCGATGTCGTTCACGAGCTACGAGCAAGTCGTGAGGTACGCGCGGCGCATCAAGGCCCGGGTCGCTGCGCGCATCATGCCGCCGTGGCACATCGACAAGACCGTCGGCATCCGCGACTTCAAGAACGACCGCAGCCTCACCGACGCCCAGATCGAGACCATCGTCCGCTGGATCGACGCAGGCACGCCGTTAGGCGACACGCGCGACATGCCGCCCGCTCCAACGTTCCCTGATCCGACCGGGTGGCAGTTGGCGAAGGAGTTCGGCGCACCCGACTTGGTCCTCAAGTCGCCGCCCTACACACTGGGCGCGCGGACGCAGGACAAGTGGTTCCGTCCCGTGACGGAGACCGGGCTCACCGAGCCGCGCTGGGTTCGCGCGATCGAGATTCGCCCGTCGTTTCCGAACGGGCGCCGCATCGTGCATCACGTGCTTGCGCTACTGGAGCAGGAGGAGCAGGGGATCACCGGTCTCGCGGAGAGCGCGCACCACGCGCAGACGAGCGCCGGCCTCTTTATGGAATGGGCCGTCGGCAAGGTAGGCGAGATCTTCCCGGCCGATGCCGGCAAGCTGATGCTCCCGGGCTCGAAGATTCGCTGGGAGATCCACATGTTCGCCGTGGGCGAGGAGGTGAAGGACGATCAGGTGGAGATGGCCGTCTACTTCTATCCCAGAGGCGTCGTCCCCAAGCGCCGCACCGTGCTGCGCATGTTCGACGTGACACGCGGCTCGGAGCTCGACATTCCGCCGAACAAGGTGGCGATGTCGCAGAACTTCTTCGTGCTGCCCGCGCCGGCGCGCATCGAGAATTTCCAGCCGCACATGCACATGCGCGGAAAGGCGATGAGCGTCGAGGCGGTCTACCCCGACGGGCGGAAGGAAGTGCTGAGCGCGGTCAACAACTTCCAGTGGAAGTGGCACGTCAACTACGTGTATGCGGACCACGCCGCCCCGTTGCTTCCGAAGGGCACGACGCTCGTCTTCACCGCATGGCACGACAACACGTCGGCCAACCCGAATAACCCTGACCCCAAGCAGTGGGTGGGTTGGGGGGACAGAACGGTGGACGAAATGGCCCACGTGTGGATGGACGTCACGTACCTCGAGCAGAAGGACTACGAGCAACTCGTCGCGGAGCGGAAAGCGAAACGCCCGTGATGGTCGTCGGGTAATTGGGGTCAGACTCGAATTAACGAGTCTGACCCCAATTACCCGGCTTGGCCGGGCGAGGGGCACGAGGCTAGGATTGCGTCGTCCTGGAACGACCATGCCTTCCTCGTGTCCCGCTCCACCCCGGCTTCATGACTTGGCGCTCGATTCGTCGCACGTTCATCGCGACCGCAACGGTTCTCTCTCTCCCGGTATGGGTGTACGCCCAGAGCGCTCCGGGAAAGACCGCCCGCGCCACACGCATCGTCGGCGCAGCACCGCGCATCGACGGTGAGCTCGATGACCCGGCCTGGCAGCGGGCCACGGCGATCTCGGACTTCGTTCAGAAGATCCCGGTCGAGGGCGCCGAACCGAGCGTCCCGACCGAGGTTAGAATCCTCTACGACGACCACGCACTCTATATCGGCGCGAGGCTTCGACGCGCCGACCCGAGCGCGATTCGTACGTCCGTGACGCGGCGCGACGGCGAGAGCGACGCGGAAGTGTTCACCGTATCGATCGACCCATACCTCGATCGCCGGACGGCCTACAGCTTCTCCATCTCGTCAGGCGGCGTGCGCGGCGATGCCTACCACTCGCAGGATAGCGAGGACTCGGGGCGCGAGACGCAGTTCGACCCCATCTGGACGGCGCGTGCCCGCGTGGACGGGGAAGGGTGGACGGCGGAGATGCACATCCCCTTCTCGCAGCTGCGCTTCAACGCGGCGGCGGAGCAGACGTGGGGGCTCGAGCTCACCCGGAACGTTGCCGACAAGAGCGAGCGTATTCAATGGGTCCTCATCCCGGTGTCCGCCGCGGGGTTCGCGTCGCAGTTCGGCCGGCTCCAAGGCATCTCGGACATCCCGCGCGCTCGTCGCCTCGAGCTGCTGCCGTACGTCGCCGGCGATGTCACCTATCGCGCGAACGTGAATCCGCAAGACCCGTTCGACGATCGATTCGACGGGCGCGTGGGCGGTGACCTGAAGTACGGCCTCGGCCCGAACCTAACGCTCGATGCCACCGTGAACCCGGACTTCGGCCAGGTCGAGGCTGACCCGGCGGTCGTGAACCTCACGGCGTTCGAGACGATCTTCGAGGAGCGGCGGCCGTTCTTCATCGAGGGCAACGAGCTGTTGACCGGGCGCGGTCAGAGCTTCATCGGGCGTCCAACGTGGTTTTACAGTCGGCGCATCGGTGCGTCGCCGCGCGGTGCAGCGTCGGGCGACTTCGTCGACATGCCGGCGAACACCACCATCATCTCGGCCGCGAAAGTCACGGGGAGGCTCGCGTCGGGGCTTTCGATCGGCGCGCTGGCCGCGTTGACGCCTCGCGAGTATGCCCGGACGTTCGACACAACGAGCGCCGTGACGGACAGGATCGCGGTCGAACCGCCGAGCTCCTTCGGCGTGCTGCGGCTCCAGCAGGAGTTCGGGACGCAGCAGTCGAACGTCGGCCTCTCGTTCACGCATGTGAATCGCTGGCTCGACGAGCGCGGTGGCCTCGAGTCGATCTTGCCAAGTAGCGCAGTGGCGGGCGGGTTGGACTGGAAGCTCCGCTACAAGCAGGGGATGTACGAGGTGACGGGCTGGTTTGGCGGAAGTCGCGTGGCGGGCAGCGAGGAGGCGATGGCGCGACTGCAGCGCTCGAGCGCGCACTACTTCCAGCGGCCGGATCAGGACCACGTGTCGTACGATCCCAGCCGCACGTCGCTGAGTGGCGTGTCGGCCTCGCTCCGCGCCGACAAGAATGCCGGCCGTTTCACGCTGTGGGGAATCCAGCTCTCCACGCGCTCGCCGGAGTTCGACATCAACGACGCCGGGCAGATGCGGAGCGGTGACGACATCGATTTCAACGCCGACCTCCAGCTTCGCGACACCAAGCCTAACAAGTACGTCCGCTACTTTCAGTTCGGGACGTCGACGGTGGCGGGATGGAACTACGGGCGCATCCAGCAGTACTTGCGCTTCAACCAGACCGCGCAGGCCACGCTGCACAACTTCATCCGCCTCAACGGCCGCGTGACGCTGCACCGGCGATCGCAGAGTGATGACCTCACGCGCGGTGGGCCGCTCATGGGGACGCCGAATGCCTACTCGGTGCTCGCGCAGGTCGCGAGCCGGCCTAACGTGCCGACCACGTGGACGGCGCGCACCGAGTATTTCGACGACGAGTTCGGTGGCTGGCGTTGGGACGCCAGCACGGGCGTGAGCGTCCGCCCAGCGTCGCAGTGGCAGGCGTCGGTCGACCCGACGTACTCGCGATCAGTCGATCCGCGGCAGTACGTCATGACGCGGGCGAACGGAAGCGCCGCGACGTTCGGTCAGCGCTACGTCTTCGCCTACATCGAACGGAGCACGCTGTCGGCGCGCTTCCGGCTGAACTACGCGTTCACGCCGAACTTCACGGTCGAGGCGTACGCGGAGCCGTTCGCGGCGAGCGGGCACTACTACGATTTCGGTGAGCTGCCAGAGCCGGAGAGCCGAGCGCTTCGCGTGTATGGCGAGCCCGGGACGGGGACGACGATCACGACCGCGCCGGATGGGGCGAGCACCGTGACCGACGGCGCGACGACGTTCACCATTCCACCGCTCGACTTCAACCGGCTGTCGTTCCGATCGAACCTCGTGCTGCGGTGGGAGTGGTTGCCGGGAAGTACCGCGTACTTCATCTGGCAGCAGAACCGGTTCGATGAGACGGGTGCGGGCGGGCTCATCGGTCCGAACGATCTCTGGAGCGCGACGCAGACTGGCGGGGACAACTTCTTCGTCGTGAAGGTCAGCTACTGGCTTGGCGTGAACTGAAACGCTGAGGGTGAGACTCCGGCTGGGGCTAAAGGCCAACCAGCCTGCCTGAACGACAGGTACGCGGCTTGCGCGCTCGCGCGCTCATGCACGAGTCTCGTGATTGCGATCCGCACATCGGCTGCCAAGCGAGTTCATGCACAACCCCCCGTGCCTGGCTGCCTAACGCCGCGCGCCGGCTCAGGTCGGCTGGCCGGGGGGACCAAGAGCTACCAGGCATCGCCTCCGTCGCCCTTCGCCGCGGATGGGGGACGAAGCGTCCCTGTATTCGAGGCTCGAGTGTGGCGGAGGACCCTCCTTTGCCGATTGCGGTATGAACCGGCGTCGCGAACCCGTGAGACCACCACCTAACGGGAAACTCGATTGGGCTGGTCGGTCGAGCACACGGGGGTTTTACCCGATCGAGCTCGAGTGACGGCCGAACGTACTTCCGGGTTTTAGCCTGATCAGACCAGTCGTTGCCGGAACGCGGTGCGGCGATTCCACTTCGCGTTCCGTACCTGTTGTGTCTCCGACCATAATGAGCTGAGTCCGGTGTCCGTATCCTCCGCGAGACCTCGGCGCGCGCATGGACGCTCCAGGAGCGACAATGGTGCGCTGCCTTCCTCTGCGCTGGTCCACGTAACACCGGCCGAGCCCGACCGCGGCGCCGCGCACATGCGCGCGCTGGCGAACCTCCGGCGCCACGCGTGGCGTGCCGTGCGCCGCGTGGCGTTGCTGGTCGTCGTCGACGCCGTGTGCTTCGTCGCGGCGCGCGCCGTCGTGCTCGCCATCGCGGACGGATCCTCCGCGCAGGGTGCGATCATCTTCTCGACACTCCTGGAGAGCGACGGCGCCAGCCAGTTGCGACTTGCTGTCGCCCTGCTCGTGGGCACGACCGTTTCCGGGTCGTACGGACCAGGCGACGCCCGTCGTCATATCGGTCGCCTTTTCCTCGCGGCCACGGTTGCCACCTTACTTCCGCTCTGGTCTCACGTGTGGAGCGAGTCGCCAGGGCAGGCACTGCAAGCGTGGTTTTTCGCGTTCGGTCCGCTGTTCATCGCTTTGGTCACGCTGCGGTCGGCGTTCGACGTGATCGCACGACGCTGGGTGCACCGCGCTGGCTCGCGGGCGCTTCCGCGCGTCATGCTCGTCGGGACCGCGAGCGATTGCCTCGCCAGGCAGAACGGACATGCGCACGCCCGTCGCGGTGGATTCGATGTGCTCGGTTTCGTGGACATCGGTGGTCGTCCACATCAGCGAGCCTTGGGAGGCGTTGACGATCTCGAGCATCTCGTGCTCGAGCGAGACATCGATACCGTCGTCCTCTGTGGTCTACCGACGCCGGACGTGATGAACCGCGTGCTCCGCGCCGCCGCGATTGTCGAATGCACCGTGTTGGCGTCAGCGCCTCAACTGGAGCTCCCGGCGGTCAGACCAAACGTCATCAAGCAATGTGGTCAGCCGCTCCTCGAGTTACGGCCCGTTGCGCTTCGCGCCGAGCAGTTGATCCTCAAGCGAGCGCTGGACATCGTCGGGTCGGGCCTTTCACTCATTCTCCTGGCACCCGTGCTCGCGTTCATCGGGTTATTGATCGCGCTGGACACGCCGGGGCCGATCCTGTTCGCTCAGTATCGGCTTGGCCGGTTCGGTCGGCCGATCCGATGCTTGAAGTTCCGCTCCATGTACGTTGACGCCGAAGCTCGACTGTTCTCGGATCCGGTCTTGTTCCGCCGCTATGTCGAGAACAATTACAAACTGCCCGATGCGGGCGACGCGCGAATCACGCGGGTCGGACGCTTCCTTCGACGGACGAGTCTCGACGAGCTACCTCAGCTGTGGAACGTCCTGAAAGGTGAGATGTCGATGGTCGGTCCGCGCCCGATCGTGCCTGACGAGATCCACCATTACAACGGCGAGGGTCCGCTCCTGCTTTCGCTCAAGCCGGGCATTACAGGGGCCTGGCAGGTGAGTGGGCGCTCGTCCGTTCCGTATCCACAGCGCGTCGCGGTCGAGCTCGAGTACGTCGAGCGGTGGAGTCTGTGGCGTGACCTCTCCATCCTCGTTCGCACACTGCCCGCGGTGTTCATGGCACGCGGCGTTCACTGAGCGCAACCTACCGTGCGATCGACTGAACCTCGCGAGGTATGTCGGTCAGGCGAAGTGGCCCCGCGCCTCTCGATCATAGTCGTGTCGTACGGCCGACACGGCGAGATCGCGGAGTGCCTGTCGGATCTCGCTCGGCAGGAGACCACGGTTCCGTTCGAGGTCGTGCTGATGTTGCAGGCGTACCCGGACGGCGTGCCCGAGGAGCTCGTCAACCTGTTTTCACGCGCCTTTCCGCTGAGTGTCTATCACAGTGGAGAGGGGCTCGGAGTACACGCCGCGCGGAACGCGGCGCTCATGCGCAGTACCGGTGAGATCGTCGCATTTCTGGATGACGATGTTCGGGTTCCGCGCGATTGGGTCGAAACGCTGATCACGTACTACGGCGATCGCTCCGTGGGTGGGGTTGGCGGCTTCGTCCAGCATCCCGGGAACCGCCGGCTCTCGACGCGAATGCTTCGTCCGCTTCTTGGGCTCTCGGCTCGTCGGTATCGCATCGACTGGGGCGGATTTCACGCCCTCCCGTGGTCGTCTCATCCGTCGCGCGACCAGGATGCAGACTGGCTGTCGGGCTGCAACATGTCCTTCCGACGCATCGCGCTCGACGATGTCCACGGATTCGACGAGGGCTACGGGCTGTACGGCTATGACGATGTCGATGTGGGGCTTCGGGTTCGGCGAGCCGGTTGGCGGTTGGTGTCGACGCGCCGGCTCACGATAGCGCACCACCCGAGCGCGGTGAATCGTACGGCGCTACCGGACCTCGTCCGTGAGGAAGAAGCGCGGCGAGTTCGATTCGTCAGGCGCGCGATCGGTCATCGGCCAGCCTGGCGACTCAGATACCTCGCGCGGCTCGGAGTTCATCTGGTTGCGCTGTCGCTGCAGGGTGTCGTGCGACGTTGCCCGACACTCCCCTGGTACGCGGTGAGCGGCGCACGACGAGGGCTGGCCCGCTACGCACGCGAGAGGTTGACGTGACGGCGTCGTTAGGTCCCGCTTGCGGCGATGCGGTCGCCGGCGGGTCGATCGGCACGCTTGGGGGCGTCGCCCGCGCCGTTCACGCTTGACGGCGCGCCTGGATGCTCCTTGAACTCGCCGCGCGACCATAGCACCAGTGAGGCGACGAGCAATCCGAGCGCCGACGCGAGCACGAGCTTGAGGGGAAGCCGACGCGGGTCAGGAAGCAGTCGCCTGGGAATCGAATCGACCACGACCACGGCGGGCGTCTCCTCCAGTTCTCGGCCCGCTGCTGCGTCGTAGTCCGCCCGTGCCTGCGAGTACACCGTCCGGGTGTCGGAGACCTCACGCTCGAGCTGCTGTCGTGACACGGCCGCCGACGAGAAGGAGGTGTACGAGCGGTTCGCCGAGAGGAAGGCCAGGAGGCGCTCCTCCGCTCGCCGAAGCTGTCGGCGTGCGCTGTCCACGCGTTCGCCCTGCGCGGAACGCTGGCTCGCCGCCTGCGCGCGGCTCACGCGTTTGAACGTCTCGCTCGCGGACGCGACGAGCCGCGTCGTCACCTGCCGTACGAGGGCGCTATCCGTGTGACTCGCGCGGACCGAGATCAAGCCGGTTTGTTTGTCGACCTCGGCGGCGAGGATGTTGCGCATCGCCGGTTCGATCTGCGTCGGCCGGATCTCGGACGCCGGCTTCTCGATGACGCGCTCAATGACCGTCCCGCCGCGCGCATCGTTGACGCGTTCCGAGGCCACCTCGGTGATCACGCTCCGCAGGAGGAGCAGCTTGGCAATGAAGTATGGTGTGGATTGTATGCCGCCGAGCTGTGCCGAGCCGAGGATCGCCGTGAGCCCGCCAGTCAACGCGCTCGTTCGCGCGTTAGGCACCGCTGCGAGAACCATTGATGCCGTGTAGCGGCGGGCCGGAACGAGGACGGCGACGAACGCCAGGCCCCAGGCAATGGCCACGATCGCCAGCACCAGCCGCCACCGGCGGCGGTACGGACGAACGAGCGCACCAATCGGAAGCTCGGGGTCGACGTTCGGCGTGGCGCCAATGAAGGAGTCACGCCCGATCATCGATAGCCCGATGGTAGAGGGTCACGAGCCGGTCGACCATACGTTCGAGTGCGAAGTGGTGCGCACGTTCTCGCGAGATCGTGCGCGCCTCAGCGAGCCGATCGGAGGAATCCAGCCATTGTCCGACGGCAGCCGCAAGCACGTCGGGCAAAGGCGACGGGACAATCGCGCCGTTGCCGTCTTCGACAACGCAATCGCGTGCGCCTCCAACCGGCGTCGTCACGATTGCACACCCGGCGTCGAGTGCCTCGAGCATTACGTACGACAAGCCCTCGTAATGACTCGTGACGAGCACGACGTCGGCCCCCGGAAGGAGATCGCGCGCGACGGCGCCACGAAGCCACCGCACATCCGAGGCCAGCCCGTCCTTGGCCAGGGCCGCCGAGACGGCCGGCGCCTCGGGCCCATCGCCCATGAGGACGAGATGCGTCGTCGGGTGCTGGCGCCGGATCTGACGAAACGTTTCCACCGCAACCACGGGCGCTTTCTGCGGAACGAGTCGGCCGACGAAGGCAACCACGCGTTCGTCGGGGCCGACACCCAACACAGCGCGCGCTGCGGCGCGATCATGCTCGAGGTCGGTATTCGACCGAATCGCAATGCCGTTCTCGACCACTGTGATCTTGCGCTCCGGAATACCCAGCGCACGCGCCAGGCCGAGCTCGTCACGCGACGTCGCGATGACCCGATCGGTCGCCACTGACAGCGCCCGTTCGGCAACCCCATAGAACCGGCGCGCCGCCGCGGAGAGCGAGGGTGCCTGCGCGTAGAACGCGTGAGGCGTGTAAAACACGCGGCGAGCGCAGCGCCACCGAGCAAGGCGTGCAAGCGCGCCACCTTTGGCGCTGTGTCCGTGCAGTATGTCCGCCCCGCCGAATTCTCGAACGGTACGACGGAGTTGCAGAACACCGATCACGTCGCGAGGCCCCGGCGCGCGACGGAAGTCAACGCGGGCCACGTGGTACCCGTGCCGCTCATGCTGCGCCAGCCTGTCGGCAAATTCAGGGTCTGCGCGATGGGCCGAATGCACGACGAGCACCTCGAAGCCAAACGGCGGAAGTCGCTCGGCGACATCCAGCACATGTTTGCCGACGCCGCCACCCGCCGCCTCGCAAACGAGAACGATTCGCACCGCCTCGCGGCGCCCCGTCATGCTGGCGCCATCCGCCGCCGCCGGCTCACGAGACCCTTGAGCGCGACGATCCAGGAGTACGGAATGGCGAATCTGCCTAACGTCTTGAGCAGGCCGTAGTAGCTGGCCCAGCTCGCCGGCTGGAAGAACGCGAGCTGGATGCGCAGCGTGCTGCGAAGCTGGTCACGACGACGCCGAACTGAAACGCCCGCGGGGTCGAAACGAGTTACCACGAGCGTCTCGGCGAGGTTCGCCACGCGATGCCGTCTGGCAATGCGGCAGAAGAACTCCAGGTCCTCTGCCGCCGGATAATCGGCCGAGTACATGCCGGCCGTTCGAACAACGCTCGATCGAAACATCACCGCTGGATGGATCAGCGCGGTCGTGTGGTGAAGGGCCCGAACGATCGCCTCGTGGGTCGTCGGAAACACACGCGTGAACCGCGACCGACCGTCGTCATCGCGCCATTCGACGGCGCACCCCACCAAGTGAACCGCCGGATGCGCGTCCAGAAACGCGCGCTGCTGCGACAATCTGCCGGGCGTGCAATGATCGCCGTTGTCGAGGCGTGCGACATACGGAATGCCACGCCGGCCGATGTACTCGAGCCCGGTGTTCAGCGCGTGCTCGATCCCGCGGTTCACCTCGTGACGCAACACGACAATCTCCCAGTAGCGCGACGGCTCGTCGCGCACGACGACCGGCTCTGTGCTGCCGTCGTCCACGATGACCACGACGATCGGGACGCCCTGACCGTCGAGGGATCGCAGCGTGGCACCAAGTCGCCCGTCGTCATTGAACACAGGAATGAGAACCGCGACCGTCTCGTGGAGATTGGGTGCGCGCTCAAGCATTGCGGGGTCCGCCAGTCGCGCCCTGCTGCAGTCCGTACACGAGCCAGAAGATCGCGTCCACCCCAGTGAATTGAACCACTCCGGCAACGAGGTACGCCGCGATGAACAGCAACAGCTGGTCACGAAAACGTGTCCTAACGACACGTAGCGCTGTGACTGCCGCGAACACGAGTAATGCGATCAGCCCTGGTAGGCCTGTCTCGACCGCGTGCTGCAGGTAGACGTTGTGGAGATTATCCTCCGGAAGGTCGACCCCCAGGACACGACGCAGCATCGGCACCGCGTTCCCCGCGCCAACGCCGAGCGGATTCTCGGCGAACACCCGGAGCCCGCCGCGCCAGAGCGTCATCCGGCCGAGTGATCCAGGGTCCTCGCCAATGGTGGCAAAGCGCTGGGCAACGTAGGTAGCCTCGCCGTACTGGCGAACGGTGCGAATCGCCATGGCCATGGCGCCCAGTACACCGCACACCATAACAAGCGTGGCGATGCGCCGAAGGGTCCTCCAGGGGGCGCGGACTTCTACGGCCTCGCCCGTCACGCGATTTCGCGAGCCCCATGCGTGCGCGAGTGCCGCGCACACGGCCAGAGCTGTGATCACGACGCCAGCACGAGTCGCATAGAGCGCGCTCGTCGCGGCCGCCGTCAGCACGAACGGAACGAACAGTGCCGTGCCGATGAGGAAGAACGAGGCGAGTGCCAGCCACGTCGCCTCGATGTTCAGTCCGCCACCAGCGAGGCTCGGAACATTCGGATGTCCGAGTGGCCGAGCGAGGTAGCTGATGAATGCGGGGACGTGTTGCGCGTTCTTCACCGTGACAGCGATCAGGAAGACGACGCTGGCGACGCGCGCGGCTCGCAGCACGAGGCGCCCGCCAGCGACACGTCCGATGCTTGCGCCGATCAGCGCCGCGTAAAGCGCAATGAGCAACTTGACGCCCGCAACGCGGGGCTCATACGCGAGGTAGGCAAGCAATGTTGCCGAGAGCGTCACGCCGAAGTACAGCAACAGCTCGACCCGGGGACGGGGGATCCTGCCTCGGATCAGCATCGCCGAGCCGAGGAGGATCAAGAGAGCGTGGTACGCTTTCGGGGTGGCGCTGGCGTCGTCGGGCGCGAGGCTGCCCGTGACAGTCACGGCACTTGCAAGTGCCGTCAGCAGTGCTGCGGCGAGCACGCCCGTGAAAAACCACGCGCGCACGCTTACCGGACTCGTCAGGCGCGGAAGCGTGACGTCTGCCGTCGTACCAAGGTTCATTGTTCCAAGTCGTGACGCTCCGCGAGTCTCGTCATCGCCACTCTTCCCACAGCCGCGTCGTGCAGAACCTCGCGATACCTAGTCGCGTCACCGGTCTCGTTATGGCGCTGCTCGCTTGCGCCGCGACGTGGGCTGTCGCTCAACCCTCGCGACAAGTCGCATCCCCCATGCTCCCGGCAGGTCACTGGGCGATCGACGCGGTGCGCCGAGCAAGCGTGTTGGGCCTCGCCCCACGCGACTTCGGGTGGGGCGATGGCTCGCTCACGCAAGCGGCGGCAGGATGGACGCTGCATGAGGCAAGCCAGCGAGCGGGCTCGGTCGGATCACCGTTACACGCGGCCATCACGGCGGAGTGGCGGCGATTCTCCCACGAGTTTCCCGGCGTAGCCGCGCGCATCTCGACCGACTCTGCGAATGCGGTCGAAACAGAGACTCGATCACGACCTGTGACCGCGGTCGTCGCCGCGCGATTCGTGAGCGCGAATGGCAGACTCGTCCCCGTTCGCTCCATGGATCGCACACGCGAGAATGTGACCCCTCCAGAACCGTTGGCCGATCTGAACGACGGCGATCTCGAAGTGCGTGTCGGAACGCTCGCGGGCCGCTACCTGGCCGCTGAGGTTGCTGGAGGGCGTACGGATGCGGACTGGCGAGTGCGCGACTGGCAAGTGATCGGAGGGATTCGATCGTTCGGCGCGTGGATTGGCGAGCGAGCGCCCGATTTCGGGCCGGGTGTGGGAGGCGGACTCGTCTTCGACGGCCGAGCGGCGTTCACCGGTGGCGGAGTCGTACTACTGAATTCCGTGCGGCTGCCATCCGTGCTTCGATGGCTTGGGGCATGGCGCGGAGAGGCGTTCTTGTCGCGTATCGACAGCAGCGCGGCAACGCGTCATCCCTGGGTTTTTGGCTCACGCGTGTCACTGACCCCGCACCCTCGACTCCTCCTTGCCGCGACGCCAGCGTTCATGTTCTCAGGCGAAGGGCAGCCGCCGTTTACGTTCCGCAACTTCAAGGAGATGTTCCTCACGCACGGGATCAAGACTGCCGGCCGGGAGTTCGAGAACGGGATCGCGGCGGTTGAAATGCGATGGCGACCGCCCCTGCCGAGTCTTCCGACGGTGCTGTACGTCGAATGGGGCTCCGACGACAACCACGGCGCGTGGTTCAAGTTCCCCGCCGTCGTTGCGGGCGTGTCGCTGCCGTCGGTCCCACGCGTGCCCACTCTGTCGCTCGGACTCGAGCGAGCATCGTTCGCCGCGCCATGCAACAGCTGCAACGGGTGCGCGTGCGAGTACTACGCGACCTGGTATCGTCATTACGTGTTCATGGACGGCTGGACGCTGGATCGCCAACCCATTGGCCATCCGCTCGGCGGTGACGGAACGGAGTGGCTGCTCTATGGTCGCATCGATGATGCGGCGCGGCGATTGAGAGTCGACGGTCGCGTGTTTACGCGTGAACGCGGCCGCTACAACCTGTACGCGCCCGCTCGCCAGGGTCGGAGCGTGGGCGGTCGAACGGCGGTCGAGTATCGCCTAACGACCGCGCTGGAGATCCACGTCGATGCGGCGCTCGAGCACGGGCGCGGGGACTGGACCGCGTCGTCGGTGAGCGCGGGGTTGCGCTGGGTCCCCTGAAATTGGGGTCAGACTCGAATTAGCGTTTTCCGGAAATTGGGGTCAGAAATTGGGGTCAGACACCAATTACCCCAGAACTACTCGGGAACTCTGACTCAATCGGTAATTGGTGTCTGACCCCAATGTCCCCATGACCCCAATTTCCGCAATTTCACTTCACCAGCACGGCCGCCAGCGTCACAAGGCTCGCCACGATCGACGCCACGACGGGCAGGTTTCGTGACCACGAGCTCTCGGACGGCGGCTTTTCCGGCACGACCACCTTGCTTCCCGGCCCCGGGTTCGGCACGTCGTCAGGCAGCATCCGGCGTCGATGGGCAGTCTCGACGCGACCGTTCGCGTGCGTCACCCACGCGTGCGCCATGTCGCCCACCCGCGTCGGACCGCCGGCGGCGCGAACGTAGTAGTCGAGATTCGCACCTCGAACGTACGCGACTCCCATGGGAGAGTTCACTGCTCCCGTCACCGTGACGACCCCGCTGTACGGCGGAATGTGAATGGAATCGCCGTCCTGCAGGACGAGGTCATCGACGGCTCGTGATTCGCGCATCGCCCGGGGCAGATCGACCCCAATGCGACCGACGCCATCTCGCGGGCGCTTGAATACGATCCCGGTCGAATCGGCGGTCGCCGTCAGCCCGCCGGCGCGCCGTAGCACCATGTGCAGTCGTTCGTCTCTCCGCTCGAGCGTGTATCGACCCGGGAACTTGACCTCCCCGGTCAGCATGACGCTGCGCGGCGTGACCCAGTCAGGTTGCCGCAGAATGAGCACCTGATCGTCCGGGCGAAGCAGGATCTCGTTCCCCGTGGGAGGCGCCGCGGCGGACCGTCCGCTGAACACGTACGTCGAGTCGAGTGGCACGCGAAGCGTCTGCGCCGTCGCACCAGCCGCCCGGTTCTCCGGGAGTCGCGCGATCTGTACTTCACCGAGGTAGGCGCTCTCATCCAGACCGCCGGCGAGTAGCACCAGATCGCGCAGCGTCATTCCTTCCCGATAGGTGACGCGACCGCTCTGCTTCACCGCACCAGCGATCGCGACCTGTCGCTTCGCGCGAAATTCGGTGAGTGAGAAGATGCGAACGTCATCGTCGGGCGCGAGCTCGATGTCCTGCGGGGAAGTGCCATCGGCGCGGAGAGAGGCACGAAGCTGAACGCGCGACGAATCGTGCAACGTGCGTGTCACCAGAACCTCGCCCAGGTACGCATCCGGGCGGAGCCCACCGGCGCGGGCGATGGCGTCGGAGAGCCGCAGATTCGGCGTGAACCCCTGCGACCCTGGTTGCCAGACGTTCCCATTTACGCTGATGCGATTGCTGACCCGGTCGGGGATCGCAAACACGCGTACGAGGTCGCCGTCCTCGAGCGCAACCTGCACCGTGTCTTCGCCCGCGCCGTCGCCGTTCGCCGCACGCGTGGCGACCGTGCTGACATCGAGGACGATACGCGCCGCACCTCCGTTGCGACGCTCGCGCGCCGGTACGATGCGCTCGATCTGAACGCGACCGGGCGTTGCCGTCGGACGAAAGCCGCCAGCCGTGCGCACGACGTGCACGAGTGACTCCCCCGGACGAAGCTCGTACGTTCCCGGACGGTTGATCTCTCCGACGATGCGCACGCTCGGGCCGCGTATCGGCACGAATACCACATCGCCCGACTCGAGACGTGGGTCGTGCGTCGCATCGCCGCGCACGATGTAGTCATACACGTCGAGCACATCCACGGGCTTGCCGCCGCGCCGAATCTCGATCCGACGCAAGCTGCCATTCGGCGTCGGGCCACCCGCCGCGTAGAGCGCGGTCAGTGCCGTACCGGCCGCCGAGACCCGATAGCTTCCCGGACGGACGACGTCGCCCGCGACGAACACCTGAAGCGACCGAAGGCGCGCCACACTGACCGAGAAGTGCGTGGCCGCGTTCGCGCCACGCCTCACACCGGGATACACCCGGCCGAGCACGCGGTAGAGGAGGTCCTCGAGCTGTTTGACCGACAGGTTGGCCACGTACAACTGACCGACCTGCGGGATGAACACGAACCCTTCGCGAGTGACGTCCAGTCGATGTGCGAGCTCGACTTCACCCGTCAGCAGCAAGACGAGCTGGTCGCCGGGGCCAAGTTTGTACGAGGCATCGACCGGACCCGCCAGGTTTGGATCGAACTGCGAGGTCCGAGACGCGAAAAGGTCCAGCCCGAAGATGGCGTGACCGCTATCGGGCGGCGCGACAGGGCGCCCATCCGATGATGTGCATCTGAGCTCCGGCCCTCGAGGCGGTGCAGTGGTTCTCGCATCGAGCGGGAGCGAATCGGTGCGGACGGGAGCTACCCTGGCGAGCGTATCGCATCGGATCTCGGGACGGACCGATCGATCGTCTATGCGATCGGGACGAAGGGGTAGCGAGTCCCTGTCGAGTGAATCCGCCGGGACGGACAGCGCGCGGAGGGCGGCGGTGATTCTCGGATCTGACACCCTGGAGGTGTCGGACGCCGATCCCGCTATTAGGTAGGGGTCGAGGAGGTCCTCGGGATAGCCTTCGGCGCGGAGCCGCGCCCGGACCTGGTCCGGCGTTAGGCCGCTGTCACGGAGGCGTGTCCGCACCTGCGCGGCCAGATCCGGGTTGGTGCGCAGGAGCGCCTCGGCTTCTTGCGGGCTCGGGCGTTGCTGGGCGCTGCTCGCGAGAGGCACGCCAGCAGCGACGAGACACAACACCCACTTCGCAAGGGCCGGAATTGAAAACATGACCGGATACAACGGGTGATGATGCTGGAACCCGCGGTGACGGTCTGCCGTCACTCGGTTGTCCTACGAACGGTCTGATCCTTATGGAAGCAGGTGTCGGCCTGCAAATTCCCGGCCTTTGACGGCAACTATCGGTTCGCGCCGTTCTGTCAAATCGCTGGCGTGCCGTTACGCACCGCGTGCGCGATATTGAACCGGACGCCACTCCATTACTGCTGGGCTTCAAACCGTCGCGGAGCAACCTCATGCAGATGGTCTCGAGAGACATCGCCTTCGCCGTTCGCACGCTGCGCAAAAACCCGGCGTTCACCTTGACCGCCGTCCTCACACTCGCGCTCGGCATCGGCGCAACGACGGCGATTTTCAGCGTCGTGAACGCCGTGCTGCTCCGGCCGTTGCCGTACGACCACCCCGAGCGGCTCACCATCATCTGGGGTGAGCTGCGGACGCGGCAGGTGTACGACTGGAGGTTCGCGCCGGGCGATATCAAGGACCTCATGGATCAGGCGACGCTGTTCGATGGCATCTCCGCGCTCGGAACGAACCCTGCGCCCCTGATCGTCGAGGGCGCGCCACCGCAGCAGATCCAGATCGCCCAGGTCACACCGAACATCTTCTCGGTCCTCGGCGTGAAGGTGGCGCGCGGGCGTGGCTTCACTCCCGAAGACGGACGGCCCCAGCCACGCCCGCCGCAGCAACCCGATGGCGTGGTGGGCGGGGGGCAGCCGCAGGCGGCAGGGCCGCCGCCGGAACGGCTGCCGCAGATCGCCGTCCTCAGCGACGGCTTCTGGCGACGCCAGTACGGCGGCGACCCATCCATCATCGGCAAAGATATTCAGATCGGTGCGGGCCCTGTGCACGTGGTGGGTGTACTCGCGCCCGACGTCGAGCTGCTCTTTCCGCCTAACGCCAATGTGGCGCGGGTCCCGGATGTGTGGCTGTCGGTGCGCATCGACTACGCCGCTGATGTCACGCGTAACAACGTCTGCTGTCTGCTGGTCGGCCGCATGAAGCCGAACGTGACGCTGGCCGCGGCGTTCCAGCAGGTCGAGCGCATCGCGGCGGACCTGCGCGAGCGCTTCCCGACGAAGAAGTCGGTCGACCTGCATTTCCGCACCGAGTCGATGCACGAGAACATCGTCGCGAGTGTGAAGCCGACGATCCGCGCGCTCATGGGAGCGGTGTTGTTCGTACTGCTCATTGCCTGCGCGAACGTGGCCAACCTGTTGCTCGTGCGCGTCTCGGCGCGCGATCGCGAGCTGGCGGTCCGCGCGGCGATGGGTGGCTCGCAGTGGGCGCTCACGCGGCAGCTCCTGACCGAGAGTTTCGTGCTGGCAGCGGCGGGGAGCCTGCTTGGGCTGGGCATCGCCTACGTTGGGATCCGCGTCCTGCTCGCGCTCGCGCCGCAGAATCTGCCGCGGATGACGTCGGTCTCGATGGATCCCATGGTGCTCGCGTTCGCGCTTACCGCGTGCGTCGTGTCGGCGGCCGTCTTCGGACTCGTGCCGGCACTGCGCGCGTCGCGTCCGAACCTCTCCGACGCACTCCGTTCCGGCGGTCGCGGATCGACGGGCGGACACGGCACGCTGCTGCGGCGATCGGTGGTGATGGCCGAGGTCGCACTGTCGTTCGTGCTGCTCGTTGGGTGTGGCCTCATGATTCGGAGCGCGATCGCCCTGCAGCGCACCGACCCCGGGTTCGACGCGAATGGGCTGCTCACGATGCGGCTTGGCAACCTGCGCTTTCGCTCGCCGGAGGAGGCGGCCGCGGGGATCGCGCAAATTCGCGACCGCTTGAGCGCAGTTCCAGGGGTGCGAGCGGTCACGGCCGCGGCGGTGCTGCCGCTGGAGAATCTCCCGTTCAGTGGGCGATGGGGGACATCGGCCGCGATCGGTGATCCGACGAAGTTCCGACAGGCGCAGTTTCACGTGGTCATGCCGGGGTACTTCGAGACGCTTCGCGGCCGTGTGATCGCGGGCCGGACCTTTGGGCCGGAGGACAATGTCCCGACCGCGAAGACCATCGTGATCGACGATCGGGTGGCCGCGCTGGCGTTCCCTAACGAGTCCGCCGTGGGGAAGCACCTGCTCGCTCGCATCAGGACGCCGGAACCGGAGACGTTCGAGGTGATCGGCGTCATTGCGCACCAGCGGCACACCACCCTCGTCGGCGAGGAGAAGGAGTCGATCTACTTTAGCAACGGCGCGCAGGGGGGTGCTGGCGCATGGATCGTCCGCACGGACCGTGACCCTGCCACGCTCATTGGCCCCGTCCGTTCAGCGCTCACTCAGCTCAATCCGCAGATGCTGATCACGGACATGAAACCGCTCACGGATCTTCTCGATCGCGCGATGGCGCCGACGCGATTCGCGCTCGCGTTGATCGCGGTGTTCGCCGGGCTCGCGGCCACGCTCGCGGCGATCGGCCTCTACGGTGTTCTCTCGAGTCTCGTGCGGCAGCGCGTCCAGGAGATTGGCGTGCGCATGGCATTCGGCGCGCAGCCATCTGGCATCTTCCGTATGGTCGTCGGGCAGGGCCTCGCGCTCAGCGCGATCGGTATCGGCATCGGGCTCGTGGCGGCGTTCCTGCTGACGCGGGCGATGACGAAGCTTCTGGTGGGCGTGACGCCAACCGATCCCGTGACGTTTGCTTCGATCGTTGTCGTGTTCTTCGCCATCGCGGCGCTGGCGTCGTGGCTACCGGCACGCCGGGCGGCAGGGGTCGAGCCTAACGTTGCATTGCGGCAAGGATAAACGGCGCAAGACCGGGAGGGCGCTGAATTCAGCGCCCCTGGAGCGCTGGGGACCGCTATCGGCGCGCTAGCGAGGGCGCGCGGGCACGTGCAGGCGTCCCGCGCGAGTTAACGTTCAGCGTAATGGTTGCTCCCGGCGCGCTCATCTACGGCTCGAACGGATATACCGGCCAGCTCATCGTCCAACGAGCGCTGGAGCGAGGGATGCGCCCGGTGCTCGCCGGCCGGAACACCGAGG
>Ga0075421_100001635_pt1 | contig 26416 bp, 10 predicted proteins | sample SoiMetdeltSBSDD5_FD_75292 | JGI IMG/M metagenome (GOLD analysis project Ga0075421, IMG submission 75292) | Bulk soil microbial communities from a Populus tree surrounding site in Tennessee, USA - Soil MetaG P. deltoides SBSDD5 | ecosystem: Environmental > Terrestrial > Soil > Tree plantation... | reverse complement strand
GACGGTGTTCAGGGACGGGATGCGGGCGCTGAGCGATGCCGGCTTCATGACGGCGACGCCGGCCCAGCGACTGGCGCGGCTCGAGCAGCTGGATCGCGAGCAGAAGGCGTACATGGACGCCCGCGAACGCGGCGCGCCCGCGCATTATTTCCGCATGATGAAAGAGTTGACGCTGCTGGGCTACTTCACGTCAGAGATTGGCATGACGCAGGCGATGCGGTACGAGGAGTCACCGGGGCGGTTCGAGCCGTGCGTGCCGTACCAGCCGGGCGAGACGTCCTGGGCGGGGCATGCGTAGTACCGAATCCCGTCGGGCCTCAGTAGCCGGGGGCGGAAAGCCACGGGTCCTCGATCTCCTCGGCGACGCCAGCCTCAGACGCCAGGAAGGACTCAAGACGGCCGAGCTGCCAAGCGAGTAGCTCGGCGTTGTCTTTTTCTTTGGAGCGCGAAGCGATGTCCGTCCCATCCCGTTGGCCGCTTGACGGGTTCTTGACGCCCGCTCGCCACGCTCCGTGGTGCCGGTGCAGTGCGCATTCGTCGGCAGGAACCCTGACTGACGGTCACCATCATGAACGCGCCAGACCCTGCTAGAATCGAAGAGGCGAGAGATCAGCGCTTCTCACCTCCGGCAGTGTCGCTCCCCAAAGGTGGCGGAGCGATTAAGGGAATCGGCGAGAAGTTCGGGGCGAACCCCGTTACCGGAACGGGCTCGCTCTCCATTCCCTTGCCGCTCAGCCCGGGTCGATCGGGCTTCACTCCCGCCCTTGCCCTCTCTTACGATTCCGGCGCCGGGAACGGGCCGTACGGCTTCGGCTGGAGCGTCGGGTATCCAAGCATCTCGCGGCGCACGGATCGAGGACTCCCCCGGTATCTCGACGAATCCGATGTCTTCATCCTTTCCGGCGCGGAAGACCTCGTTCCCGTCGTCAATCCCGACGGCTCCCGCTTCGAGGAGCAGCGGGACGGGTACCGTGTCACGCGTTACCGCCCGCGGATCGAAGGCCTCTTCGGGCGCATCGAGCACTGGAGCAGCCTGAACGATTCCTCGGACACGTACTGGCGCTCGATCTCCCGCGACAACAGCAGCACCTTCTACGGCAGGACCGCCGCGAGCCGGATCGTCGATCCTTCCGACCCAACGCGCATCTTCACCTGGCTGCTGTGCGAGTCATTCGACGACAAGGGCAACGCGGCCGTCTACGAATACCTAGCCGAGGATAGCCGCAATGTCGACACCGCCTTGGCCAGCGAATACAACCGCACAAAAGCGAGCCGCTCGGCCAACCGGTACCTGAAACGAGTCAAGTACGCGAACCGCACGTCGAGATTGGTCCAGCCCGATCTGGCGCAGGCGACGTGGCTGTTCGAGCTGGTCATGGACTATGGCGACCATGAGGGTGAGAACCCGGGCATCGAGCCGAGCGCGAGCTGGCCTGTGCGGCCCGACTCGTTTTCCAACTACCGCGCCGGCTTCGAAGTCCGGACCTACCGCCGCTGCCGGCGCTTCCTCATGTTCCACCGCTTCCAGGAGCTGGGGCCTGAGCCGAAGCTCGTTCGCTCGCTCGCGCTCGACTACGACGACTACGCCTATCCGCCGGACTTCGACACCCGGGCCGAGCTCGAGCACCCGGGAAGCACGCGCGTGGGCTCGTTCCTACGCCGCGCGACGGTCACCGGCTACGCCGACAGCGGCTCCAGCAAGTCGATGCCCCCGCTGGAGCTTACGTACTCCCGTCCTCGCATCAGTGAGGAAGTGCGTACGCTCGACGAGGAGAGCCTCGCCAACCTTCCCGTCGGTGCCGACGGCGTCCGGCACCAGTGGCTCGACCTGAACAACGAAGGGATCTCCGGGATCCTCACCGAGCAGGGGGGCGCCTGGTGGTACAAGCCGAACCTCGGCGCAGGCCGGCTCGGGCCGCAGCAGCTCGTGGCGCAGAAACCGTCCATCGGGCCCGACAGCCGCGCCCAGTTCCTCGACCTCGCCGGCGACGGCCCGCTCGACCTCGTGCAGCTGGACCGGCCAGACGCCGGATTCTTCGAGCGCGACGACGACAAAGGCTGGTCCTCGTTCACTCCGTTCACGAGCCAGCCCAATATCGAATGGGACGACCCCAACCTTCGGCTCGTCGATCTCACGGGCGACGGCCACGCGGACGTGCTGATCACCGAGGACGATACCGTCACCTGGTATCCATCGCTGGCCGAGGACGGTTTCGGCCCGCGCGAGTCGTTGCAGATGGCCCCGGACGAGTCGCTCGGCCCCAAGCTCGTCTTCCACGACACCACGGAGACGATTTTCCTGGCCGATATGTCCGGCGACGGCCTCTCCGACCTCGTGCGGGTTCGTAACGCCGAGGTTTGCTACTGGCCCAACCTCGGGTACGGACGCTTCGGGCGGAAAGTCACGATGGACGACGCGCCGGTGCTCGATGCGCCCGAGCTGTTCGCGCCGCGCCGCGTTCGTCTGGCCGACATCGACGGATCGGGCGTGGTGGACATCGTGTATCTCGCAGGCGACGGGGTGAGGCTCTACTTCAACCGCTCCGGCAACAGCTGGAGCGCGCTGCACAAGCTCACCAACTTCCCGCCGATCGACAACGTGGCCGGCGTCAGCGTCACGGATCTCCTGGCAAACGGAACCGCTTGTCTCGTCTGGTCGACCCCGCTTCCGAACGACGCCCGTGCCCCGCTGCATTACGTGGACCTGATGAGCAACCAGAAGCCCCACCTGCTTGTCAGTGTCGAGAACAACCTGGGGGCAAGGACGCGTGTCGCATACACCTCGTCCACGCGCTTCTACCTGGAAGACCAGCTCGCGGGGCGGCCCTGGATCACGCGGTTGCCGTTTCCGGTCCACGTCGTCGAGCGAACCGAGATCTACGACGACATCAGCCGCAACCGCTTCGTCACACGGTTCGCGTACCACCACGGTTATTATGACGGGGTCGAGCGCGAGTTCCGCGGTTTCGGCCTGGTGGAGCAGTGGGACACGGAAGAATTCGCCGCGCTCAACGCCGATCAGCAGCTCTCACCTGCGACGAACATCGACGCGTCGTCGCACGTGCCGCCCGTGCTGACGAAAACCTGGTTCCACACCGGCGTCTATTTGGATCGCGATCGCGTATCGAGTTTCTTCGCTGGACTGCTGGACGAAGAGGACACCGGCGAGTACTACCGCGAGCCCGGATTGACTGACGCACAGGCGAAACGCCTGCTCCTCGACGACACCGTCCTCCCGCCGGGCCTTACCCTGGAAGAGGAACGTGAAGCCTGCCGAACGCTGAAAGGCGCGATGCTGCGCCAGGAGATCTACGCGCTCGACGGCACGGACAAGCAGCCGCATCCCTATTCGGTGACCGAGCAGAGCTTCACAATTCGGCTCCTGCAGCGGCAGGGCGAAAATCCCCATGCGGTGTTCTTCTCGCATCCGCGGGAGTCGATCGGCTATCACTACGAGCGCAACCCAGCCGATCCCCGGGTGGCTCACAGCCTGACAATCGAAGTGGACGACTTCGGCAACGTCCTGAGGTCAGCGGCAGTGGCTTATGGGCGGCGTCAGGCCGACCCAGCGCTCGAAGCGCGCGACCAAGCGAAGCAAGGGGAGCTGCACGTCACCTATGCGGAGAATCGCGTCACCAATCCGGTCGACAGCAACGACGCGTATCGCGCGCCCCTCCCCTGCGAATCGCGCAGCTACGAGCTCACGGGGCTGACGCTGCCCGCGGGTCGCGATCGCTTTGCTCTCGACGACCTGCTGAACGCCGGACCGGGCGCTGCGGCTATCGCTTACGAGGAGAGTCCCGCTGCGGGCGTGCTACAGAAGCGTTTGATCGAGCACGTGCGCACGCTCTACCGCCGTAACGACCTCGCGGGGGCGTTACCCCTGGGGCAGCTGGAGTCGTTGGCCTTGCCGTTCGAGAGCTACAAGCTGGCGTTCACGCCGGGGCTGCTCGCCGGGGTCTACGGCGCGAAGGTGACGGACGCGATGCTCGGCGACGAAGGGCGTTACGTGCACAGCGAAGGCGACGATCAGTGGTGGATTCCCTCCGGGCGCGTTTTCCTTTCCCTCGGGGCGACCGACGATGCAGCGGCGGAGCTCGCGAACGCCCGACCGCACTTCTTCCTGCGGCGCCGCTACGTGGACCCCTTCGGACAAGCCAGTACCGTCGACTACGACGCTTACGACCTTCTGATGGCCGGAACGCGAGACGCACTGGCAAACAGAGTCACCGTAGGCGAGCGCGATGCGTCAGGCGATGTGGTCGTTCCCGGCAATGACTACCGCGTGCTGGGACCGCGTGTTGTCACCGACCCCAATGGGAATCGCGCCGCGGTGAGCTTCGATGCCATGGGCATCGTGGTGGGAACCGCAGTGATGGGGAAGCGCAACGAATCGCCACGCCGGGGCGACCTGCTCGATGGCTTCGAGCCGGATCTGGGTGACGAAGTCGTCACCGCCCACCTGGCGGATCCGTTTGCCGATCCGCACGCGGTCCTGCGCCACGCCACGACGCGGCTCGTCTACGATTTGTTCGCCTACAAGCGAACCAAGAATCAGCCGCAACCGGCGCCGAACGTGGTTTATGCGCTGGTGCGCGAAACGCACGACGCCGACGTGGCCGTCGGCGAACAAACCAAGATTCAACACAGCTTCTCCTACTCGGACGGCTTCGGCCGCGAGATCCAGAAGAAGGCGCAAGCCGAGCCGGGGCCGGTTCTTGACGGCGGGCCGATAGTCGAACGGAGGTGGGTGGGCAGCGGCTGGACGGTATTCAACAACAAGGGCGCGCCCGTCCGGCAGTTCGAGCCTTTCTTCACCGCTACCCACGCCTTCGAGTCCGACATCCGCGTCGGCGTGAGCCCGATCATTTTCTACGATCCCACCGGACGCTCCGTCGCCACGTTCCATCCGAATCACACGTGGGAGAAAATCGTCTTCGATCCGTGGCGGCAGGAGGCCTGGGACGTCAACGACACGGCGTTGATCGCCGACCCCAAGGCCGACCCGGATGCGAGTGATTTCTTCCGGCGGCTCCCCGAAGCCGACTACCTGCCCACGTGGCACGCGCAACGTCACGGCGGAGCACTCGGCCCGGAGGAACAAGCCGCGGCCGAGAAGACTGCGATCCATGCCGGCACGCCTTCAGTCGCGCACGCCGACTCACTCGGTCGCACGTTCCTTACGATCGCGCACAACCGATTCAAGCGCAGGGATACGCCTCCGGCCGATCCACCCACGGAGGAGTTCTACTCCACACGCATTGCTTTCGATATCGAAGGCAACCAGCGCGACGTGATCGACGCCAAAGACCGGCTCGTGATGCGGTACGACTACAACATGTTGGGCACGCAGATTCATCAAGCCAGCATGGAGGCGGGCGAACGGTGGATGTTCAACGATGTGGGTGGCCAACGCATTCGCGCGTGGGACAGCCGCGATCATCATTTCCGCACCGCCTACGATGCGCTCCGCCGCCCCACCGAAACCTTCCTGCGCGAAGGCGCAGGACCGGTGCGTCTCATCGAGCGCACGGCGTATGGCGAGAGCCAACTCAATCCGGAAGCGACGAACCAGCGCGGAAAGGCAGTTCGACTCTTCGATCAGGCCGGCGTCCTCACCAGCGAAGACTACGACTTCAAGGGCAACCTGCTGAAGAGCAGCCGGCAATTGGCGCGGGAGTACAAGACGACCATCGACTGGGTTGCTGTGGACGTCCCGCTCGAACCGGAGCTCTACACGAGCAGCACTCGTTTCGACGCCCTCAACCGGCCCGTATCTGTCACCGCTCCTGACAACAGCGTCTATCGTCCAACCTTCAAGGAAGCGAACCTGCTTGAGAAAGTGGACATCAATCTGCGCGGGGCGCAGACGGCCACGCCGTTCGTCACCGATATTGACTACAACGCCAAAGGCCAGCGCGTGCTCATTCAACGCGGCAACGGCGTAGAGACCAAGTACGAATACGATCCCCTGACCTTCCGACTGATCAACCTCACAACCACGCGTCCAACAGACCAAGCGCGGCTGCAAGACTTAAGCTACACCTACGATCCCAGCGGGAACATCACGCAGATTCAGGACAACGCCCAGCAGACGATCTACTTCAATAATCAAGTGGTGAGCCCCAGCAACGGCTATGTCTACGACGCGGTCTATCGCCTGATCATTGCAGACGGGCGCGAGCATATCGGCCAGGCGTCGCAGCCCCAGACCACCTGGGACGATCAGTTTCGGGTCCATCTACCCCACCCGAACGATGGACACGCGATGCGCCGCTACACCGAGGCGTACGAGTACGACGCCGTCGGCAATTCCTTGCAGCTGGTTCATGTGGCCACGAACGGCAACTGGAGGCGCGGTTACGCGTACGACGAGCCGAGCCTGATCGAAGTGGGCAAGGACAGCAACCGCCTGAGTAACACGGCCGTCGGCGGCAACACTCCCGAACTCTATGCGCACGATGCACACGGCAACATGACCGCCATGCCGCATTTGACGCTCATGCAGTTGGATTTCGGCGATCAGCTGAGGGCGACCTCACGGCAGGTTGTGAACAACGGCACGTCGGAGACCACCTACTACGTCTATGACGCGACCGGCCAGCGGGTGCGGAAGGTCACCGAACGGCAGAACGGCACATGCAAGAACGAACGGACCTACCTCGGCGGCTTCGAGCTGTATCGCGAGTACGACGGCAACGGAACCGGGGCGACGTTGGAGCGTGAGAGGTTGCACGTCATGGACGACAAACAGCGAATCGCGCTCGTGGAGACCCGCACGCAAGGCAACGACGGCTCACCGGCGCAACTGATCCGTTACCAGTTCGGCAACCACCTCGGCTCGGCCTGCCTGGAATTGGACAACGAGGCGCAGATCATGTCCTATGAGGAGTACGCCCCCTACGGCAGCTCGACGTATCAGGCGGTGCGCAGCCAGACGGAGGCGGCGAAGGGGTATCGATATACAGGGAAGGAGAGGGATGGGGAGACGGGGTTTAGTTATCACGGGGCACGATACTACGTACCGTGGTTGGGGAGGTGGATATCTCCAGATCCAAAGATATTCCCACCACTCGATAAATCGTTTACGCGCCAGTCGGAGGAAGCAGACGAACCTCATGATTCGACCGACAACCCGAGAAACATTCCGGCCAATCCTGCGTTTCTTCCTGACTTTAGCCCTTATGTTTTCGTACTGAACAGCCCGCTTCTTTACACAGATCCAAATGGTGAAGCCCCAGTCAAAATCGGGGATGTATACGTCATTAGTGGCACCATCAATGGGGAAGAGGTGGTATACACCGGATCGACTGCGCAGGAACTTAGAGCCCGCTTCAGCAAGCATCAATGGAAAGCGCTTATTCAGGATCCACAAACCACTATTCATCATGCTGAGATACGAGCCGAACTAAACGTCGCCCTTTCGAATCGACAAACGCTTGCGAGTGCGAGAAATGAGGCCCTCCGCTCAGCCGAACAGGTCGTGTTGAAACGACGCCGGGCGGACACGCAGAGGGCAGCCGCTGGCGAACCACAAAAAGGAGTGCGGATAAAGGGAAGGGAACTGAATATTCCGAACGCTGCTGAAGAGGAGAACATTGCGACATGGGGCTCGCGCCACAACGTACGCATCGGGGCAACAGCCAGACTTCAGGGATTTGTGCTCAAAGTAAGTGTCGTCTCCACTGTGATTTCCCTCTATGTGGCCTGGAGAGAGCTTGAGAGTCCAAAGTACGTGTGGGGTTTCATGGAGCTAGAGGACGAGCATGGACGATTCAATCTCGGTAAGGAAGGTTCTTCCGGAGAGTTCGGTGGTATGTACGGCGGCCAAACCTTTGGTGGGTCACCTCGATACTACAAATCATACATATCAGGAGAGTACCAAGGGAGAGAGGTTGACGTCTGGCGGAGGGAGTTCGATGAATTGGTAAAGGAACATGAGGCGCTCTATGGCACTGGCGGTGCGGACGACTTCACTCCAGGATTGCTGCGCCCCAGACTTCCCAGGACCTATGTAGATCCACTGGAATCGTTCCGTCCATACCAACCTGACCCGCGTGGCACATAGTCGGTAAGATCGAGCAGTATTGGGATCAGTAAGCAAGTGCGGACGCTTTAGGGAGACGATGAAGTGATCTTGACAGTATCCGCCAGCCAGCTTTCGCTCGGCAGCCACGGCGACGACGTCGCGCGCGTCCAACAGGCGATCCAGTCGCTCGGCCGCGATATTCCCGCCGCCGAAACGGACAAGCGGGTTTTCGGCCCCGGCATGGCAGCAGTTCTGAAAGCGCTGCAGGCGGACCTCGGCCTCCGCGCGACCGGCGTCGTCGACGCGGCCACGGTCAAGGCCATCAACTCGAGGCTCGCAAAGCTCCCCGCCGCCCCGCGCACGGTCCGCGGCCGGGTGAGCACCGCCGCTGGCAATCCCCCCAAGGGTCTGTCGGTGCAGATCTATCTCCAGGGTCCCACCGGCGAGAAGGTCATCGGGAAGGCGTCGCTCGACTCCGAAGGTTCGTACCAGATCTCCTACAAGGTTCCTCCTAAGACGGCGCGCACTGATCTGCGGATCGAAGTGCGCAACGCGAAGAGTCCCGTCGAGACCACCCCGCCCGGAACGAGCGTGCTAACCAACGCTGGCCCGCTCGAGGTGGTGGATCTCGTCCTGAGCGGTGCCGCGCATCCGCCCAGCTCGGAATTCGAGCTTCTCGTCGCCGACCTGAACCCTCTCCTCGGATCGCGGGACCCGGCCAAGCTCAAGGAGGACGCAAAGAACCGGGATGTGAGCTTGCTCGCAGCCCAGAGCGGCCGGCCCTCGGCCCAGGTCGCGGCGCTGGCGATCGCCAGCCGCCTCGCGGGTGACACCAAGGTTCCTGCCGCGACGTTGTACGGTTTGCTGCGCGAGGGTCTGCCGGCGGATTTGTCGGCACTGCAGGCCGCGCATCCGGATTTGCGGCGCAAGGCCCTGATGGCGGCAGTCGAGAAAGGGACGGTCCCCAAGACAGTCGGCGGCAAGAGTATCGAGAGCTATCTCTCGGGACTCGCATCCGAGCCGAGCGCTCAGCTTAAGAGTCTGCTGGGCCGGGTTCTCAAGCCCGCCGAGATCAACCGGTTTTTCAGCGAGTACCAGAAGAGCGGCGACGATCCGGCCGCTTTCTGGAAACGCATCGCGGCGGACTCGGGCCTGGGTGGCCAGGCGGACAAGGTCAAGCTCGCGGTTCAGATCGCCGGTTTGACCAACAGTCATGAGCCGCTGGTCGCGTCGATCCTGGCGCGACCCGACATCAAGCAGGCATCCGATCTCGCCCGCCTCACACGAGAGCAATGGAATTCGCTCGTTCAGGCACATGGTGTCGGCGTTCCGGAAGGGACACCCGGTGTAAACGCGGACGAAAAGGTGCGCAACTACGTCGGCCAGATGCTCGCGCGGGTGGAGGCGGCGTTTCCCACCCAGGTCTTCGCGGCGCGGCTGGGGGATTCCCCCGTAGGGAAGTTTCTCCAGGGTAATCCCACCTACGATCTCAAGACGACCTATCCTACGCTCTTCTTCAAACAAAACCCGGCTGCCGTGACTGCGTTGAGTTCCCAGCAACAGCAACAGTTGCGGGCCTTCCAGCGGATGTATCGCCTGACGGGCAGCGCCGAGGAGACCCTCGCTCTCTCGGCCAAGGGCATCGCATCCGCGCAACAGATTTCACGCCTCTCGCGCCAGATGTTCGCCGAGCGGCACCGGGACATCCTCTCAGTGGATCGTGCCGCCGAAGTTTACGACCGGGCACTGCGAGTCAGCGCCCTGGCGGTCACCCTGTTCGGCGAGAACGCCGCGGCCCTGAACCGCACCGACCTGCAGGCGCTGCCCAGGCTCGATACGCAGAAACAGGCGGACCTGGCCGCGAGCAACCCGATTCCGGATTGGCAAACGCTGTTCGGCGCGTTCGATGCCTGCGCCTGCCGGGACTGCGCCTCGGTGCACAGCGCGGCAGCCTATTTCGTTGACGCCTTGCATTTTCTGGACGATCGCGGCGCGCGCGACCCGCTGTTCGCTCGGCGCCCGGATCTCGGCGAAATCGAGCTGAGCTGCGAGAACACCGATACGCCGCTGCCGCTTGTCGATCTGGTCAACGAGATCCTCGAGGACCGGGTGGTGCCTCCCGCGTCCTTCACGTCGTTCACCCTGGCGCCGGCGCTCGAGGCCGACCTCGCCCAACCGGTCGCGACCGCGGCGCTGACCGCGGCGTTCACCCCGCCGCTCGCGGCCGGCACGCGCGTCGATGCCAGCGAGCCGGGAGCGCGCTGGCGCATCTGGGACCAGGCGTTCGCGTACAGCGTGGTCAAGGATAACGGTGCGCTCAAGGTCGCCACGCGCGGCCGCCAGACCGTGGGTCCGGCGGCTGCGCGCCGCTCCGCTCCGCAGTACAGGAACAACGCCGCGTACGACGAGCTCGCGCAATCCGTCTTCCCGTGGAACCTGCCGTTCGATTTGCCCGGCGCGGAAGCGAAAGTCTTCCTCGCGCATCTCGGCGTCCCGCGCCGCGACCTGATCGAAGCCTTGCGTCCGATGCCGGATCCGTTCGACCTGAACGCGCCCGTCGTCGTTCGCTTGGCCGCCGAGGGGCTCGGCCTGACGGACATGGAGTGCAGGATCATCGCCGCCGAACCCCTGACGCCGCCGCAGCCGCCCGAGGCGTTCTGGGGCTCGGCACAGGTTGCGGATCTGACGACGGTCCAGGCGCTGCTCGATCGCTCCGGCCTCGCCTACGCGGAGCTGGAGAGCCTGCTTGCGACGCGCTTCATTGATCCCGCCGCGGCCGTGACGATTGCGCCCGACCCGGGGGCGATCGATTCCTGCGACACGGCGAAACTTCACGTCGATGGCCTGACCGTAGACGTGCTGAGCCGGCTGCATCGTTTCGTCCGGCTGTGGCGCAAGCTTGGCTGGCAGATTGCGGAGCTCGACAAGGCGATCTGCGCCTTGTCGCCAGACGCCGATGCACCTGTCCTGACCGACGAAATACTGGTCAGGCTCGATCATCTGCGCGCCATCTGCACCCAGTTACGACTCCCGGTAGTGCAGGCGCTCGCTGTGTGGAGGTCCATCGATACGGTTGAGCCCGGATCGCTGTATCGGAGCCTGTTCTACAACCCGGCCGTCTTCAAACCGCAGCACGACGCCTTCCGCCTGCAGCCGGACGGTCAAGAACTGGCGCACACCGACAAATTGCTCGCCGACCACGCCGCCGCTTTGCAGGCGGCGTTCCGGCTGGATTCCGCTGCCTTTGCGTTGTTGCTCGCGAACACCGACGGCGCGCTGAATCTGGCGAACCTGTCGCTCATCTATCGCCATGCGAGCCTCGCGCGGCAACTGGGCCTGTCCGTCCAGAACCTGGTGACGGCGATCAATGTGACCGGGATCGATCCGTTCCGGGCGGACCACACCCAGGACACGCTGCGGTTCATCGCCCAAGTGACGGCGATCAAGGGATCGGGATTTGACTTTCCCCGCCTCGACTACCTGCTACGCCACCAGTTCAGCTCCGCGGCGTCGTTCGTCCCGACCGATTCCAGGTTGACGCAGATCCTCACGGACGTCCGCGCGGGTTTGCTCACGGTCGACGCGCCGACCGACGCCGAAACCGCGCAGCTCCGGCAAAGCGGGGTGATCGATCGCGTAGCAGCGGGTCTTGGACTGCCCGCCGACGTCGTCGCCGGCATGCTCGGCACGGTGCGCCACAGCGGCGCAACCGCCCTGCAAAAGCTCCTCGAGATGTCCTCGATCGACTCCGCTCAGGAGCTGTCGCGCGGCAACGCCGGGCCCCAATTCGCAACGCTCGAGAAGCTGCTGAAGATCGCCACCGTCATCGAGGTGCTCGAACTTCCCGGCAGCCAGTTGGAGTGGCTGTTCCGCGAGAATGCCTGGCTCGCGGCCGCGCCCGATCCGCTCACCGATCCCGGCCTGTTCGCGGGGTGGTTCTCGTTGATCCAGTTCCGGCGGCTGCGGCGGGATTTGGCCCTCGAGGACGGTGCGGTCGAGGCGTTGCTCGGCGGGGTCAGCGCCGTCGTCGCCGCCAACGACCAGCCGGGGCGGGTCGCCGCGAAGCACGCATTCGCCGACGCGCTCGCGACTTGGCTGGGCTGGCCGTCCGCGGACCTGGAAACCCTCATTGGCAAGTCGGACGATTTGGGCGATTTGGGCCTGCTGAACGCTCGTCTCCCCGAGGACTATCGCGTCGATCTCCTCGCCCGCCTGAATCGCGCGATGGGCCTACTCAAACGTCTGGGTACGACCGCGGCACAGGCCAGCGAGTGGTGCGACACCGTCGTGACCGACGCCAACGCGAAGGCGATCCGCGACGCCGCCAAGGCCAAGTATGACGACACCGCCTGGCAGACGGTCGCGATCCCCCTTCAGGACTCGCTACGCGACAGCCAGCGTGCGGCCCTCGTCGCGTACCTTGTCGCTCGCCCGGCGAAATGGCCGACCCTTCTCGAGCACCCCGATGCCGACGACCTCTACGCGTCCTTCTTGATCGACGTGCAGATGAGCTCCTGCCAGCTCACCTCGCGCATCAAGCAGGCGATCGGGTCGGTGCAGCTGTTCGCGCAGCGTTGCCTGATGGGGCTCGAGGCGGGCGTGATCCCCGATGATGAGAGTTGGCACCAGTGGACCGACTGGATGAAAAACTTCCGGGTCTGGGAGGCGAACCGAAAGATATGGCTCTACCCGGAGAACTGGATCGAGCCCGAGCTGCGCGACGACAAGAGCCCGTTCTTCAAGGATCTGGAGAACGAGCTGCTGCAGTCGGACCTGGACAACGCGGCGGCCGAGCAGGCCCTGATGCATTACCTCGAAAAGCTGGACCAGGTCGCGCATCTGGAGATCGCCGGAACCTATGAGGACGAGGACAAGACCCTACACGTGTTCGGGCGGACCTTTCACACCCCCCGCGTCTACTTCTACCGACGCAGGGAAGGGAAGACCCTGGCATGGACGCCGTGGGAAAAGGTCGAGCTGGATATCGAGGGTGATCATCTCATTCCGGTCATGTGGAACCGGAAGCTGATGCTGATCTGGCCGATCCTTACCGAGAAGGCCCTGGAAAAGCAGGTCGAGATGCCAGAGCCCGGCACCAAACTGGACTCGGCCGACCACTACTGGGAAATCCAGTTGGCCTGGAGCGAGTACCAAAACGGCCGCTGGGCGGGGAAGAACTTGTCGGAGGTGGTGACCCTAACGGCGTATCAGGCGGAAGCTTCTATCAGTTTTGGTGATCTGCCGGGCTTTGAGAGAACGGAGTTCGTCACTGTTACTGACCATAGAGTTTCCCCTCCTGTAACCTATATCGCCCCAAGGCGCCTGGTCTCGAAGGATAAGATCTCATTCAAGGCAATTGTCTCTGGTGAAACCTTGATGGTGCAAGGGTTCTTACGTCGCGACTACCACGAATACCATCCACCGGTAGACGGCCCGGATTCTCGGATCGCGTGTCTGTTCGGAGTATTCCAGTTCTTTGGGTGTCGCAAGATCGTCACCACGGCACAAGTTACGGGGTGGAGCTTTCCCCTTGCTCCAACGAGCACGAAGTTTGATCACACGTGGCTCACGCAAAGGTTCACACAAACCTCGGCCGGCCTCATTTTGTTCGATGTCGGGTTGCCTCCTATCGGAAGTGACGGGAGCCAGACCCCACCCCTACCCACGGTGATCGGCGAGCCCGCGTCCATCGTTGGAGATCCCTCGTCCACGTTGGCGACCAAGCACGATATCCCAGTACTGGATAGGACTCCCTGGAGGTTTCGCCTCTTGGCGCCACACCAGGATCCGCAGTTTGTCGGGGATCGGCCGTTCTTTTTCGGCGACGAAATGCGCGCGTTCGTCGTCAGCTCGACTGGCAAGTCCGGTTTCAGAGTCATTCCTGTCGACTGGGCGATTGCCGACGTGGCGGCCTTGGGGATGGCGAGTCCTCCTCCGCCGCCAGAAGGCGGCGCGCCTGGGGTCCCGCCAGGCGTTACCGGCACATTGACGGTCCTCGACGCGGGTCGGGGCGGAACCCGGATCGCGCGGGAAGTGACGCCGGTCAATCTGACTCCGGTGTCGGGCATTCGAAGGGGCATGACCAGGTTTTGGACTAACCGCGCCTACACGTTCCGGAATTTCCATCACGCCTACGTCTGCGAATTCGTGAAGACGCTCGACCGGGCGGGCATCGAGGCGCTGCTCTCGCTCGACACCCAGAGCCTGATCGACGACCACTCGTTCGACGCCTACCTCCCTACGAACCACGTCGCGCAGCCATACCCCGTCGACGAGGTGGACTTCCGGTATGGCGGGGCCTATGACCTCTACAACTGGGAGCTTTTTTTCCATATTCCGCTGCTGATGGCGACGCGCTTGAGCGCCAACCAGCGCTTTGACGATGCACAGCGCTGGTTCCATTACATCTTCGATCCCACTGGAGTCACGGGCGGCGATGTCCCCCAGCGCTACTGGCGCACCCAGCCGTTCCACGTCCGGGCATCGGCAGACTATGAACAGGAGTCCGTGGAGTCGATCGAGAAACTGGCCGCCCAGGGTGCGCCGGAGGACCTGGTCGTCGCGGTAAACGCGTGGCGGGAGAACCCGTTCGATCCGTACGCGGTCGCCAGGCTGCGTACCACCGCCTTCCAGAAGACGGTCGTCATGAAGTACCTAGACAACCTGATCGCCTGGGGCGACCAGCTGTTCCGCCGTGAGACCATCGAAACGCTGAATGAAGCGACGCAGCTCTACGTGCTGGCAGCCGAGATCCTGGGACGCAAGCCCGAGGTCATCGAGCGCAAGGTCCAGCCGCCGGTGCAGACCTTCAACAGCCTAGGGCAGGTCGGACTGCTCAGCAACGCGCTGGAGCAGATCGAGCTGCTGATCCCGGATGCGGGCAGCGGAAGCTCGACCGACAACAGCGCGGACACGGTCGATCCGCCCAAGGTGCTCTATTTCTGCGTGCAGGAGAACGACAAGCTGCTCGGCTATTGGAGCACGGTGGCAGATCGGCTGTTCAAGATCCGCCACTGCATGAACATCGAGGGACAGGTCCGGCAACTGCCGCTGTTCGAGCCGCCCATCGATCCAGCGCTGCTGGTTCGCGCGCAGGCCGCGGGCCTGAGTCTCGCGGCCGTTCTGAGCGAGATCTCGATCCCGCTGTCGAACTATCGTTTCGCCGTGATGCTGCAGAAGGCGAACGAAGTGGCCGCCGAAGTGCGCAATTTTGGTGCGGGATTGCTTTCCGTCCTCGAGAAGCGGGACGCGGAGGCCCTGTCGACCTTGCGCTCTGGGCAGGAACTGCGGTTGCTCCAGGCGGTGAGGGATATTCGGATCAAGCAAATCGATGAGGCGGAAGCCAACATCGCGGCGTTGCACGCCGGCCAGCAGATGGCCCAGGCTCGGAAGGACTTTTACGACAGCCGCGAGAAAGTGAACGCGCTCGAAAACACCTCCCTTGCCCTCTCGGCTGCTACGGCACCGCTGATGGCGGAGAGTGCGCATCTTCGCATTCTGGCAGGACTTCTCCAGAAGATAGGCGACGTAAAGATGGGGTCGCCGACGACTGCGGGAGTGGAGATCGGTCCATACTATTTTGGGGTGAGCCTCGAGGAAGCGGCATTAGCGCTCGACGCTGTTTCGGGCGTTCTCAACATCGGTTCCCAATTGGTAGGCAGGATGGCCGATTACGGACGGCGCCAGGATGAATGGGACCATCAGGCAAACCTCGCGGCCATCGAGTTGAAGCAGATCGATCAACAATTGACCGCCGCCCAGATTCGTCTCGCCGTGGCGGAACGGGAGTTGCGCAACCACGATCAACAGGTCGATAACGCCCGGGACGTTGATGAATTTCTCCGCGGCAAGTTCACCAACCAGGACCTGTACCAATGGATGACCGGCCAGGTCTCCGGCCTGTACTTCCAGAGCTACCAACTCGCCTACGATCTGGCGAAGCGCGCCGAGCTGTGCATGCAGCACGAGCTCGGTCTCGCGTACGGCGAAACCTCTTTCATCCGCTTTGGCTACTGGGACTCACTCAAAAATGGCCTGCTGGCTGGAGACCATCTCGCCCACGATCTGAAGCGGCTCGACGCCGCCTATCTCGATGGCAACATCCGCGAGTACGAGTTGACGAAGCATGTCTCGCTCGTATCGCTGGCCCCGGAAAAATTCATCGAGCTGAAAGAGTCCGGCGCTTGTGAATTCGAGATCCCGGAGTGGTTGTTCGACCTCGACACGCCGGGTCACTACATGCGACGTATCAGGATGGTGAGCCTGACCATACCGTGCGTCACCGGCCCGTATACGACCATTCATTGCAAGGCGCAGTTGACAAAGAACTCATACCGCCGCACCAAGGATCTCACGCCAGGTTATGACCGCCTGCCGCCGGAAGAGGTGGACGATCGTTTTGTTGATGACCGCAAGATCCTGACGCAGTCGATCGTAACCAGCACGGGGCAGAATGACGCGGGCCTGTTCGAGCCCGGCATGAGAGACGAGCGCTACCTGCCGTTCGAAGGGGCGGGGGTCATCAGCACCTGGCGGCTCGAACTACCGACGGAGTTCAGGACTTTCGACTACAGCACGATCTCCGACGTCATTCTCCACTTGCGGTACACCGCGCGCGATGGCGGGCACCTGGTGCGTGACGCGGCAAATGAGTCCGTAAAGAATCTGCTGGGAGACGCAGGCACTCGGCCGCTGTTGCGGCTGTTCAGCCTGCGCCACGAGTTTCCCTCGGAGTGGCACCGGTTTGTCAGTTCCCCGCCTTCCGCAGTCAACGCCATGACCGTGGATCTGGCTACAAGGAGATTCCCGTACTTCGTACAGGGCCGACAGATCAGCATCACCAAGGCCAAGGTATTTGAGAGAACAAGATCGGAGACGCCGCCGCAAATGGCCGTCACGCCCGGGGAGACTGCCCCGAGCCTCAGAACGAGCGCTTGGTTTGGGCCGGGTCTCGCCCATAACGCCTCGACTACGCAGGGAGATCCCGGACCGTGGACGTTTGGAACAACCTCCGATGCGAAGCTGGTTGAGGACGTCTTCGTGATTGTTGCCTACAGGGCGACCTGATCGGGTCTCATAGCCGCTCGGCTACAGACCGTGGACCAAGGGGCGTCGATGCGCAGTACCCTCTCGGGCGGCCGGCCGTTAGCTTATGTGACACGCCACCGTAGCTCAGCGGTAGAGCTCTCGATTCGTAATCGAGCGGTCGTCGGTTCAATTCCGACCGGTGGCTCTGAAAGGCCGTTGTGGAGGTTGTGGAGGTTGTGAAGGTTGCTGAAGGTAAGACGTAGTGCAGTAAAAGGCTCCCTGCCGCCACGAATCGCTTCCTCCGCATCCAAACATCGTGATAGGTTCGCTGCGTGGCTCCCCCCTACGAGCAACTACATGCATGGCGTGAATGTCACGAGCTGGCGCTCGCTGTATATCACGCCACCAAGGCCTTCCCATCCGACGAACGCTACGGCCTGACGTCGCAGATGCGTCGAGCCGCGTTTTCGGGAGCCGTGAACATTGTGGAGGGTTCAGCTCGGAAGAGCCGTAAGGAGTTCCGACGTTTTCTGGACATTGCACTTTCGTCGCTGTCAGAGGTGGGGTACGCGTTGCGATTTGCTCACGAGGCAGGCCTGCTCGATGATGCTTCCTGGCAGGAGCTGAGCAATCGGCAGAATCGATCCCGTTTTCTGACGTGGGGATTGTACCGATCGCTCGGCCGCGAATAACCTTCACCAACCTTCACCAACCTTCACAACCTTCACCACCCTCCATCCCTGCTTCTTCTCAATTCGCCCCGTCCCCCTGGGCAAACCCCACCGCGTACCCGCCGATTCGCCCGCCGTGTTCCTTACCGCGCTCGATGTCGCTGCGATAGTGAATGCCGCCATAGAGCCGAGAGATACTCGCCTCTTCTTTCATGGCGTCGAAATCGGCGGTGCCCTGCGGGAACAGGTACGACAGAACCACCGCGGCGGACGCCGAATAGGTGGAGTGGCCAGATGGGTACGCCGGGAAATTCGGCAGCCCGATCACCGTCTTGATGCTCGGATCCAGTTGCACGGGGCGGGGATTGAAGTACAGAAACTTGACGCCCCAGCACCCCACCGCGGCGTTGTGCATCGCCATGTTGAGCAACGCGAAGGCGCGCGCGGCGCGCACTTCGCTCATCCGGGCGTCGCGGATGTACTCCGCCGCGATGTCGTTCCAATGACCCGGCGGCGCGTAGGTGCCGGCGCCGTCATTCCATTTGTACGCGATCGCCAGCTGCGCGCCGCTCAAGTGGTCGACCGTCTCCCTCACTTCCGCCACTTCTTGCTGCATCTGCGGCGAGGAGGTCGACGGGGGAGCCGGCGGTCGCTCCGCGGCGACTTCGGTCGGCGTCATGAGCCAGGCCGTCACCAAGCCAAAATTCGGCAGCATGGGCGGCCGAGGGGGCGACTCCTGGCTGATCCAGGGAATCTCGCCCCGGGCCACGGCGCTGTCCCTCAGCGCCTGCCAGAGGGCGGGGGTGCCCCCGGCGGTTCTCAACCCGTCGCCGCCCGCCCGCGCGACGAATACCGCCGCTACCGACTTGCCGAGCGCCAACCCGGCGGCGATGTCGCTCGCCGCCGCCTTGCCGGACCAGAGCGCGGCGTTGCGCTGCTCGGCGGCGCGCTGCGTGATCTCCGCCACCGCCGCGGGGAACAGGACCTTGAGCATTTCGACCGTCACGCCCGACAGCACCGCGTCCTCGGAGGGATAGGCGGGCAGATCGCTGATGGGCATGAGCGCCTGGATCGCGTTGTCGATCCGAGCGGGCGACGCCCGGTGGTACTGGTACTTCCAATACCATGCCGTCTTCAGGGCCTCGTACTGGGCCACCGACACGTAGCTGTACGCCCGCGAGGCGTAGGGCGGGTTGGCGAAGGGGAATTGGGGATCGGCGAACGGGTTCTCGGGGTCTGGCACGGGATAGGTGCCGTCGGCGCGCGGCGCCGGCGGCAGATTGTAGCGCGCCACCAGCCCGCGCACGATCTGGTTCCAGCGTAACACACCACCCGCCGCCCAGTAATCGACCACGCGACGCTGCGCCGCCGTGAGGTTCGCCTGGGTGGCCTTGATGGCGGCCAGCTCGGCGCGATAGGCGGCGGAGGTGTCCGCCGTCGGACCGGCGACCGTGAATTGCGTGGGGCCGCTCAACAGGATCATCTGCCAACTGCCGGCCGTGCTGTCCAGGCTCGCCGCGTCGAGCGGCGGCAATACCTCGGACGACGTGATGGTGTTGTCGCAGGCTGCGCCCGTTAGGGCGAGGGCGAGTACGAGAATGGGTAGGCGCATTAGCGGGAGAACGTGTGGAAGAGACCAGTCGTGAGCGTCGTGGCCTGACCCACGTTGCGCCCGCTGACGACCCGGCTCAAGCCGAGACGGATGCCCAGCTTCGTCGGCGCCGGCAAGGTGTACATCACCATCCCACCCACTCTCACGAAATCCATGCGGTTCGAGACGAAGGGCATGTCCTGCCGGCGAATGTCCCCTCCGCCCAGGGTGCGTTGCTGCGACAGAGAGATTGGGATGCACAGGCGTCCGCGCTGGTATCCCGCGGTCACCGAGTAGTCGAACACATCCGGCATGGCCACCTCGTTACTCAAATAGAGCTGGCCGTTCGTGTAGTACGCCGGCCGGTCGAGCGTGACCTTCGTGCGCCACGTGTAGGCGGTTGAGCCGTTCAAGAACCAGCCTTGGTTGGCTTGAAAGTTCAGCGTGAACCGTCCCGAGAACTGGCGGCTCGCGAGGCCGATGGAGAGGGGCAGAAAGTCGGGAACGTAGTTGCTGGCCGGGATGCCGGCCGCTCCCACCACCATGGCGCGGAGGGTGCCGCGATCGGTAAACGGCGTCGCGAGCAGCTGGTACTTGACTGCGAGCGTGATGTCCTGGACGCCGTCCATCCCGTGGAGGGGCCCCTGGCTCGCGGCTGTACGGACGTAGGGCAGCATCGCGATGACGCTGAGCCGGTCCGTGACACCGTAGCCGCCCATCCACGTCACGCTCTGCGTGGTGACGCTACCGATGTTTCCGTTGGTCCGTTTGAGGGTGCCTTCCCAATACTGGGACCAACTGTCGTGCGCGTAGACGATGCCGGTGCCGAATGTACGCTTGGGCATCAGCATGCCGTCGTCGATGGATTGCGACCGCAACGAGGTCGCGGCGACTGTGACCACCAGGACCGACAGAACGACTGGCCTTCTTACCACGTAGCCCTCTTGGGTTCGGAGCGGGCGGAGAAAGTACGGGCGCACCCGGCCTTCCGCAATCCGCGGCTACGCTTCTCCCGTGAGGGTGACCTTGAATCCTTTCGCCTTGAGGCTCGCGAGCAGCCCGGCCTTCTCCACCGACTTGACGTAGGCCTCGTCGGGCTCGATCACCTTCTTCTCGACCAGCTCGAGCAACGCGTCGTTCAGCGTGACCATGCCGATCTTCTTGCTCGTCTGCATGATCGAAGGGATCTGAAACGTCTTGGCCTCGCGGATCAAGTTCGAGATCGCGGGGGTCGAGAGCAGAATCTCCCGCGCTGCCACGCGTCCGCCGCCGATCTTCTTGCACAACGTCTGTGAGATCACACCCTTCAAGGACTCCGACAACATCACGCGGATCTGCGACTGCCGGTCGGCGGGGAACTGGTCGATCATCCGGTCGACCGTGGACGAGGCGGTCGTCGTGTGGAGCGTGCCGAAGACGAGGTGGCCGGTCTCGGCGGTTTCGATCGCGATGGCGATCGTCTCGAGATCGCGCATCTCGCCTACCAGCACGATGTCCGGGTCCTCACGCAACGCCGCCCGCAGCGCCGTCTTGAAGCTCTCGGTGTGGATGTGCACCTGACGCTGGGTGATCAGGCACTTCTTGTTCTCGTGCACGAATTCGATCGGGTCCTCGATCGTGATAATGTGATCGGACCGTGACCGGTTCACGAGGTCGATCAGGGCGCACAGCGTGGTGGATTTCCCCGAGCCCGTGGGCCCCGTGACCAGGACGAGGCCCTTCGTGAGGCTGCACAGGCGTTGTACTTCCTGGGTCAGCCCCATCTCCTCGACGGTAACCACCTTGGCGGGGATGACCCGGAACACCGCCACCGGGCCTTTCCGGTCGCGCGCCGCATTGACGCGATAGCGGGCTACGCCGGCAATCTCGTAGGCGAAGTCGGTGTCGCCCGTTTCCTTCCACTCGCCGCGATTGCGCTCCGGCATGATCGATAGGAGCAGGAGCTCGAGGTCCTGCACTGAGAGCGCGGCGCCGCTTTGGCGGGCGATCGCCCCGTGGGTACGGAATAGCGGCGGCTCTCCCACCCGCAGATGCAGGTCGGAGCTGGACGACTGCACCAGGGCTCTGAGGAGCTTGCCCAGGCGTTGCTCGGCAGCCTGGTACTCGGACGCGGCGAATTCACCCGGCAGGGCCCCCTGGGGGCTCGCGGAGGATGCCACCGGGGTGTCCACCATTGGTGCGGCCGCGATGACCGACGCACGGGGCGCCCTGGGCGGGGGAGCCGTGGCGGCCGCCGCCGGGGGATTCTTCCCGCCCCCCTTCACGGCTGGGCGCTGCGCCGTCACCTCCGCGGCGGCGGCGGCCGCCGGGGCTGCCGCCGTCACCATTTCCTGCGAAGGGCGCCGCACCGGTGAGATCACCGCCGTGAGCCTGCCGGCTTCGGGGACGATGCGCACCCGCACCAGCCCTTTGTCCGCGGCGTACTCGAACTCCGTTTCGGCTTGATGATCGATCTTGTCGGCGGCCTCGGGCGGCGCCACCTCGACCAGCAGGGCGTAGATGTGCTGGTCGGTGAGGGGCTGGCGGCTGACCTTCCGCGGCTTGCCGTCCCTCACGATCGTCACGGGCTCGTCGGGGAGCAGGTAGAGCTGGTCTGCATTCTCCCGGAGCAGCACGTCCACGAAGGGGTCGAGCCGAGTCGCCATCGCGTCAGTCCTCGGGGCGCGCGTACAGCACGTGGGCGCGGTTCACGAAATGGAATTCCTCGCCCGCGGAGACGGCGAAGAACGGGTTCGAATCGTTCAAGTAGTCGAGCAGCCGCGAGTGGTACTCGGGCAACTCCGCGGTGGCGAACCCGTTGAGGGTCGAGCCGTCGATGAACGTCAGCTCGAGCGCGACGAGCTTCGCCGCCGAGAGGCGCGCCGGGTCCTGGGCGGCGTTGTCGGTCGCGACCGACAGGGTGATCGTGTGCGCCTTGGTCACGAGCAAGATCTTGCCGTTCCCCTCTGGCCGGAACGGGAAGAACCCCTCGGGCCGGTTCAGCATCTCCAGCGGTGTCTCGGGGCCGCTATGCTGCGGGACGCGCTCCATCACGTAGATCTCGCCCGGGCGCCGTTCGCCGTCGGTCAGGAGAAGGCTTGCCGGCACCGACACGCGTGGGATTGCGAAGCCGGGCATTAGTGCCTACGCCGTAAGCCGTGCGCCGTGCGCCGGAAAACGGTATGGGTCGCGCTTGAATGGTCCCCGCATGATGCACGGAGGATGCCATCATAACCCCTATGGATAGTTATCGATCTCTCCACGTTTGGCAGCGGGCCCATTCTCTTGTGATTACCACGCTCAGTGAGACCGATGCGGTCAGGCAGCCGAGAACATGGGCGATCTTTGATCAGATCCGCCGAGCCGCGATTTCGGTCGAGGCGAACATCGTTGAGGGGTATGCCCTCCGCGGGCCCCGTCAGTTTCGGCGTCACCTGCGGATCGCACTCGGCTCAGCAGCGGAGGCAGAATGTCTGACCCGAAGCGCTGGAGAGCTGGGGTATTTGCCCGACTCGCTGGTCAATGAGATCCTCACGCTAACCAATTCGACAATCGGACTCCTGTTGGGCATGCTTCGACGCCCCATCAGCACCCAGGAGTAGGTCTTCCCGCGCACGGCGCACGGCGCACTGCGCACGCTCCACCTCACCGTGTCTTGCATTGAACCGACACGGGGGCGCGATTGTCGCAGGCGATCGATTCATTCATGCCCCGCACGAGGGGACCGCACGCCGTGCGGTGGGCGGTCTCCGTCGCCTCGGCGACGGTGCTGCCCAGCGCGGAGGCGCAGTTCGAGCGGCCCTGGAACTCCACGCACACGTTGCATTCCTCGCTGGCGCGCGCGGTCGTCATGTAGAAAAAGAGCATGACGACGGCGAGGACAGCGGCAATTGTGAACAGTGTGGATCGTTTCATGTACGTTCTCCGGTGAGCGAGGAAGGTGCCCACGCGAGCCGATTAGCGCCAGAGCCCCGGGAGGCGTAACGTAGAATGATGCCCTTGCTGCTCGTCGCCCTCGTGGTTTGCGCGGCGCTTGCGTTGCTGCTCCTGCGCGGCGCCCTGAGCGCGTGGCGCAGCCGTCAACGCCTCGGGTCGGTCGTCGCCGTTCTCGCTGCGGCGCTCTGTCTCGCCTTGTCCGCCCTGTGCGGTACGATCAGCGTCGGCATCCGCGGCTATCGCTCGCTCACACAGGAGGTCCTCGCCGCCACCATCCAGACCGAGCCGCTCGGCGCCGGCCACTTCCGCGCCACGGTCACGTTGGCGGATGGCCGCCTCCACATGTTCGATCTGGCGGGAGACGCCGTGTACGTGGACGCGCACATCCTCAAGTGGCGGCCGGTCGTCAATCTGCTCGGTCTGCACACGGCCTACGAGCTCGACCGCATCGCGGGCCGTTACCGGGCGCTCGGCGACGAACAGACCCGCGAGCGCACGGTGTACTCCGTCGCCCGCAAGAAGCCGCTCGACGTCTTCGACCTGGCGCGACGCTACTGGCTGCTGCGTCCCCTCGTCGACGCGGAGTACGGCTCGGCCACGTTCATTAACGCGACAGAGCCCGCGACGTTCGAGGTGCGCGTGTCCACGACCGGCCTCCTGGTACGCCGCATCTTCCCTAGGTAACCTTCTCGCGTGGCCGAGCCGAAGAAGAAGCCCAACTATTCGAACGCCTGGAAAGAAGCCCGGGCGCTGATCTGGCACCACCGGCGCCGCCTCGGCGTCGGCCTCCTGTTGATGCTCGTCAACCGCCTGGCGGGCCTCGTCCTGCCGGCGTCCTCGAAGTATCTGATCGATCACGTCATTGGCCAGCGCCGCGCCGACATGCTGGGCACGATTGCGATCGCCGCGGGGGCGGCGACGCTGGTGCAGGCGGTCACGTCGTTCGGTCTCTCCCAGATCCTGGGCATCGCCGCGCAGCGCGCCATCACTGAGATGCGCAAGACTGTTCAGGCGTTCGTCTTGCGCCTCCCCATCGCCTACTTCGACTCCACGAAGACGGGCGTCCTGATTTCGCGCATCATGACCGACGCGGAAGGGATCCGGAACCTCGTCGGCACGGGGCTGGTGCAGCTCGCGGGCGGGCTCGTCACCGCCGCGATCGCGCTCGGCGTCCTCTTCTGGCTCAACTGGCAGCTCACCGCGATCTCGATGCTCATTTTGGCGGTGTTCGGCGGGGGCATGGCGTACGCGTTCAGCACCTTACGGCCCCTGTTTCGCGACCGTGGGAAGCTCAACGCGGACGTGACCGGGCGGCTGGCGGAGACGTTGGGCGGGATCCGCATCGTCAAGGCGTATCGCTCGGAACGGGGCGAGCGGCTCGTGTTCGCCCAGGGCGCGCACCGCCTGTTTCGCAACGTCGCGACGACGATGACGGGGATTTCGGGGCTGGGCGCCTTCGCCACCGTGATCATCGGCGCGATCGGCGTCCTGATGATCCTGGTGGGAGGGAAGGCGATCCTCGCCGGTACGATGACCCTGGGCGACTTCGTGATGTACATCTTCTTCGTCGGGCTCGTGGCGGCACCGCTGATCGGCATCGCATCCATCGGAACGCAGATCACCGAGGCGTTTGCCGGGCTGGACCGCATCCACGAACTCCGCGGCATGACGACGGAGGACGCGGATGATGCGAACCGCGTGGCGCTCGCCGACGTGCGCGGCGACGTCGCCTTCGAGGATGTGACGTTCGCCTACGTCCCGGGCACGCCGGTCCTGAAGCATGTCAGCTTCCGGGCGCCGGCGGGATCGACGACGGCCTTGGTGGGGTCGTCGGGCTCCGGAAAGAGCACCTTGATCGGTCTCGTGCTCGCGTTCAGCCGGCCGCAGCAGGGCCGGGTACAGGTGGACGGTCGCGATCTGACGACGGTGCGCCTCGGGGACTACCGCACGCACCTGGGCGTCGTGCTGCAGGACAACTTCCTGTTCGACGGCACCGTCGCCGAAAACATCGCGTTTGCGCGGCCCCACGCGTCACTCGAGGAAATCCGCGCCGTGGCGCGCATCGCCCACTGCGAAGAATTTGTCGACAAGTTCGAGCAGAAATACGACACGGTCGTCGGCGAGCGCGGTGTCAAGCTCTCGGGGGGCCAGCGGCAGCGCATCGCGATCGCCCGGGCGATTCTCGCCGACCCCAGGATTCTCGTGCTCGACGAAGCCACCTCGAGTCTCGACTCCGAGAGCGAGGCCAAGATCCAGGACGGCCTGCGCGCCCTGCGCCGCGGCCGGACGACCTTCGTCATCGCGCATCGGCTCTCCACGATCCGCAGCGCCGACCAGATTCTGGTGCTCGAGGGGGGCGAGATCGTGGAGCGGGGGACGCACGAGCAGTTGCTAGTTGCTAACGGCAGGTACAAACAGCTGTACGATAGACAGTACAACTTTGAGAAGGATCGATTCATTAACCCGGGCGAGGACTTTACGCCTGAGCTCGAGGGGGTACCGGTGCCGCCAGTGGGGCCGGCTGAACGCCTTTAGAAGTGGCTGAACAAGTTGGGCAGACGCCAAGTTGCAGAGTGGCTTCACGTGCAAGCTAGGAGTTGATAGAAATGCCGAGCTTGCGGATCAGGCCAAACACGGTGCGAGCACATTCGTCTCGCACGGCCGTCACCCGCGAAACGTCTTCTCGCCCCAAATAGTCGAGCCCCACCGCCAGATCGATGATCGCTTCGATCTCATCTAAAGATGCGCGGGCGATGTCGAGGTGCCTGCGGAAGTCCTTGGCGCCGCGCCGACTAGCGCCCTCGGCAATGTTCAAGACGACACTGGATGCCGCACGTCTCCACTGATCGGCGAGATTGCTGCGTTCGGTGGAGGGCAGGCGATCGATGAGCGGTTTGGAAACGAGCGCCAATGCTCGGGCGTGCTCCCATGCCTTCAGTTTCTTGTAGTGACCCATGCAACAGACTACCGGAAGATGTACAGTTCTCCCGCACCCAATCCCCGCATTGCGGAGCCTTTTCTCGCAGCTGGCGCTTGAAGCTGGGAGGCACTTTGCAACTTGGCGTCTGCGCAACTTCTCTGGTGTCGTGTTACTTCCGCCTGGAAGCCCAATCCGCGGTATGGAATTGCGCCGAACGGGCCGCCAACTTCCCCTTTCCCGCGATGTAGTCCTTCCAACTTGTG
>Ga0075421_100001634_pt1 | contig 26416 bp, 23 predicted proteins | sample SoiMetdeltSBSDD5_FD_75292 | JGI IMG/M metagenome (GOLD analysis project Ga0075421, IMG submission 75292) | Bulk soil microbial communities from a Populus tree surrounding site in Tennessee, USA - Soil MetaG P. deltoides SBSDD5 | ecosystem: Environmental > Terrestrial > Soil > Tree plantation... | reverse complement strand
ACCTAACGACTGCCGGATCGTACGAATATCCCCATTCGGGTGATCGTACAACCGCGTCCCCCGACCGTTGCAAGAGAACAGGAATCCACCGCATGGCGGATCGTAGAAGCCTTGCGGAGCCAACATCATATCGAGGTCTTCCTCGGCAGTTTCTGCATCGCGGATGTGAAATTGGATCATCTCCCCTTCCTCGATCTCATCCCCGACCACAATCGCGCCGCTCTGCGGATCGACCCCCATCACCGCGCGGATCAGGAAGTCGCCGCGCCCTAACATATCCTGCCTCGGATTGATTGCCCGCCCTACAAAAATGCCGTTTTGCAGCAGTTCCCGATCTTCGTCGCTCAGACCATCCACCACATCTTGAATACAGGAGAGCGGCGGCTCGCCTTCCAAGCCCAAAATGACGTTTTCCTTCACGGCGGTGACGTTGAGCGGCTTCCCAATCGGTCGGCAGCCCTGCGAGACGATGACATCCACGCTCACTGCCCCACTGATCGCTACACCTACCGCCCCATTGTGATGGGTATGATCGTTCAGTAGTAGAGTATTCCCGCCCGCCTGTGTTGCTCCACTGGCGATCCCACCAATCACGGGCACACCTGCGCGGTAAGTGTTAAACGCATCCAGCAGCGCATCGACCGGGGTGCTGAATGGATCAGCCAGCAGGATGGCAAGGCGCATCTCGTCGGCTGAGGCCAGCGTCTCCGCGAAAGTCTGCACGTCCCGATGAGTAGACTGCCACGTCAAGTTGTGAAGCGAAAAAGCATCTAGCTTTACGCCGGGCAGATTCCCTGCCAGCAGCGAGATCGCAGGCTGCTGCTCGATTTCATGCTCGCTGCCGATCACCCCTTCCGCCGTGCATCCAATCAGCACTTGTGGGTGAAACGCCTCGCGCAGCCGCTCAGCGATCATAGGGATGACCTCGGCAAAGTGGGGGGAGAAGAATGCGGCAATCAGATCGACGCGCGAGTTGCCCATCCCCTCGCCGATGTCTGCCATCAGCGATGCCACCGCCATATCTTGATTACTTTCGGTAGTTAAAGCAGAAATGAATCGCATATAAATACCCGATGAACTACTTGTGGCAACCGACCCGTATGTCGGCCCTGTAACGATAAGTGTGGCGGATTTAGAACTAAGACGCAAGCGGAGAAAGGGTTTGGAGGTGAGAGTGAAGCTGTCCCGGAAATCAATGCCGATGTGCATGTGCCGGATATCTAATTTGTAACATCCCTTGTGGCTGTTTCGTTAATATACGGCGGAGCCACATGTCACAACAAACAATCAATAGAATAACCGGATACAATGGTAGTTGGCCCTACCCAGCAATGACACAGGCCCTTCGATGGCTTCACCCACCAAGTAGGATGGGCCGTTCTGTTTATTGATTGCAGCACTTCAAACTTGTTGACTTATCATAATTAATGTTGGCAGTCGCTAACTTGTTTTAGATGCGACGCGGAGGCACTAGCATGAGCAGGAAATGGTTTGCAGCGCGCTTCGGAATTATCTCTATTGTAGTCGTACTAATTTTGGTAGCGGCTGGCGTCGTGATGGCCGTCCAGCAGTCTGACCCCTTCGAACTCGATGGGAATGCTGTCGATGATTCTGGCGGCGGGGTTGATTGGTCGAATATCTACGCGCCGCAGACCGACGCAGCAGAGGGACGGAGCGCCTTTGTCGTCGATAGTGCTGGCCCCAATGCGGATAACATCTTTACAGGCGGCGGCTCGAAGGACATCTCAGAAATCTCGGAGTGGAAGTACGAAACAGGCAATGTGCCCGATAAAGATGACATCTTGGATGCCTATGCAGCCGCTTACGATGTCAATGGCAGCCTGACAATCTACTTCGGTGCTGATCGCTTTGCCAATAACGGCGATGCTCAAATCGGCATTTGGCTGTTTCAGAATAAGGTACAGATGCAGCCAGATGGATCGTTCAGTGGCAGCCACTCGGATAACGATCTTCTCGTCCTGAGCAACTTTGTCGGCGGTGGGAAGACCAGCAACATCCAGGTCTATCGTTGGAACGGGCAGGCCGATCCCGCGAACCCGCTCCTGCTGGTGGCGGAGGCTACCGCCGATGGCGCGCTTTCCGTGTGCACCGACGATGACCTTGCCTGTGCGTTCACGAATGCAGGCGGCGAAAGTTCGCCCTGGCCCTACAGCCCGAAGTCTGGATCAGATGGTGCTTTTCCAGAGGTCAGCTTCTTCGAGGGTGGGGTTGACATCGGCGCTCTGCTTGGCCCGGATGGGTTGGGCTGCTATTCGACCTTCCTGATGGAAACCCGCACCTCGCAGGAACCGACCGCGCAACTCAAGGATTTCACGACAGGCTCGCTAGCTCTCTGCGACCTGACCATCATCTTAACGGGCAGCGAGAACTCAAAGGTAACTGATCTAATCTCTTATACCGCGACCATCGAAAATACTGGCTTGGTAACCCTATATCGCCAGGACATCGGCGATACGGTTCTAGGCGATCTCTCATCTCTCGCTTCTGATGTGGGCTGCGACACCCTTGCTCCCGGAAAGAGTTGCCAATTCACGTTCGATTACACCGTGCAGGATGGCGATCCTGATCCGTTCCTGAATACCCTCACCGCCGCCTATCAGACTGGTTCCGGTGATGAGGTGAGCGGCAGTGACGATCATGAAACGAACTTGTTCCAACCCTCGATTGCATTTACCAATGTTGGCAGCAAGTCGAGTGTGGTGGTGGGTGATAAAGTGACTTATACCTTGACGGTCGAAAACACCAGTTCCGCCGACAGCCCGAACCTGATCTGCGAGATCAACGATGAGCAGTTAGGCATACACGAAACGGTCAACCTCGCCCCCGGCGAGCAGCATACCGTGACTGGTGAGTACACAGCGAAGGCAAGTGATCCTGCCACGCTCACCAATCACGCCTCGGTGCACTGTCAGGTTGATGGCTTCCCGAATACTCGCGACGCCGAAAGCGATTTCAATCTGTCAATTGGTGCGGCTCCACAATCGCCAACTGACTCACCAACCGCCGAGCCGACCATCCAGCACGAAGACAATCCTGCACCTACGGCAGCGCCGACAAAAGAACCGACTCAGCAAGCCAACACCAACCAGCAGCCGCCTAAGAAATCCTCACCGGAGCCGCAAGTCGCCCAGACCACGCAGGAGCAATCCTTCGATCAAAGCGCCAAAGGCTGTTCTCCTGGTTTCTGGCAGGGTGGGTACGGTCGCTGGTTGTGGAACGATGTCAATGACCCGGATTGGAAAGGTCAGGGCACGAACCCCTTCACCCATGAGACGGCTTTCAACACTGTCTTTGCGGCGCACCCACCGACCGATGGCATGGTGATGTTCAACTTTGTGCGCGGGGGCGGCGGCCCACTGCCCTGGCGGAAAGCAGGCCGAAATGTAGTCGCTGGATACCTGAACGCTTCCTACGGGATGAACTATCCCTACACCCCGCAGCAGATCGTGCAGATGTGGGCTGATGCGGTGAACGGTACTCGCAGTTTCATGGATGTTCATCAAACGCTCGGCAAAGCGAACAACCTCGGATGTCCCATCGGGAAGTAGAGTTATTATCATCCGATGTAGATAATCAGAAGGGGCACAATCAGCGTGCCCCTTTTGACTCATTCCTCTCTTATTCGAATATGTATTGGTCTACGTCACACACAGGCCGATATCCAATATCCTGATAAATCCTATTCGAGGTGGGATTACTAAGATCGGTGAACAGGAAACAGAATCGCCGACCGCTATCCAGCATATACTGGCTTAACTCTGCGACAAGCGCGCTGGCATAGCCCCGACGCCTCTGATCGGGCGGTGTGTACACCGAATTGATTCGGATTCCATTCAGAGTAGGGCCGGTGTAACCTGCCAGCGAGGCAGGTTGCCCGTTGACTTCCCACACGTAGTATCCCCGAACATCCTCCACCCCAGGAGCAAGATACAGATCAAGCATCCGGTTCGTGTCAGGGGGAGGCCCGTGAAGGTGAGCATCATTATGAAAGGCAATAATCCATTCGGCTAGGAGATCGCGATCTGATTCGCTGGCACGCCGCATTTGTCCTGGAATATTCGTAACAGGTGTCACCGCGACGAGCTGGTAGGCCCGCATGGACAAGGTTGCTTGGTACTCGCACCCGGTTTCTTTCTGCCACAGATCGGCAAACACACGGCTGATGTCCTTTGCCCCGACCACCCCAGGTAAGTCGATGCCTGCCTGAAGGAGATCGTCAATGATCAGCTTCAACGCGCCCGGATAGATCGTATGTGCCAAGTCGAGGTTATGTGGCGGGGTGAGCATCGCCGCACTGATGATGCGCCCATCATCTTCGACAACTACAAAATAGGGCTGCTCGCGGATCGTCTCAGGATGGCGGATCAGACTGGTGCATGTGCCAAGGATAACGCTGTGCTCGGCTTCGCGCTCTAATAGATAGCGTTCTGCGCACTGATAGAATTCGGCGGCATTGGTGAGGCGGGTGATTTGCATTGTTGAGCGTCCTTCCCGCGCTTGGTCTCAGGTATTCAAGTGGCCGTTGGAATAATTCTCTTTTTAGTTTCTCGCATGATCAAGTAAATTGCCACGCCAATAGGGCCTACAAACCCGATGAGGAGTGTTGCCAGGCCGATCATCCATGCAGGTAAACCGCGCTCTGATGCGTCAAAGTACACCCAGCGCGCCATAAACAGATCGCCAATGACGATATGTACCCAACCGTGCAGCAGGGCGACCTGTGGAAATCGTCCATAGATGTCACTGAGAGCCGTCACAAAGGAGCCGAGAATCCTGCCTTTGAGGTACAAAGCATCCCAATTGCCCATCAGGTCGGGACGGTCGATTAGGATGAGTAACGCCAGCAGCAAGTATAATCCCAGGAGCGGCAGCAGCCACCACAGCGAGCGCATGTATTGTTGTGTGACTGTCCGCTTAGGGAAGAACGCCATCAATGTATAGCCGATTGAGACCAGCAGATTTGAGAGACCAAAGAATATAGCTAGCACAGTAGGCGACATAGGACTATCTTCACTCTAGGGCGAGAATCAAAACGGGCGCTGATTCATGAGAACAAATCTGCGCCCGTCTGGCGTTTCAGGCAAATTATTCGGAACCTATTGATCCTTGACTTCCGCTTGAATCGCTACCTTTCCCGCCTTCTCAAAATACAGAGTAAGAGTCACCATATCGCCGACCTTCACATCCGGGTTCATATTGATCAGCATCACATGATACCCGCCCGGAGTCAGCGATGCCTTGCGGTGCGCGGGCACAGGAATTTCATCGACCATGACCATCCCGGCCATATCGCCCTGTGTCATTGACTGGTGAATCTCGGCGGACTCGGCAAAATCAATTTGCACGCTTGTCAGCGCATCGTCTTCTGATCCCCCGTTGCGGATTTCCATATATGCCGCGCCTGTTCCGCCGGGGATGGGCGAAGGCCGCACCCATACATTCTCAATGCTGATCCCGCCCTGTTGGGCTGAACATCCCGCAAGTACAAGAGTCAAGCCAACGGCAAACAGCCCTACTAATCTTTGCAGCCAACGCCTCACGAACGTTTCTCCCGGATGAGAATCTGCAAATCCTCTGCGATCTGCTCTGGTCGCATCCCGTAGTGCTGATGCACACGCAGCTTCCCGGATCGGTCAATGAGGAAGGTATCGGCAGTGTGGCCTAGCGCTCCGGTAGTCTGCTCCTTAGAGAGCACTCTCACGCCGAACTGGTCATACACGGGTTGAAGCTGATCCATCGTGCCGTACAGCCCTACAAACGACTTGTCAAAATAGCTTAGATAGTCTGCTAGGTGCTGCGAGTTATCTCGCTCTGGATCAATCGTAATGAACACAACCTGTACTTCACTCGCATCTTCACCAAGTTCGCCCATCGTCCGGTGTAGATCGTAGAGCGTTGTCGGGCAAATATCTGGGCAATTAGTGTAGCCAAAGTAGATCACAACCACCTTGCCCCGGTAATCCCTCAAGTTGAATGTATCCCCGTTAGGAGCCATCGGCAGCGAAAAATCGATCTGCTGTGGATTATCGTAATTCACCCCGTGAAATGCCGGAAAGATCAATGAGAGAATTGGCGGCAGAAACACAGAGCTAAATGCTAGTATGCCGATAAACAGCGCCCCAGCGATTGCGGTTCGGCGGGTAAAGCGAGGTTCTTCCATCAATGAACTACCTTGCTCGATCTAGTGCATTCTATCACGAGCTACCTTAGCGCGTCCTGAGCACCGTAGCAAGGGCAAATAAGCTTAGCAGGTATCTGGCTAATCATAACAAACACCCAAAACCTTATGTGATGTAGGGGCTGGGCTTGTCCTGCCCTATGGAATGTCATCTTGGTTATATAATGCGGGGACTGACAGCACCTTCTTGCCACGTTCTCCTGAACCGGCCAGCCGCCTACCAATGAGTAGCATCAAAATAAGGGGAAGAAACCATCCAAATGGAGTTAACCAGTCAAATACTACATCAAGAATCGAAGGGTGATATTGTGGCTCGACGCTTCTAACACCTCTACGGTAATAGACATAGCTATCCAAGAATTGCTGACGCGAGATTTCCTCACGATGATCCTCGAACATGATTACAACAGAATCTGTAAAGCATTCAATCTGGCTTATTTCAGGATAAGTGCGTACTCCAACAATATGGATGTTCGGAGCGAGAGGGCGCGCTTGGTAGTTTGCGCTCCAACTTGCATCCAAGATTGTAGCTGTGTAATAGAGTCGAACGGTTTCCCTAGAATTGCCCATTCTACACGAGTCAACCAAAGTTGTGTCAAATATGAGCGAATTCATTATGACGCTGAATATTATTAACAGGCCAAGCAGCATAATGATTGATGTTGAGAGAACAATAAGAATTATGCCTAGTGTCCGCCGCATCTTCGCCTCACTGTTAGGCCAACCTAAGCACAAGTATGAGGGAAGTTGCCCGTTGATTTCCAGCACTTAAGTGCAGCGCGATACATCCCCAAACAAAAATGGCGACAGATCGGAAAATGAAAATCTCCAATCTGTCACCATAGACCCTATATCAAATTGATCCGCACTTTTGCGTCGCATCCCTTAAAACCCATGTCACACAACACTGTGTCTGATAGTCTGTTCAGACTGCATTTGTGCTCAACATCCTAACCAAATTCAAACGACCTACCCCTCTGAGACGCATCTTCGCGAATCGTCGCGTCACAAAAGAAATTTAGGTACAAAAACTGGCTATTCGTCGCCCTCATCTCGACTCCGTAGCGCCGGGAAGAGCAGCACTTCACGAATGTTAGGCCGATCCGTCAGCAGCATGGTTAGCCGATCAACCCCCATCCCGAAGCCACCGTTTGGTGGCATTCCGTACCGCATGGCCCCCAGATAATCCTCATCGATTGGGTGTGCTTCTTCGTCCCCAGCACCGTACAAACGCTGCATGTCGATGAAACGCTGCTCCTGATCGAGCGGATCGTTGAGTTCGGTAAAGGCATTGCCCATCTCCATCCCGGCAATGAATATCTCGAACCGCTCTACGTGGAAATCATCTCCCGGCTTGCGCTTCGCCAATGGGCTGATGTCGCGTGGATATTCGGTAATGAACGTAGGCTGAATCAGGTTTGGCTGTACGTCATCGCCCAGCAGCGTGTCGATCAACTTTCCCCACGTTGCGCCTTGTGGAACATGCTTGCCGCTTTCACGCATCACCTGTGCCAGCGAGTCGGCAGTTGTGTGCTCCATGTAGTCGATCTCGCTGAACTGCCGGATTGCATCCCGCAGGGTGATTCGATTCCACGTTTGTGCTACGTCGATAGTCTTGCCCTGAAAGTTGATTACCGTTGAGCCTGTGACCTGCTGTGCCACGTAGCGCACCATTCGCTCTACAATGTCCATGACGCCGTTATAGTCGATATATGCCTTGTAGAACTCGATCTGTGTAAATTCCGGGTTGTGTGTGCGATCTACACCTTCGTTGCGGAAGTCCTTCCCGATCTCATACACCGCATCGATTCCGCCTACCAGCAGCCGCTTCAGGTACAATTCAAAGCTGATCCGCAGATACAAATCCTGCTTGAGCTGGTTGTGATGGGTGGTGAAAGGTCGCGCTGCCGCTCCACCGTACAACGGCTGTAGAATTGGCGTTTCGACTTCAAGGAAGCCCTCACCGTCGAGAAAATCCCTCAGCGCCCGGATCACCTTAGCCCGATCCACAAATACCTGCCGCACATCCGGATTCACGGCAAGATCGGCATAGCGCTGCCGATAGCGTTCCTCGGGATCGCTAAACTCCCCATAGCGCTCGACTGTACCATCGTCGAGCGTTCGCTCCTTAATCACAGGGAGAGGGCTGAGTGCCTTCGCCAGCAAGCGAAGGTTCGTTACGAGCACAGATACCTCGCCGCGCTTGGTGCGGGTCATTGTGCCCTGCGCCTCGACAAAATCGAACAGGTCGAGGTCGTCATTGAACAATGCCTGCGTCTCTGGCCCCGCAATATCTTCCTTGAGCCAGATTTGTACTCGCCCCGTTCCATCTTCGATATGCGCGAAGGACATCTTGCCCTTAGGCCGGTGTGAAACAATCCGCCCGGTGATCGTTACCGGAATGGATTCCAGTTCCTGACCTTCCGGGGTGCGCTTCTCAGCGGCTTCATAGGCAGTGACAGCCTCCGCAATAGTGTGCGTGCGGCTGACCCGTAAGGGATACGGATCGATGCTGCGCGCGCGCAGCCGATCCAGCTTATCCCTACGGTCGCGCTCGACCTGATTTTCCGGCTGCCAACCTTCTTGTGTATTGATTTGATTTTCGGACTGCGACACAGGATTTCTTCCGATCCGGGGCGGATGTTCGACTTCGACTGCGTGGAGGGGCGGTCTTTAGTACGTTCACCCGCCCCTATAATGATTGTTGCTTGATTACTCGATCTTGATAATCTTGTACGTAAACGAGCCATCGGGGGCGCTGATTGTCACTTTATCGCTCACTTTTTTACCCATCAAGGCGCGGCCCAATGGAGAGACATCGCTGATCTTTCCTTCGAGCGGGTTAGCTTCTGCGGCCCCCACAATGTGGAAGGTTTCCGGCTTTTCGCCTTCCTCCTGCACCGTCACCGTGCAGTTGATCCGCACAACATCGGCCTTCTGCGTGCCGTTTTCCAGGATATGTGCGCGGCTAAGCAGCAGTTCTAGCTGCTGAATACGGCCCTCCACAAATGCCTGCTCGTTCTTCGCGTCTTCGTATTCGGCGTTTTCTACCAGATCGCCGCCTTCCTCAAGGGCAAGGCGTAGACGTTCAGCTACCTCGTATCGCCGCACGTTGCGCAGATACTGAAGCTCGGCGTCGAACTTCTCATATCCTTCACGGGTGAGATGTACTACTTGCTGGTCATCCATTCGATACTTCCATCCTAACTAAAAGACAAACAAAGATCGCCCGCTTTGGGCGACTATTACCGACTTAATTCTGCCACAATAGACAAAAACTGAGCTTCCGCCCAGTTCCATGCTGCATGCCTCACTCTGATGAAGAAACTGGGGGTATTTTATCACGGATGAGACTGAGTGTAAAGTGTGTTCAACCGAATGGCTAGTAGAGGAGCATAAGAAGCAGCAGAAAGCCGTAAGTAGAATAGCAGCGAGTTCTTCAGGATTCGGGGATGAGCCGTTTGCTAACCTGCTGATGTGGTGACACGCTGAAATGCTGGTGTCCTGTCCTTGCTAAACTCCTTTGTTGTGAGTAGACTGTCCCTGCTGCAACGTTGGAATTGCGAGGCAATGTGACAGTTTCTTCCCCAATATTTTCTGAAAGTAAGATTGTTTTAGGTGTGCTGATCCTCGCGGCACTAGGTTTATCTGCCTGCGGCACTGGATCGAACACGCCAGCTTTTAACTATACTCCCGGCTCTGCGACCGCGCTCCCTGCCGGGCCAACTGATGATCCAAATGCGGTTGTGGCGCGGGTGAACGGTGCGCCGATCACGATGGATACTTTTCAGAAAGAGCTGGCCCGCTTTGAGGCGGGGCGTGCGGCGCTCGGTATGACCATTGCCGACGAGAATGCTTACAAACAGCAGATTCTGAATACGCTAATCGATGATGAACTGCTGCGCCAAAAGGCTGCTGCCGAGAACATTACTGTGACTGATCAGGAAGTCGATACGGTCATCAACGATATGATCACGGAGACGGGGCAGGATTACTTCAATAGCTGGCTCCAGAGCAACTATTACACGCTGGAGGAGTTCCGTGAAGTAATTCGGATGCAGCTTCTCGTGAATAAGCTGCGTGAGCCAATCATTGCCAATGTGCCGCAATCCACTGAGCAGGTTCACGCCCGGCACATTCTGGTGAACTCTGAAGCACAGGCACAAGAAGTGCTCGCCCGCCTGAACAACGGCGAGGATTTTGGCGTGTTGGCAAAAGAATACTCGGTCGATGTCACCACACGCGATAATAATGGTGATTTAGGTTGGTTCCCGCGCGGCGGGCTGCTCGTTCCAGAAGTCGAAGAGTCGGCGTTCAGCTTGCAGCCCGGCCAGACAAGTGGCATCGTAACGAGCGCTTGGGGTTATCACATCATACAGACATTAGAATTCGACCCGAACCGCGCGATTGACGAGGAAACCCGCCAGAGGTTGATCAACCGCGTGATGGATGATTGGCGCAAGAGCCTGCGCGATGGTGCGAACATCGAACAGCTTATTATTTTGAGTTCATAGAGTCGTTATATGTTCTTCTGCTTGGCACAGGAGTGATCGGTATGTCGGAATCACGAATGCCGGATCAGGCACGAATCTATAATCTTGTCACAGTTGTGATGCTCATCCTGACTTTTGCAGTCTGTCTTGCGACGGCTTACTTCGCTATCACTGCACCGCCTTCGCCGGCTGGGGTGGCTGCTGCTCCCACAGTATTCGTGATTCCAACCAATACGCCGACCTTAGCAGGCCCTACCGTCAATGCTACGTGGACGGCCTCGCCGACGACTACTTTGACGACTACCGCAACCGAGACTCGTACACCTACGCCCACTTTCACGCCTACTGCCACGGAAACGCTTCCGCCTAGTAATACGCCTACGGCTACCGCGACTGTGCCTACCAACACGCCTCGGCCATCGAATACTCCGCAGTCTGGTGGGCCTACTAACACTCCTGCACCAGATCGAATTTACTCTCTGAAGGGCGCTATTCAGTACAAAGCGAATTTTGCTAACACTGCGGGCTGTGATTGGGCAGGAATCGGAGGGCAGGTATTCGACGCAGCAGGCAATGGCGAAAATGGCGTGCGGATTCATGTCTTTAACCCGGATTACAGCTTCTTTGTGACCTCCGGCAGCAATACAGCTTACGGTGCTGGCGGCTGGGAACAGTATATCAGCAGTTCCCCTGTCAAGGGGAACTGGTCTGTGCAGGTTGTCGATGGTTCAGATAATCCGCTCTCTGCTGTCGTGACTGTACCATTGAAAGATCAATGCAGTATGAATCTGGCGATTGTGAACTTCCAGCATCAGTAACTTTGAATCTACTGAGATTGATACGTGAGCAAGAATCAGCTATTCGACGAGGCATTAGAACAACGCCCTCGTATGCTTGAGGAACCTCGGCGGCCCCGCAGCAAGACTGCAAAGAAGAAGCGGGGAGGCGGGCTTGCCATTGTCGTCGGTCTGTTTGCGGGTGGGGCAGGACTGGTGCTGGTCTGGACTCTGCTGCTTGTGTTGAACCCGCAGTCGCCGCTCAATCCATTTCTAGCCTTCGGTGGGCTGCCTACGCCGACTTTGTTCGTGCCTCCGACTCCCCCACCGACTGCGGCTGTGCTGCCACCGACGTGGACTCCTTCTCCGATTCCTACAAATTCACCAATCACGCCGACGGGCTTCCCAACAAGTACAACCATACCGACTGCACAGCAAACGTTTGCGCTCATCCTGGATACACCCGCCTCCACGCCGACAATCTCGGTATTTCCATTCACGCTCAAAGATGAAGTTCAGTTTGCGAAAAATACGACTTCGGATGGCTGCGCGTGGATGAGCATCGCGGGAGCAGTATTTGATATTGAGGGGCAACCGCTCACGAATGTGATTATTGTAGTGAGCGGGGAGAATTTCGAGCAGGCAGAATGGGCTGGTTCCGCGACACGCTTCGGGCCATCGGGGTATGAGGTATTTCTGAATACATCGCCCTACGTGGCAACATGGTCGATCCAGCTTCTCAATTACAATGTGATGCCACTTTCGGATCAAATCGCGATTAAGACATCATCCGATTGCAACAAGAATGTCGTAATGGTGAATTTCCAGCAGAACCACGATTTTTCTCGTTGATCTTCGCACACCCTATGGGCACAATCCATGAGTGATTTCGACCTGTTTGATGAGTTTGCGGCAGACCAACCCGCTACACTTGAAGAAGAAAAACCCCGCCCTCCACGTAAGCGGCAGCGAGGTGGCGGTGGCTTCACATTTTTCGATCTCCTTACGGGGATTTTCGTGCTTGCGACCATCGCTGTTTGTGTCTGGACTGTGCTGCTGATTCAGAATCCGGCAGTTCCGTATAATCCCTTCCCGCCCCCCACACCAGGGCCTACGTCAACACTGTTTTTACTCGGCGGTGATCAGTCTGCCGAGGCAAATCCGCCAACGTGGACTCCGTCAGCAACCGTCCAACCGGGCCCGACCGCTACTCGCCTGACGCCGCTTCCTTCTGACACATCGAAACCTACTGCTACAGGCATCACTCCTCTGCCCGGTGCAACGAACACAGTCGCAGTTTTCCCTTTTACTCTTCAAAACGAGGCAGTCACTTACGCCAAGAACAACAACCCTAAAGGTTGTGATTGGTTAGGCATCGCTGGGCAAGTGTTCGATCTCAACGGCGAACCCGTACCCGGTCTGCCAATTCAAGTGACGGGTGATCAAGGGTTCAGTGTGCCACCTGTCTTCACCGGAACGGCGGAAGGTCTTGGGCCTTCCGGCTACGAAATTAAACTTGCCGACGAGCCGAAGGAAGCTGAGTACGTGGTGCGGCTGCTCAACACCACCGGGATGCCTCTCTCGGAGCCGATTGTGGTACGCACGCTCTCCTCCTGTGATCGAAATGTTGCCATTGTGAACTTCGTGCAGAATCACGAGTTCTCACATTAATGACGGCGGCGCTCATTCGTCTTTGCATCAGAAGCTAGTGGCTCGTAGCCAGTTGCCAAAATGGGTACGCTGTACATCGTCCCGACGCCGATAGGCAACCTTGAGGACATCACGCTGCGTGCCCTGCGGATTCTGCGCGAAGTCTCGCTGATTGCCGCCGAGGATACTCGCACGACGGGCCACCTGCTGGCTTACTTCGAAATCAAAACCCCGCTCACCAGCTATCATCAGCATAATGAGGCGGCAAAACTTGAGCCGATCCTTGCCGCCCTCGCACAAGGAGACGTGGCGCTCGTCTCGGATGCGGGCACACCAGGACTCTCCGATCCGGGCTATGAGCTGGTCCGTGCTGCACTTGACACAGGGATTCCAGTCGTACCGCTTCCGGGGGCCAGTGCATTGCTGCCGGCGATTGTTGCCTCTGGCCTTCCCACCGATGCCTTCACCTATCTTGGCTTTCTGCCTCGTAGATCAAGTGCGAGGCGGGCAGCGCTGGAAGCGGTCGCCAGCTTGCCGCATACGCTGGTGATCTACGAGGCCCCACACCGGATTGTGGAAACACTTTCCGATGCGCTAGTGGTACTCGGCGCGCGCCCTGTGGCAATCGCCCGCGAAATCTCCAAGCTGTACGAGGAATTCTGGCGCGGCACGCTCGACGAGGCGCTGGCCCATTGGCAAACCACCGATCCGCGCGGCGAGTTTGTCATCGTGATCGGCGGATATGTGCCGCCAGAATCAGAAATGTGGAGCGAAGATCAGGTACGGGCCGCTCTGCGAGATCGGCTGGCACGGGGAGAATCACGCAGCAGCGCCGCGCGTGCAGTGGCAGAAGAATCGGGGTGGGCGCGCCGCGACATCTACAATTTGGATGTCGAGTGAGCATCCGGTATAACACAGTCCCATGATCAAGCGCACGATTTTCGTATTACTGGCGGGTTCGATGCTAACGCTTCTGATGGGAGCATGCCGCTCATCCTCAGCAAATCTGCCTGTTCCTATTGGAACGGCTTCAGATGCACAGCGCACAGCCATTGCCGAAGGCCGCCCGACCCTGCCACCGACTTTCACGCCTTCGCCGTCTGTGACGTTAGCTGTGACAGGCACATCCACTGCTACCGAGCAGCCGAGTAAGACTTCTACGCTCACGAAAACATTGGAACCTTCGCCAACCCCGACTCGGAAAGCGCCACCCACGCTCACCCCCACATGGACACCAGATACCAAGATCAAACTGCCTACTTCAGTTCCGGCAGCAGGCGGTAGCAGCCCGACTCCGGGAGAGTTAGCGACCAGTCCTGGGTTTGGCGGGCCGACAAGCGGATCGTCGGGGTGTGTCGCCAGCCCATCCGCGCCGAATCTACTGCAAAATCCCGGCTTCGAAGGGGCCAGCTATCAGGCAACCTACCCGGAGATTCAGTCGCCAGAGCGCTGGGTTTCCTTCTGGAAGGAAAATGTACCAGTTACCTACGATCCCGATAACACGGAGGGCTACAAGCGCCCTACCGTACAGGTTGTGCAGAATGTAGCGCCCTACAACAACCCGCCCCGCATTATAGCAGGCAATCAGGCGCTGATGATCTTTGGCGGAAATAAGGTGTTTGATGCAGGTGTGTGGCAGCAGGTGACAGTCAGCGTCAATGATACCATCTGCCTCTCTGGGTACGCGCAGGGATGGAGCCAGCATCAGTCGAACGATACTTCGGGTTCTCGGCTGATCACTGACGATGACCGCCGCAATATGAACTTCCAGCTTGGCATCGATCCGACTGGCGGCACAGAGCCTACTGCGCTCACAGTGGTATGGGGGCAGGTCGCGCACATCTATGATAAGTACGCATCACTGCCGACCGTGCAGGTGAAGGCCAACGCCTCGACAATCACTGTGTTTGTGCGAGGCTACAATTTGTGGCGCTTCGATCACAACGATATGTACTTCGATGAGATCAAGTTAGTGAAGGTCGGGCCGTAGACGCAAACTCGTAGGGATGAAGCATTGCTTCGGCCCTACGGCTTGGTTCCTCATGTGCGCCCTATATTCAGGATGGACTGAAATTACGGGGTCGGCGTGACTCCAGGTGTGCCAGTTCCCGCGTTCTTTGTCTCCGGGTCTTGCCGCAGACACTGTTGAAGCTGATTGTAGTAATCCTCGCCAAGCACCACTACGTAATCCACAGTGCGGTTCGGATCGGGCTGCACGACAACGTTGGCATCCGCTACCTTCAGCGTCCGTTGAATCTGGATCAGTTGTGTGGACTTCTGCTTGCCCGTGTAATCGTAGATCGTCGTCTTCTCGATGTACCCCTCCGCCGATGGCCCGGTGGGAATCGCGTTCATGCTGAACCGTGATGCAAGCTGATCGGCGGCAATTTGATCCAGCCCCTCGTGATCGGTTGCATTGCGAATCTCGACAGGACTTTGCAGTTGAAGCACCGTTTGGGCGGGCGGCCCCATCGCGACCTGGATGCGCTGCGCAACGCCATCAGGGTTATCGGGATTTAGGACGAACCCATCAAGCCCTGCAAAATTTCCGGTTTGCGGTGTAAATGCCACAATCAGATCGGTAATGTTGTAGGAGGCAATCATATCTGGCTGGATATCTGTGGCAATGGGCAGGTAATCCAGCATATTGCCGAGGCCCATATCAGTCTTGACTAAATCATTGTACTGGTTCCACAACTCTGGAATCCGAACCACGTTCAACAAACCCTGAGAGCGGGCCTGTACCAGCATGGCTCGCAGAACTTGCTGCTGACGCACGGCGCGATCAAAGTCGCTGGAACCTTTGCGGAAGCGTGCATACCACAGGGCCTCATACCCATCGAAGTGATGCACACCAACAGGCAGCGTGTAGACTTCCCAGTTGCCTGATTCGGGATCGGTGTAGTTCACCCAATCCTCGTAGCTGGGGAAGTCGTCGGGATTCTTCGCCGGGGGGATCAGACGGTATCCGGTATAGTTGCAACTGACTGGCACATCAATACCGCCGATGGTATCAACGATCTTACGGAAGCCGCCGAGATCGACTAGCGAGTAGTGATGGATCGTAATTCCGAAGTTATACAGCAGGGTTTCCTTCAGAAGGCCCGGCCCACCACCGGGCCAGCCAACCCCTTCACCGTGCCCGTACACCGTGTTGATCTTGACCATATCCCATCCCGGAGCGTATACGTACAGGTCTCGCGGGATAGAGAGCATGTTGACCGTACCCTCTTTCCGATTAATGGAGACAACAATAATCGTATCGGTGAGGTTAATTTCGTGAAGTTCCGGGCGTCGATCACTGCCGAGGAGCAGGATATTCTCGACATCATCAGGAACACCTACCGGGGCAACGGGCGTCGGTACAACTAGTGTGCTATTCGGGTCTGGCGTGGACGTTTGAATCCGCACGGTCCCCGCCGGAACAGGCGTTGGCGAGGGTGTCTGAGTGTCAGTAGGTGTAGCCGAAGGCGTTAATGTGCCTGTCGGCGTACGAGTCGGCGTGTCGGTAGGCGTGGGCGTATCCGAGGGGGTAGGCGTCAATGTTTCGGTCGGTGTGACCGAGGGAGTCAAAGTTGGGGCGAGAGCAGTCGTCGTACCCGCGTACGCTACTGCTACAGCTTGATCTTGCTGAACACGCATGGCAACGCCGCCAGTAACCAATAGAAGGCCAATCCCAATGGCAACTGACAGCACAGGAATACGCCCAGGCGGATTGCCATTTGGTATCAATTTAGAGAGAAATCGCAGCACTAGTAGGCTCCAATGGGTGAATGCGGCGCGATTATACCATCGGGTAGAGTAAATGGCAGATGGTCGTGTCCCTATTTTTATGCTGCTATCGTGCTCTGCTGCTCACAAGCTATAATCCTACGAATGAGCGAATTTACACCTAATACCCCCAAGTCTTCCGATAATCGATTGTGGATTTTCCTCGGCGTAGGGGCTGTAGTGCTCCTATGCATTTGTGTTGGACTGATCTTGTTTGGAGCAGGGGCTGGACTGCTGGCTTTCCGGTCAACAGGGCCGAGTGGCGACGGGCCTGTCTTCGAGTTCCCCACCAGCGAAGGTGGGCCAGGGCCAATCGCAACCGTGAATACGACGCCTCCCCCACCTGAAACCGTCAGTCAAGTATTGGAGGATTTGGCGAATGCCGACCTTCCATACCGCGACAGGTATGATCTGGCGGCGCGCTTCAAAGGTATCACTGATGCGACCCCGAACCTGCATGGCGAGTATCAGGTGGGCGACCGAGCCGAATTCTGGGTTGATAATGAAGAGGCCCAGCAGGTCTACAAGGTTCAGGCTGAACTTATCTACAAGACTGATGTTGTATATATGTGGGTTGAAGTTGGGCAGGACTATGACCGGAGTGGAATTATCCAGTCGGCTGATCATTTCACCGAGAAAACATATCCAACTGACCGTGAATACTTCGGCAGCGAAGCAAATCCCGGCATTGATAACGATCCGCACATCCATATTCTAAACAACGTCCAAATGGGAACGAGTGCGGTCGGATATTTCTATAGTCCGAGTGAGTATCCTGAATCGATTGTGCTGTACTCCAATGAGAAAGAAATCTTCTTCATGAGTCTCGACTACGCGCAACCGGGGACGGACTACTATGACAGCACGCTGGCGCATGAGTTCCAGCACATGATCCACTGGAACGTCGATCAGAACGAAGAAAACTGGATGAACGAAGGGCTAAGTGAAGTTGCAGCAACACTCAACGGATTTGGACCATCAAGTTACATTAGCTCGTATACTGATCAACCGGATATACAACTTACGCATTGGCCGGAAGACAACTCTGCCCGACTTGCCAGTTATGGCGGAGGCTATCTGTTCAATATGTACTTCCTTGACCGTTTTGGGCATGATGCACTCAAAGCGCTTGTCAAGCTTCCAGAGAATGGCCTCGATGGTGTGGAGGTTGCCCTCAAGGACCTGGGCCAAAATTTGACGGCGGATCAGGTATTTGAGGATTGGAGCGTTGCCAATATCCTGAACGATCAAAGCACTGATCCGAAATATGGTTACACATCGCTGCCCAACTTGCCTCCGCCTGGCGTCGCGGAGGTCGTGAACAGTTATCCCTACACCCAAAAGAACGCTCAGGTGAACCAGTATGGAGTGGATTACATCGAGCTGGATCGTGGAGGAGACCCGACCTTTACGTTCGAAGGATCGCAGCAGGTACGGATCATTCCAACAAACACTGAGAATATCGATGGCGATTTAAGCACCAATGATACGTTCGTGTGGTGGTCGAATCGCGCTGATGGCAGCGATCTAACCTTGACGCGCAGAGTTGATCTGAGCGGTGTTTCTGCAGCGACACTAGACTACGATCTCTGGTATTGGATCGAAGATAAATATGACTATGGGTATATCGAAGTCTCGACCGATGGGCAGCGTTGGACAATTCTCAAGACTCCGCACACAACAGATGAGAACCCACACGGTAATGCATACGGGCCGGGTTATACCGAGGAGAGCCGTTTACAGCCTGATGCAAATGCCAACAGCTGGCTGCATGAATCGCTTGATCTGAGCGAGTATGCAGGTCAGGAAATCTGGATTCGCTTCGAATTAATCACCGATGATGCACTCAACCAGCCCGGTATTGCCATCGACAATATCTGTATTGAGGCAATCAACTGGTGCGACAATGTGGAGGAAGCTGACTCGGCATGGGAAGCGCACGGGTGGGTACGTCATAACAACATTCTGCCTCAAAAGTTCTCGGTTCAGATCATCTCCACCGATGCAAACGGCCAAACTCAGGTTCTACCTGTTGAACTAGATGAGTCAAATCATGCAGAGGCGACAATCCATGTGGAGAGGAACCATCCGTCGTTCATTGTGATTTCCGGGCTAACCCGGCATACAGGTGAGCCAGCATCATACAATTATGAATTGACGGCTGGTCAGTAGAATTGAGTAGAGGCGAGAAGCCTCTCGCCCCTACAAGTTTCGGAGTTTGACGACGCGCTGAGTACAAAATCAGTTTTGTGACGGGGCGGTTAGGGGGAAATCGGGATTCTGGGGTTGAGCACAAACAGGTTGGATTCAAGTTAATAAAGAAGACGAAATTTTCGAAACTGTGACACGGGTTTTGAGGGATGTGACGCAAAAGTCAGGATCAATTTGATAGAGACTATCGCGGCAGATTGAGGATTTTCGTTTCCGATCTGTCGCGATTTTTGTTTGGAGATGTACCGAAGATTTTGTTGAGTGATCTGTCGCAGATTTCGTAAGGTAATGTGTCGCACCATCAGGGGCTAGGCACAACCCGATCACCGGTCGTGGCATCACTATTGTCAAGATTGTATGGAGATGGCTGACCGCGCTGCCACCACTGGCCTGTCGATTGGCGGGTGGCAAAATCGGTGAACTCATAATCGTAGACTAACGCTCGGACGAAGCGCGGCGGGTGATCGGGAAAGGGGTTGGTCTTGAACAGAGCCAGCACTTCGGGCGAACCATCGAGCAAGTGGATCAGCAGGTTGCGGAACCAGCGCGGGCTAGGTGGGCCTTCCAGCGCGGCAAACCACATTTGCCAATCGAGGCGGGGCTGGTGCGGAGCGACGAACGGCGGCGGTCTATGTAAATCTCCGGGCTTGTACTTGAACTCGTAATCCTTCCAGGTTTGGCCGTCATTGCTGCCCTGTATGATGATTTCCGGGCGCTCAGTGGTCATGATCGCGAACAAGCCATATCCGTTTACCATATAGAACGGCGCGGTGACTCGCATTGCGCTCAATACCGGGCGGGGAACGTACCTCATCAAGCCGATGCGGACGGGCAGCACAAACAGGCTCATGAACAGCAAGATCAGAGAGATGGTGTAAACAGTCCACTCCCAGATGCGCGAAGGAAATGCGCGGGGAATGCCGCCTCGAAGCCACGTCCAATTGGGCTGCACAACATGATACAGCAGGTGATCATCCAGCAGCAGGATGCACATGAAGATTGTCAGACAGTTGAAGAAAGCGTAATTCCCGGTGATGAGAATTACGAACTGGAGTCCTGCGATCACTGCCGCGCCGACGAAGCGCACTATGCGAGGCATGAAGATGGTGAAGGGGATCAGCAACTCTACGATGAGCGTTATCAGCGTTTCAGCTTTGTGAAAGCCGAGTGGAAGCTGGTACATGTACCACGCAATAGGATTCGGGATGGGCTGCGTCTCATAGTGATAGGACAAAGCGGTGAGGTTCCGCCACGTCGGATCGCCGCTTGCCAGCTTTACGAGGCCGGAGCCGAATATCAGCCGGAACAGGAGCCAGCGAAACATCCAGATCGATGCCATCAAGGGAGGTTGCTCCTGCGAGGATGGGCGCGGCAGCATGTGAGGCGGAGCAAGAAAGATCGCCAGAAAGCCAGCTTCCAGCAGAAGAATATCCCACTGAAAGGACATGAAATCCTGACCGCCGACAACAATCGAAAGGTAAAGCAGGTATTCGAAAATCACAATCCAGCGCTGCGCGAATCCGAGAAACAACAGCACCGCGAGAATCGCTCCGAGCGCGCATACTCCCACGATGAATGCATCGCTGGTACTGATCCAGAAGACGCTCGGTAACTGTCCAATCGCGGCAGGGCCGAAAAAAGCACGGGCAGCCTCAAAGTACTCAGAGAGGGGCAGGATGCCATTCTGCCCGATCAGGCCGCGTGCCTGCACGCCAAATGACATGAAAGCTGCCAGATAGACAAACGCCAATCCACGCAGGAACAACCAGCGCGTGAGGCGCATCTGTGGATTGGGTCTAAGCACAGTTGCGGTGAAGGAAGGAGGGGATTGATCGGCGAGGGCGGGTGGCAGAGTAGAGGCAGATGGTTGGGACTCAGATTCGGACATGCACGTATCTCCTCAGTACACCCTATGAGAATAGCGCGGTGATGGGAGTTAGGAGCATCAAATTCAGCAAGTCACAGATATAAGGGCGGGTCGCGGATGCGGAGAATCTTGAATCTGCCATAAGATGTTGGTTGGCCGCATCCGACAAGACCCGCCCCTACGATAAACCTGTGATCTGGGAGAGGATTTGTACTCAGGATAACAAAAACGGCAAGCAGAAGCGCTTGCCGTTCTTGATCTCTCAGTGAGAGATTACTGTAATTGAATTTCCCCGCGCTTGAGCGCTTCTAGCTCGGCTTCGAGGCGGCGGCGCTCGTCTGCTACGGCGGATTTGAGATCGGCCACAAGGCTATCGGCGCGATTCTGGATCGAGTCGCGGGTGTCTTCGCCGGATGTAGGCGCGAGCATTATTGCGGCAATAGCCCCGACCAGCGAGCCAGTGACAACACCGGCTATAAAATTAATCAACTTCTGCATGGCGTCTCATCCTCTTCTGCGAGTCGAACTACTTTCTACCGATTCTATACGCAGGGATTATAGCATGGTTGCATATACGGATCGTTAGTGGGATTCATACTAACCCTTCATGGATTCGCGATTAGATCATCCACGTTTAGAAGATACAAGGATGCATCGTTCTCATAGAGAAATATTGCGACAATTTGCGCTTCTGGATCAAGCTTGTCCATGACGTTCCGCACCAAGCTGCCAACTGCCGACTCTCCATCTAACAAACTGAATTCCTGCATCGTGGACTCTGGCAGATACGAGATCGGGTAGCTATTTATCCTCTCGCGGCAGTCGATCAGCACCGCGCCCAGGCTGCTTGTTTCTTCATATTGCGCAAGCCCGAACTCTGCCAGATAGAGGCGGTTCGTTTCAAGAAATTCGTTTTCTTCCGGCAAGCGTGTGTTGCGATCCATGTAGTAATTGTCTACGTAAATGTCGAAGGGGCAAGTGGCAACGGTAACTTGCCTTCGATTGTTTTTCTTGCTTCTTTGTGGCGCTATTTTGTAGCTGGCTCCGGGCCATACAGCGCTTGGATGCCTGCAAGATCATCGGGGCCGATGACGCGAATGCCTGAGTAGACGGGCCACATCAGGGAGTTCGGGTCGTCGCTGGGGGTTAGCTGCCGGAGAGTCGCAGGATAGGAACCTACTCTCCGGCCTGAGAAGGGGATGAGATCGCGGTATGAATTTCTTCTATACGGGAACTTTGCTTTGCTGCTCTCGCAAGTACTCTTGATACTGCTCCACCCATTGCCGGTCGTAAGTCTTGATGTACTCTTCCGCTTTCTCGACCAATTCGCGGTTGCCCATGAATAGGGGGGTTCGCTGATGCAGACCATGCGGCTGGATGCTGCCTATCGGGTTGATGCCATCTGAAGCATACCCGCCCGCCTGCTCAAGGATGAAAGCGAGTGGTTCAGCTTCGTAGGTCAAGCGGAGTTTGCCGTATGGTTTCTTGGGGTCTTTGCTATCGGCGGGGTAGAGGAACATTCCCCCGCTCAACAGGTTGCGATGAAAATCCGCAGCCAGCGATCCCACATAACGCGCGGAGAGACTGGTTGGGCCATTATCCGCCTTGCCCGTCAGCCAATCGACATAGCGCCGTACGCCCTCTGACCAGTATTTCTCGTAGCTTTGGTTGACGCTGTAGAACGCGGGCTTCTCCGGGATGCGGATATTCGGATGCGAGAGCAGGAACTCCCCGATGCTTGGGTCGAGGGTGAAACCGTGCACACCGCGCCCCGCCGTGTAGACCAGCATCGTGCTCGATCCGTAGACGACGTACCCGGCTGCGACCTGCTTGTACCCCGGTTGCAGCAAATCCTTCAGTTCGCCGCGCTCGCCTTCGCTGATTTTACGATGCACTGAGAATAGTGTTCCAACGCTGACGTTGTAATCCAGATTGGAGGAGCCATCCAATGGATCGTAGAGGACAGCATAGTGCCCAGTGGGGAACTGATCAGGGATGGTTAAAGGTTCTTCATGTTCTTCCGAGCCGAGAATACATACCCGTTCGGTGTGATCGAGCATCTTGAAGATCACGTCATCAGCATAAATATCCAGCTTCTGCTGCTCCTCGCCCTGGATGTTCATCGACCCAGCACGGCCCAGAATATCAACTAAACCCGCCCGGATGATCTCTCGCGAGATAATCTTGGCAGAAAGCGCCATGTCATACATCAGGCTCGTAAATGCACCTGTCGCTTCGGGAAACAACGACTGCTGGTCGAGAAGATGGCGCTCAATCGTAACAATCTGTGATTGTGGCATGCTTGCTCCTAGCCTTCAAAATGGGCATATCTCAATGGCGGGCGATGGGCCGCTGAGTACATCGCAATGGATCGCGCCGTGTACCCTCACAAGAGACTTATGAGATAACAAAACCGCCCATTAATCAGGGCCGTACGAACAAAATCAGGTAATAGTAACCGATTAGAAGCGCGACAAGAACCGAGTCTACCCGGTCGAGAAAGCCACCATGTCCGGGTATCCAGTTGCTAGAGTCTTTAGCGTTGGCGTAGCGCTTCAACATGCTAATACCCAGATCGCCAAGAGGGGAAAGGGCGGCAATCAGAAAGCCAATGATGAACCCATGCCCCGGAGTCATCGCCGGGCCTGCTCCCAGAGATCGCCACAGCATCGCCAGCCCTGCAATGAAAATTGGGGTCAGAATTACCCCGCCGAGGTATCCCTCCCACGTTTTGCTGGGGCTTACATCGGGGACAAGCCGAACCCGCCCAAAAGCACGCCCCACCAAATACGCGGCGCTGTCGGCAATCCAGACCGAGGGCATCACGATCAGCGTCCAGAATAAGCCATCCGGTAAAGCACGCAGACTGATCAGGTGCGCGCCGCTCCACCCGATGTAGACCGCCCCACCAATCGTCATCGCAAATCCGGTGAAGGCATTGGCTGTACCCTGTCGGAACCGGGCCAGCGCCCATGCCAGTGTTGCGATGAGCAGCAGAGCCATGCTCGGCTCAAGCAGAGGGACACCCGGCAGACTGCGATCCAACACGAAGGCGATGACCCATAAAAGCATCAGCCCGCCGAAGGCACGATGCCCCCGCCGGGCGACGAGATGGACAAATTCGATAACGGATGCGCCGCCAAAGAACAGGGCGGCAAGCTGCATCCAGACCCCCCCTGCGATGATTCCGATCAGGAAGGGAACCATAATGAAAGCAGCACTGATAAGTCGTTGGCGCACCATTGATCCGGCTCGGCAGCGCTGGCGCTAGACTAAGCCGTAGCGGCGGTCGCGCTCATCGAAGTGAATGATCGCCTTACGTAGTTCTTCCTTATTGAAATCAGGCCAGTAAACGGGAGCGAAGTAATACTCCGCGTAGGCCCCTTGCCAGATGAGGAAGTTGCTGATGCGAAGCTCTCCACTGGTACGGACGATCAAATCCGGGTCAGGTAGGCCACCTGTATACATGTACTGGCTGACCAGTTCGTCAGTGATTTCTTCCGGTTTGCGCCCATCCCGTACGATCTTCTGAATGGCGTGGACAATCTCTGCCCGACCGCCATAGTTGAACGCCACATTGAGGATCAATTTGTCGTTATTCTTGGTTAGCTCGATGGCGTTAAGCACTTTTTGTTGCAGTATCGGGCTGATGCGCGATAGATCGCCGATGTGCCGAAGCTGCACGCCTTCCTTGTGGAGTTCGGCAAGCTCGCGGTCGATAACATCTTCGAGGATCAGCATCAGGCCCTTCACTTCCGCTTCAGGCCGCCCCCAATTCTCGGTAGAGAACGCATAGATTGTCAGAATTTTGACGCCGAACTCGACGGCTGCCCGAAGAATCTCGCGCAGATTTTCGGTTCCGGCGCGGTGTCCGGCTAAGCGCGGAAGCCCTCGCTGCTTGGCCCAGCGCCCATTGCCATCCATGATGATCGCGATGTGGGTTGGGACTTGCTCCGGGAGTTCCGCTTCAGTCTCTACATGGCGATTTATTTTTTTTGCAAGGGTTGTACTTGCCACGTCCACCTGTCCTATCATACTTCCATTATTTCGTGTTCTTTGCGCTTCCCGACCTCATCGACCTTCTCAGTGTACTGATCGGTTAGCTTTTGAAGCTGATCCCGCCCGCGCTCCAAGTCGTCTTCAGAGATTAACTTTTCCTTCTCGTACTCGCGCAGATCATCCTGCACATCGCGCCGGATATTCCTCACTGCAACTTTCGCTTCTTCAACCCGTTTATGGACGACCTTTTGCAGTTCGCGGCGGCGCTCCTCGTTCAGGGCCGGAAGCGTCAGGCGGATCATCTTGCCGTCATTGTTGGGATTAAGGCCCAAATCGGAGGTGCGGATCGCCTTCTCGATTACGCTTAGTGAGGTGGGATCGAAGGGTCGGATGGTGAGCATCTGAGGCTCTGGAGCGCTGATCGTTGCAAGCTGCTGGAGCGGGGTGGGCGTGCCATAATACTCGACTTCAAGTTTCTCCACCAGCGCAGGATGCGCGCGCCCGGTTCGGATGCCAGATAAATCCTCTTCCAATGCGGTGACCGCGCCTTTCATGCGGTGTTCTGCATCGTTCAATGCATCTTTGATCATAGCAGAGAACTCCAAAGGCAAGGGATGTTGAGATGATGCCAGCGTCAGATGTGGGTTATTGCTTAATGGTAGATCGTCCTGCGAGATATGATTGTCTACCATGTAGGCATGGTTGTCAACCTCAGTAGGCTGGAACTTCATGCTTCATTCTTCCCTTCATAATGTTGAAGATAGTCGATCTCCCGCGCCTGTTCGAGCACTCAGGTGCTTGGAGCATAAGTGCTCCGAACGAACTGCCGATCTAAACAATTCCTGTCAAATTCCCAGCGATAGGGTGTTTATGTGAATTTTCTAATAGATCACATGATAGACTTAAAAGATTAGCATGGCTCAGTGATGTGCTGTAAGAAGTGCCGAACGCTTATCGAGCAGGTCAACCTGCACTTGATCAGCACATGAGCATGGCAAGGATCATGCGGCGGCATCGGTAATCAACGCACCTCTAACTCAAACTTATAAAACCCCGCCGCCAGCATGGAATAAGTGTTTGGTTGAGGCTCAACAATGGCAACGGTATTGGTAGTAGAAGACGATTCTAATACGCGGATGTTCACGTCGATCAACCTGACGACACGCGGGCATCGTGTGATCGAAGCCTGCGACGGTCGGGAAGGCGAAGAGAAGCTGCTCCGGCATCTCCCGGATTTGGTCTTGTTAGATATCCGCCTGCCGGAGAAAACCGGTTTGGAAATTCTAGATCGAATGGCAGAAGACCCGCGACTCGCACAAATACCAGTCATCATCATGACCGCTTCACATCTCAATCTGATTGACGAGGATTCGAAAAATCATACTATGATCGTCGATGTATTGATCAAGCCTTTCCGGGCGGCGCGTCTGCTCGATGCAATAAGCAAAGC
>Ga0075421_100001632_pt1 | contig 26427 bp, 21 predicted proteins | sample SoiMetdeltSBSDD5_FD_75292 | JGI IMG/M metagenome (GOLD analysis project Ga0075421, IMG submission 75292) | Bulk soil microbial communities from a Populus tree surrounding site in Tennessee, USA - Soil MetaG P. deltoides SBSDD5 | ecosystem: Environmental > Terrestrial > Soil > Tree plantation... | reverse complement strand
GAGCGAGGAATCGCAGTCGTCCCGAAAGAGGGTTGTCATCCCGAGCCGCGGATGCCCGCGAAACGGGCAGATGAGGGATCCTCGGGTTGCTGAAAGAGGGCCCTTTGCCGGGATGTCGACGATTCCTCGCTCAGCTCGGAATGACAATAGTCTCTAGATCTCTCCGAGCCGTGCCAGCCTGCTCGTCGGCGGCTCCGCCTGCACCTGGAGGTCTCCCATGGCGAAAAAGACACCCGGCTGGATCGTCACGACGTCCGGTGATCGGTCAGCGAAGGAAATCGCGAAGGACCTCAAGGCCGCCGGGTTCTCCGTCGGTCAGGTCCTGGACGAGATCGGCTCGATCATCGGAGAGGCCGACGAGAGTGTGGTCGACAAGATCCGCTCGATCCGCGGCGTCGCCGACGTCTCGCCTGACCGCGAGATAGACATCGGGCCCCCTGGGGCGCCAACCACCTGGTAGGACATTGACGACGTCGCCTCGAACGGCGGCGTCCGGTCTGCCCCGTTAGGCAGCCGAGTCCCGCGGCGGCATGAGCCGCTGGTGGTTATCTCGGCAGCGCGAGCACGCCGTGATCTCACCGAGAGAATCGCTCATGAGCGGCCACTCACGTCGGCCCTGCCGGTCGGAGTGACACTCGCACGGGCACGCGGCGAGCTCGCCGCGTGAATCGTTGATGCTCTTCACTGCCGCCGAAAGGTCCGTGCGGTCCGGATACGCTTGATGGGCAGCGCAGATGACGCGGTCCATCGCCGCGGTGAGGAGCTCGTACGCCTGGCGAACGTGCGGATTCTCGTGCCCGGCTCTCTCGAGCTCCTGATGTGCACCGATCACTGCGTCCGTCAACAGCTTCTGCAGCTCGGCCGGGGTCATGCGCTTCATGTGCCTCCCAGAAATGCGAAGTGGGTGACGCCGGCGCCGTGGTGCCACCGCGATGGGAGTTCGCGGTACATCCGAACGTGACGCATAAAGCCTCCTCGTTGAGCCCGGCGATGCGTGGAACCATGACGGGTGACTCCCGAAATGTCGGGTCCGTCACAAATCATCCTACCCCACTAATTGGCAGGGGTCACGCCACTGTGCGGGAAATCTTCGCAATGCCGAGCCAGCCAACAGTCGCTCCTACAAGTGTTTACGAGACGCGAGGGGGATCAGACCCAATGAGATTTTCATAAGGGGTCAGAGCCCTTCGCAATTCTCAATGGGTCTGACCCCATTCGACGGCGTTCTCTTGCAGCGGGCGGGCTGTACGGCTTATGGTTGCGCGCCTCATGCTCCAGATCCGAACGCTGGGCGGGCTGTCCATTCATGGCGCGAGTCGGGCGCCAGCCGGCGCGGCTACCCAGCCACGCCGGCTGGCCGTGCTCGCCTACGTCGCCCGGGCTGGCGACCGCGGGGTCACGCGCGAGAAGCTCCTCGCCCTACTCTGGCCCGACTCCGATGAAGACGCCGGCCGTCGGGCACTCTCCCAGTCGCTTTACGCGCTCCGACGCGACCTGAACGTCGACGAGCTGTTCCTCGGCGTCCAGGACCTGAGGCTCAATCCCGACGTGGCGAGCTGCGACGTTCTGGAGTTCGAGACCGCGGTCGCCGAGCGGAATCTCGAGCGCGCGGCGTCGCTGTACGTCGGCCCGTTCCTCGACGGATTCCGGCTCCCGGGGGCAGCCGAATTCGATCGCTGGGCGGACACCGAGCGGCGAGCGCTCCAGCAGCGCCACATCGACATGTTGGAACGGCTCGCGAAGCGTCTCGCCGATCGTGGTGATGCCGCTGGGGCGGCGGCGTGGTGGCGTCGCATCGCCGACCTCGATCCGCTCAACGCTCGCGTGGCAATCGAGCTCATGCGTGCTCTCGTTGCGGCGGGTGACCCGAGCGGGGCGCTGAACCACGCCCGCATCTACGAAGCGCTGCTCGCCCAGGAGCTGGATGTCGAGCCGGATCATCAGGTCATCGAGCTCGCGAAGCGCATCCGAGCCGAGGCGAATGCCGCAGCGGCCAAATCTGCCGAGCCGATACGCGCGAACGGGGCGGCGACCACCAAGCCCGCTGAACCGCCACGCATCACCGCCGTCGACCCTCTCCCGGCGCCGGTGGCACCTATCGTTGTAACGGCTTCGCCTAACGTTGAAGTGGCCGAGCGGCCGCCTGCGCTGACCGCGGACGCTCCGACACCGGTGGCAGCCCCGATGGAGGAGCGCGCCGTCCAAGCGGCTGCCCCGCGGTCCGAGCGGACCGTCGTCGCCGCACCTCCAGCGACTGCCGAGGTGCCTTCCGCAGTGCCCGTCGTCGCGGTTCCCGCTGCGCGACGATCGCGACGCCTGCTCACTTCCATCGCCGCTGTCGCCGCGGTCACGACATTGGCCGCAGCGGGATGGTGGATCGGGTCCGGTCGCCGACCGAACGATGCCACACCGGTGCTCGCAGTCGGTCGCATCATCGATTATCGCACGAGTGACGCTCGTGACGCGGAGGCCGTGGGCGACATGCTCGCGACGAACCTCGCACGCGTGCCGGGACTGCAGGTCCTCAGCAACGCGCGTGTCTACGAGGTGCTGGCACAATCGCGGGACACGCAGTCGCGCGGGGCGCTCGCGCGCGCGGCACAACAGGCGGGCGCGACACAACTGCTCGAGGGCGGCCTGCACGCCCTCGCGGACGGGCGGCTGCGGCTGGATCTCCGACGCGTCGACCTTTCATCGGGAGCGGTAAGGACGGCGCACCAGTTGGAAGGGAACGACGTCTACGCCCTCGTGAGTGAGGCGACGGCCGACCTTTCGAGCACGCTCGATCACCCCGTGGCGCGACTCGACCTGAGAGAGGTGAGCACCGAGTCGCTGGTCGCGTACCGGTTCTATGAAGAAGGGCTGCGGAGCTACAGCCGGGGCGACTACCGCAGCGCGGAGCGGCTACTCGACGCGGCGGTCAAAGAGGATTCCACGTTCGCCATGGCCGCCTTCTATCTCATGCTGGCCCGCGGGCCTCTCGGGGTACAGCAACCGGCCAATACGTGGACCCGCGTGCTCGCGCTGGCGGACCGCGCTCCCGAGCGCGAGCGGCTGCTCATTCGTGGCTCGTGGGCGCTCGCGTACGGACAGGCCGAGCTCCAGGCAATCGCCGACACACTCGCGACTCGGTATCCGGCGGAAGTCGACGGGCCCTTCATGCAAGGCTTCGCCCGGCTGTACAACCTCGACTTCACGGGCGCCATCACGTACATGAAGCGCGTGTTCGCGATGGACTCGCTCGGCCTCGGCGGGGAGTCCGCTCGATGCCGCGCGTGTGACGCCGTGGAGCAGCTGATCTACGCGTACGAGTCACTCGATTCGCTCCCGGCCGCCGAGCGCATTGCCCGTGATTATGTGCGCCGACAGCCGAAGGCCGCCCGGGCCTGGCTGCTGCTCGCAGGCGTACTCGTCGCTCAAAACCGGCTCGACGAGGCGATCGAGGCGCATCGCACGGCAACGTCCATCAACCCGGTGAACATGTACGATCGCATCTACGCCGGGATCGTACGCGTTCGCAGCGGCGACTTCGAGGAGACGGATCGAATCGCGCGGGCGGTGATTCGCTCGGGCTCCACCGTCGATGCGGCGGAGGCGAGGTGGCTTCTCATCATCAGCCTTCGCTACCAGGCGCGATGGGGTGAGGCAGTGACCACCATTCGCGAGGCGAATGCCGCCCTGTCCGAGACGGAGCGTGCCGGTGGTGCCACGCATACGTCCAAGGCGGTGGAGGCAACAGTGCTGCGCGAATCGGGGCGAGCGCGTGAGGCCGCGACGGTCTTCGATTCGTTGATCCGGAACCCGCAACCCGGCCTGGTCCCAGGCCAGCCCACGACGCGCTTCTACACGTATTACTACACGCTGCTAGCGGGTGCGCTCGCACAGGCGGGTGATACGGCCCGACTCGCCGTCGCCGCCGACTCGGCGGCCGCGTGGGCCGGACGAAGCAATAGCCCACGCGACGCGCGCCTTCGCGAGCATTCCCGCGGGTTGCTGCTCGCCGCGCGCGGTGACACCGCCGCGGCGATCGCCGCGCTCCAGCGCGCCATCATCTCGCCGACGACCGGGTTCCTGCAGACGAACCGCGAGCTCGCCACGCTGTATTTGAACACGCGGCGCCCGGCGGACGCGGTTCGCGTGTTAGGCGCCGCGTTGCGCAGTCCGACGCTCGAGAGCGGGAGTCTCTACGTGACGTGGACAGATCTGCACGAACAGATCGCGCGCGCCTTTGACGACTTGCGAATGGCCGACAGCGCGGCGACACACTATCGGTACGTCGCGAAGGCGCTCGAGCGAAGCGACGACGGGGCGAAAGCGCGCTACGAGGCCGCCAGCCGACGCCTGACCGAGCTCGGCGCGAAGCGCTGACGTCCACGTCGTCGAGCCGTCATCATGTTCGCGTCGCCAAAGCCGATCATCGCGATGGTGCATGTCGGCGCTCTCCCCGGCACGCCGGCGAGTCGCGCATCGGTTCGCGAGCTCGTGGCCCAGGCCGTCGCTGAAGCACGCATGTACCGCGATGCCGGCGTTCACGGCATCGGCATCGAGAACATGCATGACGTCCCCTATCTGCGGGGCAGCGTCGGCCCAGAGATCGTCGCGGCGATGACGATGATCGCCGCCGCGGTGAAGGAAGCGAGCGGCCTGCCTTGCGGGATTCAGATTCTCGCCGGCGCAAACCACGAAGCGATCGCCGTCGCACACGCTGCGTCGCTCGACTTCGTGCGCGTGGAGGGCTTCGCGTTCGCCCACGTGGCCGACGAAGGGATCATCCAGTCATCCGCCGCATCGCTCCTCCGCTACCGCCGCACCATCGGTGCCGAGCGTGTTCAGGTGTGGGCGGATGTGAAGAAGAAGCACGCGGCGCACGCGATCACCGCCGACGTCAGTGTCGGCGAAACGGCAGCCGCAGCGGAGTTCATGCGCGCTGACGCAGTCATTGTCACCGGGGCCGTCACGGGTGTTCAGGCCGATGAAGCCGACATCGCCCAAGTCCGGCAACACTGTCGCCTGCCGCTATTTCTTGGGTCTGGCCTAACGGCGGAGAACCTCCGGCGGTTTTATCCCCTCGCGGACGGGTTCATCGTCGGTTCTTACTTCAAGAAGGACGGGCGCTGGAGCGAGACGGTCGATCCGCGGCGGGTCCAGCAATTCATGTCCACTTACGCCCACCAACCGGCGGACAAGGCAATTGGGGCTGCGCCCTCTGCCGGGAAGCCCGGTGGTGAGTCGTCAGTTATCAGGTGAACAGTCATCAGTGATGAGGGCTCCAGTGTTCAGTCGCCAGTGCCAGAGCCTTCCCTTCATTCGCCGCTTCTTCGCGACCGGATGCGAGCAATCTCGTAGGCTGTCCCGCACGCTGCAGCGATTGCCGTTCCCATCGCCAGACCGCCGAGCACGTCCGTGACCCAGTGCTCGTGCAGGTACACGCGACTCGCGCCGACCGCGAGCACGAACAGCACGGCGAGCGCCGGCGCGAGCCTCGGCGCGATCCGCTCGCGTGCCATCACGTACGCAAGCGTCAGTGCGACCGCCGTCGCCATGGTCGTATGGCCGCTCGGAAAGCTGAAGCTCCGGCCTCCGTCGTCTACGTAGCCGGGCCGAAGCCGGCCGAAGAGCGGCTTGATCGGCCGTGTCGTCAGCGGCGCAAGCATCGCGGCGAGCGCCAGCGGCACGGCGACGCGACGAGCACCCCGGAACCACAGGGTCAACGCAGCAACCAGCGACACCGTCAGCGCGAACCGCGTCGCGGCCATCCCCGTCACCACCCGGAAGACGAGGTCCGCGATCGGCGACCGATGTGCCACTGCCCACGCTCTTCCAACGGCGTCGACGGCCATCACGTCCACCTGGAACACCTCACTCGTGACGATGAGAAACACGGCGATCGCCCCGATGCACGTGAGCGCCGTAGCGAGGGGATGACTTCCCAATGCTTGCGGTTCTCGCGTCCCAGGCCGATCGTGATCGCGCCGCGCAATCCATTCCCGAGCTCCCTCTTTCATGACCGAGCTTCGCCTCATCGTTCGCCGTTTGTGGAGTGCTCCCGCCTTTGCGATCAGCGCCGTCGTTACCGTCGCGCTCGCGATCGGCGTGAACAGCATGATCTTCAGCGCGGTCCGCGGCCTGCTCGTCCATCCGCTGCCATTCCGCGATGCCGAGCAGCTCGTGTGGATCCATGGACGCAATCAGTCTGCCGACGCGGCGCGCGAGAAGCCGACCGAGCTCGAAGTGAACGCAATGGCAAAGGAGGCGGCGAGCGTCGAGGCGGTGGCCGTCATAGGCGACCGGGCCTTCGTTCGTCCCGAGGGCGATGCCCGAGTCCGCTGGTCAGGGATCTGGGTCACGCCGAGCCTCTTTACGGTCCTCGGCGTCCGGCCCGCGCTGGGGCGCGCGTTCGACGCGAGCGACACACGAGGCGGCGCGCCGATCATGATGCTCGGGTACGAGCGCTGGCAGCGCGATTTCGGCGGCGACCTGGCCATTGTCGGACGCGTGGTGCGGTTCATCGACAACCATGAGTTCACCGTCGTCGGCGTTCTGCCGCGCGGGCTCGAGTTCCCCTTCGGCCCCATGCCGCAATCGGGCAATGGCACGGGGTTCACCATCGGCGTTCAGGACTTCTGGATCGTCGGGCAGGAGGGGGCCGTGCTCCCGGGCGGGGCGGCGCTCGCCCGACTGAGGCCACGCGCAACCGTCGCACGCGCGCGCACCGAAGCGGCAACGATCAGCGCGAGACTGTCGGCGGCCGACCCGGCGACGCACGCGAACCGGGGGCTGGAGCTCGAGTCGCTGCGCGACCAGGCCCTGGGTCTCGTTAGGCCCGGGCTGCGACTCGCTCAGGGCTTTTCGATCCTGATGCTCCTGCTCGCCTGCGCGAACCTTACCAACCTCATGCTGCTCCGATCGAGCACGCGTGATCGCGAGTTCGGGGTGCGGGTCGCGCTCGGGGCAACGCACGGCGTGATCGCGCGGAGCGTGATCGGCGAGGTCATGCTCCTGGCCATCGTTGGCGGCGCGCTAGGACTCGGCCTCGCAACGCACGCGCGCAGCGGCATGCAACTCGTGGCGGCGGGTTCGGTTCCCATGCTCGAGCACGTGGCGGTCGACTGGCAGGTCGCGGCGTTCACTCTTGGCGTCACGGTACTCGTGGCCGTTCTGGTCTCGGTGGTTCCCGCAGCGCTGGTCGTCCGCGGAAACCTGCACGCCACCTTGCTGAGTGGCGGCCGAGGGCACACGACTGACCGCCGACGCGCACGTCTGCGCGGTGGCCTGGTGGTGAGCCAGGTCGCGCTGGCGCTCGTGCTGTCCGTCGGAGCCGCGCTCGTCGTCGAGAGCTTCTCACGTCTCATGTCGGTTGATGCCGGGTATGATCCCGCCGGTGTCATCTCCGCCGATGTCTCGCTCTACGACCATCCGCAGGGACACGAGTTCTACCGCCAACTGTACGCTCGGCTCCGCGCCACGCCGGGCGTCGAAGCGGTGGGGATGATTCAGTCGACCCCCCTTACGGGGAAGTGGACGTTCAAGGATCCGTTCCCTGTCGTCGGCCGTCCGGGCAACCGTGACGACGCGCCACGCGTGTCCGGTGCGTTCATCGCGTTCGACTACTTCCAGGCGATGCGAACGCCGATCGTTCACGGCCGGACGTTCACTGAAGCGGAGTACATGGCGGCAAACGCGCCGGCGCTCATCATCAACGAAAGCGCGGCCCGGCGCTTCTTCCCGAACCAGGACCCGCTCGGCGAATCGGTGTTCCTGGCTGGCAAGGCACGGCGGATCGTCGGCGTGGTGAAAGACATGCGGGACGTCCGACTGGACGTGGCAGCGGAACCGCAATGGTATCAGCCCGTATTCGGTGATGGGACGCAGCTGATCATCCGAACGTCGGGCCGCGCGGCCGACATGATCCCCTTGCTCCGGCGAGAGCTCGCCGCGTCCGACTCGCGCCTCGTGATCAATCGTATCGATGCGCTCGAGGACATCGTTGCGACCACGGTCATGGAGCGACGGATGGCCATGCGCCTCCTCGCCGCGCTCGCGATGCTGGCGCTGACCCTCGCGTCCATCGGGCTCTACGGGGTGCTGAGCTTCAACGTGGCCCGCCGGGAGCGCGAGTTCGGTGTTCGAAGCGCGTTAGGCGCACCGCGCGGGGCCTTACTCACGCTCGTGTTGCGCGACGGTGTTCGCCTGGCGCTCGTGGGTGTCGTACTGGGTATGATCCTCGCGCTCTGGCTCACCGGCGCGCTGCGCGGGTTGCTGTTCGAGGTCAGCCCCACGGAGCCGCGGACATTCACGATCATCGCGGCCGTGCTGGTGCTCGTGGCCGCGGCTGCGAGCCTGGTGCCGGCGTGGCGGGCGGCGAGTGCCGATCCGATCCGGGCGCTGCGTGCAGACTAGACTGCGCGCCCGAGGCCGCACGCGGCTGATGTCGGTTCGCGGGCGCCGTCGTGCACGAGAATTTCGTTTCCAGTAATGAGTGCTCAGGTGGACAGTCATCAGTCGTGCGTTGACTAACGGTCAGTGGCGAGTGAACCACAATTGGACGTCACTGATCACTCACCACTAAGACACTCATCACTGAGCACTGCCCATCTGGTCACTGACCACTCAAGACTGAGGCCTTCTGGCCCAGACGTCGGCTGCGAGCAACGCGCTGATCCGGGCAGGGCTCTCGAGCGCGTTACTGAGGCCGCCGCGCCTCTCGCGCAGCTACCCCTCGCAGCGCCCCCTCGATCATTCGGTTGACTGCCGCGAGTGAGAGCCCGCCCTCATCCGTCGCGGGAATGGTCGCGAACCCGATCGCCGAGGCTTTGGGGTAGCGAGCGAAGATCATCTCGAACAGCCGAGCGAGCTCCTCGCTCGACGGGCCGTTCGGCACCTTGTTCTGGTGGCCTTCGACCTCACGCGGGTCGAGCACGTCCATGTCGATGTGAATGTAGATCTTGTCGGTGGTGCGACTGAGCCGGTCGAGTTGTGCGAACACCGCCGGTGTCGCGCGGCGGAGGTCGTCGACGCTCACCTGCTGGATGGCCGATGCGTCCAGCAGGTCCTGCTCGAGCGGATCGGTGAGCCGCACTCCCGCCATCACGACCTGTGAGTCAGCGAGCGGCGGGTCGAGCTTGGCGTCGAGGCGCATGCGCTGCAGTGCTCGACCCGTGGCGACCGCCACGGGCATACCACCTAACGACCCACTGCGGGTCGTCTCGGGCGTGTTGAAGTCGGGGTGCGCGTCGAGCCAGAGCATGCCGATCCGGAGCGGCGCTCCCGTCCTGCCCGACCGCTGGAGCCCGGCGACGAGCCCCGGCATCGACGGACACGTCGCGAGCAGGCCGACCGTGAAGTAGCCGTCACGCTCGTTCTTCTCGACGATGTCGGCGAAGTGGCCTAACGCCATCCCGAGCCGCTTCCACCCGCCGTACTCCTTGTCTTCCTCCGCGGTGAGACCCGCTTCCTCGACTCGCACGTGGGCGCTTTGGGAGGCGAGGTACTGCTGAATACCGCCCGTCGCCATGCGATTCGGACCCGCTGAGCGGCCGTTGGGCGAGAACGGTTGCTGAGCCAGCACGACGCGGAGCTTGCCGTCCGTGGCAGCATAGCGTTGCGCGAGGACGGGAGACGCGGCGAGCAACAGCAAGAGAACGTTGTAGAGAAGTGAGCGCATCGGGTGGGGTCCTCGAATCCGGGCATCGTGTGCCCGGATGATACGCCCCGGCCGATCGCCGCGCACTTCCCACCAAGTTCAGGGTGTCGCCCAGGTGGTTACTACGATTGTGACGGAAACTCCGCAAACAACCGGATCGACGCGCGACGTTGGTCGCGCCATTCACTACCGAACGCGGGAACGTCGCTGCGGTAAAGGGAACGGCCGCCCGGAATGTTGCTGTCCTGGGAAGCGGTTCCCTCATTCACCTGTCGCGGGAGTAACTCGATCGGTGGGGCGTTATCCGGCATCTCCCGGAGTTTCCGTCACAATCGTAGTTCCCACCCGGCTGCCGCGCTGCAGCCGGACGAGGAGGTTCGCCTACTGGGCTGGCCGGCGCTCGTCGCACCCCGCCCCGGGAATTGGGGTCTGACCCCCATTAGAAGAGCTCCGGGGGGCGTAAACGCCTTGTCACACTGGCGTCGTCTCACGATCGTGCACCCGATGGAGATCGCCGTCTCCCGACCCAGCGACGATGACGAGCTGACCGCGCTCGTGCGCCGAGTGCGCGGGGGGAACACGGCGGCGTTCGACGAGCTCGCGAACCGCGTCCGCTTTCGTGTACGACGGTGGGCCCAGCGATTCCTCGGCGATGGCGATGAGGCCGAGGATGTCGCGCAGGTCGTGCTCGTCCGAATGCACGAACGACTCGACGAGTTCGAAGGTCGAAGCCGGTTCGCGAGCTGGCTCTATCGGATCACTCGCAACGTGGCACTCGAGCGGCGTCGCATCGAGGAGCGGCGGCAGGTATTGCTCGCTCGCGAGCTGCCCAGCCTCCACGTGTCGAGTGAAGAGAGTGATCACGACACGGGCGACGCCGTTCGCGTCGAGCATCTCATCGCGTCGTACTTCTCCGCCCTGTCGCCGCGTCAGCGCGAAGTCTTCGAGCTGATCGAGCTTCGCGGGCTGAGCACGGCAGACGTGGCGACGCGACTCGGGATCGAGCCAACGACCGTCCGCGTTCTGTTGCTGCGCGCGCGTCGAGTCATTCGCACTCGCATGCTCGCGGACCACCCCGACCTGCTGAAGGAGCACCGATCGTGATGTGCGCCGAGATGTACGAGCAGATGCTCGAGGCCGACCTGTCGGAGTTGCGCCTGGATGGGGCGTCACCACTCGCCGAACATCTGCGCGACTGTGCGCGCTGCCGGTCCATCGCCACCCGACTGACGCGCGATACGCAACTGCTCGCGACCGTGGTCGCCCGGCGGAGCCCACGACGAACGTCTCTGGCACGTCGGTACGCCGTCCTGGCCGTCGCCGCGTCGCTCTTCGTCGTGCTCGCACGGTGGCCAGATGCGCGCGATGTCGGCCCAGTCTCTCTGCGTGGCGCCGTCGTCGTGGCGGACACGAGCCGCCTGAATACCGAGCCACCGTCTTCGACACATGTACTGCCCGTGGTGACTTCACCCGGGGGATTGGTGAGCGCGCGTCAGCTGAGCGCGCGCCCTGCGACTGTGCGGACGGCCAGCGTCGTCGAGAACCCTGTGCGCGCACAACGAATCTCCGCCGCGCTCGTAGAGCAGCCCAGGTCCATTGCCGCCATTCGGCTCCCGGACGCACCACGTGCCCCGTTAGGCGCGGCGGTCAGCGTCGATCCAGCCGACGGCAAGCGCGCGACGATCATCCGAACGACGAACCCGGCCATCACCGTGGTCTGGCTCCAGGACTGACCATCACTCGAGGATCTTGATTATGATCGTGAGCTCTCGCTCGGTCCTGCGCGGTACGTGCGCCTGCGCGGTCGCGTGTGCAAGTGTGAGCGGGGCAGCACGTGCGCAGGATACCGCGCCGCTCGTGACGAAAACAATTCCGCTCCGGCATCTGCGTGCCATCGACGCGGCCAGACTCGCGTCGCCGTATGTGCGCACGGAGAAGGGTGGTGTCTTCGATGCGGGCGACGGCGTGCAGGCAGTCACCGTCATCGAGACGGTGTCAATCGTTGCCCGCATCGATAGCCTCATTCGCGAGAACGATCGCGCACCCGCGGTGCTCGTGTTTCGATTTCAGCTTATTTCGGCCGACGACAACCCGTCGCGCGATCCCGCGATCGACTCGCTCGAGGCGACGTTGCGAAACCTCTTCCGGTACCGTGGCTACCACCTGCTCGGCCAGGGAACGACAACCGCGGGAGAGCCTGAGAGTTTCTCGCTGACCGTTGCAGCGGGCGAAGAGCGGTTCAGCATCATGGGCGAGGTGGTTCGCGTGCAGGACGAGAGCGTACGTCGCACCGGTTCGCCGGGTGGCCCACTCCTCGTCGTCGACGGTGCCGTCGTGAATTCGGAGCAGTCGCGAGATGCGGGCACCGTGCGCGTCCGCGTCCGCCTCGCCCGAGCGACGGGAACCACCTTTCAGGGGCGGCCAGCCGAAGCCGAAACCCTGCTCTCTACCGGTCTGACCGTGCCGATCGGGCAGACGGTGGTACTGGGCAGTGCGGCGCCAGGCGGTAAGACGCAGGCGCTGATCCTCACCGTTCGTCCGGAAGTCGCAATCCCGTCGCGTCGGTAGATTGACAGGGCATCGTTCCGGGGGCTAGCGTCAGCCCGCTTTTCACCCCTCGGAACCGATGCCCATCAACCGACGAGATTTCCTCAGAACCACTGCGGTCGCGGCGGCCGTAGCCGGTGGTCGCGCCGCCACCGGCGCCCCCATTACCGACGCCTTCGCGGCGACGACGACGCTCGCGCCGCGCGCCGAAGCGTTCGTCGAAGAGCTCGCCTTGGAGGCGCTCAACGCCGCCAAGGACGCCGGCGCCAGTTACGCCGACGCGCGCATTGGCCGCTACCGCCGCCAAGGGATCAACACGCGCGAACGACAGGTCACCGGCGTGAACGACTCCGAGTCCTACGGTCTCGGGGTTCGCACCCTGATCGGCGGGTCGTGGGGGTTCGCCGCGACCAGCACGATGACGAAGGACGGCGTCGTTGCCGCGGCACGCGAGGCCGCGCGTCTTGCCCGCGCCGCCCGCTCCGTTCAGAAGCGACCGGTCGAGCTCGCGCCCGTGGCCGCCGTGAAGGGCACCTGGAAGACCCCTATCACGCGCGATCCGCTCGACGTCCCCATCGAGGACAAGGTCGCGCTACTCCTCGCCACGAACGAGGCCGCGCTCAAGGTGCCGAAGGTGCGCTTCGTGAACTCCGGACTCCAGCTCCTGCGCGAGGAGAAGACGCTCGCCACGACCGATGGGACGCTCGTCACGCAGACGTTCGTTCGCGTCGGCCCTTCGTTCACCGCCACGGCGCTCGGCGATGGCGACTTCCAGAGTTACTCCGAGGAGCTTGCGCCCCGCGGCCAGGGATGGGAGTACATCGAGTCGCTGAACATGCCGGGTAACGCCGAGCGGTGGGCGTCGTTCGCCGTCGAGAAGCTGTCGGCGCGATCGGTGGACGTGGGGCGCTGGGACGTCATTCTCGACCCCACGAACCTCTGGCTCACGATTCACGAGTCGATCGGTCATCCCACCGAGCTCGATCGGGCGATGGGGTACGAGGCGAACTACGCGGGCACAAGCTTCGTCGCGCCACCTGAGAAGTTCATCGGGAAGTTCAAGTACGGCCCGGAGTTCATGAACATCCAGGGTGACCGCACGCAGGAAGGGTCCCTCGCCCGCGTAGCCTGGGATGACGAGGGCGTCCCCGCCGACCGGTGGCTCATCATCGACAAGGGGATCTTCAGGGACTATCAGACGACTCGGGAGCAGGCCGCGTGGATCTCCAAGCTCACCGGCGTGTCGAAGTCGCACGGCTGCTCGTTCGCGGACTCGTGGTCGAGCGTGCAGTTCCAGCGTATGCCTAACGTGTCGCTCCTGCCGGGCGAGCGAGACGTATCGCTCGATGAGATCATTGGGTCGACCGAGCGTGGGATCCTGATCAAGAACCGCGGTTCGTGGTCGATCGATCACCAGCGCTACAACTTCCAGTTCTCCGGCCAGCTGTTCTACGAGATCCGCGGCGGCAAGATCGCGGGCATGCTCAAGGACGTCGCCTACCAGAGCAACACGCCGCAGTTCTGGAACAACATGGACCTGATCGGCGGCAAGTCCACGTACTGGCTCGGCGGGTCGTTCGGCGACGGGAAGGGTGAGCCGGGGCAGTCGAACTCGGTGAGCCACGGCTGCGTGCCAGCCCGGTTCCGCGGCGTGAACATCGTCAACACCGGGAGGAACGCCTGATGGCCCTTCGTCACTCGCCCTCCTCAGGGCAGGCCCCGCGTTCTCTCTATGCCGCCGCCGCACCGCCGCTCCTCACGCGCGAGCAGGCGAAGGCGATCGCCGACCGTGTGCTGTCGTTCGCGAAGGCGGACGAAACGCGCGTCTCCATCTCGAGCAGTTGGAGCGGCAATACCCGCTTCGCTGGCGGCGAGATCACGACGTCCGGCGGGATCACCGACACGACCGTCACCGTCGTCAGCACGGTCGGAAAGCGACGTGCCTCAGTCTCGACGAACGTGCTCGACGACGCGGCGCTTCGCCGGACCGTGGACACGGCGGAGCGGCTGGCGCGCCTGGCGCCCGAAGATCCCGAGATCATGCCGGAGCTCGGGCCGCAGGAATACTCGGCCGTGAACGCCTACATCGACGCCACCGCCGACCTCGGCGCCGAAGCGCGTGCCGCTGCCGCGAAGCGTGTCATCGAGCGCGCGGCGCAGGTGGGGCGCAGTGCCGGCGACATGTTCGTGGCCGGTTTCCTCGAGGCGAACGCCGGGGCGCGCGCCATCGCGACGAGTCGCGGCCTGTTCGCCTATCACCGCTCGACCGACGTGGAGCTCTCGACGACCGCGCGCACTCCCGATGGCACCGGCTCCGGATGGGCTTCGGCCGGCGCGCGCGACTGGAGCACGCTGGACCCATCGGCGTTAGGCAGCGTGGCCGCGCAGAAGGCGGTGGCGTCACGTAACCCAGTGGCCATCGAACCTGGCATGTACACGGTGGTGCTGGAGCCGCAGGCCGTTGCCGACCTCGTGCCACAGCTCGGCGGTGCGTTCAACGCACGCGCGGCGGACGAAGGACGCGGCACCTTCTCGAAGCGCGGCGGCGGCACGCGCATCGGGGAGAAGGTCATGGATGAGCGGGTGACGCTCTTCTCCGATCCCACGGACCGCGATCTGCTCGCGGCGCCATTCGACGCTGAGGGCTTCCCGATCAAGCGGCACGTCTGGGTGGAGAATGGCGTGCTGAAGAACTTCGCTTACTCCCGGTTCTGGGCTCAGAAGCAGGGGAAGGAGGCGACCGGCGGTGGTGGCGGCGGTGGCGGGGGAGGTGGCGGAGGCGGCGGTGGGGGATTCGGCGGCGGCTTCCCCGGTGGACTCAAGATGGTCGGGGGCACGAAGACCACCGAGGAGCTGATCGCCGGGACGCAGCGCGGCATTCTCGTCACGCACTTCTTCTACATCCGGTCGCTCGATCAGCGCACGGTGCTCCTGACGGGCCTTACGCGCGACGGCACGTTCCTCATCGAGAACGGCAAGATCACGAAGGCGCTCAAGAACTTCCGCTGGAACGAGTCGCCGCTCTTCATGCTGAGCAAGCTCGATGAGCTCGGCCGAGCAGAAAGGACGGCAGCGGGACAGGTAATGCCGAGTCTGCGGGTCAAGGACTTCAACTTCACCTCGCTCTCCGACGCCGTTTGATTGCGTGTTTCCTCCGGCTCAGTTTCAGTATTCAGTCATCAGTTTTCAGTTTTCCGTCAGCACCTGCACCGCGACGTTTCGCGGTGTTCGTACGGACGACTGATGACTGAAAACTGAATACTGAAACTGAGCCGGGTCGGCGCACTGCAGCCGACTCACGTACCAACCTTAGCCCTCGCGCAGTTTACGAAGCTGCGAACACGAGACTCGTCCGTCTCTTCCCACGCCGCTTCGTCGTCTGGCAGCGCCTTCCGCACTTTCACGCCCGGAGGCGCCGCCGGCCCCGTACCCCGCGTTAGGCGGGTGAGTCGGACGTGCACCTCCCGCACGCCACTCCCGGTCACGATCGACTGGAGGTTCTCCTCGCGTACGCCGCCGCCAGCCATTACAACGATACGGCCCTGCGATTGACGAACGAGTGACGCGAGCCGCGGGATCCCTTCCTTCGCCGTCGGCGCTCCGCCAGAGCTCAGCACCCGCGTCACGCCGCTCGCAATCAGGGTGTCGAGCGCTGGACCGAGATCAGGGGTGAAGTCGAATGCGCGGTGGAACGACACGGGCAGATCGCCGGCGGCGTCGACGAGCACGCGCGTCTGCTCGTCGTGTATGGTACCATCGGGGCGCAGCACCCCGATCACGACGCCGTCCACGCCCAGCGCGCGGGCGGCGACGATATCACGCCGCATGACGTCGAACTCTGCCTCGCTGTACACGAATCCGCCGCCGCGTGGCCGGATGATCGGGAAGATCGGGATGGCCACGCGCTCCCGACACGCGGCGATCATCCCGGCACTCGGCGTCGTGCCGCCATCGAACAGCGCATCACACAGCTCGAGACGCCCCGCTCCGCCACGCTCAGCCGCAAGCGCCGACTCGACGGAGTCGACACAGGCCTCGACGAGTACAGAGCCGCCGGCACCGCCCGCCCGCACCGGGTCAGCCACGCGTCGTCAGCGCTGACTTGGCACGAACTGCCAGCGGACCAGAACCACGGCCTGAATGATGGACTCGCCGGTCTCGATCGGCGTCGACGCAGCACCCGCCGCGGCCATCGCCACCATGTCGCCCATCTGGCGCGTGAGCGGGCGTGGCGGCTCGAACGGGTTCGTCGTCAGCTCGAGGAGCGCGCCTAACGATCCGCCCGCTGCAGCCGCGGCGGCTTCCGCTTCCGCCCGGGCCTTCCCGACCGCCTGCTGCACCGCTTCGCGCCGTGCGGCATCGGTATTGGACGCGAACAGCCCCACGCCGCCGATGTTCGTCGCCCCGGCCCCCAACACCGCGTCGATGATCTTCCCGAGGTCGGCGAGCGTGCGAACCTCGACCTGTACCGTGTTGTTGGCACGGTAGCCGGTCACGCGCGGCGCGCGACCACTGCCCTGGGCGTACTCCGGGAAGACGTTGTACCCCGCGGTGCGGATCTGCGCGGCGGCGACACCGGCAGCCTTCACCGCGTCGATGACCTTCGTCTGTTTCGCGGCGTTCGTCGCCGCGGCGGCGGCGGCGGTCTCACCCTGCGACTCGACGGCAACGTGGAGCATCGCGCGATCGGGGGTGACGCGCGATTCACCGACCGCGGTTACCGCGATCGCTGGCGGTGCGACGGTCGGCGCGGGACTCTGACTGCCTTGAGCGGTCACGGGGACGGCGGCAACAGTGGCGGCGAGGACGAGGGGGAAGAGGCGAGCGAACGTGCACCCAGCGAGGCAGCGCATCAGGACCTCCATCGAGTCTTGGCGTCTTCGATGGTACACCCAATGGCGCCGTGGTGCCTCCCCTGCCGAATCTACCGTCCCGTCAGATCACCGTCACCGGCGTGAATCGAACGCCACGAACCTTCCGAGCGCGGAAGAATGCGTAGACCGCGGGCCGGACAATGAGACGCCGGCTCGCGAGCGCCCGCTTCCCATGGATCGGGTTCGCCCAGTTGCCCGTGCCAAACCGCTCGGACGTCCTCGCGAAGTCCGGGATCTCGAGGAGACTCTCACCGACGTACGCCGGGAGGAACGGCTCGGCAACCGAGTCGAACCACCCGTCGCATCCGCACCGCGGGCAGGGGGCCTCAGTACCGGCGCGACCGCGCACGAGGCCACGTGCCGCGGCGATCATTGGCGGCATCGCCGCGTCGATCATCAGCTGCTTCCACGGAAGGAGGCGGCCTTGCTGGTCGAGCACCTCGGCGAGTCGGACGCCGGTGAGCGTGGCTTCCTGCATCTCCGCCGCGAGGGAGTCGTGCACGAGCACTTCATCATCGACGGAACCGAGCAGACCACTCTTCGGCACTTCCTTGTTGGCCAGGACGAGGGGCGAGAGCTGGCGCAGACCGTCGCCGCACGAGGCGCAGGCAGCGGACTCATCGTATGTCACGCCCGGTCGCGGATGCCCTTCGTGGCTATGATGGATCCACACGAACATGTGCAGCAGCCGCGCGGCGCCGAGCTCCCGAGCGGTCGGCTCGAGGACCCGGTGCACGGTGGGAGCGGACAGCTCGTGCAGGCGCGCCGCGACGCCGAGCTTCGCGACGGTATCCTCGTTCGGGATGGGCAGCTTGTGGTGCCCGCACAGCAGCTGCGAGTCGACGACGACGTCGAGCAACCCGGCTTCGAGGAACATCTGCTGCACGCGGGCCCGCTGGGCCGGCGCATAGTTGTACGTGACGTAGATCCGTTCTGGCACGTGATGCAGGTCGAAGATCGCGCTTCTCGCGACGATTGCGTCGCGACTACTTCAGCGACGAAGACCCGGCGGGGAAGGAAACCGCAACCAGCGCTCTTTGCTGGGAGCTGCGCACTCATTGTTGCAGAGTGAACGGCACCGGGTCGTCTCTCGCGCGGAACGAGCCAGACCGCTGAGGACGCAGAGCGCGCTGCACGCGCTACGCTGAGGACGCTGAGGGGACGGCTGCGCGATCCGAGCGACCATCGCTGGCAGATTCAGATGAAGAAATGAAAGAGGGGAACGGCTTTCAGGACGGTGCGTCCCGGGGCCGTTCCCCTCTCTTATTCTTGATCTCACGACAAAGCGCCTGCTCTGTGACCTCTGCGTCGCGCGTGCGAAGCACGCGCGCCTGCGTCCTCAGCGGTGCCTTTTGTTTTGCCGAGAGGCCTCCTTCAGGCCCGGACCGGCTCGCCTGCCGGCGCAACACTCTCGGTCCTCGGCCGGAACAGGACCGCGAAGATGATCAGCACCACCAGCGCCCCGATCGATGGCACGAGCCAGATCGACCGCCAGTCGTGCACCACCGGCAGGCACGTCCGCGCGGCAGCCGCCGCGGCGTCGCACGCCGCGTTAGGCGCCGAGTAGCGGTTCACCACCGCGCCCGACACGAACGCACCGATGAAATAGCCCACGCCGTTCGTGACGAAGTTGATGAACCCCTGCGCCGCCGCCCGGATGCGCGGGCCCGCCTTTTCATCCGTGTAGATCTGTCCGGCGACGAAGAAGAAGTCGTAGCAGACACCGTGCAGCAGGATGCCGATGTAGATGAGCCACATCCCCGTCGACGCGTTCCCCTGACTGAACGCCAGATACCGGAGCGCCCACGCCGCCATGCCGACGAGCATGATCACCTTGATGCCGAACCGCCGGAGCACGAATGGGAGCAGGATCATGAACCCGATCTCCGACATCTGCCCGAACGTCTGGATGAACGCCGGGTTCGGCGCGCCGATCTCGTTCAGGAACGGGTTTGCGAACGTGTAGTAGAACTGCAGCGGGATGCAGAGCAGGAACGACCCGAGCACGAAGATCGTGAAGTCTCGGCCGCGAAGCAGCTGCAGTGCATCGAGGCCAATGGCGTCGCGGGCACTAAACTTCGTGCCCGCGGCCTTCGGCGGCGTGTGCGGCAGCGCGAGCGAGAACAGGCCTAACGCGACAGAGCCCATCGCGGCGACGCGCATGGGCAGCGCGAGCGCGTCGGCTTTCAACACCCGCCCGATGATGATCCCGGCCACGATCCACCCGATCGTCCCCAGCACGCGGATCGCCGGAAACTCGCGCGCCGGATCCTTCACGTGGTGGAACGAGATCGAGTTGGTGAGGCTCAGCGTCGGCATGTAGCACAACGCATACAGGATGAGCAGCGGGTAGAAGCTCGCGAACGTCTGCTGGGTGGACACGACGTACAGGAGCACACCGCCAAGGATGTGGAGCAGCGCCAGCAGCTTCTCGGTGGCGAAGAACCGATCGGCCACCATCCCGACGAAGAACGGCGACACGAGCGCGGCGATCGCCGTCGCCCCGTACGCGAGTCCCACCTGCTGGTCGGTGAAGCGCAGCGTCTGTGACAGGTACGTCCCCATCGTCACGAACCACGCGCCCCACACGAAATACTGCAGGAACATCATCACCATCAACTTCACACGCGTCGCGGTCATGGCAGCGTCCTGATCTTGATGTTGCGGAGCGCGAGCGCTCCGGAGTGATCACCCTGGATCGCGATGTGCCCGCTCTTCGCCCTCCCGAACTTCGGCCACTCGGCGAACTTGCTCGCCTTGACCTTCGCCTCCCAGTCCGGACTCCACAGCTCGTACTGCACCACCTTCTGGCCGTTGAGCCAATGCTCGACGTGCGCGCCGCGTGCGACGACACGCGTCGAGTTCCACTCGCCGGCCGGCTTCACGACCCCCGCCGGCGCGGCGTAGAGCGCGTACGCCGCGGCGGCGGACGTCAGCCGGTTGCGCCCGTCGCGCGCGTTCGCGTCGTCGAGCAACTGATACTCCGGCGCGCTCCAATAGACCTTCTCGTACTCCTCTGTGCCGCGGTAGAAGAGTCCGGCGTTTCCGCCGCGCTCGAGCCGCCACTCCAGCGCGAGCTCGAAGTCGCCGAACTGCTCCGTGGTGAGAATGTCGCCCGTCGCCTCGGTCTTCTGGAGGACGCCATCGACGATCCGCCACCCGTTAGGCATCGTCTGCGCGCGGTACCCACGCCACCCGGTCGTCGTCTTGCCGTCGAACAGCAGGCGCCACCCTGCTGCCTGTTCGGCGGGCGTGAGCGTGTTCGCTTGGGCAGCAGCCGCAGTCGCGCTGGCCACCGCCAGGAGAATGATCGAAGCAGTACCTGAGACGACGCCGAGTCGCATGGAGGGATGGAAAGAGTCGAGAGCGTAGGTGCCGAGGTGAGCAGTCCGGCAGGCCCTCTCTCAGGGCCGGTTCGGGCGGCTAGAGCATGCCCCGCAAGGCGAGGAGGGGCAAGAGGAAAGCCCGATCTCGTTCCCGCCTCGTTCGCAGGCCGCGCATTCGCGTACGGAACGTGCCGTGATACGACCACACACCTCTCACGCTCTTGCCGCGCCCGACCATGACTACACAACGCGCCACCTTCATCGCCGCGCTCGTCGCGGGCGTCGTCATTGGGATCGCGATCGACCGCTCCACGTCCGACGTCGTCCCCTCGCTGCGCGCGACGCAGGCCACGCCCATTACGCCCACGAGCGCCAGCACCGCAACCTCGTCCACGACCACCGCGCAATCACCCGAGGAAGCGATTACGATCCGCGTCGCCCGCGAGATCACGCCGACCGTCGTCAGTGTGAGCCGACAGGGCGGCTCCGGGTCCGGCGTCATCGTCAACCGCGAAGGCATGGTCGTCACGAACGCCCATGTCGTCGGCGAAGCGCGAACCGTCGAGGTTGGACTCGCCGACGGCCGCACCCTCCGTGGTGAGGTCCTCGGTCGCGACCGGAACATCGACGTTGCAGTCGTCCGCGTTCAAGCGCCGAACCTCCCGGCGGCTCCCGTCGGCGACTCGGATAGACTCGAGGTCGGTCAGTCCGCCATCGCCATCGGCAACCCACTAGGCCTCGAGCGTACGGTAACGACGGGCGTCATCTCGGCCGTCAACCGGAACCCACGAGGCGTGGGACTGGCAGACCTTATCCAGACGGACGCGGCCATCAGTCCGGGGAACTCGGGCGGTCCGCTCGTCGATTCCCGCGGTCGCGTGATCGGCATCAACACCGCCGTGCTCGCGGGGCAGGGCGCCAGCGGACTCGGATTCGCCGTCCCGATCAACGTCGCGACGGATGTCGTCCGCCAGGTGGTCACCACCGGCCGAATCACGCGCGCGTTCATCGGGATCGGTTACGTGGATGTCGACCCCGAGCTCCAGCGACAGTTCGAGCTCCCGACGCGGGAGGGCATCATCGTCGGCCGAGTCGAGCCGGGGTCGCCCGCGGCGCGCGCAGGATTCCGCCCGCAGGACATCGTCGTCCGGGCGAATGACACCCAGATCCGGAACGGCGGCGACCTCCGGAAACTCCTGCGGGGCCTCAAACCAGGCGACCAGGTGCGGTTCGAAGTGATCCGCCCATCCGGCCGCACCTCGTTCACCGTCCGACTCGGCGAGGCCGCAACGTCGTGAGAAAAGGCCGATGGCCGTCAGGTCAGAAAAGCCGGTAGTCGTCAGTCGTCAGTCGTTAGCCTGCTCGCGTGCCGACCGGCTGACGACTGCCAATGCCTAAGCGCCTCACCACTGCTGTCTTCGTCCTGGCGATACTCGTCTGCGCTGGATCGACCGCTGCCCAGCCGAAGCGATCGCGCACCCCTACCGCCACGCCCTCCGCTGATTCGCTTGCGAGCGTTTCCCAGCGGGGACGCACGCTCGCAGAGTATGACAGCGTATCGTGGCTCGGTGGTGACGCCATGACGTCGCTATCCTTTCCTAGAGACAGTATTCGCCGCCTGATAGCGAGAAAGACGAGTCAAGGGTGGGAAGTGGCTGCTGGTGAGTTGTCGGCCTCGGGTAGTGACTACCTCATGTCCTACCTCTCCACACCCGGGATCGAGGCCGGGCCGCAGTGGGCGACGACGCCGTTCGATCCGCCGGAGGCCGACACTGGCTACTTCGCCCGGGCCGCGCGCGCCATCGAAACATCGGTCACGATGTTCCGCGCAGCGGCTCAACGCCGTTACATCGCGACGGTGGTTCCGGCAAGCGATGGCCCGTGGTGGTGGGTTTACCTCTACCCGGCACCGTCGCGGCCCGGCACCTGGCCCCGCGGCGGCGACATGCGCTTTCGCATCTCGGCGGACGGCCGGGTGATCACGGAGTCGCGGCAGCTCCACGAATCGATCTCCGAGTACACCCCCCGCACGGCCAGATCCGGCGGCGAGGTCGAGCGCGAGGTGCTCGCCGACACGCCGGAGGACACCGACGTGTTCCACGTCCTGCAGCGCCGCCCCGCTCTCCCCGAGCTCATGACCGCCGGCCGGTTCCGCTACCGTATCGACGTAGACGGAACCATCCGCCTTATCGGCGTGCGGTAAAAGCTGACGGCTACTAGCACGGGCTGACAGCTGAGGGCCAGTGGTGAGGGCTGAGTGAGAGCAAGCAGCGCCCCACTCAGCCCGAGCCATCAGTCCTCAGCACCAGCAGTCAGCCAACAGCCGTCGGACCAGAGAGAACCCTTTAGGCGTATGGCGTGTCTTATCCACGCTACGCCGGCCTCACCGGTTCGTACCGCTGTGCCCCGGTGGAACTTGCGTGTCCGTGAGTCTGGTCCGATCATCGATGCGCCCGGACCCCATCCCGAGGGGCCCGGGCTGACTTACTGAAACGCCGAGCCTCCCATGATCCAGATTCCGCGCAACCGCTGGATCACCATTGCGGTGATCGTCCTCGCCGTTGCGGCCATCAGCGCGTGGTATTTCACCCCCGCTGCCGCGAAGGATGAAGAGAGTGTGGTCGCCCGCGTGAAGCAGGGCGACTTCAAGGTCGTCGTCACGGCCGCCGGTGAGCTCCGCGCCAAGAAGTTCGTGCAGGTGCAGGGGCCGCTGAACATGCAGCAGGCCGAGGTCTATCAGTCGAAGATCTCGACGCTCGTGCCCGAAGGGACCGTCGTGAAGGAGGGCGACGTGGTCGCAGAGCTCGACCGCGCCGGCATCGCCGCGAAGGCGGCCGAGGTCTCGCTCGCGCTGCAGAAGGCCGAAGCGCAGCTCACGCAGGCGCTGCTCGACTCGACCCTCAACCTCTCCACGGCACGCGAGGACATGAAGACGATGGAGCTCTCCCTCGAGGAGAAGCGCATCGCCAAGGAGCAGGCCGCGTTCGAGTCACCGAGCATCAAGCGTCAGGCAGAGATCGATTACGAGAAGGCGACGCGCCAGCTCGCACAGGCGAAGGTCAACTACAAGACGAAGACCGAGCAGGCGATCGCGAAGATGGCCGAAGTCGGCGCTGACGTGCAGCGGCAGCGGAACAAGCTGAAAACCGTCCAGGAAGTACTGGGCAATTTCACGATCCGCGCGCCGTCGCCGGGGATGGTGATCTACGTCAAGGAGTGGAACGGGAAGAAAAAGGGGATCGGGTCACAAGTGAGCGCGTGGGACCCGACGGTCGCGACGCTCCCGGACCTCGGGCAGATGGAGTCGGTGACCTACGTGAACGAGATCGACGTCCGGAAGGTCGCCTCCGGCCAGAACGTATCCGTCTCGCTCGACTCGGATCCGTCGAAGAAGCTGAGCGGCAAGGTCACCGCCGTCGCGAACGTGGGCGAGCAGCGGCCTAACGCCGACGCGAAGGTGTTCGAGGTGAAGATCCTGCTGAGCGACGCCGACACGACGCTCCGGCCGGGCATGACGACGTCGAACGCGATCGAGACCAGCACGATCAAGAACGCGCTCTTCGTCCCGCTCGAGGCCGTGGCGGTCGAGGGAACGACGCCGTTCGTCTACAAGCGCGATGGTTCCCGCGTGACGAAGCAGCAGGTGGAGACGGGGCTCGCGAACGAGGACGAGATCGTCATCGGCAAGGGGCTCGAGAAGGACGACCAGGTGATGCTCACGCCGCCGGCTGACGCCGACCAGCTCGAGCTCAAGACCCTGCCGGGCGCGAAACCTGGACCGGGCGGCGTCCCGCAGCCGGGCCCCGCGGACACACCGTCGACGGCCAAGCCGGTCCCGGTGCAGCCGCCGACGCCGGCGGCGCCTAACGCCGCACCGAAGGCGACGACCACCGCCCCCGCCGCCGGCGCTTCCGCTCCACGCACGAAGTCCTGAGCCCGGACGGTCCCATGCGGGTTCGTGACCTCGCGCGTCTCCGCGCCGAGCTGACCGCGCACGTCCTCTTCAGCATGCAGACGGCGATCGAAGCGGTCGGCCACAACACACTCCGCGCCGGCCTCACCTCGCTCGGCATCCTGTTCGGCGTCGCGTCCGTGATCGCGATGCTCGCCATCGGCAAGGGCGCCGAACAGGAGATCCTCGAGCAGATGCGGCTCCTCGGCTCGAACAACGTCATCGTCACCCCCCTCGTCGAGCAGAAGGAGGAGCAGGCGAAGGACGACGAAGGGACGAAAGAACCGAAGAAGTATTCGCCCGGCCTCACGATCCACGACGCGCGGAGCATCGTGAAGATCGTGCCTAACGTCTCGACCGCGAGCGGCGAGATCGTGCTCCAGACGCTCGTGACGCGCGAAGGGCGGCGCCGGTCGGCCAAGGTCGTCGGCGTCGATACCACGTACTTCGACCTCTTCAACCTCGTGCTGGCCGACGGGAAGTCGTTCGCGCCCCTGCAGGTGGCGGACGGCGCGCCGGTGGCGATCATCGGCCACGGGGTACGCACCCGGTTCTTCACCACCGAGGAGCCGATCGGCAAGCCGATCAAGGTGGGGAACGTCTGGCTGACGGTCGTCGGCGTGCTGGAGGATCGCACCGTCTCTCAGCAGACGTCGCAGAAACTCGGGATCCGCGACGCCAACATGGACGTGTACGTGCCGATGTCCACGATGCTCCTGCGATTCCGCAACCGGGCGCAGGTCACCGAGCGCGACGTCCAGCAGGCGTCCCGGCAGTTCAACGACGACCCCAACGCGAACGCCAACGAGACCGCAGAGGAACGAGCGGAACGGGTCAACTACCATCAGCTCGACCGTGTGATCGTGCGCGTCGCCGGCGCGCCATACGTCCCCGGCGTCGCGGACGTCATGCAGCGGATGCTCAAGCGCCGGCACAACCAGGTCATCGACTTCGAGGTCAGCGTCCCCGAGCTGATCCTCAAGCAGGAGCAAAACACGAAGCGGCTGTTCAACATCGTCCTCGCCGCGATCGCCGCGATCTCGCTCATTGTCGGCGGGATTGGGATCATGAACATCATGCTGGCATCGATCCTCGAGCGCATCCGCGAGATCGGCGTGCGGCGCGCGGTCGGCGCGAGCCAGAAGGACATCCTCGCGCAGTTCCTGAGCGAGGCGGTCCTCATCAGCCTCGCCGGCGGCATCGCCGGCATCATCGTTGGCGGCGCGCTGAGCTTCAGCATCGAGCGCATCGCCAACATCAACACGATCGTCTCGTTCGTTTCGGTGTTCGTCGCCTTCGGCGTGTCCATCACCGTCGGCATCGTCTTCGGCTTCGTCCCCGCGTGGCGGGCTGCTCGCCAGGATCCAGTGGTATGTCTGAGATACGAATAGCTCGCAGCACCGCAGCCATCAGCCATCAGCCATCCGCCATCGGCCTAACGGCGATTTGCCTAACGGCGTTGGGCGTGGCCATCGTCGCGACGCCACTCCGCGCGCAGCCACCTATGACGCTCCAGCAGGCGATAGAGATCGCCCAGCGGCAGGGACTGCAAGCGCGTGCCATCCTCGGCACGCGCGATGCGGCGCGCTGGCAGGACCGGGGGTTCGGTGCGCGCCTCCTGCCGCAGCTGTCGATGACCGCGATAGCTCCGAACTACGTGCGCGCCATCCAGCCCGTGCGCCAGCCGGACGGCTCCACGCTGTTCCTGCCGCAGCAGGAAACGACATCGGAGGTCGGGATGACCCTCCGCCAACGGATCCCGCTCACCGGTGGCGAGGTGTTTGTCGCGTCGGGGCTTCAGCGCGTGGACCGAACGGCCGACGTGTCGTCGTCCCGGCTCTATAGCTCGAGCCCGGTAACGTTCGGACTCACGCAGGATATCTTCCGGCCTAACGCGCTCAAGTGGGATATCCGCGAGCAGGACCTACGCGCCGTCGTCGCCGATCGCGAGTACCTCGAGGCGCGCGAAGATATCGCCGTCAACACCGCCAGCGCGTTCTTCGACCTCCACTCCGCGCGGCTCGCGATGGACAATGCGGCGTCGAAGCTGGCAATCAACGACACGCTGTTCAATCTGAACAAGGG
>Ga0075421_100001631_pt1 | contig 26427 bp, 22 predicted proteins | sample SoiMetdeltSBSDD5_FD_75292 | JGI IMG/M metagenome (GOLD analysis project Ga0075421, IMG submission 75292) | Bulk soil microbial communities from a Populus tree surrounding site in Tennessee, USA - Soil MetaG P. deltoides SBSDD5 | ecosystem: Environmental > Terrestrial > Soil > Tree plantation... | reverse complement strand
CGCGATTCGACTTCGACCACGCCAGCCTGCCCGGGTTCACCGAGCAGATGCGTCGAATCCACGTGGAGGCTGGCGCGCAGGTGCTGCATGCGACGACGCACCGTCCGGCAGCCGACGTTCGGCAGGCCCTAGGACTGGGCCGCGGTGCGCAGGTCCATGAGATCTTGCGCGCCCGGTCGGCGAACGGCGAGCCGATCGTGCTCGAAGAGGCGTATCTGCCCGCCGCGATCTTTCCCGGCCTGCTGGCCGCTGATCTGACCGGCTCGCTGTATGCGGTGATGCGCGAGTTCGACGCGTCCCCGTTCTCGGCAGACGAAGAACTCGAGGCGACCCAGGCCAACGAGCAGCAGGCCGAAATCCTCGGCGTTGCACCGGGAAGCCCGTTATTGTTGATCACCCGGACGGCCTTCACCGAGGACGGTGTCGCGGTCGAGTTCTCGCGCGACTACCACCGCTCCGACCGCACTCGGATCCGCATCAAGTCGCGGGTTGAATCGGTTTCCCCGGCCCGAGACGCCAGCGGTTGAGCGGGCCTGCGACGAGATCGGCCGACAATTCCGCCACGATCGCGGGAGCAGTGGCGCTCAGCTCTTGGCTTGGCTCGCTACCGCAGACGGCGATGCAATGCATGCCCGCGGCCACCGCGGCCTGTACGCCGGGCACCGAATCCTCGAAAACCAATACATCGCTGGGTCGGCGGTTCAACACCCGCGCCGCTTCGAGAAAGCCCTCCGGATGCGGTTTACCGTTGCTGACGTCTTCCTCGGCGATCAGGAAGCTGACCAATTCACCCGTAGGGCTGCCGTCCAGCACCGCGAGCACGTCGTCGCGCTGCGCCCCGGTAACGATGCCAACGGGAATCTCGTTGTCCACCAACAGTTTCACCAACTGTGCGGCAGAGGCCCCGATCGGGTTGTGGTCGGCGACCCGTTGCTTGTAGACGCCCTCACGCAGTCGCAGCAGCTCGGTCACCTTCTCGTCGCTGCCGCCGCCATGACGCGCCACCGCGCGCTCGACGATCTCGCGGTCGCTACGCCCCAGCAACTCGGCGCGATAGTCCTCGGCGGTCATCGCCCAGCCGAGGTGGGCGCGGAAGAGCTCGCTGAAAATGCAGAACAAAATGTGTTCGTCATCGGAGAGGGTGCCGTTGAAGTCGAACACGACGGCGGGCTGCGGGCCGCTCAACCACGTTTCGATGACCTCGGTCGCGGACGGCATGGCCAATAGTCTAGACCTTTAACGGGGTGAGGGTTACAGTGAACCGATGCCGTTTCCGTTGACCGACGCGCAGCTCGATGCGCTGCTGGAAGAGATTCCGGCGGTGGCAGGGCGGCCGCGGCAATTGGAGGAACTGTCGGGCGGGCTGACGAATCGCAACGTCAAGGTCACCACCCCGGACGCGGTCTACGTCGCCCGGTGCGTCGACACCTCCTGCAATTTCCTGGCCATCGACCGCGATGAGGAGTACCACAATTCCGTCGCTGCCGAGCGAGCGGGCGTCGGCGCGCCGGTGATCGACTATCGCCCGGACCTTGGCATCCTGCTGTTGGGCTACGTGAACGGAAAGACGCTGTCCAATGACGACTTTCAGCGTCCGGAGGTGGTGGCAAAGGTCGCCGCGGGATGCCGCACACTGCACTCCGGGCCGCGGTTTCGCAGCCGGTTCGACATGTTCGAACGCCAGCCTCAATACCTGAAAACCGTCCTGGACAACGGCTTCAAGATTCCGCACGACTACATGGATTACGCCGACACATTCGCCCAGATCAAGAGAGCGCTGGCTGCCGATCAGGCCACCGTCCCGTGCAACAACGATCTGCTGGCCGGCAACTTCATCGAGGACGGCGAGCGGGTGTGGATCATCGACTACGAGTACTCGGGCAACAACGACCCATGTTTCGAGCTCGGCAACATCTGGAGCGAATGCGGCCTATCCACCGAGCAGCTCGATGAGCTCGTCACCGCTTATTACGGCCACCGGCTGCGTCACAAGACCGCCAGGGCTCACCTGCAGGGCATCGTCGCCAAATACGGCTGGACGCTGTGGGGCTGCATTCAAAGCGCCTCCAGCCCACTCGAATTCGACTTCTGGGGCTGGGCGATGGAGCGGTACGAGGCCGCGCTCGCCGAGTTCAAGAGCCCGCACTTGGCCCGACTCCTCGACGACGTGCACGCCCGCGACTAGATAAGGACACTGTGGCCACCACATCGCTTCCCAACCGCGCCCACGTTGTGATCATCGGCGGCGGCGTCATCGGCACGAGCATCGCCTACCACCTGACCAAGTTCGGGTTCACCGACGTCGTGCTGCTCGAACAGGGCCAACTGTCCTGCGGCACAACGTGGCACGCGGCCGGCCTGGTGGGTCAGCTACGGGCCTCGGAGAGCGCAACCCGGTTGGTGCAGTACTCGACGCAGCTGTACGCCGAGCTCGAGACCGAGACCGGTCTGTCGGCCGGCTACAAGCAGTGCGGGGGAGTGACCGTCGCGCGCACCGAGGATCGGATGATTCAACTGCGCCGCACCGCCGCCAACGCCGCCGCGTTCAACATGGAATGCGAACTGCTCACCCCCGAAGCGGCGCTCGAGCATTACCCGGTGATGCGTGTCGACGATCTGGTCGGTGCGATCTGGCTGCCCGGCGACGGCAAGGCCAACCCCACCGACCTGACATTCGCGCTCGCCAAGGGGGCCAGGATGCGAGGCGCGCACATCGTCGAAAAGACTAGGGTGACAGACATTCTCACCCGCGACGGACGGGTCAGCGGCGTACGCACGGACGTCGGAGACATCGAAGCCGAGATAGTCGTCAACTGCGCCGGCCAATGGGCGAAGCAGGTAGGTGCGATGGCCGGCGTCAACGTCCCACTGCACTCAGCCGAACATTTCTACGTCGTCAGCGAGCGGATCGACGGGGTGCATTCGGACCTGCCCATCCTGCGTGACCCCGACGGCTACACCTACTTCAAGGAGGAGGTCGGCGGCCTGGTCATCGGAGGCTTCGAGCCCGAAGCCAAACCGTGGGTGGCGCCCGATCAGATTCCGTATCCGTTCGAATTCCAACTGTTGGAAGAGGATTGGGATCACTTCGAGATCCTGATGAACAGCGCGCTGCTGCGCATCCCCGCGCTCGAGGTCACGGGCATCAAGAAGTTCTACAACGGTCCGGAGAGCTTCACTCCGGATAATCAGTTCATCCTCGGCGAGGCTCCGGAGGTCACCAACTTTTTCGTCGGTGCTGGATTCAACTCGGTGGGTATCGCCACAGCAGGTGGTGCCGGACGTGCGCTTGCCGAATGGATCGTCAACGGAGCGGCGACCAGCGACCTGACGGGCGTCGACATCCGCCGGTTCGCGCCGTTCAACGGCAACAACCGCTGGCTGCGCGACCGGGTAGCGGAAGTGCTCGGCATCCACTACGAAATCCCTTGGCCCAACCGGGAAATGACGACCGCCCGGCCGTTTCGGCGCTCGCCGGTGCACCACCTGCTGGAGGCCGCGGGCGCCAACTTCGGCAGCAAGATGGGCTGGGAGCGGGCCAACTTCTTCGCGCCCGAGGGGGCTGAGCCGGCGATCGACTACACCTGGGGCAAGCCCAACTGGCTTGACTGGTCGGCGGCCGAGCAGGCCAACACGCGGTCGAATGTCACTGTGTTCGACCAAACCTCGTTCTCGAAATACCTGTTGGTCGGCCGCGACGCCGAGGCGGCGCTGCAATGGCTGTGCACCGCCGACGTGGCCGCCGAGGTCGGCAAGTCGGTGTACACCGGTCTGCTCAACGAACGCGGCACGTACGAGTCAGACGTGACGGTGACCCGCACCGGCCCCGAGGAATTCCTGATCGTCAGCAGCGCGGCCACCACCGAACGCGACAAGGACCACATCCGCAAGAACCTGCCCTCCGGAACGAGCGCCGCACTCGTCGATGTGACGTCTGCGTACGCGGTGTTCGGGGTGATGGGACCCGGGTCCCGGGAGTTGTTGTCCGCGCTGACGTCGACCGACCTGTCCGATGAGGCGTTCCCGTTCGCCACCAGCCAGCAGATTTCACTGGGATACGCCACCGTGCGCGCGACCAGGATCACGTATGTCGGCGAATTGGGTTGGGAGCTCTATGTTCCCGCTGAGTTCGCTGTCGGTGTCTACGAAGACCTGATCTCGGCTGGAGCCCAGTTCGGTGTCGGCCGCGGCGGCTACTACACGATCGAGTCGCTGCGCCTGGAAAAGGGCTACCGCGCATTCGGCCGGGAGCTGACCCCGAGTGAAAACCCCGTCGAAGCCGGATTGCTCTTCGCGTGCAAGCTGAAAACCGATATCGCGTTCCTCGGCCGCGAGGCGGTCGAGAAGGCCAAAGCCGAGGGACCACGCAAGAAACTCGTCGGCTTCAGGGTCGATGCACCCGAGGCGATGCTGTGGGGAGGTGAGTTGATTCTGCGTGACGGTGCAGTGGCCGGACAGGTGACCTCCGCGGCATGGGGTGCGACGACGGGAGCGTGCGTCGGCTTGGCGTACTTGCGTGCGTCGGACAACTCGGTCATCAATGGCGACTGGGTCAACTCGGGCAGTTATGCGGTGAACGTCGGCGGCCAGTTTTATCCGGTCTCGGTATCGCTGAAGCCGCTCTACGACCCGACGAACGAGAGAATTCGCCCGTAGCTCGTCCGCCTGATAGAGGCTGTATGACGTGACGGTGGAGTTCCGGCTGCTCGGCCACGTCGAGGCGTTCCTGGACGGGCGCCGCCTCGACATCGGGCACGCGCGCCAACGGTGCGTGCTCGGGGCGCTGCTCGTCGACGTCAACGAGCCCGTGCCCGCCGACCAATTGATCGATCGGGTGTGGGCGGGCGACCTTCCACACCGGGCCCGCAACGCGCTCGCGGCATACATATCGCGACTGCGACAAATATTCGACGCCGCCGGTGTGCAGATCGTCCGTGAGCGCGGCTCCTACTTGCTGCAAGCCGATGCGCTGTCGGTGGATATCCATCGCTTCCGGCACATCGCATCCAGAGCGAGAGCGACCGCCGATCCGGCCGACGCTGCGGCCCTCTTCGACAGCGCGCTCGACTTGTGGCGCGGCGAGCCGTTCGCATCCCTTGACACGCCGTGGATCAACGACGTACGCAATGCGCTTGAAGCCGAACGCGTCTCGGTCACTCTGGACCGCAATGACGCCGCATTGCAGGCAGGACGGCATGCCGACCTGCTCGGTGCGCTCGTATTGGCGGCCCAAGCCCACCCGCTGGATGAACGCCTGGCCGGGCAGCTGATGCTCGCCCAGTTCCGCAGCGGCAGGCAGGCCCAGGCGCTGGAAACCTATCGGCTGATGCGTGAGCGACTCGTCGACGAGCTGGGCGTAGATCCCAGTCCCACGCTGCGAGACGTGTACCAGCGGATCCTCGACGGCGACAAGGAGGCTCCCCGCCCTACGGCGCCCACACCTGATCGCGACGCCGTCATTGCCTTGCCGCGGCGCGCGACGAGCTTCGTCGGGCGTACGCAAGAACTTTCGCGCCTCGCCGATGCTCTGCATCGGGGCCCACTGCTGACGCTCACTGGAGTGGGCGGCGTCGGCAAGACCCGGCTCGCGCTCGAAGTGGCGGGCCGCGAAAGGGCGCGCTTCCGCGACGGCGCATGGCTGTGCGAGCTTGCGCCACTCGACGATGGTGCGGCGGTGGGCCATGCGATTGCGGCAGCCCTGCGACTACAACAGCGCCAGGGGCTCGACATCGAGTCGACGGTGATCGAATACCTGGCGACACGCGAACTGCTGCTGATCGTCGACAACTGTGAGCATGTTCTCGACACCAGCGCGCGGCTGGTCAACCGGATCGTCCAGCGTTGTCCGCAGGTAACGGCGCTGTGCACCAGCCGCGAAGCGTTGGGCATCGAAGGCGAAACGATATTCGCGGTTCCTCCGTTGGCCGTCGAGGAGGCCACCGAGCTGTTCGCTGACCGCGCGAGGGCCGGCCGCCCGGATTTCGACCTCGAGCGCGAGCCTGTCGGAGCGGTGGCAGAAATCTGTCGGCAACTCGACGGGCTGCCGTTGGCGATCGAGCTGGCCGCGTCCCGCATGCGAGTGATGAGCAGCCTGGACGTGGCCCGCCGCTTGGACACGCTGCGGCTGCTGAGCGGTGGATCGCGCAGCGCGCTGCCCAGGCAGCAGAGTGTGACCGCGACGATCGACTGGTCCTATCGGCTGCTGGCCGAGGCCGAGCGGTCCTTGTTCGCACGGCTTTCGGTCTTCGCCGGGGGATTCGACTTGGACGCAGCGCACGGCGTATGCGGCGAAGACGGAGCAGACCAGCACGACACACTTGATCTACTGACCGGGCTCGTCGACAAATCGATGGTGACCGTGCGCAGTGACGGCGGCAGCATGCGATACGGCGTCCTGGAGACGTTGCGTGCCTATGGCCGAGAGCGGTTGCGTGACAACGGCGTTGACGAGGAGTACGCGCGGCGCCACACAGCATACTTCGCCGAACTCGCCCAGCGCGCCGCGGCGGGCATGCACGGCCCCGACGAAGGGGCGTGGGTCGAGCGGATGCTGCCCGACTACGACAACCTGCGCGCGGCATTCGAGCACGCGATGACCGCCGGTGGCATCGACGTGGCGCTACAGCTGATCACGTCCCTGTCGGAGTTCGTCCACTTGCGCGTCGGCTTCGAGGCATCCGGTTGGGCGGAACGCGCCCTCCGGGTCGTCGATCCCGAGCATCCGTTGTTCGCCGCCGTGGTGGGCTTCGCCGCGCGGGGTGCCTGGAACCGCGGTGATCAAGCGCGGGCGCGGGAGCTGGCCGCGCTTGCCCACGGCCGTGTTCCGCAACGCGGCAATGGCAGGGTGGCGTATCCGGGCGATGTGCTCGCCGATGTCGCCCTCTACGAGGGTGATTCGGCCGCCGCGCTCGCGCATTACGAAAAGGAGATGGCGCGGGCCCGTCGCGACGACGACCCAATTCGGCTGGTGTGGACGCTGTTCTACGTCGCGATCTGCCAGGCAGCACTGCGTACACCGGAGGCGGGTCTTGCCGCATCGGAGGAAGCCGTGCACGTCGCCGACGTCACCGCCAACCCGACGGCACGGTCGATGGGGCGGTACGCGCTGGGACTGGTCCTCAAGAAATCCGACCCGGACAGGGCGCTGGCGCTATTCGACGAAGCGGCGGAATTGGCTGCCTCGGTGCAGAACTTCTGGTGGCACGGCATCGCGTTGATGGAAGCGGCGTCAACGCGTGGCGTGCACGGCGATCCGACCAGGGCGGCAAGCGATTTCATTGCAGTGCTCGATCATTGGGACCGCGTGGGCGACTGGAGCCAGCAGTGGCTGAACCTGCGCTATGTGACGCGGTTCCTGAATCGCGTTGGCGCCGAGGATGATGCGGTTGCGCTCCACCGCGCACTTGTCCGTGCGGGTAAACAGTCGCCGTTGAGCGCTGCACAGTCCGTGGCCCTCGGCAACCTGCCCGGAGATGCTTTGAGTGGTGCGGACTTGGTCCTCCGCGCGCGTTCGGCCCTGAGCCGGTATCTCTGAGCTCGCGCGGGCCATCCGACTGGATCAACTGTCGAGTGACTGTCGGGCGTTGATGACATGCGCTCGCCGGACACGAAACGAGCCCGGCGCAACATCATTCGCACGCCGGGCCCGCCTATGTCGTCAGAAGTTGCCCTTGACCACGTTGGTGTTTTGCACCCGGCTTCCGCAATCACCGTCGACGAAGCGGGCTCGGACGAACACCTCGTCGGTACCGTCGTTGTCCTCATTGAGGACGCTCGCCGGAACGATGAATTGCTGCTGGTACTCGAGGCCGCGGTCCGATGCCCTCACGAAGCCGTCGATGTCTTCATGGACTCCGGGGTAGTTGCGGTCGAACAGATACTGCTCGTTACCGTCGTCGCCCCAGACGATGTAGTGCATCCCGCCACAACCCGCGGTGAGGTTGTTGAGGTAGCCAACGGCATCCGGCTTCTGCATCGGATACACGCCCTGCACGATCACCCGGTTGTAGCCCGCCCCGGTGATGTTCTGGTCGACGATGGTGAGCATCGAGCCGGGTGACTGCGACGGCGCCGCCGAAGCCGGCGTCAGCCCGGCCGTCATCCCGACAGCAGCGGCGATCACGGCCGCCCCGCCCATCATTGATGCGATCTTGTTGCGTGTGTTCATTCCTTCTCCTGTGCTTGGGGCCGGTCGCGGCCCGATTGGTAGACGGACCGACTGTGCGGGCACGGGTTTCTGCGACCCTGACGGATTCGTGAAATGGGCAGCTCAACGACCATCCGCCGGGCAATGGCGTGCGCACGAGCCAGCCGTGGGCACGACACCGAAAGCTCGGCTGATCAGGCGATTTCACGACTGCCAAACGTCTGCCGAAACTCTCCAAAGCAACCTTGACGGCATCGAACCGACCTGCAAGGAGAACACGATGACAACCGTTGAAGCCGACCGTGCCCTAAAGGCAAAGCACCGCGCCCTGTGGGCGTCGGGTGACTATCCCGCCGTTGCCGCGGAGCTGATTGCGGCGCTCGGGCCTGAACTCGTCCGCGCTATCGGCGTGAAGTCGGGGGACCGCGTTCTGGACGTAGCCGCCGGCTCGGGCAACGCGGCCATTCCGGCCGCAGCGGCCGGTGGAATCGTCACCGCGAGCGACCTGACGCCGGAACTGTTCGACGCCGGTCGCCAGATCGCCGCCGAGCGCGGCGTGGAGCTCGAGTGGGTCGAGGCCGATGCAGAGGCAATGCCGTTCGCGGACAACAGTTTCGACGCGGTTATCTCGTGCGTGGGCGTGATGTTCGCGCCGCACCACCAGGCCGCCGCCGATGAGCTGGTCCGAGTCGTCAGAACCGGCGGCACCATCGGACTGATCAACTGGACGCCGGAGGGCCTCATCGGCAACCTCCTCGCCACCATGAAGCCGTATGCGCCACCGCCACCGCCGGGTGCCAGCCCTCCGCCGCTGTGGGGAAACGAGGACCATGTTCGGCAATTGTTCGGTGAGCGGGTCACCGGTCTGACGGCTCGACGCCAGACCGTGCGCATGGACCATTGCGCCGATCCGTTGGAGTTCCGCGAGTACTGGAAGCGCAACTACGGCCCGACCATCGCGGCCTACCGGTTCAACCAGGATCAGCCCGAGCGCGTCGCAGCACTCGACCGGGACTTCCTGGCCTTCCTCACCGAGTCGCAGCGAGGCGACGGGTGGGACGCCGAGTACCTGTTGGTCACCGCGACCAAGCGATAGGACGGAACCCGACACACCTGAACATCTGTTCATCTAGACAGATGAGGGGTTGCCTGCATAGGGTCGACCCATGACCGTCGTCGAACAGCCCGAAGTGACCGTTTCGACCCGATTCGACCGCACGGACTGGACGACGATCGCCGCGATGAGCTCCATCGTCTTGGTGCTCCACGTGTTCGGCTGGGGTGTGCTGGTGTTCGGGGTGGCGCCGCAGCACATCACGCTCGGATCGGCAGGTGTTTTCGGTGTCGGCCTGGGCGTGACCGCTTACCTGCTCGGGGTGCGGCACGCGTTCGACGCCGACCACATCGCGGTCATCGACAACACCACCCGCAAGCTGGTCGGGGAGGACACCCGCTCGCTGTCCGCCGGTTTCTGGTTCTCACTGGGCCATTCCAGCGTGGTGTTCGGGCTGGCATTCCTGTTGGCGATCGGCGTGCGCGCGATCGTGGGGCCGGTGCAGGACGAGGGCTCGCCGCTATTGCAGACCCTCGGCCTGGTGGGCTCCCTCGTCGCGGGGACCTTCCTCATCCTGATCGGACTGTCGAACCTGTTCGCTGCGGTGGGCATCGCCAAGGTGTTCCGCCGGATGCGCAGCGGCGACTTCGATGAGGCCGAACTCGAACGGCAACTCGAGAACCGCGGCTTCTTGGCGCGGCTCTTCGCCAAGACCATGCGCCGGGTGAGCAAGCCCTGGCACCTCTACCCGGTCGGCCTGCTGATGGGCCTCGGCTTCGATACGGCCACGCAGGTGGCGCTGCTGGTGCTGGCCGCGGGAACGGCGGCGTTCACGCTGCCCTGGTACGCCATTCTGGTGCTGCCCGTGCTGTTCGCGGCCGGCATGAGCCTGTTCGACGCGCTGGACGGCATCCTGATGTCTAGGGCATACGGTTGGGCGTTTCTGCAGCCGGTGCGCAAGGTGTACTACAACCTGACCGTGACGGTGCTATCGGTGATCGTTGCGCTGGTCATCGGCGTCATCGTGCTGGCCGGCCTGGTGACCGACCGCCTCGGCATCGACTCGGGTCCGCTGGCCGCGATCGGCTCGGCGAACCTCGAGTTCGTCGGCTTCCTGATCGTCGGGCTGTTCGTCGCGGCCTGGTTTATCGCGCTGGCGGTGTGGCGCTTCGGACAGGTCGAAAAGCGCTGGGCGCCAGCGCTGGATGCTCCCTAATGCCGTTTGGACGGCGGCCAGGGCGGCTCGCCGCATAGCGCCAACAATGCGTTCTCGACGACTTCGGGCAGCGCGGGGTGAATCCAGTACTGGCCGCGCGCCATGTCCTGCGCATGCAGATCGAAGGCCATCGCCTGGATCAGCGGCTGAATCAGCGACGAGGCCTGATGGCCCATGATGTGCGCGCCGAGAATCAACCCGGTGTCGTCGTCGACGATGATCTTCGTGATGCCGGTGGTGTCTTCCATCGCCCACCCGTAGGCGACGTCGGCGAAGTCCTGAACCTTGACCTTGATGTTGAAACCCTTTGCCCGGGCCTCGTTTTCGGTCAGTCCGACACTGGCGATCTGCGGGTCGGTGAATACCGCCGACGGTACGTATCGGTGATTGGACGGCATCAGCGCGTCGGTGTCGTCCCAGTCCTGGAGCAAGTTGTGCTTCACGACCCGGGCCTCGTGGTTGGCCACGTGCTTGAGTTGATAATCGGACGACACGTCGCCGAGGGCGAAAATGCCCCGCGCCGAGGTGCGTTGGTATTCGTCGACGACGACCTGACCGCCCGCGGTCACCTTGATACCCGCCTGCTCGGCGTCCAGCAGGTCGCCGTTGGGGACCCGGCCCGTCGCCACCAACAACGTGTCGCCGCGCAACGTCGTGCCGTCTGTGCAACGGATTTCGACTCCGTCGCCGACGGCGCGCGCGTCGGCCAATTCGTGATGGCTGCGGATCTCCCACTTCTTACTGGCGATGTCGGTGAACCGCATGGTGATCTCGTCGTCGTGACCGCGCAGCAGCGTGCTGCCCCGGACCAATAGCGTGACGTGGCTGCCGAGAGACGAAAAGATATGGGCGAACTCACATGCCACGAATCCGCCGCCGATGATGATCAGGTGCTCCGGCACGTCGGCGATGCGCATGATGGTGTCGCTGGTGTGGTAGGGCACGCCGCATTCGGTGACGGCATCCGGTGCCACGGCCCGGGAACCGGCGGCGATCACCACCTGGTCGGCGGTGAACTCGTCGCCGTCAGCGGTGCGCAGCCGGTACCGGCCGTCGGCAAGCGGCGGCCTGAATCGGGTGTGGCTGGCGAACACCTCCACGTTCGGGGAGGAACGCCGGTAGTTCTCACCGCCCATCGCGATCGGATCGATGCGACCGAACACCCGGGAGACGATGTCCGTCCACCGCACCCCGTCAACGTGGGCGTCGACTCCGTATTGCGCTGACTCATGCGCATTTTGGGCGACATCGGCGGCGTAGACGAACATCTTGGTCGGTATGCATCCGACGTTCAGGCAGGTGCCGCCGAACACCCCTTGCTCGCAGATCGCGACGCGCTTGTCGGCGTAGCGTTCGTCGAGGATCGAGTTGCCCGAACCCGTGCCAATGATGGCGATGTCGAAATCGGTCATATCCAATAACCTCGTCATCCTCGTTCGGATTGAGTTGCCGTATCGGACGTTTCGGCGAGATACCAATCCAGCCACCGGTCCAGTTCGCGGTACGCCGCCTGTCGCGACGCGGGCACCGATAGGAATACGTCGTGCTTGGCGTCGACGATCGGGACGATCGTGGAGCGGTTTCCGATGCAGCCGGCCCAGCGGGCGATCTGCTTGACGTCGAGCACCGCGTCGCCGCGCTGGATGTCGTCGACCTTGGTGGGGTCGGTGACCTCGCGCACGCTGCGGTCCGAGCGCAGGATCAGGTTGGGCACACCGACATCGAGCCCGCGGTGCAGCCTGACCTGCCCGCGGCGGATGGCGTGCAGCCAGCCGTACGTGACGGGAAAGCCGCCGATCGGCTTCCACTGGAGGTTGTAGTCGAACTCGCCGCCGTACTCCTTGTGCAGGGTGGCGCCGTATCCCCCCTCCGCCGGCGGCCGCAGCACCCGCTTCTTGCGGAGGCGCGAGATCGCGCCGATGGCCGCTCCCGTCGGCGCAGCGCGCAGGATGGCGGGCCCCTGCAGATCCAGCCACGGGCTGTTGAGCACGAGGCCGGTGATGCGACGCCGCGTGATCTCGCCGCGGCGCCGTAGCCGGTCCAGCCAAAGAGCGACGATCAGCGCTCCGGTGGAATGCGCGCAGATGAGTACGTCGGCTTCCGGAGAGTCCTGGGTGATCAAATCCAGCGCCCGCTCCAGTTCGGCGTCGTAGCGGGCCAGGTCGGTGGTGAAGTGCGGCGTCTGGCCTTCGCGCCATGACCGGCCACATTTGTGCTGGTCCAACGCGTATACGGCGAACCCGCGGGCGGCGAAGTGGTCGGCCTGTTCGGTGTTGAAGAAGTAGTCGGTGAAGCCGTGCACCAGTAGCACCGCGCGGGGTGCCGCCGGTTCGGCCTCGCCGCGGCGCACCAGCGTGGCGGCGAGGTCGCCTTCGCCGTCGGGATCTGGGCCGAGGTCGAACGTCTGCTGCCAGTAACCAGGCAGCACGTCGGGCTCCCATCCAGGCACGAAAGCCACCTTAACCGCGAGCGGCGAACGACCCGGGCCGATGAGGATCCGACGGCCGCGGGATAGCCTGAACAGCTGTAACCGTCGAGAACCACGAAGGGCCCACGATTCGGTTGTCTGACCCCAAAGCCGCAACGACCGACGTTGTGCTGGTGGGCGCCGGCATCATGAGCGCCACGCTGGGCGCGCTGTTGCGGCAGGCGGAGCCGAACTGGTCGATCACGCTGGTCGAGCGCCTGGACGGCGCCGCCGCCGAGAGTAGCGACCCGTGGAACAACGCAGGCACCGGTCACTCGGGGCTGTGCGAACTGAACTACACGCCGGCTCGACCCGACGGCTCGATCGACATCAGCAAAGCGATTCAGGTCAATGAGCAGTTCCAGGTGACGCGCCAGTTCTGGGCGTACGCGGTGGAGAACGGGTTGCTGCCCGACGTGCGCAGTTTCCTCAACCCCACCCCGCACGTCAGCTTCGTGCGCGGCGACTCCCGCGTCGACTACTTGAAGCGCCGCCACGAGGCGCTGGTCGCCAATCCGTTGTTCGCGTCGATGGAATTCGTCGACGACCCGGACGAATTCGCCCGGCGGTTGCCGCTGATGGCCGGCAAGCGTGACTTCTCCCGGCCCGTGGCGCTGGATTGGGTGCAGGACGGCACCGACGTGGACTTCGGGGCACTCTCGCGTCAGCTCATCGGCTACGCGGCGCAGCGCGGGATGGACACGCTGTTCGGACACGAGGTGCGCGACCTGGGCAAGCAATCCGACGGCCGGTGGACATTGACCGTCGTCAACCGGCGCACCGGGGCGAAACGCCGACTGAATGCGCGATTCGTGTTCGTCGGGGCGGGCGGTGGCACCCTGCCGCTGCTTCAAAAGGCCGGCATCCCGGAGGTCAAGGGCTTCGGCGGGTTCCCGATCGGCGGCCGGTTCCTGCGCACTGCCAACCCGGGACTGGCCGCCGCACACCGGGCCAAGGTCTACGGAATGCTGCCGCTCGGCGCTCCCCATCCAGGGGCGTCGCATCTCGATGCGCGCGTCATCAACGGCAAGCCCTGGCTGCTGTTCGGCCCGTTCGCGGGCTGGTCGCCGAAGTTCTTGAAGCACGGCCAGGTCACCGATCTGCCGTTGTCGGTCAGGCCCAACAATCTGGCGTCGATCGTCAACGTCGGGCTCAGGCAGGCGGGTCTGGTGAAGTACTTGGTCAGCCAACTACTGCTGTCCGAGTCCGATCGTGTGCAGGCACTGCGTGAATTCGTCCCCGCCGCAGTCGATTCCGATTGGGAGCCCGCTATTGCCGGACAGCGGGTGCAGGTAATCCGCCGAGGCGGTGTGCTCGAATTCGGAACCACGGTGCTGTCCGCCGCCGACGGCACCATCGCCGGGCTACTCGGCGCCTCGCCGGGAGCATCGACTGCGGTGCCTGCGATGCTCGACGTCATGGAGCGCTGCTTTCCTGACCGCTATGGGTCATGGTCGCCCAAGCTCAAGGAGATGGTCCCGTCGCTGGGCGCGGAACTGTCGAACGAACCGGCGCTGTTCGAGGAGGTTTGGTCATGGGGCACAAAGGTGCTCAAGTTGGATAGACCCATCACGGTGGCGGCACAATGACCATCGCGCTGCGCCGCAGCTGGGCCAAGGACCTCGACGCCGCCACGCTGTACGAACTGCTCAAGCTGCGGGTCGAGGTGTTCGTGGTCGAACAGGCCTGCGCATATCCCGAGTTGGACGGCCGCGACCTGTCGGCGGACACGCGGCACTTCTGGTTGGAAGGCCCCGACGGTGAAGTCATCTCGACGCTGCGGCTGCTGGAGGAACATCCGGGCGGGCACAAGGGGTTCCGCATCGGTCGGGTCTGCACCAAGCGCAGCGCCCGCGGCCACGGGCATACCAACCGGCTGCTGCAGGCCGCGCTGGCCGAGGTCGGCGACTATCCGTGCCGCATCAACGCACAGACGTATTTGGCGGAGATGTACACCGGGCACGGATTCGTTCGCGATGGCGAGGAGTTCCTCGACGATGGCATCCCGCACGTGCCGATGGTGAAGCCGTGACGGCGGCCTATCCGTTCAGCGCGATCGTCGGACACGACCGGTTGCGGCTGGCGTTGCTCTTGTGCGCGGTGCGGCCCGAGATCGGCGGCGTGCTGATCCGCGGAGAGAAGGGCACCGCGAAGTCAACCGCCGTACGGGCGCTGGCGCAGGTGTTGGCCGGCGCGTCGCTTGTCGAACTGCCTATCGGTGCGACCGAGGATCGGGTGGTCGGGTCGCTGGACCTGCAGAAGGTGCTGCGCGACGGCGAGCACGCGTTCTCGCCGGGCCTGCTGGCCCGCGCACACGACGGCGTGTTGTACGTCGACGAGGTCAATCTGCTGCACGATCACCTCGTCGACGTGATCCTGGACGCCGCCGCGATGGGCCGTGTGCACGTCGAGCGCGACGGCGTCTCGCACAGTTACGAGGCGCGATTCGTGCTTATCGGCACGATGAATCCCGAAGAGGGCGAACTGCGGCCGCAGCTTCTCGACCGGTTCGGGCTGACCGTCGACGTGCAGGCCTCCCGCAACGTCGACGTCCGCGCCGACGTGATCCGGCAGCGGATGGCGTTTGAAGCCGATCCGTCCGGGTTCGCCGCTCGATATGCCGAGGTGGACGCCGAGCTGGCGCGCCGTGTCGCTGCCGCGCGCGCACGTGTCAACTCTGTTCTGTTGCCGGACAACGAATTGCGACGCATCGCCGCGCTGTGCGCGGCCTTCGACGTCGACGGGATGCGGGCCGATCTGGTGGTGGCGCGCACCGCTGTCGCGCATGCCGCGTGGCGTGGCGCAGATGAGGTAGCGGAAGAGGACATCCGGGTGGCCGCGGAACTCGCATTGCCGCACCGACGTCGGCGTGACCCGTTCGACGACCCCGGACTGGACCCGGACCTGCTCGACGAGGCGATGGCTCAGGCGGGGGAATCCGCCGACGAGCCAGAGCCGGATCCCGATCCGCCGAGTGGTGGCGAATCGATGTCTGAACCTGAAACATCGGTCCCGCAACGTAATTCGAGCTCTGCTCCCCGGCCGAGCGCAGCGCCGTCGCCGGTGTTTCGAACACGGGCGATCGTGGTGCCCGGCGTCGGCGAAGGGGCGCCGGGACGCCGGTCGCGTGCCCGCAATCGCACGGGTAAGGCGATTGCCGCGACCGAAGACTGGCAGGCGGGCCACGGCGTGCACGTGTTCGGGACGCTGCTGGCCGCCGCCGGTCGCCAGCGCCGCCCCGGCAGGCCGCGTCCTGAAGCGGACGACGTGCGTCGGGCGATCAGGGAAGGGCGCGAAGGCAATCTGGTCATCTTCGTCGTCGACGCCTCCGGGTCGATGGCCGCCCGGGATCGGATGTCAGCGGTCAGCGGTGCGACGCTGTCGCTGTTGCGGGACGCATACCAGCGCCGGGACAAGGTGGCGGTGATCACGTTCCGGCAGCAGGCTGCGCAGCTGTTGTTGCCGCCGACGTCGTCGGTGCACATCGCGAGCCGACGGCTGGCCCGGTTCGACACCGGCGGGAAAACTCCACTGGCGCAAGGCTTGCTGGCCGCCCGCGATGTGGTGGTGCGCGAGAAGGCGCGCGACCGGGCGCGGCGCAGCCTGGTCGTGGTGCTCACCGATGGGCGCGCCACGGGTGGGCCCGACCCGCTGGGACGCGCGCGGTCCGCCGCGGCACTGCTGGTTGCCGAGGGCGCTGCCGCCCTCGTGGTGGACTGCGAAACTTCGCACGTACGACTGGGTTTGGCCGAGCAGCTGGCCCGCTACCTCGGCGCGCCTGCGGTGCGGTTGGCACAACTGCGCGCCGACGGGTTGGCCGACGTCGTGCGCGACGCCGCCTAGGAGGTTTCGATGCCACAGGGTCAACCGCCGACTATTCCCGACGATGGCCTGTCGACCCGCGCCCGGCGTAACGCCCCGCTGCTCGCCGTGCACACCGGCGCGGGCAAGGGCAAATCGACCGCGGCGTTTGGCATGGCGCTGCGGGCCTGGAACCAGGGGTTTGACATCGCCGTCTTTCAGTTTGTCAAGAGCGCCAAGTGGAAAGTGGGCGAGGAAGCCGCGTTTCGTGAACTTGGCCGATTGCACGACGAGCACGGGGTCGGCGGTCCTGTGGAGTGGCACAAGATGGGCGCGGGCTGGTCGTGGTCGCGCAAGCACGGCACTGACGTGGACCACGCGGCGGCCGCCGCGGACGGCTGGGCTGAGATCGCGCGCCGATTGGCTGAGCAGCGGCACGACCTCTACGTCCTCGACGAGTTCACCTATCCGCTGAAATGGGGCTGGGTGGATGTCGACGAAGTCATCGCTGTACTGACGTCACGGCCAGGTACCCAGCATGTCGTGATCACCGGTCGTGACGCGCCGCAGCCGCTGCTCGACGCCGCCGATCTGGTGACGGAGATGACAAAGGTCAAGCACCCGATGGACGTCGGCCGCAAGGGCCAGAAGGGCATCGAGTGGTGAGCACGCCGGCGGTCGTCATTGCCGCGCCCGCGTCGGGCAGCGGAAAGACCACCGTCGCAACGGGTTTGATGGGTGCGCTGCGGCGGGTCGCGCCGTTCAAGGTCGGCCCGGACTTCATCGACCCCGGCTACCACGCGCTGGCGGCAGGCAGGCCGGGGCGCAACCTGGACCCGGTGCTGGTGGGGGATCAACTCATCGGTCCGCTATACCGACATGGCAGCGCCGGCGCGGACATCGCGATCGTCGAGGGCGTGATGGGCCTGTTCGACGGGCGCATCAGTGACGAGGTGGCCGGGACCGCTCAAGGGTCCACCGCCCACGTCGCCGCGCTCCTTGGCGCCCCGGTGATTCTGGTTGTCGACGCTCGCGGCCAGAGCCACAGCATTGCGGCTCTGCTGCACGGGTTTTCGACGTTCGACCAATCGGTGCGCATTGCAGGAGTGATTCTCAACCGGATCGGGTCGCCCCGCCACGAGGAGGTGCTGCGGCAGGCCTGCGCGCACGCCGGTGTGCCGGTGTTCGGCGCGATCCCGCGCGCGGACGAGCTGGCCGTGCCGTCACGACACCTCGGCCTGGTCACCGCCGTCGAATACGGCGAGCAGGCGCGGGCCGCCGTCGACGCGATGACCGAACTCGTCGGCCGCCATGTAAACCTGGACGCCGTCGCCGCCGCGGCCACCAGTCGAGTGAGCGGCGAGCCATGGGACCCCGCCGTCGCCGAGCCCGCTGCCGAGAACGTCACCGTCGCGCTGGCGGCTGGTAAGGCGTTCTCCTTCGGCTACACCGAGCACGGTGAATTGCTGCGCGCCGCGGGCGCCGAGGTCGTCGAATTCGACCCGTTGACCGACCCGCTGCCACCGCAGACCGCCGCGCTGGTGCTGCCCGGTGGCTTCCCCGAACAGTTCGGCACCGACCTGTCGTCCAACGATGTTGTCCGCCAACAGATCCACGAACTGGCCGCCAGCGGCGCGCCGATACACGCCGAATGCGCGGGCCTGACATATCTGGTCGACGACCTCGATGGTCATCCGATGTGCGGGGTGTTGTCCGGATCGGCACGGTTCACCGACCAGCTCACGCTCGGCTACCGGGAGGCGGTCGCGGTGGCCGACTCGCCGCTGCACACCGTCGGCGCTCGCGCCATGGGTCATGAATTTCACCGCACCACAGTCACATTCGCCGACACCTATCCACCTGCGTGGGTGTACGCAGGGCGTGATGTGCCCACGGTCCGCGACGGCGCCATCGACCGCGGAGTTCACGCGTCATATCTGCACACCCATCCGGCCGCACACCCGGGCGCTGTCAGGAGGTTCGCGTCGCGCGCGGCTCAACAGCGTGTCGCGCCGGCTATCAACGACTGAGCGCGCGATTGCTTGCTACGTGCGTAGCTGGCTCGCTACACTTGTCGCATGGCTGCCATTCCCGCACGTGACCTGCGAAACCGAACCGCCGAGGTCCTTCGCCGCGTCGAAGCTGGCGAGGAGATCGAGGTGCTCAAGGACAACCGCCCCGTCGCGCGGATCGTCCCGTTCAGGAATCGTCGTGCGTGGGTGCCTGCGGCTGAAATTGCACATGAGCTGGCCCGGCTCGGGCCAGACACCACAGGGCTTGCGGAGGAACTGCGCGCCACACTCACCGACACGACCGAGGACTTGCGTTGGTGAACACACTCCGTCGCGCCGTCGCCGACACCTCGGTGCTGATCGGTGTTGAGGCAGTCCGTTTCGACGCCGATTTCCTGAGGGATTACGAGCTTGGCGTTTCGACGGTGACTATCGGCGAACTACGGCTTGGTGTACTACAGGCGGGCGACCCGGCCATCGCGGCGCGGCGCCTGTCTACCTTTCAGCTCGCACAGCGATTCGAACCGCTTGCTATCGATGAGGCTGTAGCGGAGGCATGGGCGCTTCTGGTATCCCAGCTTCGCGCCGCGAGTCGCAAAGCGCCGATCAACGACACGTGGATTGCTGCCACCGCCATAGCCCACAAGGTCCCGGTCGTCGCTCAGGACGCCGACTACGACCACATGCCCAACCTCGAGGTCATCAGGATCTGATGCGCCCAACCTCTAAGCTCGCCGGGTGACCGATAACGCCTACCTCGCCGGCCTTCGCCTGACCGGCAAGAAGGTCGTCGTCGTCGGCGGCGGCACGGTCGCACAGCGCCGCCTGCCGCTATTGATCGCCAACGGTGCCGACGTGCATGTCATCACCAGCAGCGCCACCCCCGCCGTCGAAGGCATGTCGGGAATCACGTTGACGCTCAGGGAGTTCCGCGACGGCGACCTCGACGGAGCCTGGTATGCGATCGCGGCCACCGACGATTCGGACGTCAACGCCGCCGTCGTCGCCGAGGCCGAGCGCCGCCACATCTTCTGCGTACGCGCCGACGTGGCCCGCGAGGGCACCGCCGTCACACCCGCCTCGTTCGAGTACGAGGGGCTTTCGGTCGGGGTGCTGGCCGGCGGTGAGCACCGCCGGTCCGCCGCGATCCGGTCGGCCATCCACGAAGCGCTGCAACAGGGCCTGATCACGGCCGAGACGCCGGGCGTCGTGCACGGCGGCGTCGCGTTGGTCGGCGGGGGACCGGGCGATCCGGAGCTGATCACCGTGCGGGGCAGACGGCTGCTGGCACATGCCGACGTCGTCGTCGCAGACCGGCTGGCCCCGCAGGAACTGCTGGCCGAGCTGCCGCCGCAGGTCGAGGTGATCGACGCCGCCAAGATCCCGTACGGGCGGGCGATGGCCCAGGACGCGATCAACGACGTGCTGATCGACAGGGCCAAGGCGGGCAAGTTCGTAGTGCGCCTCAAGGGCGGCGATCCATTCGTGTTCGCGCGCGGCTACGAAGAGGTGCTCGCGTGCGCGGATGCTGGGATTCCTGTCACGGTTGTGCCGGGTGTGACGAGTGCCATAGCCGTGCCCGCGCTTGCCGGTGTTCCGGTCACCCATCGCGCCGTCACGCACGAGTTTGTGGTGGTCAGCGGCCATGTTGCGCCCGGTCACCCCGAATCGTTAGTGAATTGGAATGCGCTGGCCGCGATGTCGGGCACCATCGTGTTGCTGATGGCCGTCGAGCGCATCGAGCTGTTCACCAAAGCGCTGCTGGACGGCGGCCGACCTGCGGATACGCCGGTTCTGGTGGTGCAGCATGGCACCACGACGGCCCAGCGGACTTTGCGCGCCACTCTCGACGACGCGCCGGAGCGCATTCGGGAAGAGGGCATCCGGCCTCCCGCGATCATCGTGATCGGCTCTGTCGCGGCTTTCGGCGGTTAAAGGGTTCTTAAGATTACTGTAAGGTAACCGGCTATGACCGCTCTCAACGACGCAGAGCGCGCTGCGATGCGCCGCGACGCCGAAGGCGGGGCTAACCGGTCGCTCCCCACACACGTGGAGCACACGCCGCTGGAGCAAAGCGGCAGGTCCCCGGCTTGGCTGCCGTCGCGGCGGTTCATCGCCGCGGTCGTTGCGATCGGCGGCATGCAGCTGCTCGCCACCATGGACAGCACCGTCGCCATCGTCGCGCTTCCTAAGATTCAGGACGAGCTGAGCCTGTCTGACGCGGGCCGCAGCTGGGTGATCACGGCCTATGTGCTGACGTTCGGCGGGCTGATGCTGCTGGGTGGTCGCCTAGGCGACACCATCGGCCGCAAGCGGACCTTCATCGCGGGCGTCGCGCTGTTCACCATCGCCTCGATCCTGTGCGGTCTGGCGTGGAATGAGGCGACACTGGTCACCGCCCGGCTGCTGCAGGGTGTCGGCGCGGCGATCGCGTCACCGACCGCTCTGGCGCTGATCGCCACCACCTTCCCAAAGGGTCCCGCGCGCAACGCGGCCACCGCGATCTTCGCCGCGATGACCGGCGTCGGCTCGGTGATGGGCTTGATCGTCGGCGGTGCGCTGACCGAGGTGTCGTGGCGGTGGGCGTTCCTGATCAACATCCCGATCGGGCTGCTGATGATCCAGCTGGCTCGCACCACACTGCGCGAGACGCACCGTGAGCGGCTCAAGCTCGACGCTGCCGGTGCCATCCTTGCGACGCTCGCCTGCACGTTCGCGGTGTTCGGCTTCTCGATGGGCCCCGAGCATGGCTGGCTCGAGCCGCTGACGATCGGTTCCGGCGTGGCCGCGCTGGCCTTCCTGATCGCATTCCTCTACGTCGAGCGCACCGCCGAGAACCCCGTCGTGCCGTTCGAACTGTTCAAGGACCGCAACCGCGTTGCGACCTTCGCGGCCGTCTTCCTGGCCGGCGGCGTGATGTTCACGCTGACCGTGCTGATCGGTCTGTACGTGCAGGACATCATGGGCTATAGCGCATTACGCGCAGGCGTCGGCTTCATCCCGTTCGTGATCGCGCTCGGCATCGGCCTCGGCCTGTCATCGCATCTGGTGTCGCTGTTCCCACCGCGGGTGCTGGTGATCGCCGGCGGTGTGCTGGTGCTCGGCGCGATGCTGTACGGCTCGACGCTCGACGCAGGCATCCCGTACTTCCCGAACCTGGTGCTGCCGATCACCGTCGGTGGCTTCGGCATAGGCATGATCGTCGTCCCGTTGACCGTGTCGGCGATCGCGGGTGTGGGATTCGACCAGATCGGCCCCGTCTCGGCGATCGCGCTGATGCTGCAGAACCTCGGCGGCCCCGTCGTGCTGGCCGTGATCCAGGCCGTCATCACGTCGCGCACCCTGTATCTGGGCGGCACCACCGGCCCGGTGAAGAACATGGACAGCGCGCAGATCCACGCGCTCGACCAGGGCTACACCTACGGCCTGCTGTGGGTGGCCGCGGTCGCGGTGATCGTCGGTGGCGTGGCGCTGTTCATCGGCTACACCTCGGCGCAGGTCGCCCACGCGCAGGAAGTCAAGGACGCGATCGACGCCGGAGAGCTCTAGCTCGAATCACCGGCTGAAAGGCGCAGTGGTCTGCGCCGGCAGAGCCGCCCGCGGCGGCGATGTGCGCTGGTAGTCAGGGTGGGGAGGAGCTCCACACTCAGCGCGCATGTCGTTCCAAACTCCGCCAGACTCGATGCAGCAAGCTTCATAGTCGGCAAGTCTTAGATCGTGGTCCAGAAGGCGGGCCGTCAGGCAACTGTCGTAGGTCCCGATATCCCACTCTCGCTCTGCGAACGCGATGGCGGGATCTGCTAGTGCGCTGGCGCCCAGTGCAATCACCGCGGCGAATACCAACCTGCGCAACGCGAAACCTGTCATGTCGTGCTCCTTCGGTACTGGTGGTGGCCGGGTCGGGCCACTGACAGCGGTAGGAGCAGGCAGCACCTGCCATGGGGACACTTTTGCGCAGGGCTTATTCGATGACCGTGGTGGTCGGTGGGTTCTTGGTCACTGGCGGGTGCGGTTGTTGCGTCAGTGGGGGTTTCGGGACTGTGGCTGTGGTCGTGGGCTCTTCGAGCGGTGGCGTCGGGGCAGGCTTCGGCGTGGTGATCGGACGGGTGGAGGTGACCGTGGTCGTCGGGCGCGGAGACGGTGAGTTGACCGTGGGCGAGGGTGTGGCTACCGGGCTGGTCGGCGTGGCCGGGGCGGCGGGTGGTGGCGACTGCACTGGGGCGGAGGTGGTGGGTACGAGGACGCTGGCTTCTGTCGGCGGTGGTGGCGGGTTGCTTGACGGCGTCACCGCGCTGCGCGGGGCGACCGACGCCGGTGACGGCGTGGCCTCGGTGACATTGGCCGGCGTCATCGGCGCGTCGCGCTGCTGCAGCACAGCGATCGTCGCCCCGATCGCGGCAATCACGATGACAGCCAACAGCGCAACCCCAGCCAGAACATGGCGACGCGGAAATCCGTGCCCGTCGGGTGACTGGTCACCGCTCGCCGCCGTGAGCTGAATCCGGCTGAGTGTGCGATCGCGCAGCCAATCGGGGGCAGGTATGAATACCGGTGCGGCGCCGAGCAGCGCCACGGGATTGACCAGTCGGCGGCGCTCCTGATCGCACGTGCGGCACGCTTCGATGTGGCGGGCGATCCGCTTGCGCCACAGCACCGAGAACTTTCCGTCCCACCCGTCGAGGATCTCCGCCAGCTCGGCGCAACCGAAGGTGTTGTTCTGGACGCGTCGCGATACCAGCAAGGCACCAAGGGAACGTTCGATCGTCTCGCGCAGCCGTTGCGTCATCTTCTTGGCGCTGGCATGGCTCACACCCAGCGCCTCCGCTACTTCAGGCCCGTCAAGGCCGTGACGGTAGGACAACTCGAGCACCGAACGATCTCGGTCGGACAACCCGCCGGCGGCCTCGGCGATCAGGTCGGCGAGCTCGGTGCGGGCGGCCAGGATGTCGGGACCTGGTTCGCCCGAAACCGTTTCGGGCACTTGGTCAAAGGCTCGTTCGCGACCCCGCTGGCGAATATGGCGGAGCGCCTCGTTGCGGGCGATCGCATACAGCCACGGGCGCAACTTGTCGGCATCGTTCAATTGGGATAGGCGGTCAGCCACGGTGCAAAACACCTCTTGGACACAGTCGGCCGCGGCGTCGCGATCCCGCACCATGCCGATGCAGAAGTCGTGCAGTCGGTCGGCGTAGCGGTCATAGATCGCGGCGAACGCGACCCGATCCCCGGCGGCGGCGGCATCCGCCAGCTCACCGTCGCTGGCAATGTGCCAGTCGGGCAGCGCGGTCATCGGATCGCTCCCCTGCGGATCGACTCGTAGTACGGATCATCCGCCGACACCGGGGCACTGGGGCGGTAATTGACGCGGTTATTGCGGTTGTCGGCCAGCACGCGGCACCCACAACGGATCAAGCTGTGCCACCGCGGGGCCGGGGCCGACGGTGACGTCGCGGGATACCCCGACGTACTCGCCGGCGATGTATTCCTTGCAGTGGTGATCCTCGTCGTCGAGGGCTTCCTCGAAGCAGCATGACTCCGAACTCGGACTGTTGCGGACGTATTTACCGCCGGCTTCCTCGCAGTCGACCTGGACCTGGGTTTTTTTCGGGGCCGCGTGAGCGTCGAATGCACTCAACAGGATGGCGCCGGAGAGGGCGGCGGCGGCGAGAACGGCTCCCACAAGGGGTTCGGGTGTGCGCATGGCGAGCTTCCTTTCGGTGATGAGCGGCCCGGGTGGGCCAGTGACACCGGTATGAGCACGTTCATCGCGCCGCGGGGACACTTTTGAGTTCAGGCCGCCACCGTCACATCGACGGAGAGGTATTCGCCGAGGCCGAGAGCCGTGGGCCAGTCACCGGCGCGCACCGCGCGTGCCAGGTCGTCGACCAATGGGCTGTTCGCGCCCAACTCCGCCAACCAGGCCGACACGGTGGTCGCAATCTCGTGAGCCGACACGTGGACGGCGCGTCCTTCGTGCAGGCGATCACTGACGCGATACATCGCCGCGCTGTGATCGGACCGTCGGTACATGCCCGTTATTCGGAGGCGACTCGCGGTTGGATGAGTCATCTCGTGTCCTAACTCGTGGCTGGCGGCTCCGTAGAGCTCTTCTCACAGGTAAGAGCAGCCAGGCCGCGCCGATCAGACACTTTTTCGTCAACTTTCGATGGCATGTTCGCACGCACGGAGCGCTACTGACTCCGCGGAACTTGTCGCTGGGTAGGCTGGCAACCCATGTCTGGCGTCGGTGGTTCTTCAGGCTCGACTGAGCCCACCACCGCACCTCTGTCGTCGTCGGTGCTCGGCGTTGCGATCATCGCGATCACCGGCATGCAGCTCATGTCGACGCTCGACGGCACCATCGTCATCGTCGCGCTGCCGCGGATGCAGGCCGAGCTGGACCTCTCCGACGTCACCAAGAGCTGGATCATCACCGCCTACGTGCTGACCTTCGGCGGGCTGCTACTGCTGGGTGGCCGCATCGGCGACGCGATCGGGCACAAGCGGGCGTTTCTGTCAGGCGTCGGAGTGTTCACGATCGCTTCGTTGGTCTGCGGCCTGGCCACCGACGGCATCACGTTGATCGTCGCCAGGGCCGTCCAGGGCAGCGGCGCGGCGGTGGCCGCCCCTACCGGCCTCGCGCTGATCGCGACCACCTACGCCGTCGGACACGCCCGCAACCAAGCGATGGCGGTGTCGGCCGCGATGCAGGGCATCGGGTCGGTGCTTGGCCTTGTGCTCGGTGGCTTGTTGACCGTGATCTCCTGGCGGTTGGCGTTTCTGATCAACGTGCCGATCGGCATCGTCATCATCGCGATCGCGGTCTACCGGATCGGCGAAACGCACCACGAGCGCCTCAAGCTCGACATCACCGGCGCGCTGCTGGCCACCCTCGGCTGTACCTCGGCCGTCCTCGTCTTCACCCAAGGCCCACCGCGTGCCTGGGTCGACCCTTGGGTCATCGGTGCGGCGATCGCCACTGTCGTGTTCTTCGCCGCGTTCCTCATCGTCGAGCGCACCGCAGAGCACCCGATCGTGCCGTTCTCGGTGTTCGACAACCGCAACCGCGTGATGACGTTCATCTCGCTGTTTCTGGCCGGCGGCGTGATGCTGACGGCGACGGTGATCATCGGGCTCTACGTGCAGGACGTGATGGGGTATTCGGCGCTGCGGGCGGGCATTTGCTTCATTCCGTTTGCGCTCGCGATGGGAACGGGAAATGTGGTGGCCGCCCGCATCGCGCCGTATATCGCACCGCGCTGGCTCGTCATCGGCTTCGGCGCATTGGTGTTCGGCGCCATGCTGTATGGCTCGACATTGAACCGCCACATCCCGTACTTCCCCGACCTCGTCCTGCCACTTGTGGTGGGGGGCTTGGGAATTGGCGTGATCTCGGTCGTGCTACCGCTGTGCGCGATCGCGGAGACGGGGCCAAAGGAGATCGGTCCGGTTTCGTCGATCACGCTGATGGTGCAAAACCTGGGCGGGCCAGTGGTGCTCGTGGTCATCCAGGCCGTGCTGACGTCGCGAACGTTGTATCTAGGTGGCACGACCGGACCGGTGAAGGACATGACGCCCGGCCAGCTCGACGCGCTCGACCACGGCTACACCTACTCGCTGTTGTGGGTCGCGGGCATCGCGATACTCGTGGGCATCGCCGCGTTCTGGATCGGCTACTCGGCGCGCCAGATCGCCACCGCGCAGCACACGCGTGAAGCCGTCGAAGCCGGG
>Ga0075421_100001630_pt1 | contig 26433 bp, 27 predicted proteins | sample SoiMetdeltSBSDD5_FD_75292 | JGI IMG/M metagenome (GOLD analysis project Ga0075421, IMG submission 75292) | Bulk soil microbial communities from a Populus tree surrounding site in Tennessee, USA - Soil MetaG P. deltoides SBSDD5 | ecosystem: Environmental > Terrestrial > Soil > Tree plantation... | reverse complement strand
GTTCCTCGTCAACTACCACTCGGCCGCGGAGCTCCTGCTCTACGGCACCGGCTGGCAGGTCTCAACGCCGACACCCGACGACGTGATCTACGAGGCCATGGCCGGTGACGACGCCAACCCGGCCATTCCCGGCTATGACCCGGACATCTCCGCCGAGCTCTACACGACCAACGGAGACACCGACACGCACATTACAGAGAAGTTCGGCACCCTCGGCTTCACGCCCGAGATGGCGACCTGCGAGTCCGCCTCTCAGGTGGATCCCAACGACGAGTGGGTGGACACCGACTGTGACAGCGGCTTCAACTTCCCCGACGACGAGCAGCTGGTCCAGGCCGAGTTCGAGAAGAACATCCCGTTCGCACTGTCGGTGGCCGAGTCCGCCTCCGACCCGGACGACCCGGTGTCGGTCGTCGGGCGCACGGCCGACGACTTCCGCGTGGACTCCTTCGACGTCTCCTACGGTGACCCGCAGACCGTCGCAGTGGTGGCCAAGCGTGCCCTTGAGGACCTCAGTCTCCACTACCGCATCAACGCAGGCGCGACGCAGACCGCCGTTGCATCCGAGTGGTCCGGCGGGGAACGCTACGGCGACGAGAACGACGACTACTACGCCGAGTTCCGGGGCCAAGTCCAAGGGGCGAGCCCGGGCGACGACGTCGAGGTCTGGTTCAGCGGCGTCAAGCCCGGCACGGGGCTGGTCCAGAGTGACGCCTTCACGTACTCGTTGGCCTCGGATAGTGGCGACGACGTCCTCGTCGTGGCTAACGAGGACATCGAGGGCGTGGACCCACGCTACCCGGGAGGGATCAAAGAGCCTAAATACCTCACAACCTACGTGGCGGCAGTCGAAAACGCCGGTTACTCGACCGACGTCTGGGACGTCGACGCGCAGGGCGTGCCGCATGACCTCGGTGTGCTCGGACACTACGACGCCGTGCTGTGGTACCTCGGCGACAACCGGCTGACGGCGGATCCGGAAGATCTGCTCACGCAGACACCGCTCGGGAACCTGCCGGACATGGCGGTAGCCGAGCGCCAGCAGCACCTCACCATGGCCGTGCGCGACTACCTCAACGCGGGCGGCAAGCTGATCCATGCCGGCGAGAGCGCACAGCACCAGGGTCTCGAGGGCTTCAGCACGGCGGTCGGTGGCCTCTACTACGGGCTGAACGGCGACGAGACGGCTGACTGTGTGATCCAGCCTCAGCCCAACAGCCTGACAGCCGGCTTCTTCGAGGACTGCCTGATCATGGCGGACGACTTCCGGCAGTACTACCTCGGAGGGTTCACGCGTACCGACAGCGCCAACCCCGCCGGAGTGACCGGTGTCGCGGAGCCGCTGGACGGCTTCACCGCCGGCTTCGATGCCCCCCGCAGCAACCCGCTGGACGAGGCGGGCGTCTACCAGCCGACGAGCGAGGTGCTGCCGGCTGACGAGTTCCCGCAGTTCACCAGCCAGGGAGCTGCGGAGTACGCCACCCAGGGCGTCGACCCGTTCGCGCCGGTCGAAGGTACGAGGTATGCGGGCGCGGTGCATGCGGATGCGTCATACATGCGGCTTGCGAAGACGATCGACCTGACGGGAGCCACGGCGGCGGAGCTGCAGTTCCAGCTGTCGATCGACACCGAGCCCCAGTACGACAACGTGATCGTCGAGGCACACACCGTCGGTCAGGACAACTGGACCACACTTCCCGACCTGAACGGGGGCACGCAGACCGCGCCGCCGGCGGAGTGCGCGGAAGGCGGGTTCCTGCTCAGCATGCACCCGTTCCTCGAGCACTACCTCGGCGGTGCGGACTGCACCGAGCCCGGCACCTCCGGCACGTGGAACTCCTTCACCAGTGGCGCGACGGCCGGCGGCTGGCACCAGGCGGCTGTCGACCTGTCCGGGTTCGCCGGCGAACAGGTCGAGGTCGCGATCAGCTACGTGACCGACCCGAACACCGGTGGAGTCGGTGCCTTCGTCGACGACACCCATGTCATCGTGGACGGCGTCGACTCGGCCGACGGGTTCGAGGGCGCGACCAGCACCTGGACGGTCGGGGGCCCTCCGGCCGGAAGTGCCCCGAACGCGGGCAATTGGCAGATCTCGGAGAAGCTGGTCAACGCGTTCGCCGGGACGTCCACCGAGGACACGCTGCTGCTCGGCTTCGGGCTGGAGCAACTGTCCAGTGACGCCGAACGCAACGACCTGATGCAGCGCGCGCTGGACGGGCTGCTTCGGTAGCCGCAGCCGCGGGGCAACCGGACCGGCAGCTGATGGACGACATCGGCTACTAAGCCGCGGTAGGACGGCTTGAACTGTGCTGGGGACCAGCTGGTCCCCAGCACACCGGCTAAAGAGCCGAAAAGTGCCGTACGCGGCCGTTAGATGTACGGGCGGCGGGCGCGCCGGTCTCATCTGCGGTCTCATTCGCTGACATCCGCGGATGTTCGCCGGCGTCCGCGGCCGCGGATTCCGCGCGGGACGGACGGCCGCGAACGCTGCTGAACGGCCCCGCCCAGGCCTCGAAAGCGTGTGTGGGTTCACGCCCACCGTGGGTTCGAATCCCACCGCCATTGTCAATCAGGGGTATCGCCATCCACGGAGATCGGGGCTGATTCCCCAACCGAATCACTGAGCGGCCATGTCACCGTCGCCCCGGCCGCCACGGGACCGACGGGTAGCCGGTGTCGAAGTGCATGTAGTCCGGCACGTCGATGTCCTGCCAGATCCATCCCTCGGACACGAACGCTCGCCAGACGGCGCCGCCGGACAGGATCTTTCCTAGGCCGCGCGTCCGTTCGGCGTGCCGGGCCAGCGGCTCCCAGCAGTCGCATCGGAAATCCCGCCACGGGTTCTCACGCGGGTTGATGTCGATGGCGCGACCATTGGCATGCGGGGACTCGGCGTACGGTGAGTTGTTCTGATCCGGTTGACGGCAGTTGAACGCCGACGTGTTGTCGGCAGCTTGGCTGGCCGCGTCGTCACCGCCGAACTCGTCGATGGGACGCATCTGACGGATCCGGAAGCCGGATTCGAAGATGCGCGTGAAGATCCGCGCCACACTGCGCGCCACATCCCGGCGGACGACCAGCCGGCCGCGACTGACGCCGCCGTCGAAGTCGCGGTAGTTCACGGCCACCACCCGCAGCTGACCGGGGCGGCGAACCGGGCACTCGGGCCGCACCATGCCGGCGTCGACCATCCGCCTCCAGTGCGCCGATGTGACTGCTCGTACCTGGGCGTCGGCAACCGCTGGCGGACCTGTCCGTGGCGAGGTGGTCGGTGCCGTCGGCTCCGATGCCGAAGCTGAGGTGGTCGGTGGACCGCTCGAGTCAGTTGCGGTCGAGGCGCCGTCGGTCGACGTCGAATCCGTGCAGCCGCCTAGCAGCAACACCCCCGCCGCCAAGCACACTCCTAAGGCACGGCGACGACGAGCGGGAGTACCCATGGGCAACGGTAACCGGGCGGCGGCGCCGACGATTCGCCTGCTTGCGAATGATCCGCCGGTGGCCCCGTTCCCTCTGTAGTTGCGCGGATATTCGGCCACGAGCGAATCATTATCCGGCGCCGAATCCGCTCCGTACTCTCGATTGCAGGCGCGAGGGAGGAGTGTCCGATGATCGTCGAGGTGCGGACATACCGCGTACAGCCCGGCTGTCTCGAGCTCTTCGTTCGCGAGATGTCCGCCACAGTGCCGCGGCTCGAGGAGCTGGGGATCAGGGTTCTCGCCACAGGGGGATCGATGGTGGACGACGACGGCGAGCACGCCTACCTCGTTCGCGCGTTCGACTCGCTCGACGACCGGGATCGGCTCGAGGAGGAGTTCTACGGCAGCCCCTACTGGAACAACGGACCCCGGCTGCGCATCCTCAGCATGATCCAGCACTTCCACACCGTCGTCGTCTCCACCGACGACGACACGGTCTGGGCCGGCTTCGTCGCCGGAGCAGCTGCCGAAACCGCCAGCTGAGCCTTCCCCGAGCGGTAGCGCGGGTCGGGTGGCTAGCTGTACGCGTCGTGGTAGTTCCACCAGCCGTATGGCGGAGTCTGCGGGTAGCCCTCCGGCGAGTCCTCCCACTCCTCCTGGCGGCCGAGCGCCGTGATGTCCAGGTAACTCCAGGTGCTTCCCATCGCCTCGTCGCCACGGCTGTCCACGAAGTAGGTGCGATAGATCCGCTCGCCGTCGCGAATGAAGGCGTTGGTTCCGTGCCACTGGTCCACGCCGAAGTCTTTGTCAAAGTCGTCGGTCATCGTGTACCACGAGATCAACTCCCAGCCCATGCGCTCCTTCAGACCCTGGATCTCGGTCTGCGGGGCGCGCGAAACGAACGCGAGCGTCGTGTCCCGCGCGTTCAGGTGAGCGGGATGCGCGACCTGGTCGGCGACGAACGAGCAGCCCACGCAGGCCCGCTCCGGGTACGCGCCGCCCCCTTCCGGGTACGTCGTGACGTCCGGCGCGTAGAAGGCGCGGTAGACGATCAGCTGGCGGCGACCCTCGAACAGATCGAGAAGGCTCAGCGCGCCTTCCGACCCGTCGAAGCGGTACTCCTTCTCCACGGCCATCCACGGCATCCGGCGGCGCTTGGCGGCCAGTGCATCGCGGGCACGGGTGAGCTTCTTCTCCTCGACCAGCAGTTCCTCGCGGGCGGCATCCCACTCCTGCGGTGACACGATCGGCGGAGTATTCATCGTGGCCTGTCCTCCTTCAGATCCGGATTTTGATCGTACGCCGCAGCCCGCTTTTCTCGTCGAGCGCACGACACATCGCCGACACCTGGTCAGGCCGGTGCTGGTGTGTCGTACAGCAGCCGTCGTACGCCGGCCCGCGACCCGAGTAGCGCGACGACGAGCAACGTCACGGGTAGGAATCCACCTAGGCTCACAGCGTCACCGAAGATGAGATCGACCAGCGCCAGGACCACCAGCTTGCTGCCGGCCGCGACCACCCACAGCGCCAGGGCGGCGATGACCTTGGCTCGCCCGGTCGTCGCCGCCCGAAGCCTGTCGATGACCTTGGTCTTGAGGACGATCACCATTTCGAGCGCGATCTTGAGCAGGACGGCGGTCAGCAGCGAGAGGGTGAATCCTTCGCTGATGACCGACGGAACATACTCGATGGCGAGGTTGAGAACGACGACGTAGACGAAGACGTCGATGACATCGGCTGGGCGGGCGCGGATCCACCGACGCACCGGACCTCGTGGCGGACGAGGTTCTGCGGAGGCTGGCCGCCCCGGCTCTGCTGTCACAGGGATGATCTTGACGCACATGGCGTTCGAGCCGCGATCGGGCTGGCCTCTGACAGGATCGAGCACTCACGCCCTTCCAGCGCCGCAGCACGGTGTAGGTGGCCGACGCGCCACCTGGGAGCGATCACTGTGTCATTGTCAGGCGATCCAGTATCATTGAGGTGGCACTGGCTGATTGTGTGTCCTTCTTGGAGGGTCTCTTTCCCTGCGCGGCAGGCGATTTCCGCCGTCTTGCTGGTACAGGTCGCCGTTGCGGTGCCGACAGAGGCGCGCGTCGCCCACGTCCGTGGGAATCGTTCCGGCGGAGCTGTCGAGCCATTCGACGGTGGACGTGCCGGGGTCGCAGCCTCAGTGCCCGGCTAGCGGCTTGATGGCTGTCAGCCGGCGAAACACGAAAGGAGACTTGGTGGCACAGCGCCAACGTCGTTCCCGGAGCGGTGGGACAGCCCAACGCCCGAAACGCCGGGAGCGTGACAACGACGGGATACTGCCCGTCCTCGCCAAGGCGGTCCGCGAGGTCGAGAACCGCGCGCAGCGCGGACATTTCGAGCGAACGCGGTTCCAGGTCATCGCCTTGCTGGTGCGCGACGAGCTTGCCCGCGTGCGGGCGGCCACCTCCCTTACCGAGGCGGATCGTGACCGGGAGCTCAAGCGACTGGACGGAATCGCCACGATTCTCGCGCAGATCGCGGCCGGCGAGCCGTCACTGTTCCTTCTCCTCGCCGAGGACGCCGAGATCAGCGAGTCGGCGCAGCTGTTGAAGCGTGAGATGCAGGTTGCCGGTGGCATACGGCCAGACCCGGAGCTCCCGCGGCCACGGACGCCCGCGACCGTCGTACGAACTGAGCGGCAGGTCGTGCCGCAGTCGGTGGCCACGGCGCAGTTGGCCACCCCCTTCCTCGCGCCCGACTTCTCTGCCTCTGAGCCCCGGACCCCCACGGAGCGGCGCCTCGCCGGCTGGCAGCTGATCGATCCGCTTCTGAGCTCCTTCGAGAACGCCGTACCCGGCGCGCCGTCGTGCATGGATCTCCCTGAGGCGGTCCCGTCGCAGCGGCTGCCGAGCGGGCTCGAGTTGATGCCGCACCAGGCCCGGATGGTCACTGCCGCGGCCCGCGGACACCGAACGTTCCTGCTCGCCGACGAGCCGGGACTCGGCAAGACCGCGCAGGCGCTGCTGGCCGCGCAGGCTGCCGATGCGTACCCACTGCTCTGCGTGGTGCCCAGTGTGGTCAAGCCGAACTGGGCCCGGGAGGCAGCCCGCTGGACACCCTCGCGCAGCGTGACCGTCGTCCACGGCAGCGGCGAGACCATCGACGGATTCGCCGACATCGTCGTCGTCAACTACGACGTCCTGGATCGGCATGTCGGCTGGATCGCCACCCACGGCTTCCGCGGCATGGTCGTCGACGAGGCGCACTTCATCAAGAACAAGAAATCCCAGCGCTCTCAGCACGTCCTCGAGGTCGCCGACCGGATCCGGCAGCGAGTCCCGCGGCCGCTGCTGATGGCGCTCACCGGTACCCCGCTGATCAACGACATCGACGACTTCCGCGCGATCTGGGAGTTCCTGGGCTGGATCGAGGAGAAGAAGCCCAGGCCGCAGCTCATGACAGCGCTGGAGGAGACCGGCCTGACCCCTGCCGATCGTGGCTTCCGGCCCGCGGCGCGCCAAGCCGTCATCGACCTCGGTATCGTCCGGCGTCGCAAGGCCGACGTCGCGGCTGACATCCCCGCCCGGCGGATCGCCGACCTGCCCGTCGAGCTCGACCCTGCCGCCACTCGTTCCATCCGCGAGGCCGAGCGCGATCTGGCGTTGCGGCTGGTCCAGCGCTACGACGCCGCCCTCGCGGCGCGCCCCGAGCCGCTCGGGGAAACTGCCGAGGGCATCGACCAAGACCTCGTACGACGCGTCGTCGGCTGGGAGCTCAAGGAAGCGGCGGAGTCGTCGGCGAGCGAGAATGTCTTCGCGATGGTCCGCCGGATCGGCCAGGCCAAGGCCACTCTGGCCGCCGACTACGCCGCCCAGCTGGCCCGTAACGCCGGCAAGGTGGTGTTCTTCGCCAAGCACATCGACGTGATGGATGCGGCTTCAGAACTGTTCGAGTCTCGCGGCATTCGCCACGTGTCCGTCCGCGGCGACCAGACCCGGACCGTCCGTCAACGAAACATCGACGCGTTCGTCAACGACGCGGAAGTCGAGATCGCCATCTGCTCCCTGACCGCTGCCGGAACCGGCCTGAATCTGCAGGTCGCGAGCAACGTCGTTCTCGCCGAGCTCTCCTGGACCAACGCCGAGCAGACCCAGGCCATCGACCGGGTCCACCGGATCGGGCAGACGGAACCTGTCACAGCCTGGCGGATCATCGCCGCCCAGACGATCGACGCCAAGATCGCGGAGCTCATCGACTCCAAAGCAGGTCTGGCTGCCCGCGCACTCGACGGCGCGGACGCCGACACCGCCACCTCCTCCGACATCCAGACCGAAGCGCTGACCGCGCTTCTCACCGAGGCGCTCACCGTCCGGCAGGGCTGACACGGGCACGATCCGGCCTGCCGTCGCGCCGAACCCCTCGGACGTGATCCAGCGGTGGTGGGTTTGGAGCTCAGCCGCCGAGGCTAGCCCGTACGGCGAGTTGGTCGACGAAGTCGTTCATCTCGTGGCCCGAGTGTCCCTTCACCCAATGGAAGGCGACGTCGCCCCGGTCGTTCACGGCGTGAACCAACGGTTCCCAGAGATCGCGGTTGGCCACGGGCTTCTTCTGCGAGTTGATCCAGCCTCGCTCCAGCCACCCGGCCCACCATCGGTCGCGGAAGCAGTTGACGACATACGTGGAGTCACTCACCACGACGAGGGGCCCACCGATCGACCTGACCGCCTCGAGCGCGGCCCGGATCTCCATCCGCTGGTTGGTGCTGGCCGGCTCGCACCCCGAGGCCCACGTGTCGTGATCGATCGCCCATGCCCACCCGCCAGGTCCGGGATTCCCGGAGCACGCGCCATCGGTGTAGACGGAGACAGCGCCAGCCGGAGCGGTCATCGGCGCCTTGGGAGCTCGACGTGGCTTGCGCCCGCTGGGACGCCGCCCGGAGTAGTTGGCGAGCACCGAGTTCCTCTCGTCGCTGACGCTTCATCGCATGAGAATCGTGCAACGCCGGCGTTCAGCTTCGTAGGTAGGACGCGCCGTTCACGTCGATGATCGTGCCTGACGCGAAGCGGGCACCAGGGGAGGCGAGCCACAGCACCGCGTCGGCGACCTCCTCGGGTTCTGCCACCCGGCCGAACGGCGACTGAGCGCGTACGGCGTCTCCGGCCGCACCGTCGAGCGCCTCGCGGGCCATGTCGGTCTGCACGAAGCCCGGCGCCACGGTGCCGACCGAGATGTGGTGCGGCGCCAAGACGAGTGCCATCGACTGCCCGAACGCGTTCATCCCGGCCTTGGATGCGGCGTACGCAGGGCAGTTCGGCTCCCCGCGGAAGGCTCCTCTGCTCGACACATTGACCACGGCACCGCCACCCACGGCGCGCAGGTGCGGAATGGCGCAGAAGGTGGCGTTGGCGGCGCCGGTCAGATTGGTGGCGAGGGTCTGCGACCACGTCGCCTGCCAGTCCTCGTACGACGTCGACAGCGGCGGGTGGGCGAGGAACACCCCGGCGTTGTTGACCACCACATCGAGGCGGCCGAGCCGCTCGGCGGCTGAGTCCACGGCGATGCGGACCTCGTCGGGTCGGGCCAGGTCGGCCTGCACCACCACATGCCCTCGCCCGGCGAGGGAGGCGCGCACCGCTTCGGCCTTCTCCGCCGACCTGCCGTAGTGCACCGCGACCCGGTCGCCCTGCCGGGCGAAGGCGCGGGCGATGGCGGCGCCGATGCCGCGTGAGCCTCCCGTGACAAGAACTGCTCGGCCCTGGTCGCGGGTGGAAGAACTATCACTGGTCATGGCGTCATCCTTCCGCCCGCAGGCGATGTCGCGCACGTTGTAGCACGCTCATCGGCCCGACCGAGCAGATCGCGTTTGAGGCCAGCCCTCACGTCGTTCGGCGTGAGGGCTTCAGGTGCCGAGCTGATCGTCGAGCAGCTCGATGATCGGCCAGGCACCTTCTGACCAGTTCGAGATGACGGTGTAGGTGATCGAGGACGACGGCTGGTGCAGGCTGGAGAACGACACGCCTGCGTCGTATCCCTCCACCAGACTGCGTCGCCGGTTGGGTGGAGGTGGAACCCGAGGCCGTAACGCTTGGACTCCTCCGGCCAGTCGCTGCGCGGTCGCACCATCTCGGCCACCCGTTCCGCGGAGACGATCCGGCCGGCGAAGAGCGCGTCCCAGAAGCTGTTGAAGTCGGCAGCCGTCGAGTAGATCCCCCCGTCTCCGTTGCCGACCACGGGGAGATGGAACATGTTCGTTCTCAGGCCGGCGACCGAGAGGTAGCCCAACGCGGCGCGCCCCGGGAGCTCATCGGTGCGCAGGAACGCGGTGTCGGCCATGCCGGCGGGCTGGCAGACGAGCGTGCGAGCCAGCTCGTGGAAGTCCACACCCGTCGCCCGTTCCGCCAGCAACGCGAGCACGACGTAGCCGCCGTTGTTGTACGCGAACCGCTCGCCGGCGGCGTACGTGGTCTCGTGTCCGTCCAGAATCGGCAGGAACTGCTCGGTCGCGGTCAGCTCATGCACGGGTACTGGGAGTACGTAGTCGCCGATGTCGTCGAGGGTGTCCTCGTCGAGATAGTCGCCGATCCCGGATCGGTGTGCCAGCAGTTGCTCGATCGTCACGCCGTCGGCGATCAGCGGCAGGTCGCCGCCGAGCAGCGAACGGGCGGTCGTGCCGAGTTCGAATGCACCGCGCTCGATCAGGCTCATCACGGTCAGTGCCGTCAGGCCCTTGGCTCCACTCGCGGTTGCGAACTGGGTCTGGACGGTGTTGCGGATCTCGTGGGCGCGGTCGGCGAACCCGTAGGCCGCGGACAACTCGGTCTCGCCGGCGCGGTCGAGGCGGACCACGCCGGAGAATCCGGTACGTTCCGCCGCTGCGTCCACCGTGTCTTGTAGTGCGCGCATGGCGCTGAACCTAACAACCAGGTGCCCCGGTGGATGATGCTCACCGCACCGTGAAGCTGGTCGAGCCTGCGCTGACGTACTGGTCGGTGAGGAGGTAGTGGACGACGTACCGGCCCGGCGGGAGTGGCCAGGGGCGGCCCTGGTGGTCACGGCCCAGGACAAGCTCGCCGTCGGTGGTCGGGGGCAGGGCCCCGGAGTCGTGGCCGCCCGTATAGCCCCAGACCAGGTAGTCGTCGGTCTTGGGGTCCGCGGCCTCAGCACGGTAGACGCCGATCCAGTCCCAGCGGTTCGCCGGCCCGTCCGTCCAGCTGACCGTGATCGGGTCGCCCACGCCGTAGGTCTCCGCGTCCGTGGCCAAGTCGACGCGTGCGGCCTGTGGGCGCACGTAGAGGTCGTTGCTCGCGGCGACCGATCCGTCCACGTCGACCAGGTCGACTCGATAGGCGCCGGGTGCGAGCGAGGCCGTGTCCACCTCGACGGTCCCCGCCTGCCCGGACACGTCGTACGACGCCGTCGACGGGCCGCTGAGCTCGACCGTGCCGGACGAGTCGCCGGGCGGCAGCCGGTAGGTCACTGTCACGGCGTCGCCGACCGTGACCAGACGGCTCGACAGGGCGATCAGGGTCGGCAGCGGCACTGGGGTGACGTCCAGCTGCGCGAGCACGGCGCGGTGATCCGACGTCCATCGCGGGTAGCCGCGGTCCACGCCGTCCGCGCCCTGCTCCCCGACGACCTCGGCGCTCTCCACCTCGACCGGCCCGCCGACGTACGCGTAGTCGATCCGCCGTGGGCTGCCCCCGCTGCCCGCGACCTGGCCCCACGTGTTGCCCGGGTCGGCCAGCGGGTCCGGGTGCGTCTCGCGGTAGGTGTCGCGCAGGCCCGCGTCCACCAGAGCTTCGCTCACCGGCCAAGGCACCGGGCCGTGGCCGCCGTGCTGCGCCGCCGTGGCCGCTGTCCAGTCCAGGTGCGAGGGCTCGTTGAGGTCTCCGGTGAACAGCAGCGGCCAGCCCTGGCCCAACAGCCGGGTGGCCGACGGCAGCAGCGTCTCCACCGACGACAGCCGGACCTCCCGCTCCGTGGCCAGGACCTCCGCGAGCGGTACGCCGCGCTCCAGCCGGTTCGGGCCGTCCTGCACGTAGTCGAGGTGGGTGTTGATCATCGCGACCGCCTCACCCGGCCGCACTTCCAGGAACGCGTAGCGGCCGTCGGCGCCCGACGGCTCCAGGATCGGGTACTTCGACAGGATCTGCAGGCCCACGTTGTAGTACGGGTAGCCGGTCTTCGCCGCGATCTCTGGCAGCCGGTTGTAGGACTCCAGAACTCCGACGACGTCCGCGTCGATGTCCGCCATCACCTGGTCCGTGGCGTTGCTGCCGCCGTACTCCACGTTGAAGACCAGCAGCGAAAGCGGCATCACGTCCCCGGACGCCACCGCCTCAGACGGCTGGAGCTGCGGGTCCGCCTCATCGTCGGGGGAGTCCGTGCAGCCAGCCACGGCCGCGCCGAGGCCCAGCACGAGTCCCGCCAAGGCCGCCGCGGCGCGTCGCATGTCGTCTCCCGTCCGCCCGTCCTACTGACTGAGTGAACAGTCAGTACGACGATAGGACAGCATGACCACAAGCGCCACCTCGTGCTTGCCGAGGTCGTGGCGTCGCGACATCGGTGGGGTCAGCGTCGCCCGCCGAGTAGGTCGCGGCACAGCCGGAGCTGGAAATCGATGGCGTACCCGAGGTCGTCGACGTGGATCCGTTCGTCGTTGCCGTGCATGCCGTTGGCGACCACGTCGTACGGCGTGTGCCGGATGGGCCAGAAGCCGTACGCCTGGGACCCGAAGGCGGAACGGAAGTAGTGCGAGTCGGTGAACCCGTTGAGCAGTGTCGGCACCAGCACCGCTCCGGGATCGACGTCGGCGAGGATCTCGGCGACCACATCGACGAACGGGGAGTCTGCCGGAGAAGCGGTCCCGCCGGTGACGTCGTCTAGCAACTGCAACTCGTGGGGGATGTCATCTCCGAGCGCGTCGGCGACCGCGGCCATCAGGTCGGCGTTGGTTGCCCCCGGCGGCAGGCGGCAGTCGCAGTCGACGCTGGCACGGGCGGGGATCACGTTGAGCGCTTCCGAGCCATGTAGCCGGGTCGGCACGATCGTGGTGACCAGCAGCGGTAGCACCAGGTCCGCCATCGCGGGATGGAGCGCCGCGACGTCGGCGAGCACGGCGCCCAACTGATCCGGTTCTGGCTGGTCGGGCAACGGCCCGGCCAGCAACTCGATCAGTCGTCGTGTCTGGGGCACCAGCGTGGCCGGTGCCCGGAAGTCGTCGAGTCGCTCCACCAGCCGGGCCAGCCGAACGACGGCACCCTCGCCGGCGATGGGTAGCGTGCTCGCTGCCGGTGTGCCGAGGGCGGTGACCCGCACCGCGGCCGCTGCTTTCTCCCCGACCGCGATCGTGACGAACCGCTGCCCGTCTGCGAGGTCGAGTCGCTCCGCCGCCCCTTCGTTCAACACGTAGTCGACGCGGAGGTCCGGCCGCTCCCGGACCAGCCAACTGGTCCCGACATCGTTCGTCCCGTCCTCCTCGTCGGCCGCTGCGACCAGCAGCAGATCCCCGCGGGGTCGGAATCCCTCCCGCGCCAGGGCTGCCATCACCACTGCCCGAGTGGCCAGCTCGTTCTTCATGTCCGCCGCGCCTCGGCCCCACAAGAAGCCGTCGGAGTCCAGGTCGCCGGAGAACGGTGGCCGGGTCCAGCCGGTGGCATCGGCTGGGACCACGTCGAGGTGTCCCAGCAGCGCCAGCGAGGGCGTTCCGCCCGCACCGGGGAGACGGGCCACGAGATTGGCCCGCTCGGGGTCACGCGCCACCAGTTCGGAGTCGACGCCATGGGCCTGGAGATAGTCGCGCAGCACCAACGCCGCCGCGGTCTCACGCCCGGGCGGGTTCGAGGTGTCCACCCGCACCAAACGCTGCAGCAGCGCAGTCGCCTCATCCTGCAGACCGCTCACTGCGACCCCCTCCTCGGCTCGCAGCATCCCATCGCCACCAGCAGCATGTCAGGCTTCACGTCGACGTCGCCGGTCACAGGGTGTCGACGCCGCCCGGGTGCGGCGTCCCACGACGTCGGTCCGATGACAGACTCGGGTTGTACCCCACCGATGATTCCGGGCGTACGCGACAGGTCTTATCCGCCGTACCCCGAACGCAGGAGGAACCATGGGCAAGGTCATCGCAGCCATCACGACCTCGGTCGACGGCTACATCGTGGGACCGCACGACGGGCCGGAGCACGGCCTCGGCATCGGGGGCGAGCGTCTCCACTACTGGGTGATGGGTGGCCCGTGGACGTACGCCGACGACGGTCGTGACACCGACGGCATGCACGGCGCCGACCGGGAGTACTTCGAGTCGCTCACCGAGGGACTGGGCTGCGGGATCGTCGGCCGCAACATGTACGACGCCGCCGGCGCCTGGGGCGGCACCAACCCGTTCCCCGGCACGTTGATCGTGTTGACCCACCGCACCGAGGACCAGCCCGACCCGAGCACGGGCTTCCTGTTCATCGACGGCTTTGACGCCGCGCTGCTGAAGGCGCGCGAGCTCGCCGGCGACGCCGTGGTCTCTCTTGGCGGCGGTGCCGACCTGATCCGCCAGGGCCTCGCGGCGGGCGTGGTCGACGAGCTGGCGATCTCCACCGCGCCGCTGGTGCTGGGGGGCGGGAAGCGGCTGTTCGAGGGATTCGAGCAGGACCTCGACCTCGAGGTGCTCGGCACCTGGAGCTCGCAGTACGCCACCCACGTGCTGTATGCCGTCAAGCGCGCCGGGCAGGAGTCCGCCACGCAGTGACGCGGCTGCGTCTTCCGTTCTGAGAACAGGCCTATCCGATGAGTGGCAGGCGCGGGTCGGCGTGGTCGAGACCGCGCCCGGCTGCCGCCCTGACCCAGGTCAGATCGTCGGAGAGGTCGGCCGGACGGCCGGCGACCGTACGACGGCCCAGCAACTCGTCAAGGATCTCGGCGGTCAAGGCGACGCCGTCGGGCGTGGCCACCGGGTCGACCCCCAGCGCGTCGGTGAGGTCGAGCCCGTGCACGACGGCCTCCACCACGCGGGAGGCAACGAACTCGTCCAGTCGCATCAACGCGTAGTAGCCGGAGCCCACCGTGTCCCCCGGCGTCGATCGGGACTCCTCCGCGGTCTTCGTGAAGGTCTCTCGGAGCACGCTGGGCATGTCTTCCGGGGATTTGCCCTGCACCATCGTGTAGGCGTAGTCGTAGACGACCGGAGCCACCTCGGACCGGGGAAAGATGAAGAAGCTCACCCGGTCGCGGCCGACCTGACCCTGCTGTGGGTCGGCGATGAGCATCCGCGTCAACCCGATCGAAATATCGAAATGGCCCGCCAGCTGGAACACCGTCCAGTGCGGCAGCGACGCATCAAATGGCTCCAAGGCAGTCGGCCGCCCCCACTGCTGACTGCTCACGCCCTCGAACGTCGCCAAGACGCGGTCGAGTTCACGCTCCAGGATGTCGATCGAGCCCTCGTACGCTCCCACCGGCCCCACCGCCTTTCGACAGTCCGCGCGTTGCGGAACCGGGTGCAGCTCTCCGACCAGAAGTCTAGGTCCGCTGCGACCGCGTACGCCAGAACGCCCGACACCCAGCCGCGAGCCCTCATCGTTAGGGTGATCGCGTGGAGCGGGGCGACCCGGCACTCCTCCGAACCTCGTTTGGCGGAGCAGCCGCTGCTTACGCCAAGCACCGGCCCGACTACGCTCAGGCAGCGGTGCGGTGGGCGCTCGCGCCCGCTCCCGGCCAGCGGGTGCTCGATCTCGGCGCTGGAACCGGCAAGCTCACCGCAACGTTGGTCGCGGCGGGCGCCGACGTCGTCGCGGTCGAGCCCGATCCGGCGATGCTTGCCGAGCTGCGCGGCGCGCTGCCAGCGGTGCGTGCCCTTTCGGCGAGTGCTGAGTCGATTCCGCTGCCGGACGGGTCGGTCGATGCGGTCTTGGCGGGCCATGCCCTGCATTGGTTCGACATGGCCGTGGCTGGAGCCGAGATCTCCAGAGTCCTCGTGCCCGGCGGCAACTTGGCTGGCCTGTGGAACGTCGTCGACGACCGGGTCGATTGGGTGAGCGCACTCGGACGGGTCGGCGGGAGCGCCGCCATCGGCGCGCGTGACCTGTTCAGCACCTGGCGCGCCGCGACCTCCGACGCACACCTACCTGTCAACGGGCAGGGCCGCTTCGGCTTCGCCGAGCAGGCTGAGTTCCCGCACGACCAGCGCCACACCGCCGACTCCCTCGTTGCGAAGATCGCGACGCATGCGGGGTTGCTGGTGATGCCAGAACAGGAACGAGAGGCCACGCTCGACCGGATCCGTGACCTCCTCGCGAGCAGACCTGAGACTGCCCGCGGGGCGTTCGCCCTCCCGATGCTGACTGGCGTGTCACGCGCCCGCCGACTGTGAAGCCAGGGTCTCCGCTGCAGCCGCAACGTGGCGGAATGACGCAGGTCGGCGACCGCTCGAATCGCGGCTGAGTGTCCCGCACACGGCATGCGGTCACGAGACCGGAGTGAGCAACAGCCGGGAGGCCATGCCCACCGCGTCGCCGAGGGCCGCGATGTAGTGCTCGCGGAGGAACGTCGTGCGCCGCAGCTCCCAGATCGTGCGGGCTTGCAGGAACGCCGCGTCGCGCGCCTTATCGATGCTCCACGCGCTGATGAGGTGGGCCACTGGTCCGATGACGTCGTCGGCGGCGAGGCCGACCTCGTCAAGGAAGGTCCGACGCACCTCCGCCTCGACATCGGCGAGCACGTCGTTGATCGCCTCGTAGTCGTGGCGGACGGTGCTGTCGTCGGGCGTCGTGCCACGCGACTGACACGTGCGGACGAGCGCGAGAGCGAGGTCATGCTCGATGTGCGCGTTGATCCCAGCCAGTGCGTACTGGATCGGCAGCCGGTTCGGCTCGTGCCGGGTCTCGAAGAGGGGCCGCCAGGGCGAGGTTGGCCGTCGTCCCGCTGCGGCCTCGTCGTACGCCTCCAGCCAGAGGTGCGCGAACCGGACATCGAGCTCGGTCGCCGCCGGATCGTCCTGGAAGATGTCACCCTGCTCGAGCATCGTCGCGACTCTCTCAGTCACCGTGAGGTAGACGCGGTTGAAGACGTGCGCACCGTCACTGGTCGGAAGGTCGGCGTCGATCGCGCCCAACCGCGCGAGGACCTCGGGGACCGTCGTCGGGCCGTCCACGGCTCACACCGTCCCGCGCCGCACGCCGCTGACCGGCAGTGCGTCCTCGGCGGTCTCGACTGACGGGTTGACCTGACGGGTCGATTTGCGCCAGGGGCACAGAACCGCGTTTCGTACGGGGGACGGCCCGCGCCGTCGGCCATCGGCAAGCTTGATGCCCTGCGCCCACGCCCGCTCGAAGGCCCGATCGGTCTGCTGCTTTGCTGACATAGCACCCCTTCCACCAATCACAGCTCGAAGTCGTCGCGACGACTCATCTCACCAGGGTGGATCGGTCAGTTGGTCGAGTCGTCGTCCTTGTCGCTCTCGGCGGGCGGATTCAGCCTGCCGACTCGGTCGGTTCACTCGTCTCGGTGGGTTCACTCGTCTCGGTGGGTTCACTCGTCTCGGTGGGTTCACTCGTCTCGGTAGGCTCACTCGTCTCGGCACTCGACGGAGCGGAGGGAGTATCACCGCCAGGCTTGTCGTCCGAGTCCAACTGACTACCTATGGCCACGCCCACGACGCCCACGAGGATGATGCCGACCACGGCCAGCAAGGTCGTCAACACCTTGTGGCGAGCGAACCAGTTCGGCCCCTCTGGCGGCATCGGCGGTCCATGCGGCTGGCCGGGTGGAGGCACGCCGGGGGGCTGCTGCGACGGTGGTCCATAAGGCGACGGCGGCTGCTGACCGTACTCTGGCGGTCCAGGCGGCTGCTGGGTCATGCTGGCCTTCCTACTCCCGTCGATCTCACGCCGGAGTGGCCGCCTCCAGGACTGACGGCATGCTCCGAAGAAGGGGATGGGGACCCCTCGTGCCTGGCAAGGATGCTGGGAAGACGCCACAAGCGGACCCTGCGGAGGACTCATCTTCACCGGGACCTTGGACCCGGCTTCCCGGCAAACCGGCTTTGACGTTTCGCCGAGCCGGCTCGCGGCGGTAGGACGCACGTCGCAGACCGCGCGGCATTCACCCTCGCAGACCGGGTGGCGGGAGGGCGTCGCCGGGAACGATTCGTACCTCGAACAAGGTCGGCCACCGCTTGCCGGTGAGCCACAGCCGGCCGGTCGCAGGGTCGACGGCGATTCCGTTCAGAACGTCGTCACCGTCGGTCGCCCCTACCTCTGCCACCAAGGAAGAGGCGTCGATCCAGCCGGTGGTGCTTCCGGTCTCGGTGTCGATCACGGCAATCCACGGCTCAGTGAAGACGTTGGCCAAGATGTGGCCGTCGACCAACTCCAGCTCGTTGAGCCGCGCTAGCGGGACGCCGCGGTCGTTGACGTCCAACGTGTCCACGACCTCGAACGTCTCAGGGTCGTGCCGATACAGCCTGTGCGAGCCGTCACTGCGCCAAAGAGAGTCGCCGACGACGGTCAGGCCCCAGCCTTCGCCTTCGTAGGAGAGCTCGCGTTGCTCGTCGAGGGTGCATCGGTCCCAGACGTAGAGCTCCTGCTCCTGCCAGGTGAGCTGGAACAGTCGGCCGTCATGCAGGGCAAGGCCCTCCCCGAAGGTGTGCTCGGGCAGCGACTCGCTTTCCAACACCTCGCCGGTTCTTGGCTCGACCAGCCGGACGTCCGACTCGCCGTAGAGTCCGGTGCTCTCGTACAGCAGACCGTCGGCATGCAGCAAACCCTGGGTGAAGGCGGACTCGTCGTGGGGCAGGCGGTCGATCACCTCGACGGTGTACGGGCGTGGGGTGGACGGGTCGTCTCGGTCGGGCAGGACCGCCGGCCCGGCTCCGGCAACGGCCGGTGGGTCGGGCTCCGGGCACCTGGCGCCAACGCTGCTTTGGGTCGAGGGCGAGCAGCCGAGGAGGACGGGCAGCGCGAACGCCGCCGCGAGGCGCAGGGCACGGGTCACCGGCCACGTGTACCACACCGGCCGGCGGCGCCCACCGGACCGCTGAGCGTGCCGTCAAAGCTCAGCGACCGCAGCGGTCCACACGCTCCCAGGGCCAGTCGGTTGCGAGCCAGCGTGCGACGGCGTCGGCGAGGGGTACGTCGAGGTCCGATCTGTCCGCCCGCACCCAGGATTGCACCGTGACGTCCCACTCCTCGGAGGCCGTGGGATACAGGTAGACGCAACCGATGACGTCGTTGTCGCCTGGGTCGAGGACCGTGAAGGTGAAACCGGCGCGCCGCGTGAAGTCGTCGGCGTGGCGGCGAAGGTCGGCGAGGTTCTCCTCGAGCGTCTTGCCGCTGCTTGGAGGCCAGTTGCCGTCGGGATAACCGGGCGTGGAGCGGATGTGCTCGATGCTCGACATCCAGGCGGCATGATCGGCCTGATTGTGCTGCGGTCCCAGGGGTTCGAGGCGGAACTGGTCGGTGGCGAGTGAGGTCGGCGGATCGAATCCGACTGGGACGAACTCCTTCGAGGTCATGACCGGACCGTACTGGGCTGGCCGGTCCTCCTGCACTCGAGTTCTTCTTCAGACATGGGCAACTCCAACTCGAGGGCGGACATCGAGGGCTCGGATGGGCGGTGACTGCCTGGCGCGGGCCGCTCAACTGCGCAGGTTCGCGTTGAGCCGGGCAGCTTGTCGCGTGAGGTGCTCGCGTTCGGGGAGGTTGGGCGCTGATCCGGCGGCTTCGGCGTAGAGCCGTGCCGCGGTCACGGGGTCACCGTCCCGCTCGTGCAGATACGCGGCGGCGGCGGTGTGGCGGGGCAGGGTGGGGTCGAGCTCTGCCAGGGCGGCCAGTCCGGCCCGTGGGCCGTCGGCCTCGCCGACCGCGACGGCGCGGTTGAGGCGGGCAACCGGGTTGTCGGTGAGGCACACCAGTTCGTCGTACCACTCGACGATCTGCACCCAGTCGGTCTCCTCGGCCGTCCGGGCGTCGGCGTGGAGCGCGGCGATGGCGGCTTGGGCCTGGAACTCGCCCAGGCGGTCTCGGGCGAGGGCTGTCTGGAGCACGTCGACGCCCTTGGCGATCAGGCGGGTGTCCCACAGGCTGCGGTCCTGCTCGGCGAGGGGCACGAGACTGCCATCGGTGCGGGTACGTGCCGGGCGCCGGGCGTGGTGTAGCAGCATGAGCGCGAGCAGGCCCGCGACCTCCTCGTGGTTGGTCTTGGCCGCCAGTTGGCGGGTGAGCCGGATCGCCTCGGCGGCGAGGTCGACGTCGCCGGAGTAGCCCTCGTTGAAGACCAGGTAGAGCACGCGTAGCACCGTGGCGACGTCACCGGGCTGGTTGAAACGGACGCCTGAGACGGTCCGCTTGGCCCGGCTGATCCGCTGGGCCATCGTCGCCTCCGGCACGAGGTAGGCCCGCGCGATCTGACGCGTGGTCAGGCCGCCGACCGCGCGCAGCGTGAGCGCGACGGACGATGCCGGCGTCAAGGAGGGGTGCGCGCACAGGAAGTACAGCTGGAGCGTGTCGTCCGCCGCCTCGACGGGTCCGGGCATGGGCTCGCCGTCGATGCGTACCTCGCGGTGCCGTCGGGAGGTATCGGCGCGGGCGGCGTCGAGGAACTTGCGCCAGGCCACGGTGACCAACCAGCCCTTGGGGTCCCGCGGCGGGTCGTCCGGCCACACGCGCATGGCCTCGACCAGGGCGTCCTGCACGGCGTCCTCGGCCGCCGCGAAGTCGGCTCCGCGACGGACGAGAACACCGATCACCGCGGGCACCAGCTCCCGCAGCAGCGATTCGTTCACTCGGTGACCGTCGAGGGCTCGCCGTAGAACGGCCGGACCTCCAGCCATTCGTAGTTCGGCTTGCCGCCGGGCCCGGGGGCGGCCGAGAGCTCGCCGGCCAGCTCGACCGCGCGGTCCCACGACTCCACGTCGAGGATGTACCACCCGGCGATCAAGTCCTTGGTCTCGACGAACGGCCCGTCGGTCACCGGTGGCCGCCCCTCGCCGCCGTATCGCACGAACGCGCCGTCGGGCGCCAGCGCCTGGGTGTCGACGAACTCGCCCGTCTCCTCCAGCCGGGCCGCGAAGTCGCGCATGAACTGCATGTGCGCGTCGACCTCCTCCGGCGTCCACTGGTCCATCGGCGGCAAGTCCACGGTAGGGGTCGGGCCACCCCTGTAGTGCTTGAGCAGCAGGTACTTGGCCATCGTGTTCTCCTTAGCGCGGTACGGCCCATTGTGGCCGTGTTCACGCCGAGGACGGATCCACGGATGGGTTCTCGACATCCCACCACGACCTTTTCTGGCGGACTCCACAGTGAATCGGTTCTGGTGGGTCGCAGGTCAGCCGCGACGGGACGGCCTCGCGATCACCAAATGCCGGTGCCTCCTCTTGGCCGGCGTCCATCTCGACGCCGGCCCCTGATGCTCACTGGTCCTGGAGGACGAGCGGCACCTCCTGACCGGGCTCGATGGTGAGTGTCTCGCCGTCATAGGTGCGCCGATCGCCCTCGGAGTAGGTGGTGCCATCCACAGTGATGGTGATCGGGTCCTTCCGGCGCGGATGTCGGCCTGGAGGTCGTACAGCTCCCACTCTTGGGTCTCGTAGGAGTAGAGCAGCTTCCACTGCCGGTCGCGGACCGACGTCTGTGGCCGCTGGTCACTGCCCGCACCCTGGTTGATGTAGCCGGGGAAATGCTGGAAACGCGGCCGGTTCAGCGCGGCGCCGTTCACCAGCACGCGTCGGAGGCTGGTGCCGTCGAACGGCACTCCGTTGGGCAGGGACGCGCCGCCTAAGTCGGCGAGCGTCGGGTAGAAGTCGGTGCTGTTGATCGGTGAGGACACGACGCGATCGCCGGCCACGAGGTCCGGGTTCGGGCTCCACGCGATGAATGGCACGCGCACGCCGCCCTCGTCGAGCTCGCTCTTCATCCCCTTCAGCGGCTTGTTGTAGGCCCCAGCCGGGATGTGCCCGCCGTTGTCGGAGGCGAACAGCACCAGGGTGTTGTCGGCCAGCGGATGACCGGGATTGCGCGGGTCGGGGGTGTTCTCGAGGTAGTCGAGGAGCCGTGCGACGCTCTGGTCGACCCCTCGAGGACCGCGCCAAAGGCAGGCTTCGCGGGAGCGGCGCCGGGTGGCTTGGCCCGGTACTTGGCGAGCAGGTCGGCGCGCGCCTGCACGGGACCGATCGGGGCGTGCACGGCGTACTGACTCATCCATGCGAAGAACGGCTCGCTGCGGTGCCGGTCGATGAAGTCGAGGGTCGCGTCACCCACCGCATCGGTCACGTGCTTGTTCGTCCCCACGAGCGCGTCTAGCTGGGCCTTGCTGACGCCGCGGGAGTACGGCGCGATGTTCTGGTCGACGTACTCCTGGGTGTAGGGCTGCGCGAACTGGTCCAGCGACGGCGAGACCGCGTTGTCGAACCGACCGCCGGAGGCGTGGTACGCCGTCGGGCGCCGGCGTGGCTGCCGCCCCAGTTCTCGTCCCACCCGTGGATCGTGGTGATCTCCGCGGGGTTGCGTGCGATGTGGAACTTGCCGACATAGCCGGTGGCGTAGCCCGCGCGATCGAGTGTCTCCGCGACCGTCTGTGTCTGGGCCGGCAGGACGGCATCGCCCGTCGGGTCGCCCTGCTTCGCGCCCAGGAGCAGCGTGTCGTCCTCGATGGTCTCGTTGAGGTTCCTGGCGGTGTAGATGTTGTTCTGCTCGCGTGGGGCGTACACGCCGCTCATCAGCGCCGCCCGGGTGGGAGAGCAGTTGAGGCAGGCGTAGGCATTGTCGAACGACGCCCCCTCCTGCGCGAGTCGTGCGATCGCCGGTGTCTCGTTGAAGTCGTGCGGGTTGTTCATGTTGGTGCGGCCGCTCGAGAGGTCCGACCAGCCGAGGTCGTCGGCGAGCACGAACACGACGTTGCGCTTCGGAGGCGGCTGCAGCGTGGGTGCGGCGGATGGGCCGGCCCCGACGGCAGAGCTGGCCAAGGCCGGCGCGACTGCCGCGAGGGCCAGAGCAGCCGGAGCCGCCACGCGCCTGAAGGGCGAGTGATGGGACATACACGTCCTCCTCAAAGGTCAATTATGTAGAGCGACATACTACATTTACCCGTATGGTTGTCACCGGCGTCACGATGGACGGTGTGGCCCGGTGACGCGGATGCTCTGATTGCCCTACAGCACGAGCTAGCGGCAAGGTCGGCCGAGCCTTGGACACGTCCACCCGGGCGGCTGCTCGTTGGGGGCTGCTGGGTGTGCTTCCCACGCGGGCTCACCGGGCCTGGCAGCGTGGGGGACCGAGCCTGGGCCGCCGCGGTGGTGCTGGGCGAGGATCAGCCGGTGGATCAGAGTCTGCGGCTCGGCGAGGCCTCCGCGCCCTATGTTCCCGGCCTGCTGGGTTTACGCATCGGCAACATCCTTGAGGAAGCGGTGCGCGGTCTGACCGTTCGGCCCGAGGCCTTGCTCGTCGACGCCACCGGGTCCGACCATCCACGCCGAGCCGGGCTCGCCACCCATCTGGGTGCTGTCCTCGAGCTCCCGACGGTCGGCGTCACCCACCGGCCGCTCATCGGTGAGGGTCCCTGGCCCGCCGACCGCCCTGCCGCCACCAGCCCGGTGCGGATCGGCGACGACATTGTCGCCTGCTGGGTGCGCACCCGCCGCGACACGCGACCGGTTGTGGTGCACCCGGGATGGCGGGTTGGCCTGGACGACGCCATCGAACTGATCGTGGAGCTCACCCCGCGTCGACGTACCCCAGAGCCGCTGCGACTGGCACGGAATCTGGCCCGTCGCGCTCGCGCAGGCGCAGCTCGCCCTGATCAGGACGGGTGACGACTGAATAAGCGGTTCGCGGCTCGCGCGCATGTGAACGCGTCGGTCGCGGCCCGGACCGCTCCGAGCCTGTTGCCACTGCCGGTCGGCGCGCGCAGACTGGTGACGTAGCCAAACACCGTGTGCCCGCCAGAGCACCATCTACCCGGGCAGGTCAGCATGACTCACGGTCGAATGCCGGACTCGATCCCCGTCCTATCTCGAGGCAAGCACCGCAACCCACGCAAGGGTGCCTGCTTCATGGAGCTTGCGTCGTTCCTTTCCGGCGAATCCTGGTCCGACCATCCCGACTGCACCCATCCGCTGCTCGCGGCGTTGGCAGTGGACATCAACGACCAGATCGGCGACGAGGCCCGCCGCGAGATCGCACCGCTGGTGCCTGAGGTGATCGGCCTCAATCTGCGCGACCCGATCATCGACGCCCTCCTCGCTCGCGAGGTTGCGCTTGCCGCGCTGCCGATCGCATCCGCAAAGCGGCAACGCGTGGCAGCGGTCGGACTGCTCCACTGCGAACAGGTGCTCAACGAGCTAGAGGGACGTCCAGCAGACCACGTGTCGGCCCGCGTCGGATCTGCGCTGGACGATGTGCCGGATGCGCGTGACTGGGCACGTGACTTCTGCGGCATGGGCTTCGGAAAAGTCAAGAAGTTCAGCAGCCGCAGCGCCCCGACCATCATTCACTCCGCCGTCGTGGGTATCACTGAGGCCGCCGTGAGCGATCCGGAACAACGGTTGGTGGATCTGCTCCGACAATCGATCGCCGACTGCGCCACCTGGATGCGTCGCACCAGCACCTGCGCCGACGAGCCATCGCATGAAAGCCGCCGACGCACGAACTCCAAGCGCACACGCTGCCAGGCCCGTCGTTGACCGGGTGTTGCAACATAGGGAACGGTGTCGAGGGTGGCAGGGAGTGTGGCCGTTGAGCTCAGATAGCGCGTCGGCTGAGACGGACCTGGAACGACGGCAGGGTCGGCTGCAAGCAGAAGCCGAACAGCTGCTGGCCGACCTGGACCTGGCCGCGTTGTTGTCCCACGTTGGGCCGATCCGTATGGCCGGCAGCTTCGTGTCTGGGTTGATGACCTGGAGGGAAGTCGACGTGGGGGTGTGCGCCGGAAGCGACTTCGGCCCCGATCGGGTGCTGAGCATCCTGGCTCGCTTGGTCGGTCGGCGCGATGTGATTGGTTTCGACTACCGCGACGAACGCGGTCCTCGCTCACCAACCGGTACCAGCAAGGACGAGAGATACCATGTCCCGATCCTGGTGCAACGAGCCAGTGGAGTGTGGCGGGTCGATCTGACCATCTGGCTCAATCACGACCACGCCAACGTGACGGCTTGGCACGAGCGGCTGCGCGCGATTCTGACGCCCGAACAGCGAGCTGCGATCCTGCAGATCAAGACCGCTTGGCACAACCGTCCCGAGTATCCCGATGACGTCGGCGGCCAAGATGTTTACACCGCAGTGGTCGAGCATCAGGTGCGCACCCCAACCCAGTTCGCCGCCTGGCTCGATGATCGACCACGCTGAACACCACCCGACTCACACCATCTTCCGCACACAAACCGGTGAATCCCCGTGCGTGAGCAGGTGTGAGCGCGGAGGGGTGCGATCGCGGCTCGAGTGCTCGGTCACCGTACTAGCCGACTGGCACCGCCTCAGACCGGTCCAACGCCGACGTTGACTTGACGGTGCGCAAGCACGAGACCGGCCCGCCATCCCGGCGCACGACCTCCCGTGGGTTCCGTGATCGAGTCCATGTTGTGGCCGGTGCGGGCGAGTGCCCACGCAACCACCGAGTTGGAGTTCCACATCTCGCCCGTGCCCAGCTCGTCTCGGCCCCAGGTGAGTGCTGGTACATCCCGGAGTACATCGAGCAGGGCTGCGACCCGCCTCGGATCCTCGGTGATGCGTACCGGACTGTCGACAGCCTCGGCGGCATCGGGGATGTAGCCCTCGGGCCAGCAGCGCACCTCGTAACGGAACGCCCGATACCGGCCGAGCCACCGGGAGCCGACCGGTCCTTCACAGACGACGCCGCGGTCGGCGTCCGAGACGTTCCACACCGGACCCATCTCAACCGCGTACACGATGTCGTCGAGGCTCAGCGTCAGTCCGGTGTGACACAGGTTCGCTGGGGGCCGATGCTCCCGATGGGCCAGCAACCACTCGTAGACGCGGCCGTTCCAGCGGACGAAGTGACCACCGGACCCGAGCGGAAGCCAGAACAGGTCGACCCAGGCTCTTGCCGTCTGATCGCTCATCGACCTCACCCGCGACCCAGACAACACCCTGCTCGCACGGCCCATAAGGGTCAAAGGTCCCCGCCGGCCGAATGGTGCGACGCGCCTGCTGCCGAAAGTGGGCACCTATCGAGTGAGGAAGCCGTCGGCGCGGTTGACCTGCCACATGTGGCCGTCGGGGTCGGTGAATGCGCCGGCGTATCCCCATTTCTGGTTGCTGGCTTCGATGACGATCTTGGCGCCGGCGTCCTGTGCGCGATGCATCAGGTCGTCGACTGCGGCATCGGTGGCCAGCCCGATCACGACCAGACACTCGTGCGTGTCCCGGGGCGATCGTTTGCGATCACCGATCACCCAACCGAAGCCGCGCGTCGGGATCAGCATCACGCGCAGTCCGTCGCTGATCTCGAACTGCAGGGGCTCGGGGAGTCCATCGTCACCCATCTCACCCACCGTCATGAATCCGAGGGCGGTGTAGAAGGCGTGCGATACCTGGCGACTCTTGGTGGGTAGGCACACCGTTGCTCGGTCAAGCTTCACGGTTCATCCTCCGGAGAGTGGTTTGCGCTGAACGACGGACTCGGTTCAGATCGGTGCGATGTGCTGATGGTTCAACAGGATGCGGCCGTTGTCGTCGAGGACCATCACGTCGTAGCCGCCCCCGGCGACGGTCCTGTCGGCGACGGTGACCATCTGCCATCCATATCCGATGAGAGCGGGTGCCAGGAGCACGGCATCGCCGGCTGCCTTGAATGTGTGTACGCCGGGCTCGACGAACATGGCGTATGCCCGGGTCACCCGACGTTCGATCTCGTCGTGGCCGCGCACCTCGAGACGAGGCACCGGGAATGCCAACGCGGTGGCCGCGTTCCGCACCGCCTCGGGCGGGTCCACCAGTACCTGCGCACCGGCGGGCGCCCACAGCTCGGCGACCTGCCTGGACCGCGCTTGCGGGTCGGCTTCGGTCCATAGCGCGGTGTATCGCCTGGTGAAGTCCTTCAG
>Ga0075421_100001629_pt1 | contig 26434 bp, 24 predicted proteins | sample SoiMetdeltSBSDD5_FD_75292 | JGI IMG/M metagenome (GOLD analysis project Ga0075421, IMG submission 75292) | Bulk soil microbial communities from a Populus tree surrounding site in Tennessee, USA - Soil MetaG P. deltoides SBSDD5 | ecosystem: Environmental > Terrestrial > Soil > Tree plantation... | reverse complement strand
GCGGCCGTTAAGCGACTTGTCGCGCGGCGCGAGCGTGGATGACGTGGTCGCAACCGTGGCCGTCCTGCTTGCCCAGATCGGCCAGAACTGAAGCAAGGCCGTTTTGCGCCGCAATGACGCGGGTTTCGGCTGCGGCGCTTGCAATTTCCGCAAGGCGCCCCCACATGCCGTACGACGCGTGTAACCGATTCAGGTATAATGATTTTTTAGTTGGGGGACCACCATGCCGATTTACGAATATCGCTGTGCATCATGCGGGTTCGAGCACGAATACTTGCAGAAGGTGAGCGACCCGTTGCTGACCGACTGCCCGGAATGCGGCAAGTCGACCTTCAACAAGCTCGTGAGCGCCGCCGGTTTCCAGCTCAAAGGCAACGGCTGGTATGTCACCGATTTCAAGGGTAAAAACGGCGCAAAACGGTCCGGGGACACCGACAAATCGGCCGAGAAGGACAAACCGGCAGAACCGAAAAAGGATTCCGCCTCCGAGTCCTCGGGCGGCAATGGCGCGTGCCAGACCTGCAGTTGAACGGCCTGTAGTACCCCTTCGAGCGCAGCCTCCAGCCCTTTTTAGCCCGGTCCGCGCCGCGCGGGCCGCCCTCCACGCCTTCACATGCCACACAAGAACCCCATACGGCGCTACTTCATAACGGGCCTTCTCGTCTGGGTCCCGATCGTCATCACCGTATGGGTGCTGAGCGTCCTGGTCGGCACGATGGACCAGACGCTGCTTCTGCTGCCATCTGCGTTCCGGCCCGAAAGCTGGCTGGGCGTGTACGTGCCCGGAATGGGTGCGCTGCTCACGTTGCTCGTGATCTTCCTCACCGGGCTTTTCGCGGCCAACATCATCGGCCAGCGCCTCGTACGCTACTGGGAGCGCGTGATGGCACGTATCCCCGTGGTGAACTCGATCTACAACGGGGTGAAGCAGGTGAGCGATACGCTGTTTTCGCCGGGAGGGCAGGCGTTTCGTAAAGCGCTCCTCGTTCAGTGGCCAAGCCCTGGCATGTGGACGATCGCATTCCTCACGGGCACGCCTGGCGGAGACGTCTCGAACCATCTCCAGGGCGATTACGTCAGCGTGTACGTCCCCACTACGCCCAATCCTACAGGCGGCTATTTCGTGATGGTCCCCCGCAGCGCCGTCGTCGAGCTTGATATGACCGTGGACGAGGCGCTGAAATACATCATTTCGATGGGCGTCGTCGCACCGGCGCGGAGGAAGCGCATCGCCGCCGTGTCGCCGGAGCCAGTGGCGGCGACCGAGCCGCAAACTCCGGCCGCCTTGAATCACTAGCGCGGGCGCGATCCGCTTTCACCCCGAAGAACGAGCACTATGCGTAGCGAATATTGCGGCCTCGTGAGCCGCTCGCATCTTGGACAAACCGTGACGCTGTACGGGTGGGTGCACCGACGGCGCGATCACGGGGGCGTTATTTTCATCGACCTGCGCGATCGCGAAGGGCTCGTGCAGGTCGTCTGCGATCCCGACACGCCGCAGACGTTTGCCGTGGCCGACAAGCTGCGAAGCGAATACGTGGTGAAAGTCGTCGGCCGCGTGCGGCAGCGACCCGAGGGCACGGTGAATCCGAACCTGGTGAGCGGCGAAGTCGAAGTGCTCGCGCAGGGGATCGAACTCCTCAATCCGTCGCTGCCGACGCCTTTCCAGATGGACGAGGAGCACCTGTCGGAACAGGTGCGGCTCGAGTACCGGTTTCTCGACCTGCGGCGTCCCCAGATGCAGAAGAACCTGCGGCTGCGCTATCGCGTCGCGATGGCGACCCGCAACTTTCTCGATCGCGCCGGCTTCATCGATATCGAGACCCCGATGCTCACGCGCTCGACGCCCGAAGGCGCCCGCGATTACCTCGTGCCCTCGCGCGTGCACCCCGGACATTTTTTCGCGCTGCCCCAGTCTCCGCAGCTTTTCAAGCAGCTCCTGATGATCTCGGGCTTCGATCGCTATTACCAGATCGTCAAGTGTTTCCGGGATGAGGACCTCCGCGCGGACCGCCAACCCGAATTCACGCAGATCGATATCGAAACGTCGTTCCTCACGCAGGAGGAAATCGTCGAAATGATGGAGGAGCTCGTCCGGCACCTGTTCAAGGACGTGCTCGACGTCGATCTGCCAAAACCGTTTTCGCGGATGGGCTACGACGAGGCGATGTCGCGCTACGGATCGGACAAGCCCGATCTCAGGATTCCGCTGGAGCTTACCGAGCTCACCGATCTCATGAAGGAGGTCGACTTCAAGGTGTTCCGGGATGCGGCGCAACTGCAGGACGGCCGTGTCGCGGCATTGCGCGTTCCCGCGGGCGGCACGCTCACGCGCGGCGAAATCGACGCGTACACGGAGTTCGTGAAGACGTACGGTGCGAAAGGGCTCGCGTACATCAAAGTCAATGCGCGCGAGAAAGGCGCGGAAGGGCTGCAGTCGCCGATACTGAAGTTCCTCAGCGCGCCTGTCATCCAGCACCTCCTGGACCGCACGCAGGCGCGCGACGGCGATCTCATCTTCTTCGGCGCGGACAAAGCAAAGGTCGTGAACGATGCTCTCGGTGCGCTGCGGCTGAAGATCGGGCATGATCGCGGATTCGTCGCGCAGGGCTGGCGCCCGCTATGGGTGCTCGACTTCCCGATGTTCGAGTGGGACGAAGAAGCAAAGCGCTGGAACGCGATGCATCACCCGTTTACCTCGCCTGCGGACGGTCACGAGGACTTGCTCGAAACGAATGCTGGCGCCGCACGCGCGAAGGCACACGACATCGTGCTGAACGGCTGGGAGATCGGCGGCGGCTCGATCCGGATTCACCGGCAGGACGTGCAGTCGAAGGTCTTCCGCGCGCTCGGCATCGGCGAAGAAGAAGCGCAGGCGAAGTTCAGCTTTCTCCTGGACGCATTGCAATACGGCGCGCCGCCGCATGGCGGGATCGCTTTCGGTCTCGACCGCATCGCAACGTTGATGGCCGGCGCCGAGTCAATCCGCGATGTGATCGCCTTTCCGAAGACACAGCGCGCGCAGGACCTGCTTACACACGCGCCGAATACCGTGGACGAACAGCAGCTTCGCGAGCTGCACATCCGGCTGCGTCAGCCGGAGGCGAAAAAAAGTTAGGCCGCGTTTCCCCTCGTGGCGCTCTCGAACCGATTACGCGCGGGAGCCGTTGCGGTGCTCACCGCAGTGCTCGTCGCACTCGCGGCACTCGGCGTCGCCCACCAGGCGTGGGGAAGAGGGCCGGGACCCGAGCTGCCCGTCATCGAGCTCTCGGAGCTCCCGCCGGAAGCACGCCACACGCTTGAGCTCATCCATAAAAGCGGGCCGTTCCCGTATGAACGCGACGGTGCGGTGTTCGGAAACTTCGAACGGCGGCTGCCGCGGCGCGACCGCGGTTATTACCGCGAGTACACGGTGCGCACGCCCGGCCTCACACATCGCGGTGCGCGCCGCATCGTCGCAGGCCGCGCGGGCGAGCTTTACTACACCGACGATCACTACCGCAGCTTCAAATGGATACGCGAGTGAGCGCGCCCTCAAAAATCCTCGCTGAACGTTCGGGGCTCTACCGCACACCTCCGAACCTCTCGGAACTGCGGGCGCAAGCCGTGGCGACGGGCGCAGAATGGCTCGAGGCGGACCTGGGTGCCGTGCGAGATAAAGCCGGGCTACTGTCCGTGCTTGCGGCAGCGCTCAGGGTTCCTGCCGGATTCGGCGCGAATTGGGATGCGCTGGCGGACAGCCTGCAGGATTTGAGCTGGCGCACCGCCCCCGGATACGCGCTGCATTTGCGGCACGCCGAGCGTGCGCGGCAGGCGCTTGGCCCGGAGTGGGATAGACTCATCGACGTGCTCCGGCTGAGCGCACACGCCTGGCGTCAGCGTGGCAAGCCTTTCATCGCGATCATCGATGGTGCACAGGAGCTTCCTGCATGGCCCTGAACGGCGACGCGACCACCGGAGCCGGCGTGGGCGGCAGGCCTTACAAGCTCCCGGTGTCCGTGCTCGTGCTGGTGCATACGCCGAAGCTCGACGTCTTGTTGCTGGAGCGCGCCGACAGGCCGGGCTTCTGGCAATCGGTGACGGGAAGCCAGGTCGTCGGCGAAACGCTCGAAGAAACCGCGGCGCGCGAGTTGTTCGAAGAGACGGCACTTGATGCAACGCGGTATCGTCTCGTCGACTGGGGGAAACACAACGTGTTCGAAATCTATCCGAACTGGCGCTATCGCTACGCGCCTGGAGTGACGCACAATACCGAGCACGTATTCGCTCTGGAAGTCCCGGAGGCCGTGCCGGTTACGCTTGCGCCGCGCGAGCACACGGCCTACGCGTGGATGCCGTGGCGCGAGGCTGCAGACCGTGCGTTTTCCTGGACGAATGCCGAAGCGATACTCGAGCTTCCGGTACGCACGGCAGGCGGCCATGCCGCGGCGGGGGGAACTTAACCTGTAGCGTCGGGTCCGACTGCGTCAGGCATGCTGCATATGCCCGATGCGGGATCAAGACGCAAGTGCTTTGCGGGCGTATAATAAGGCGTGGGGTTTCAGCAACTTACATCGAAGAATCACGGAGTTGGAATGGAAGTGAGCACCATAACCTTCGATCGGTTCAAACCGCTGGCGGACGACACGTGCGAGGCGCGCATCGTCGAAGCCAAACGCGCGCTCGGGTCCCGTGCCGTGATTCTCGGGCACCACTATCAGCGCGCAGACGTGTACAAGCACGCCGACCTGACGGGCGACTCGCTGCGTCTGTCCAAGCTTGCCTCGCAGACCGAGTCCGAATACATCGTGTTCTGCGGCGTGCACTTCATGGCGGAAGTCGCGGACATCCTGTCGAAGCCGCATCAAAAAGCCATCCTGCCGGACCTTTCCGCAGGCTGCTCGATGGCCGACATGGCGAATCTCGCAAAAGTCGAGCGCGCGTGGCGCGAGCTCGGAGAAGTGCTCGACCCCGACGAGAAGGTCACCCCTGTCACGTATATCAACTCCGCGGCAGACCTCAAGGCTTTCTGCGGCGAGCATGGCGGCATCGTCTGCACCTCGACCAACGCGCGACAGATACTTCAGTGGGCACTCGCCCGGCGCGAAAAAGTGCTGTTCTTTCCCGATCAGCACCTCGGTCGATGGACCGGATACCTCATGGACATTCCGCTCGCCGAGATGCTCGTCTGGGATCCCGACGAGCCGATGGGCGGGCTTACTCCCCAGCAGGTCAAGATGGCGAAGATCCTGCTGTGGAAAGGCCATTGCTCGGTGCACCAGATGTTCCAGGCCCAACACGTGCTCCGCTGGAGGCAGCAGAATCCAAGCGGCATGGTGATCAGCCACCCCGAATGCAATTTCGAAGTCTGCAAGCTCTCCGATTACGTCGGCTCGACGGATTTCATCATCAAGACGATCGCGTCGAGCGCGCCCGGAACGCGCTGGCTCGTCGGCACGGAATTGAACCTCGTCAATCGCATTGCCGAGGAATTCAAGCCGCAGGGCAAGGTCGTGCAGTTCATGGCGCCCACCGTATGCATGTGCTCGACCATGGCGAGAATCGACCCGCAGCATCTCGCGTGGTCCCTCGAGAACCTCGTCGCGGGCAAGGTGGTGAACCAGATCACCGTGCCGGCGCGCGAAGCAGAGCTTGCGCGCATCGCGCTCGATCGCATGCTCGCGGTGTCCTGACCGACTTCGCGGTGCCCCGGTTCCACACTCCGCCTCATGCGTGACATGCGGCCATGGTGACCCGTACCCTTCAGATCGTCACCTACAACATCCACAAGGGTCTGTCGCTTTTCAATCGCCGGCTCGTGATCCACGAGCTGCGCGATCGGTTGCGCACGCTCGGCTCCGACATCGTTTTCCTGCAGGAAGTGCAGGGTAACTGCGAGCGCAACGCGTTGCGTCACGGCGACTGGCCCATCGAGCCGCAATACGAGTTCCTTGCGGATACGGTCTGGGGCGATTTCGCGTACGGCCGCAACGCGGTGTACGACCACGGCCATCACGGCAACGCGATACTCTCGCGTTTTCCCATTCAGCACTGGGACAACCAGGACGTCTCGTCCCATCGCTTCGAAAAGCGCGGCCTGCTTCACTGCGAGGTTGGCATTCCGGGCTGGGACATGCCGCTCCATTGCGTGTGCGTACACCTTGCGCTCACTTCACGCGGGCGTAGCCGCCAGATCGAGCGCCTCCGCCAGCGCATCGAGCGGCTGGTCCCTGCCGGAGCGCCACTCATTGTCGCGGGCGATTTCAACGACTGGCACTGGCGGCACAAGGCGACACACGAGCTCGCGCATCCGCTCGACATGCAGGAAGTCTTCGAGTTGATGCGCGGTTTACCGGCCCGCAGCTTCCCCGCGATGCTGCCGGTTTTCCGTCTCGATCGCATCTACGTGCGCGGCTTCCGAGTGAGCCGCGCGCACGTTCACCACGGCCCCGTGTGGGGCCGCATATCAGATCACGCCGCGCTTACCACCACGCTCGAGCGGATATGACGGATTTCGTGGACGGCAACCAGCTCACGTTGCTGGAGAGCGGCCGCGAGTATTTTCCAGCGCTGGAAGCGGCGTGCGACAAAGCAGAGCACGAGATCCACGTCGAAACGTACATCTTCGAGGAAGATGCCGCGGGCGAGCGCATTGCGAACGCGCTGAAGCGCGCTGCGGCCCGGGGCGTGGCAACGCATCTCCTCGTCGATGGCTTCGGTTCCAAGCGCCTGAGTTCGTCTTTTCTAGACGACATCGAGCGCGCCGGCGTGAAGGTGCTCGTGTATCGCCCGGAAATCGCAGCATGGCGATCGCCTCGCCAGCGCCTGCGTCGCATGCATCGCAAGCTCGCGGTAATCGATGCGCGTGTCGCTTTCGTAGGTGGCATCAACGTGATCGACGACATGCATACGCCGGGGCACACGCCGCCGCGTTTCGATTACGGGGTGCGCATCGAAGGGCCGTTGCTCGAGCATATCCACCCGACGGTGAAACGCCTCTGGATGATCGTGCAGCTCACGCAGTTCGGCGGAGGCTGGCCCGACACGGATGGACCGGCCCCCATGGCTGGAGTGCGGGGAAGCCAGCGCGCAGCGTTCGTCGTGCGAGACAATCTCTGGCACCGTAAAGACATCGAGGACGCCTATCTCGAGGCGATCGAGCACGCCCGGTCGGAAATACTGATCGCGAGCTCGTATTTTTTTCCCGGCATCGGCTTCCGGCACGCCCTGGTGCAGGCCGCCGCGCGGGGCGTGCGAGTCATGCTGCTGCTTCAGGGCCGGGTCGAATACCGGCTCCTGCACTACGCGTCGCGGGCGCTTTATGGAGCCCTGCTCGATGCAGGGATCGAGATCCACGAATACCACAAGAGTTTCCTGCACGCCAAAGTGGCCGTGATCGACGGCCGGTGGGCTACGGTGGGCTCCTCGAACATCGATCCATTCAGCCTGCTGGTGGCCCGGGAGGCCAACGTCGTCCTCGACGATGCAACTTTTTCCGAGGAGCTCCGTGCGAGCCTCAGCCGCGCAATCAAGGACGGCTCGCGCCAGGTGAGGCCGGAGCATTGGCACAAAAGACCCCTGCCCGAGCGAGTAGCGCACTGGGCCTGTTACGGTTTTGCCCGTCTGTTGACGGGTGTCGGATCGTATGGGCAGGCACGCGAGTACGCCTGACGAGCGATGAGCCGCTGAAAAAGCTCCCGCGGTGCGCTGCGCGCGCCAGGCAAGCCCAAATGGCGGACTTTTTCCCGGATCGGCACCCCGCTTGCTTCTCATCAGGTGAAAGCGGGGGGCGCAACGTTCCCTGTTTTCATCCTCCTCCTTTGGTACGTCTTCGGGCGCGGATTTCGCGCCCGTTTTTTTGGCCCTCACGGCCGCTGTAGAATCCGCCCGCCATGAAACCGTCGGACGAGAGAACCACACGGCGCCGGATACGCGACTGGCGGGTGGTACCGATGCTCCTGCCGTACCTCTGGGAGTACAAGTGGCGGGTCGTCGTGGCCCTCGCGTTCCTCGTGACGGCGAAGCTCGCGAACGTAGCGGTGCCGCTCGTGCTGAAGGAGGTGGTCGACAACCTCACGCCGACACAGGCCGTGCTCGCGATGCCACTCGCGCTGCTCGTCGCGTACGGCGCATTACGGCTGTCCACCACGCTATTCGCGGAGCTTCGGGACCTCGTATTCATACGCGTGAGCCAGCGGGCGATGCGCCGTATCGCCCTGCAGGTGTTCAGGCACCTGCACGCGCTGTCACTCCGCTTCCACCTCGAGCGCCAGACAGGGGGTGTTTCGCGCGACATCGAGCGCGGCACGCGCGGCATATCCACGCTGCTTTCCTACATGCTCTTCTCGATCATCCCGGTGATCCTGGAGTTCACGCTGGTCGCGATCGTGTTGCTGGCGAAATTCGACTGGCGGTTCGTCGCCGTCACTTTCGGGGCGGTGATCGTCTACATCGGCTTCACCTTCTGGGTGACCGAGTGGCGCATCGACATTCGCAGGCAGGCGAACGAGCTCGATTCGCGCGCGAACACCCGCGCGATCGACAGCCTGCTCAATTACGAAACGGTCAAATACTTCAACAACGAAGATTACGAAGCGCGGCGCTACGACGAGAACCTGCGGCAGTACGAGAACGCGGCCGTCAAAACGGAAGCGTCGCTCGGCCTGCTCAACATCGGGCAGAGCTTCATCATCGCCATCGCCGTGACGCTGCTCATGATACTTGCGGCTCAGGGGGTAGTCGGCGGGACGCTCACGCTCGGTGATCTGGTCCTCATCAACGGGCTCCTCATCCAGCTGTACATTCCGCTCAACTTTCTGGGCATGGTGTATCGCGAGATCAAGCAGGCGCGCGCCGATATGGACCGGATGTTCCGGCTGCTCGAAACGCATCGCGAGATCCAGGACCGTCCCGCCGCCGTCGATCTGGTCCCCGGCCCTGCGTCGGTCCGCTTCGAGCACGTGGACTTCAGCTACGAGCCGAAGCGGCAGATCCTTTTCGACGTCACGTTCGATATGCCGGCGGGACGCAAAGTCGCCGTCGTCGGCGCGAGCGGCTCCGGGAAATCGACTCTCGCGAGGCTCCTGTACCGTTTCTACGATGTGAGCGCCGGCGCGATCCGCATCAACGGTCACGACGTGCGCGACCTCAGGCAGGCGAGCCTGAGAGCGGCGATCGGCATCGTTCCCCAGGACACCGTGCTTTTCAACGATACGATCTATTACAACATTCACTATGGCCGTCCCGATGCAAATCGGGACGAAGTCCATGCGGCAGCGAAGGCGGCGCACATCCACGACTTCATTGCGAGTTTGCCGGAAGCGTACGAGACGCGCGTCGGAGAGCGCGGACTGAAGCTTTCAGGCGGCGAAAAGCAACGCGTTGCGATCGCTCGCGCCATCCTCAAAGATCCGCGAATACTGATTTTCGACGAAGCGACCTCAGCCCTCGATTCGAAATCGGAGAAAGCCATACAATCCGAGCTAGACAGGATCGCGCACGGGCACACGACGCTCGTCATCGCTCACAGGCTTTCGACCGTCATGGATGCCGACGAGATATTGGTGATGGATCACGGGTGCATAATCGAGCGCGGCACGCACAGGGATCTTCTCGAGCGCAAAGGCGCGTACGCGCAGATGTGGTCGCTTCAACAGCAGGAAGACGCTGTTCGCGCGCGCGAGGAAGCTGTCGCTGCGACGCTGTGATCACGCAGGCGCGGGGTGCGCCGCGCGCACCCGCTCGGGCGCCTCCTCGGCCTGCGGGAATATGACGTGCACGGTGGTGCCGGTGCCCTCGAGTGCGGTCGTGAGCTTCACTTCCGCGCCGTGGCTCTGCGCGATCTCCCGCACGATCGCGAGGCCCAGTCCGCAGCCTTCGGCACCCGTGCCGAGCACTCTGTAGAAGCGTTCGAAGACGCGGTTGCGCTCGGTCTCGGGAATTCCGGGGCCGTTGTCTTCGACGCTGAGTCGCGGCCTGCTGCCTTCGTAGCCGACGCGCACCGTCACCTGACCGCCGGGCTGGGTATAGCGGATCGCGTTATCGAGCAGGTTATTCAGCATTTCGCGCAGCAGGAGCGGATCGGCGTCGATTTCGATGCGTTCGGAATCGGTGTCGAACCCGAGGTCGAGCTTCCGCTCGAGGGCACGCGGCACCCAGTCTGTCGTGGCGCTCCGCGCGAGCGTGTGCAGATCGAGGCGTTGCGTCACCTGCGCGCGTCCGCCCGACGGCTCCGCGCGGGCAAGCGAGAGCAGCTGGTTCACGAGATGAGTGGTCTGCTCGGTCGCGCTTCTCAGTTGTTTCAGCGTCGCGTGCGCGTCGCCGGAAGGCGTCTGGCGCAGCGCAAGCTCGGTCTGAGTCTTGAGACCCGCAATGGGCGTGCGCAACTGATGGGCTGCGTCCGCAATGAAGCGCTGCTGTGCAGCCAGCGCGAGGCTCAGGCGCTCGAGAAGCTCGTTCATCGCGCGAATGAGCGGACGCACTTCCTGGGGTGTTTCCTCGATCGGCAACGCCGAAAGATCGCGGTGCGACCGGCTTTCGACTTCGCGGCGCAGTGTTTCCAGCGGCGCCAGGCCGCGTCCCACTGCAAACCAGAGCATCAGGCCCGCAAGAACGATGAGCAGCAGCTGCGGCAGCACCATGCGCGCGAGAATCTGCGTCGCAAACTCGTTGCGCGCCGCGCGGTTCTCCGCGACTTGCACCATGACCATGCTTTCGGTCTTCCCCGTCTCCAGCGGGAGCCGCAGCGTGACGATGCGCACGGGCCGGCCGTGATAGTTGTCATCGTAATAGTTGACCCGCTCCGAAAACGGGTCCGGCGGTGGCGGCAGATCGGGCTCCCCGGTGACGTATTCGTTTCGCGGCCCGGTGACGAGATAGTACAGACGGCCGGATTCGCGTGACTGGAGCATTTGCACCGCGATCTCCGGCAGGTCGACGTAAACGCGGTCCTGCAGCACTTTGACCTGACGGCCGATGTCGAGCGCCGATTCGAGAAGCAGGCGGTCGTACGCGAGATTGACGAAGCGATTCGCAATGTCGTAATCGATGACACTGCTCACCGACCACAACGTAAGGAGCGGCCAGAAAAGCCAGCCCAGCAGCTGCTTGCGCAGCGTCTTCTGGTTGGAGCGAACGGGCGCGTTGGACGAGCCCTCAGACATGCGTCTCTTTTTCCAGCAGGTAGCCCAGGCCTCGAATAGTGCGGATGCTCACGCCCGCCGGCTCGAGCTTGCGGCGAAGGCGGTGCACGTAGACCTCGATCGCGTTTGGCCCCACTTCTTCGTCCCAGCCGTACAGCTGCTCCGCCAGTTGCTCCTTGTTGACGACGCGGCCGCTCCTCATCATGAGCACCTCAAGCACTCCGAGCTCACGGGCGGAAAGGTCTAGCGGCTCGCCACTCAACGTCGCACGGCGGCCGGCGGTGTCCAGCACGAGCGAGCCGTGAGTCAGGACGGAAGCGCCGCCAGACTGGCCGCGCCGGATGAGCGCGCGCACACGCGCTTCGAGCTCCGGAAGATCGAACGGCTTGATCATGTAGTCGTCCGCGCCGAGGTCGAGGCCCTTCACCCGGTCTATCAGCGCATCGCGCGCAGTGAGCACAAGCACCGGCACCGCGCTTGCGCGTCTGCGTAACCGCCGCAGCACCTCGAATCCGTCGATACCCGGAAGACCCAGGTCGAGAATTACGAGATCGTAGGATTGCGCGGCGAGCACATGATCGGCGTCGATGCCGCTCGTCGAGCAATCCACCGCGTAGTCCGCGTGCTTGAGCGAGCGTGTGAGTCCGTCCGCGAGCACGGGATCATCTTCGACGATGAGGATCCGCATCTAGCGTGACGCACCGGAAGTATCCACCGTGTCGAGTGTACACGCGCCTCGTGAAGCCGGCGCGACGGCGTAAGTTTCATGTAAGGCTGCATTGCTACCGTGTCTTTCATCGCCGCGACCCACGCCTTCTTGTTCGCGAGCAGTCGTCCAGTCTTTCCTCCTCGGAGGCCTGGCAGTTGCAACCGCCTGTGCTGAGCGGGTGGTTGTATGGCCTCTTTGAATCCCGCCGGGGCACCCCACACTGTCCCGGGCGGGATTTTTTTCGTCAGGACTAAAGTCCCCGATTTTGCTGCCGTTTATTGAAAAACTGCTTGAAAACGCAGTGCTAACCTTGTATTTTCGCCTGTAATTTTGCTATCCGCCTCAGGGAAGAACTAGTGTTTAAAAACATCGTGTTTACGCTGCTCGCCGTCGCGCTGTTCGTGCCAAGCGCCGAAGCGGCCAAGCCCCAGCGCCCTGCAAAAACCGTCAAAGCCGCGAGCGCCAAACCCTTGCGCACCGCCAAAGTTGCCAAGAAAACGCTGCGGCCGTCCAAAGCTGTCGTCCATCGTGTGCGGGCCGTCCGGGTGGCCGCACCCGAGGTTTCCGAGCATTCGGGCCATTTCGACGTGAAATCGACCGCGGCCCTGGTCATCGAGCCGGGCGAAGGGCGGACGCTTTACGCCAAGAACGTCGACTCCGTCCAGCCGATCGCTTCGATCACGAAGGTCATGACGGCCATGGTGGTGCTGGATGCCGGGCTCGACCTGCGGGAATCGATCACGATCACCGAAGACGATATAGACCTCCTCAAACACACCCGTTCCCGGCTCAAAGTCGGCACGGTGCTCGAGCGCGACGAGTTGCTGCGGCTCGCGCTCATGGCTTCGGAAAACCGGGCGGCTTCCGCGCTCGGACGGGCCTATCCCGGCGGCCTTGGGGCCTTCGTAGCAGCCATGAATCAGAAAGCTTTCGATCTCGGCATGACGCGCACGCGTTTCGTCGACAGCAGCGGACTTTCGAGCGACAACGTGTCCACAGCCCACGACCTCGCCAAGATGGTGACAGCGGCATATCGCTACCCGCTCATCCAGGAATACACGACGTTGACCGGGCATGCCGTCAGGACCAATGACGGGCGGGTTTTGAGCTTCCGCAACACGAACGGTCTCGTGCGTGACGACGCGTGGCACATCGACGTCTCGAAAACCGGCTACATCGCCGAAGCCGGCAAGTGCCTCGTCATGCAGGCGCGTATTGCTGCGAAACCGATCGTGATCGTGCTGCTCGACTCGTGGGGCAAGTACACTCGGATCGGCGACGCCAACCGCATCAAGAAGTGGATCGAGAGCCCGCTCGCACGGGCAGTGCAGGGCTGATCAGGCGGCTGCCGCAGGGGCGCGCCTCACGAGGCGTGCTTAACCGCTCCCTCTGGGAGTTTCGCTCGACCAGGCGATATGTCAGCGGGTCGCTACGAATTTCACGATCTCGGCCCGCCTGTGGGTTCCTTACTCCAGGACGTGATTGCGGGCCTCTCCGCCTCGCATAAAGCGATTCCACCAAAGTATTTCTACGATGCCCGCGGCTCGCAGCTTTTCGATGCGATCTGCGAGCTGCCCGAGTATTACCTTACGCGCACCGAGCTCGCCATGCTCGAGTCGGTCGGCCCCGAGATCGCCGCGCGTATCGGACGCGATGCAGCGATCGTGGAATACGGCAGCGGGTCCGGCCGCAAGACCGCCATACTCATGCGCGCGGTGCGGCCGGCCACTTACGTCGCCATCGATATCTCCGCGGAGCAATTGCGCTCGGCGAGTTCGGCGCTCGCTGCGATGTTCCCCGGCGTGCGCGTGCTGGCCTTGTGTGCCGACTACACGCGTCCGCTCGATCTTTCGAGAATCGAGCCGCTCGACGCGCAGCGGCGGGTAATTTTCTTCCCTGGGTCGACCATCGGCAATTTCACGACGGACGAAGCGCTCGCCTTTCTCGTGAACGCGCGTGGAGTCGCCGGGCCGGGCGGCGCAATGCTGGTCGGTGTCGATCTGAAGAAAGACACGGCCGTGCTGCACGCCGCATACAACGACGCCAAAGGCGTCACTGCGGCGTTCAATCTGAATCTGCTCGAGCGGATGAACAGGGAGTTACGAGCGGACTTCGATGTTTCAGCGTACGAGCATCGCGCGTATTACGACCCGGTCGCAGGCCGCATCGAGATGCATCTCGTCAGCACGCGCGACCAGCGCGTGAGCATTGCGGGAACGCAATTCGCTTTCGCTGCCGGCGAAAGCATATGCACGGAGTACTCGTACAAGTATTCTCTCGAGGAGTTCCAGGCGCTCGCGCAGAGAGCCGGGTTCGAGGCCACGCACTGCTGGCTCGATCCCCAAAGGCTGTTCTCGATCCACTATCTGACCGTGCCCGCCTGAAAGCCGGTACGGGAAGGAGCCACGATGAAAGCACGGGTGCGACGTCTCCTCGCCGCGTACCTGGTGATTGTGTGCGCGAGCGCAACCGCTGCGTCCCTCGATGTCGCTTACCCGTCGCGACCGGTGCGGCTTATCGTGGCCGTGCCTCCGGGTGGTGCCGCCGATTTCACAGCGCGCATCGTCGCGCAGAAACTCGCGGAAGCGCTCAGCCAGAACATCGTGGTCGAAAACCGCGGCGGGGCGGGCGGTACGATCGCGGCGGATATGGCGTCCAAGGCAACGCCGGACGGCTACACACTCCTGTGGTCGTCGGTTACGACGCACGGTGTCGGCCCTGCCCTGTACCCCAAGCTTCCGTACGATCCCGTGCGTGACTTCACGCACGTCGGGCTTGCGGCAAGCCTGCCGATGATCATGGTCGTGCACGCTTCGGTGCCGGCCACATCGGTGAAAGAGCTCATCGCGCTTGCCAAAGCAAAGCCGAAAACGATGCACTTCGCGTCCTCGTCCAGCGGAAGCCTCCCTCATCTCGTGGGCGAGATGTTCAGGACCGCGACGGAGGCTCCGATCGTCCACGTGCCGTATAAAGGCAGCGGCCCCGCGGTCATCGATCTCGCAGCTGGCAACGTTCAGATCATGTTCGATGCCCCGCCGGCGCTATACGGCCAGATCAAGGCCGGCCGGCTGCGCGTTCTCGCGTCGGTGTACTCGAGGCGCGCGGAGCTTTTCCCGGATGCGCCTACGCTGACGGAGCTCGGCTACCCGAGCCTCCAGGGCGTCATCTGGTATGGCGTATCCGCTCCGGCGGGCATCCCGGGCGCGGTCGTCAACCGTCTGAGCGACGAATTGCGCAAGCTGCTCGCCACGGCCGACGTGCGGGAGCGCTACGGGCAGCAAGGCGCGCTCCCGACACCGGGCACGCCCCGCGAATACGTCGCGTTCATCAAAGTCGAGCTCGCGAAGTGGGCGCGCGTCGTGCAATCGTCCGGCGCGAAAGTCGATTGACACAGCAGACCGGAGCGCGTTTGCCGTTAAGTTCGAATGACGATTCATCTGATCGTACTCATGTGTACGCTGAGCCATTCCGGCTTCGGCGGGAGCCGCGTCGCGATGTCGCTCTACGCGCTCGACCAGGGTGCGAACCAGCTCACGATCGGGCTCCTGATGGCGCTTTATTCGATCGTTCCGCTCCTGTTCGCCGTGCAGGTCGGACGGCTGGCAGACCGTGTCGGACCTCGTGTTCCCATGCTGATCGGGACTGCCGGGGTCGTGGTCGGGCTGCTGCTGCCGCCCCTCGTCCCAGGGCTGCCGACGCTATACTTTTCAGCGCTCATCCTGGGCTCCACGTTCCACTTCTTTTTCATAACGGTCCAGGGCATTGCCGGCGGCATTGGCGGGTCGGAGCACCGCGCCCGTAATTTCGCACTGGTCGGAATGGGTTTTTCCGCGGCGGGATTCATCGGACCGTACCTCGCCGGCGTCGCGATCGATCATCTCGGGCATCTCAGCGCGTTCCTGCTGCTGGCGGCATTCCCGACGATCCCCGTGTTGATGCTCCTCTTCGCGCCGGGATTCCTGCCGAAGCCACGCAAGCACGCCGATGCGACGGAAGCCCGCAGCGCTCTCGATCTGTGGCGCAGCGGCGGCCTTCGCCGCACGTTCATCGCGAGCGGCATCATCTCTTCGGCCTGGGATCTCTTCCAGTTCTATTTTCCCATTTACGGTCACTCGATCAATCTCTCCGCCTCGGCGATCGGCGCGGTACTCGGGGTGTTCGCCCTCGCCACGTTCATCATTCGCGTGCTCTTGCGGCCGATCACAAGGCGCTACACGGAGGCGCAGATATTGACCGGAGGCATTTTTGTCGCCGCGGGCGCATTCGTTCTCTTTCCGTTCTTCACGAACGCGTACGTGCTCGCCGCGATTGCATTCGTGCTCGGACTCGGCGTCGGCTGCGGACAGCCGATGTCCATGTCGCTCATTTACGCTCTTGCGCCACCCGGGCGTGCAGCCGAATGCGCCGGTCTGCGGGTCACGGTGAACAATTTCATGCACCTCATCATCCCACTCGTATTCGGCAGCCTTGGCACAGCGTTCGGCTATACCTTGGTGTTCGTCTCGAACAGTGCACTGCTCGTAGGGGGCGGTGCGCTCATGCGCAGAGCGCCGGTGTCACCGGTGCCGACTTCATGACGGCTCCCGCATAAACAAAAACGCCCCCGGCGGGGGGCGTCGTTGACTCCATCTTGACTGTGCGTTTAGCGACGTTCCTGCCGTTTCCCCACTTCGGAACCGACGACACCGCCAGCTACCGCGCCGCCCACCGTTCCGAGCGTGCTGCCGCCGGTGATGGCGCTGCCTGCGACTCCGCCCACCACAGCGCCGACTGCGGCACCCTGGGTCTGTTTGGAAACCGGCACGCTTTCGCACGCAGTCAGCCCTGCCAGGGCGCCTGCGGCCAGAGTAACTACCAACAAACGTTTCATCGCTCTATCTCCTCGTGCTGTTTACGGCAGCAGCCGCGAGGGCTCCCGCCTCTCCATGCGCCGAAACACGGCGCCACCGACGGCCAGCAGAAAGGCGCGTCCGAGCTCAAAGCTGATTCACCTCGTTACGCCTTCTTGCTTCCCTTCTTGCCTTCCGCCGATTCGCGCTCGGCTTTCGCCTGCTTCTTGGCGGTGTCGCGCGCTGCTTTGGCGTCCTTCTGGCACTGGTCCTTTTCCTTCCCTTTCATCTCATCGCATTTTTCTTTCGCGATGTTGTATTCCATGTCGGCTTTCGCCGCGGCGACGTCGTAGCGGTTCTTCGGCGTGTCCTTGTTCTTCGCCGTGAGCTCGGCCTTGGCGACTTTCTCCTGGCCTTTCGCTTCCGCCATGCAGATGTCCTTGGCGTTGCCCTTCATATCCTTGCATTTTTCACGAGCCGCCTTGGCATCGGCTTCGATTTTCTGCTTTTCCGCTTTTTGCGCGTCCTTGTCTTCCCCAGCCGACACCGGGCCCGCGAACGCGAGGCTCAGCGCCGCAAGCATTACCATATTGATTACCTTCATTTTTATCTCCTTTGAGCTAAAACGCGCGCCTTCGGCACCGCGCCACCAGCCGCGCACACAGGCCTGACAGCAACAGATGTGCCTATGGCATCGGCATTTTCCCGCTGTGTCAGTACGGCCTATAACGCAGTCGTAACGAAAAGGAAGACAGGTCGCAGGGGATTTACCGAACCACGAGGGTGAGGCTGAAGTCGCCGCGAAGGACGCTCACGCTGTAGCCCGAATCCGAGCCGCGCAGAGCAGACTGGAGCTCGGTTACCGTGCGCGTGCGGCGGCGGTTGACTCCATAGATGATGTCGGCAGGGCGAAAACCGGCCTGCCATGCGCGGCTGCCTTCGCTCACGGCAGCAACGATGAGGCCCTGTACACGCTGATAGAGAGGGCTCCCGCGCTCGATCTCGACGACGCGGAGCCCCGGCAGTTGCGGCACGCTCTGACCTTCCGCGCCGCTCATCTGCTGCGGGGCACCGATTTTCACTTTCAGCGTTCGCGTTTCGTTTGCGCGCAATACCCTGAGCTCGACGTCTTCTCCCACCGCGGTGAGCGCAAGTCGCGCCCGCAGCTCCGCCGCGCTTACGAGTGTGCGACCATTCATCGCAAGGATGATGTCGCGTTCGCGAAGGCCCGCCTGCGCCGCGGGCGAGCCTGGCTGCACCGCAGAGACCGCGACGCCTTCAAGCGTGGACACGCCGAGCTTCTTCGCGATCTCGGAAGTGAGATCGACCATCTCGATGCCGAGGCGTCCGCGTCGCACTTCGCCGAATTTGACGACCTGGTTGAGCACGGCGCGCGCCATGTTCGAGGGCACGGCGAATCCAATCCCGACGTTCGCACCCGCGGGACCGATGATCGCCGTGTTGATTCCGATCAGCTCGCCTCGAAGATTCACGAGCGCTCCGCCGGAGTTTCCCGGATTGATCGAAGCATCCGTCTGTATGAAATCTTCGTAGCCCTCAGGGGAAAGTCCGCTGCGCCCGAGTGCGCTTACGATGCCGGAAGTAACGGTCTGCCCGATGCCGAAGGGATTGCCGATCGCGAGCACGAAATCACCGACACTGAGATGATCGGAGTCGCCGAAGCGCAGCGCGGCAAGATCGCGTCCTTCGATCTGAAGCACGGCGATATCGGTACCGGGATCGCTGCCTACGAGGCGCGCCTGGAATTGCCGGCGATCCTTGAGCGTCACCAGCACCTGCTCGGCCTGGTGGATCACATGATGATTGGTGAGGACGTAGCCGCGCTGCGCATCAATGATGACACCGGACCCCGCAGACTGCTCGCGCCGCTGCGGCCGGTCCGGGAGATTGAAAAAGCGTCTGAAGAACGGATCGCGAAAGAGCGGGTTGTCTTCCATCGGCGAACGCGTGAGCACCGAGATGTTCACGACCGCCGGGGTGACCTGACTCACGACGGGCGCGAGGGTCGGTAGCGCTCGACCGTCCACAGGTATGGCGGCGCAAGCGAGGCTTGCATTTACCAAAACCGCGATCAGCAGAGTCCGGATGTAAGGCCGCATCGGCCGCTCCAAGCTATTGTCTACTTCAGGATTCGGAAAAGATTGTTGTAGTCGTCGGTCCATACGCGAAGCCCCGGAATCGTCTCGATCGCGCTCGCGGCGGACGCGATCTCCTCTTTCCCGAGAAGCTTCGCGTTGCGCGCGACGAGCACCCAGTCCGTTTTTGCGAGATCGTTCGTTTCGGCTTCGTCCACGATCAACGCGCTGTGCAAGCCGTATTCGTCGGCGATCGCCTTCACTACGGGCGCGAGCCTCAGGAAGCGATTGGTGACATGAAACGCGATCACGCCGTCCGGTTGAAGATGCTTCAGGTACACCCCCATCGCCTCGCGCGTGACGAGGTGCACCGGGATGGAGTCGCTCGAGAACGCATCGATCGCGATGAGATCGTAGCTCTGCGCCGGCTCGCGTTCCATGGTGAGCCGCGCGTCGCCGAGCACCGTTTCTATCTTCGCGCGACTTTCCGAGAGGAAGCTGAATTGTGCCCGCGCGACGTCGACCACTTGCGGATTGATCTCGTAGAACCGGTAAACGTCGCCCGGCCGGCCGTGGGCGGCGAGCGTACCGGTGCCCAGCCCCACGACTGCGATGCGTCTTGGCTGCGGACCAAGGCCTCCGATCGCAAGCGCGACACCCGAAGTCGCCCCGTAATAGGTTGTCGGCTCGTTTCGGCGAGACTCGGCGAGGTACTGCTCGCCATGCATGATGACGCCGTGCGTAAGACGCCGCATCGCGTGGTCGCCCGAGCCGACATCGCGCACCCGAAGCGTTCCGTAGAAGTTGCGCGTCATGACCCGCGCCTCTCCCGACAGCGAGTCCATGTAGTGGTAGACGTGATAAGCGGTGAAGCCGATGCAGCTCACGACCAGCAGCGGCACCAGGGGCCGCATGTCCCGCACGAGGTACACGGCGAGCCCAAGGGTGATCACGAGCCCGATCCCGAACTCGTAGTACGTCGCAAAAACCCGAGGGGCGACGAAGCCGATCAGAACGCCACCGAGCGCACCGCCCAGCGACACCATGAGATAGAAGCTCGTGAGATAACGCGGCGCGGGCTTCAGGTTCGCGAGCTCGCCGTGGAAAAACATGCAGCACACGAACAGCCCGACCGAAAAGAGCGCGACGGATTCCTTGATGTCATGCAGCGCACGGTCGGCGTGGAGCGCCCAGGCCATGGCGCCGACAACAACCAGAAGCGGTCCGAGAAAGATGTGGCGCTTGTACCAGCCCCGGCCCTCGAAGCACAGGATGAACGTGACGAGGTACAGCGTGAGCGGCAGGATCCAGAGAAACGGAACGGACGCGACGTCGTGCGTGATGTGGTTCGTCACGCCGAGCAGCATGAAGGAGCCCATGGCCGAAAGAATGAGCCAGAGGATGAAGTCGCCTGATGTCGGTCGCGGCCCGTCGTTCAGGTGCGAGACCGTTGCCGCCGCCGCTCTCGAGGAGAGCTGCGAGCGAAGACTGTAGATCGCGGAAGCTGTGCACAGCGCCACGAAAAGAGCGTATCCCGCGCTCCAGCCGTAGGACTGGTTGACCGTGCTGATCCATGGCTCCACCACGAACGGATACGAAACGAGCGCGAGCAACGATGCGAAATTCGACAGTGCGAAAAGCCGATATACGGTCCCCGCCGGGAAGCTGCGTGCAAACCAGGCCTGCACGAGCGGACCCGTCGTGGACAGAAGAAAGTACGGCAAGCCGATCGTTGCACCCAGGAGCCCGAGGATGCGCATCGTCGGTTCTTCCTCGCCACTGGGCTTCCACGCCGCGTCGGCGATGATAGGCAGCGACACGACGCTCACCAGCAGCAGAGTGACATGCAGCGCGGCCTGCCGGCCGGGTTTCATCCGCCGGGTGGTCCAGTCGGCATAGGCATAACCGAACAGCAGGAGGAACTGGAAAAACACGAGGCAGGTCGTCCAGACGGCAGCCGAGCCTCCGAACCACGGCAGGATCTGCTTCGCCATGATGGGCTGGACGAGAAACAGCAGGAACGCGCTCGTGAAAATCGTCAGCGCGTAAACGATCATTTCATTCGGGAGAGTCGTTCTTGAAGACGGGGCATTATACGGGCACCTATCTGTTTGCGAGGTCGAGAAGTGTTGCCGTGAGCACGCGCGCGCCTGCTGCCAGGTCTTCGGGCTTCGCGTTCTCGGCTTCGTTGTGGCTCACGCCTTTCTCGCACGGTACGAAGATCATTCCCGTAGGGCAGACGCGCGCCATGTAGTTGGCATCGTGGCTTGCGCCCGACGGCAGACGCATGTTCGGAACGGCCAGCGTATTCGCCGCCTGTTCGATGGTATTCACGACGTCGGTATCGAATACGCACGGATCGTCGTGGAGTGTCGGTGTTACTTTGACTTCGCATACGCCGGCCGCCTTCCGCGCGAGCGGCTCGACCGCTTCGCCGAGCCCGCGGATCGTCGCCACGTCGGGATGGCGTATGTCGACTGAAAAAAGCACATGACTCGCGACAGAGTTCGGCGAATTCGGTGTGACGAGCACGCGCCCGACGGTAAAGCGCAGCACATCGGCCGGATCGTGCGTAAGCTCGCGCAGTGCGTTGATGATGTCCACCGCCGCGCGAAAAGCATCTTTCCGCAGCGCGAGCGGGGTGGTTCCCGCGTGGTCGGTCTTGCCGGACACTTCGATGTTGAACCAGCGAAGTCCCTGGATGCCCGTGACGACGCCGACGGTCTTGCCCTGCATTTCGAGCAGCGGCCCCTGCTCGATATGTGCTTCGACATACGCAGCTGCGGGCGCGTTGAACGCGCGCGCGCGGGCGTCCGGGAGTGCAGCGAGTGTTTGCGCGAGCGCATCCTTCAGCACGATGCCCTCGTTGTCCGTCACGGAAATTATTTCGTCGAGCGAGCGAGCGCCTGTATAGACGGCGGAACCCATCGTGCACGGCGCAAAGCGTCCGCCTTCCTCGTTGCTCCATGCGACGAGCTCGATCGATCTTCGTGTTTTCACGCCGGCCTCGTCGATCGCCTCCAGCGCTTCCAGGGCAGCGAGCACACCGTACATACCGTCGAATCTGCCGCCGCGCGGCTGGCTGTCCATGTGGCTGCCGCTCATGACCGGCGGCGCATCCGACTCGAGTCCGGGCCGGCGCACGAAGAGATTTCCGATCGTGTCCATGCTCACGCTGAAGTTGCGTGCGCGAGCCCAAGAAACGAGCAGATGACGCGCACGGATGTCTTCGGCGGAAAATGCCGCGCGATTCACGCCGTTGCCGGGAATGGCCCCGATCTGCGCCATGTCCATGTGGCGCTTCCAGAGCCGCGCTGCGTCGACGCGCTGAACCGCGTCCTGATGATCTTCCCTCATTCCACTTTGACGCCTGCGGTGCGTGCGACCTTGCCCCATTTCGCGACGTCTTCCCTGATGCGGGCGGCGAGCTCGGCTGGCCCGCCGGGTGTGACAAATCCGCCGACGGAGAGCAGACGATCTTTCAGTTCCTGCTGCGCGAGGGCTTTCTGGACGTCACCGTTCAGCTTGACGATGACTTCACGCGGTGTGGCGGCAGGCACCATCAACCCGAACCACGAATCGGCTTCGAATCCCTTCAGTGATTCGCCGATCGTCGGCACGTCAGGCAACGCTGGCGACCGCCTGGATGACGCGACCCCGAGCGCGCGCACTCTGCCCGTCTTCACGTGCGGCAGCGCGGAGGGAATGCTGTCGAAGAACAGCGCGACATTGCCGGCCATCAGATCGGCAATGCCCGGCGCGCTTCCTTTATACGGAACGTGCAGGGCTTTGAATCCCGCCATCTGCTTCAGCATCTCCTGCTCGAGATGCGAGAGCGTGCCTGGTCCCTGGGAAGCGAAGTTGAGCTCGCCCGGCCGGGATTTGCCGAGCGCGATCAGCTCTTTCACGTTTCGCGCGGGCAGCGTCGGGTGCGCGATGAGTATGTGAGGGACGTTCCCGACGAGCGACACGGGCGCGAGATCTTTCTCGAGGTTGTAGCCGAGCTTCGTATACGTGCTCATGCCGATTGCATTCGTCGTGATGGGCGCCATGACCGCGGTGTAGCCGTCCGGTGCCGCCTTTGCCGCGAGCTCGACACCGAGGTTGCCGCCGGCGCCCGGACGATTGTCGACGACGAGCTGGTGTCCCCACGCATCCCCGAGCTTCTGCCCGAGCGTGCGGGTGAGGAGATCGGCCGCGCCGACCGGCGGAAATGGCACGATCACGCGGACCGGCTTCGTCGGATACGCTGCCGGGCTCGTCTGCGCAACCGCCGGTGAAACCGCGATCGCAGCCGCGGCCAGGAGCGCCCGTCGAAAGATGTGTCTTTCCAGGCCCAGTGAGCGAAACATGTCGCCTCTCAACGTGGTTGGGGATGAGCGGTTTACAGCAGTCACGCAGGTTTTGAATTTCGTCCCGATCGTATTCACGCCATTGCAGCGCTTCCGGCGCGCCGCGGCGCCACATCCGTCGTCATGGCGTTGTGCAGCACGCGCACGTCCGTAAGCTTCTCGAAATCCTGGATCAATCCATACACGGCGGCAGTACGATCCGGAGATAGCACGCGAAGAGCGCAGTTTTCGAATTTCTCCCCGAGCCTTTCTTTCGGGAGCGGATTGTCCGAACTCCGGCCCGCTGCACGATCGACTTTCGCCGTAAGGCTCGTCCCACCGCGCAGCGTCACCTTGACCTCGGCACCGACGTGATTGTCGGCCGGAAACTGTTCCGTGCCGTAGGGCGCGGCCTCGACGAGCGCCATGAGTTTTCGCACCTGCGGGTCTTTGTAGGTTTCGCCTTCGAAGTGCTCTATCGTGACTTTGCGATCGACGAGCGCGCGCGCAACGCAGTACTGAACGCTGAACTTCGCGTCTTTCGTGCTTTGCGGATCGGGGCGGTTCGTATGCTCCAGCCGGCGCGCATGTGTCCAGCTCTGAATCCGCTGGACGGCGTCGGGCTTGAGATCGTGCGTTCGCACGAGGTCGAGCATCGCGTCGATGGCGGGGTGGGTGCTGGCGCAGCACGGATACTGCTTGATTCCGATGCCGGGCCGGACGATGTCGAACGGTTTGCCCCACGTGGGCAAAATCTTTTCCGCATCGTAATTGCCTGCGCCGTTGAAAACTTCGAAATAGCCCTGCTTGTGCTCGAAGGCGACCGGGCTCGCGGTGTAATCGTCGCGCGCGATGAGCGCCGCGAAGAGGCCGTTCCGAGCACACTGCCCCACGTGCAACGGCTTTACGTACGTTCCGAAGTTCGACTTGATGCCCGAGGCGAGCGACGCGGCAATTGCGAGCGCGACCGCGGTGCGTTGGTCGTCCAGCTTCAGCAGCTTCGCGCACGCTGCTGCGGCGCCGAATACGCCGATCGTGCCGGTCGGATGCCAGCCGTGCGTGTACTGATACAGGTTCACGCCCAGCGAGATCTTGCATTCGGTTTCGAAACCGCCAACGTACGCGGTGATGAAATCGCGGCCCGACGCACCGATCTCATCCGCAAGCGCAAAAAGCGCGCTCAAGACCGGGGCTGAGGGATGTCCACCCATCGTGTTGCTGCAATCGTCGAAGTCGAGCGCATGGGACGCCGTTCCATTCACGAGCGCCGCGTCCAGCGGGCTCGTGCGCTTGGATGTTCCGAGCAGCAAACTCGATCCGCCAGAGGAAAGAACGCCTGCGACAATCGTCGCACAGGGATCGTTGCTGCCGGCGAGCGTGACGCCGATCGTGTCGAGGATTCCGATTTTTGCCCAGCGCACGGCTTCCGCCGGCAGGTCTTCATAACGTAGCGCGTTGATGCGTTTTGCGAGCTCGAGAGCGATGGGCATGAGTCCTCCTGTCAGTCCATACGTATATTCATCTGCTTCGTGAGCTTCGCCCACTTGGCGACTTCCGAGCGGATGTGGCGGCCGAACTCTTCGGGCGCGGTGCCGACCGGCTCGGAGCCATCGGCTGCAAGTCTCGTCGCGACATCCGGCTGACGCAGGATCTCCACGACTTCCTTGTTCAGTCTCGCCACGATCGGCTGCGGCGTCTTGGGCGGCGCAACGATACCGTACCAGCCGGCGACCTCGTAGCCTTTGACGCCCGCTTCCTGCATTGTGGGAAGCTCCGGAGCCGCTCTGGAGCGCTTCGCTGTCGTGACGGCGAGCGGACGGAGCTTCCCGGCCTTGATGTGCGGCTGGGCCTGCAGGATCGTGGAATAGAGCATCTGAATCTGCCCGGCGATGACGTCGATCATGGCCGGGTTACCGCCCTTGTAAGGGATATGCACGATATCGATCTGCGCGAGCGAGCTCAGAAGCGCGCCGGAGAGATGGCTCAGGCCTCCGGTACCCGACGAACCGTAGTTGAGCTGGCCGGGTTTCGCTTTTGCCAGCGCGATCAGCTCTTTCACCGATTTCGCCTGAACGGATGGATGCACGACGAGCGCGTAGGGCTGCGTGGTCGCCTGCGTGATCGGCAGCACGTCTTTGGTAAGGTCGTAGGACAGATTCCTGATGAGCGATGCGTTCACGGAATGGCTGGAGGAAATCATGCTGATCGTGTAGCCGTCGGGTACCGCTTTTGTCAGGATGTCCAGCGCGATCGTGCCGTTCGCACCCGGCCGATTGTCCGCGACGAACTGCTGCCCGAGCCGCTCGCTCAGATGTTGCGCAATCGTTCGCGCCGTGATGTCCGTGCCGCCTCCGGGCGCGAACGGCACGAGCATGCGCACGGGCTTCAACGGATATTGTGATTGCAGGGGTGTAGCGCTTTGCGCGGACTGAAAGACGGACGTGCAAGCCACGCCCAGTGCTGCCGAGGCAGTAATACAAATCGTGCGGACACTTCGCCGCATGTGTTCTCCTCGTTTCGATTTGGGTATCCTGAATCGCCGGCCGCGCTGCGCGCGGCCGGTAATGAAAGTGGCGGAAGAGAGTGGGAGTCGAACCCACGCAGGACCGCCTGCGGCCCCTACCGGGTTTGAAGTCCGGCCGCCCCACCGGGAGCGATTCCCTTCCGTGCGATGAACGGCCGCATTTTAGCTGGCCGCGCGTGTTTCGTCGCGTCGCGCGTCGGGTCACCCGAGCCGCGCGCGGACGTTTTCAGCAGCGCTGCGTGCTTCCTTCAGAACGTCGACGAGCGTGCCGCCAAAGCCGCTGCGAACGGCGCCAATCGCGAATACGCCGGGCAGCGCGGTTTCGAAGCTTTCGTTCGTGCGGACGAAGCCGGCGGCATCGCGACTCACGCTCTCGGGCAGAAACGCCGCGTTCGGTTCGAGGCCAATGTAGGCGAACACGCCGGCGCAAACGTGCTCCTCGCTCCGTCCGTCGGTGTGCCGGACGTGTGCCTTCTCGACCATTTTGTCGCCGAGGATCGCGTCGACCGTGGCATTCCGGATGATCGTAATCTTGCCGTTCGCTTTCACCTGTTCGACGAAATGCGGAGCGGCTTTGAACGACTGTCCGTGATGAACGAGCACGACTCGTCGGCAGTAGCGAGCGAGCACGAGTGCTTCCTGGAAAGCCGAGTCGCCGCCGCCGACCACGATCGCGTCTTCGTTCTGGTACATGGGTCCGTCGCAGTCGGCACACTGAGAAACGCCGCGGCCTTCGAACTCGGCTTCGCCCGGCACGCCGAGCTTTTTCAGCCGTGCGCCGGAAGCGACGATGACGCTGCGTGCGCCATATGTGCCGGAGTCGGT
>Ga0075421_100001627_pt1 | contig 26457 bp, 21 predicted proteins | sample SoiMetdeltSBSDD5_FD_75292 | JGI IMG/M metagenome (GOLD analysis project Ga0075421, IMG submission 75292) | Bulk soil microbial communities from a Populus tree surrounding site in Tennessee, USA - Soil MetaG P. deltoides SBSDD5 | ecosystem: Environmental > Terrestrial > Soil > Tree plantation... | reverse complement strand
CCGATACGTTGGGCATTGGGAGGGATGCGGGAGCATCCTGAATTTCTTGAGCCGGGAGCACGTCCAACGTTGTACGACTCTGGCGCGCCTCTGAAGTAGCCACAATACTTAAAATTACTACCGTTTAGGATATATTGTAGGTAGCTCTAAATAGTCTCTAGCGTGATTGCAATTACTATGTATTGTCTGCTACAACTGCCTCTAACGGTTACCCTGTCTGCGCAACCTTAGCCAGGCGCGGATCTGTTCGAGTAGAGAGCCTTGCGAGTGCGATGTTGTCTGTGCTCTGCGCGATGAGCCAAGTCCCGCTCTTTGCCCAAAATTCGCTCGATAAATTGTCGTAGTCCCCTGCATCTCAGCAATCAGCCAGCCAGCATCGGACAGGGCTAAAAGACTTTCGTCAAGCTCTGCCTTGGTGATGCGCTTTCCATCGGGAAGATCCCTGTGTACCTTCTCTAGTCCCTGATAGGTCGTTTGCTGGTTTCGCATTATCCAGCGCATTGTTTGGCGCATGGCAGCAGGCAGCTTCATTAAATCGACAGTGGTAAGGCTGCGTTCCTGTGGCAGCGTGTCCAGATAAGCTTCAAACTGCTCTTAGATACTCGGCATTCCATCCCCCGTTCAGGAACTCAGGCATCGGTTCAACGATTAAACGCATTCTTGACAAACTGCCAGGCACAGCGAACGGCATCGCGATACTCCAGCCAATCGTGGTCTGAATAATTTTCTCTCCAGTGTCGCCGGGCGCGCATTTCAACAGTAAGCTAGATTTCATCCTCAAACTCAGGACTTGCGGCTAGCTCGTAGCCAAGCCGATAGGCAAACTCTTAGTCTAAGAAACTGACCTGTTTTGCACCGCAGCGTGCTCATCCCCCATACAGCCCTCAACCCCTGCTTTTGTTGGACTATTTCCTCGCAACACGAGGAACCCCTATGAAATATTCTACAGATGACCCCCTAAAAAAATCGCAAATAACCCGCGATTCTGATAAAAGAGAAACATTAGATTGAGTTACTAAAGTGTGGAATCAGGATTTGAGGTCTGGCTCGCTGGCCTATGGTGTCCAATCAGCAGCATATAGGCGCTCGATGACAAAGAAGTTCGAGAATACACGTTGAGACCCAAAGGCAAAGTATGCCTTGCCGAGCAGCAGGTTAGGATTACCAGCGTCTGGCTGCATAAGATAATCCCGTAGCAACCGCTCAACACCGAACCGGGGATTGCGCGTGCTCCTGCCATAGTTCAGAAACAGCGCATCGGGATAGAGATTGTCCACCGAACTTCTCTCGACGGGTGTGACATCATAAAACGCATAGCGCCGGGGCTGATCTAAGGCTGGCAGCGGAATCCATGGCTCATCCAGCGAATTGGGCTGTACCTTGATGTTATATCCTCCAACCCTGTCCCCCTCCCGGAAAAACCCCTTGATAAACTTTTGAATACCAAGCAGCCGGGCAGTGGGAGTAATGTTGCAGCCGCGCCATTCATAGCCGACCAGCGCTTCTGTAGCGGGTGTACAGGCGGCACGAAAAATCTGCTCCAGCGTATCATTCGATGAACGAACGAGTTCGTTGAATTGCATCACAAACCTCCCGATTGCTTCAATTGCCCGAACGCATCGTGGGTGGTGAGCAAGACCAGTCCCTGCAAAATACCCGTTAACAATCCCATCATCAGTCCAACTGGTACGCTCGGTGAGACTGAGAAGCTGAGCGCAAAGTATCCCAGTGTGACCGCCGCCAAAAATGCGCGCCAGTGCCTATGCCGCTTGCTACTGCCCAGCGCCGGGAATTGATGGCGTGGCCGCGCAGCACCCATCCCTGTGCGACTCCGATCCCCAGACCGATGAGGATGCCGCCCAGCGTGGTCGTGATTGCTTGACTCAGCACCGGGCTTGCCAAACCATTCATCGCGTTGCCCAGGTTCTCAGCGGCGAGGGCAGCCAGCAGATAGCCAACCGCAGTGCCGATCACAGTCAGTGTTATCCACCACCCAAATGACACCCGACGGCGCGGCAATACGATCCACTGAACGAAGCCCATCACAAGGCCAATCATCGCTCCGTAGATCAGCACATTCAGAGTACCCCACAGCACCGGGCCAAGCGGCCTTAGATAGCGTGTATCCAATATTGTACTCAGCGTCATGCCGAGGCCATGCCCAAGAGCAGTTACCAGAATCCACCGCATCCACAACGGCGCAAGGCGCTTGCCACTTTCATGGATTGACATAGCCCCACCGATACAAGGGATGCAGTTCTGCCCATGCATGATGCCATGTGTCCAGTACGTAGCGGCCTTCTACCCAAATATGATCACCGATGTTAGGAAACAGCCCCGCAAACGGATCGGGATCAGAGGCGCACAGGCGCAGCCCTTCGATGAATGGCGGTGTGTACTGGCAGACGGCCTCAACAACAAGCAGCCCTTCGATGTTTTCATTCCCTTCGGTAAGCAGCCCCTCGTACTCTGGATCAAGCAGCAGGTGGATATGCGCATTTGCCTTCAGCCCCGATGGGCAGTCAATCTTTATCACCGACGAAAAGCATATCATTCACCAAATCAACCTGATGCTTAACCCGGGCGAGATGATCGATTGGATACGAGAAAACCGTTATGTGCGCGACCTCACGGCGGACGAGTGCAAGCTGTACCGCATCGAGGCATTCTGTGCCGCACACAATATGGGCCTGCCAGCGCCTACTCCGACAAACGAACCATAAGCAAGCCTGTTGAGTCACGCTCTCGAACCATTTTAAGTACAAAACTGGAATCAGAAACCCTCCGTTCGGAGGGTTTTGTACTCAAATAGCGGGAACCGGATGTGTTCCGAACCGCTTGTACTCAAATCAAGCGAATTATTTCTTTTGTTACGGAAATATCTCCCTCACATTGAGAGTAGAGCGCACCTATAAGAAATATATTATTTTGCGAGATAATTTTCTGAAACAGGCGATTGTTACAGTAGCGAAGAGGACCTAACACGAACCGCAATATAGGATGTCTTTGAGTACAAAATATAAACAAACCCCCCTTGATCGAACCGGATCAAGGGGGTATCTGGGTGTTATAGCGGGAACCGGACGTGTTCCGAACCGCTTGTACTCAAACGCGCCGAATTATGGGGTACATTACAGGGATTTCTCCCTCAGTGCATTTACTATAATTCCATTTGATTCAATTTGCAACAACAAGGATCAGGATTTGATCCGGCCCTTCATTCTATGAATTGATTCGCTGGAAACCTGCTGACATCAATAAAGGCAGGACGAGAGGATATTCTCAGAGGTCAACAGTTATCCTCATGGATTCTCCGACAAGTCATGATAATGCCTCTATGATTGATCGCGACAAGGTAAGCGACAAAGCCTTAAGCGTTCCTTCATTTGCTCTGATTGGCGCGCTGAACTGATCCTCAATATGATCATCGCACGAATGGCTATGTGAGGCGTGTTCGCAAAGTATCCTATCCAAGATTTTTGCCATGCCGATACCAGTATTGACAACCAAACTCCACGCGCCGCCTGTGCGCCCCAATTGGGTTCCACGCCAGCGTTTGATCGAGGGGATGGACAAAGGCTTGAGGCGCAGACTCACGCTCGTCTCGGCTCCGGCGGGTTACGGCAAAACGACTCTGATCACCTCATGGCTGGAAGAGCTAGAAGCGCGATTAAGCATCACCCCGCAAGTGGCGTGGCTATCGCTGGAAGAAGAAGAAAACGACCTTGCCCGCTTCCTCACCTACCTGATTGCGGCCTGTCAGGGTGTGGAACCCAGCATCGGTCAAACCATCTTATCCCTGCTCGATCTGCCGCAGCTTCCCGCGCCGAATTACTTGATGACCTTGCTCATCAACGACCTTGCTGATGTGCCGGGGCAGGTTGTTTTGGTGCTGAATGACTACCATGTCATCCATGATCCAGAGGTTCAGGCGGCGATGATCTTCCTTGTGGAACATTTACCGCCGCAGCTTCACCTGATCGTAGCCACGCGCGAGGAACCGCAGTGGCCCCTTGCACGGCTCCGCGTTCAGGAGCAAGTCACCGAGATACGCCTAGAAGACCTGCGCTTCACAGTAGACGAAACGGTTGATTTTCTCAATCAAACGATGGGACTCCAACTGAGTTCCGAGGATGTAGAGACACTCGAAACCCGCACTGAAGGCTGGATCGCGGGCTTGCAGATGGCGGCGCTCTCCCTACGGGGAAGCCAAGCGCGCCGTTCAGGGATTCGCCCAACAACCCTGCTGCTAGATGATTTCGGTGGGACACATCAATATGTAATGGATTACCTCGCCGCCGAAGTCTTGCGCCAACAGCCGACCGAGATTCGCGCCTTCCTGCGCCAAACGGCGATCCTCGACCGCTTCACCGCCTCGCTGTGTGATGAGGTGACAGGCCAGCCGAACAGCCGCCAATTCCTCTCTCAGTTGGAGCAAGCCAATCTATTCCTGATTCAACTCGACGATCAGCGCCAGTGGTATCGCTACCATTCCCTGTTTGCGGATTTTCTGCGCGCCGAACTAGCCGAATGGGAGCAGCGCACTCTGCACGTGAGGGCCAGCGCTTGGTATGAATCGCATGGGTTTGTGCCGGAAGCCATCAAGCACGCGCTGGCAGGGCAAGACCTGATCGCGGCAGCGCGCTTGATTCGCGGCTATACCGAAGAAGTATTCAGCCGAGGCGGTTTCTCACTGCTCCTAAGCTGGCTCGATGCTCTGCCGGAAGAATTTGTACACGCGCACAGCGATCTCTCGGCTTACAAAGGCTGGACGCTGTATCTGCGAGGACAGATCGCAGAGGCCGAGAAATATGCGACGGCAGCCAGCAATCGAGAGAGTCCCGACGATTCGCCCGTCCAGAGAGGGATGCTGCTAGGTTTCCGGGCTTATCTGGCGATCAACCGCGATCAGATTCCGCAGGCCATCAAATTCGCGGAAGAAGCGCTGGTGTTACTAGGAAACACCCAATCCTTTTTCCGCACGACTGCACTGAGTCATCTTGGGCAGGCACAACGCTTGATCGGGGAGCGGCGGGCCGCGATCCAGACTCTGCGGCAGGCGGTCGCCTTAGGCCAGCAGCTTCACCACGACCTGATCACGTTGGAAGCGCTCGGCTATCTAGCCCTTCTTTTATACCAACAGGGAGATTTGCGCGAAGCGCTGCTTCTGTGTGAGAAAGCTGTCGCCGAGCACAGCGACGCGCAGGGCCGCCCCAACCCGGTAGCGGGGTTGGTGTACATTCCGTTGGGCGCGCTGTACTTCGAGACCGATGACTTGGATCGCGCCTATCACTGTTTGACCACCGGAATCGCGCTGTGCCAACAAATGGGGACGGTGTATTTTACGCTAGCGGGCCAGCGTCTTCTTGCCAAACTTCAATATGCGCGCGGCGACGTTGAGAGCGCATGGGGTGTTCTCACTGCCGCGCGGCAGCTTGCGACGCAATCCGAAAACCAGCGCCGTATTCGGATGGTCAATGCCGTGACAGCCGAACTCCAACTGCGCGAGGGGCAGATCGAGGCGGCGGCCTACACCCTCGCCAATCTGCCGTCGGCTGTAGAAGAACGCTCCGAGCAAGAAAATCTCGCGATAGCCCGCTTGTACTTGGCGCAGAACCAACTGGAGGCTGCACATGAATTACTCGATAAACTCGAACAAACCGCGCACCAGCAGGGACGGCTCGGCAGCCTCATCTCGATTTATCTGCTGCAAGCGATGACTGATCAGGCGCTTAATCAATTCGCCATCCGCGACCCGCTTCGTGAGGCGCTGGTCTTGGGCGCGCAGCTAGGCTTTCGCCGCACCTTCTTGACGGAGATCGAAGCATTGGCCCCGCAGATCGTCAAGCGGCGGCACGCAGCCCCCGAATTTGTGGACACTCTCCTAGAAGCGATCCCAGAAACCGCCCCTATCCCGATGCCCCCGACTGTGCCGCTTGGCAAAACTCAGCTTGTGATTCTCCGCCTCGTCGTAGATGGGCTGTCCAACCAGCAGATCGCCGACCAACTAGGGATCACGGTTGGCACAACAAAGTGGCATCTCAATCAGATTTACCAAATCCTCAGTGTCTCCAGCCGCACCCAAGCGATTGCTGAGGCGCATCGACTCAATCTGCTGTGATTAGTGCTTAAACCTAACTTTGGTTAGGGAATCCTCGAAAACCCCTTCTGCAAAACTCCTAACTTTTCTCAGGCGACACGCCCATCATTCCTCTTTATGATGGTCTTATCGCGTCAAACGAACAATCCAACAGCTTGATCAACGGGAGGAATTTATGACCCAAGAAGCGAAATCCCAACAACCCGTTAGCGGCGAAGCAGCATCGCGGCAGGTTGCCGAACAAGCGCGGCAAACCGAATGGGAAGGCAAGGGCTTTATCCGCGATTTGTTTCTTGGAAAGTTCCACTTCGACTATGTCTATCCCTTCCCTCTGACGCGCGAAGAACGCCCGGAGTTCGAGACGTTCTACCACGCCTTAGAGTGGTTCCTCCTGACCGAAGTTCAGCCGGGCGCTATTGATCAAACGGGCGAATATCCCCTGCACGTCTTAGACGGCCTGCGCAAATTAGGCGCTTTCGGCATGAAGATTCCGCAAGAGTACGGCGGCCTCGGCTTCACCGTTTCGGAATACTGCAAGGTCATGGAACTGATCGGCAGCCACGATGCGAACATCCTCGCCATGCTCTCGGCGCATCAGTCCATCGGCGTGCCGCAGCCGCTTAAACTTTTCGGAACACCTGAGCAAAAGAAGAAGTATCTGCCCTTGTGCGCGGCAGGCGCGATCTCTGCCTTTGCGCTGACCGAGCCGAACGTCGGCTCTGACCCCGCCAGCCTCACCACAACCGCCGAGTTAGATGGCGACACCTACATTCTGAACGGCGAAAAGCTGTGGTGTACAAACGGCACGCTGGCGAAGCTGCTGGTGGTAATGGCCCGCGACCCCAAGACCAAGAAGATCAGCGCGTTCGTGGTCGAGACCGATTGGGAAGGCGTGACGGTCGAGTATCGCTGCCGCTTCATGGGCCTCAAGGCGCTTGCCAACGCGGTGATCAGCTTCCGCAACGTGCGCGTCCCGCGTGAAAACCTGATCGGCAAAGAGGGTCAGGGCTTGAAGATTGCGCTGGTGACGCTCAATGCGGGCCGTCTGTCCATCCCGGCAGGCGTGACTGGCTCGATCAAGCAGGCGCTCGAAATCGTGCGCGGCTGGACTCAGGCCCGGTCTCAATGGGGGCTGCCCATTTGGAAGCACGAAGCGCTCTCGCATCAAATCGCAGATATGGCAGCCACAACGTTTGCAATGGAATCCATCTGGAAACTGGCTAGCCAGATGGCGGATCGGGGTGGCTACGACATTCGCCTCGAAGCAGCCGCCGCCAAAGAATGGAACACGGGCCGCCAGTGGGAACTGCTGGATCAAACGCTCCAGATTCGCGGTGGGCGCGGCTTTGAAACCGAACAATCGCTGCAAGGGCGCGGCGAGGCTCCGATTGGTGTAGAGCGGATGCTGCGCGACAGCCGCATCAACAAGATTTTTGAGGGTTCGAGCGAGGTCATGCACCTGTTTATGGCGCGTGAGGCGGTCGATAAGCACTTGCAGGTCGCCGGGGCCATGATCGATCCGAACGCGGGCGTAGGCACAAAAATGGCCGCCATGCCCAAGATCACCGCTTTCTACGCCCTGTGGTATCCCGCGCTGTGGTTGCAGGAATTATTGACACCGCTCCGCTATCACAAGTTTGGACAATTCGGTTCCCATCTGCGCTTCATCGAGCGAAGCTGCCGCAGGCTGGCCCGCGAGAGCTTTCACGGGATGATGGTCTATCAGGCCAAGATGGAGCACAAGCAGGGCTTCCTGTTCCGGTGCGTGGATGTCGTCAACGAGCTATTTGCGATGTCTGCCTCGATCAGCCACGCGCAGCAGCTTCTTGACGATGGCAGCCCAGAAGCACAGCAGGCGGCGGATTTAGCCGATCTCTTTTGCCGCAATGCCAAGCGCAAAGTGCGGCGGCTGTTCAGAGAGCTGTGGAGCAACGACGACGCACTCAAGAATCGGATGGCTGCTAATGTGATACACGGCGAATATCCGATGCTGTCAGAAGGCGCGCTGGCTCTCGGCCTCGGCCCTGAAGACTTTGAGGCGCGTTTATTCAGCGAGCACAGCAGCACTAAGAATATTGATGAGCAGGAGTCTGCACTGATTTACAGTGTGTCCTGACTTACAGCACGTAGACCATATTTCAGGTTAAGGAGAAAGCAGAAATGGATATGTCGAAACAGTTGCAGGACGCGATCAAGACGTGGACGAATTCTCAGAAGAAGATATTGGAGGATGTCACCAAAGTCGTCACAGACTTTACGGCTCCCCCAACCTCTAACCCTTGGGAGACCAGCCTTGATCTCTGGGAGAAGGGCGTAAATGGCTTCCTCGAATCGCAGCAAGATTGGTCGGGCCTGCTGATCCGCAGTGTCGATATTACGACCAACAAGGGCGAGACGAACGGCGAGTGGAGCCAGCGCGTCGAAGAACTGACCAAGCTGAACATCGAACTCCAGCACAAAAGCTGGGAAACTTGGTTCGCCGTGCTCAAGCAGATCGATCCGGTCGAACGGGCAGCGTTCATCAACGAACTCAAGCCTCTGACCGAGACATGGAGCGAGAACGTTCACCGCGCCATCGAGCTGCAAGAAGAATGGCTGCAAAGCGCCATCAACGTGATTGCGAAGGAAACAGACGAGTCGGCAGAGGAAGCTCCTAAGAAGGAAGCTGCCAAGCCGAAGAAGCAGCCAGCCTAAATCCACCACACCTTAGTCCTACTAGGCGTTCAGTCTTGTAGGACTAAGGGACTCATTCAATGCTTGAGTTGGGAACACGATCCCAAGAAGGGGCATTTCGATGACACTGGATGGATATGGTTATCACACGGTTCAAGAGTTTGTCGGGCGCGAGCTAGGTGTTTCTGATTGGCTGACCATCGATCAGGAGGGCATCAATCAGTTCGCGGATTGCACCGAGGATCATCAATGGATTCACATTGATGTCGAGCGTGCGAAGAAGGAAAGCCCGTTTGGTGCGACGGTTGCGCACGGCTTCCTGATTCTATCTTTGCTGCCGCGCTTTCACTTTGAGACAGGCGTTGTTCCAACTGATGCGTCGGCGGTCATTAACTATGGACTTGACAAGGTGCGCTTTATCGCCCCGGTGAAGGCGGGCAAGCGGGTTCGCAGCCGCGTGATGCTGGTATCTGTAGAGGACAAAGCGGGCGGGCGCATCGTCAAAACGCAAAACACCATCGAGATCGAAGGGGAAGACAAACCCGCGATGGTCGCAGAACTGCTGTATTTGATGTTTGCAATCCAGCCGATTGCTGATGGCAGATAGCCGATTGCAGTTGGCAACTGGCTACTAGCATCTGGCTAAACGCAAAGCAGCGAGCAAGAGAGCAGAAAGACTGACAGCGTGATTGACTGATAGCCTGACCGACTGCCGTTGCTATCAGCTATTCGCTATCAGCCATCTGCTAAGTGCTAAACGCCAACCGCTATTTTTTACAGGAGACCTCTATGGATGCCACCATGATGAACACCCAATTGACCCTGCCGCACATTCTGGAACGTGCGGGGCGGCTGTATCCCAATGTCGAGATTGTGTCGCGGATGCCCGATAAGTCCCTGCACCGCACCACGTACGGCGAGTTTTACCGACGTTCGCGGGCGCTGGCCCAAGCCCTCCAAGCCGCAGGTATTAGGCGCGGAGATCGCGTCGGCACGCTGATGTGGAATCATTACGCGCACCTCGAAGCCTATTTTGGCATCCCCTCTTCAGGGGGTGTCCTGCACACACTGAATCTGCGCCTTTCGCCCGCAGATATCGCGTTCATCGCCATTCACGCCGGGGATCGCTTCCTGATCGTGGACGATGTGCTGCTGCCGCTTTTCGAGAAGTTCAAGGATGAGGCCAAATTTGAGAAGGTGATTGTCGTGCCTCTGACAGGCCAGCCCGTGCCGCACGGCTATATCAACTACGAGGACTTTATCGCGGAAGATGCCAGTGACTTCGAGTACCCTGATCTCGATGAGTACGAAGCGCTCGGCATGTGCTACACATCAGGCACAACCGGGCGGCCTAAGGGTGTGGTCTACTCACACCGATCAATGGTGCTGCAAACGTTGGCGGAGTGTTTGCCTCTGGGTCTGCACGTCAAGCCAGACGATGCGCTGCTGCCTGTCGTGCCGATGTTCCACGTCAATGCGTGGGGTTTGCCGTTCGCCTGCACGATGAGTGGCACTAAGTTAGTCATGCCCGGCGCTCACCTCGACGCACAAAGCCTGCTGGAACTGTTCGAGAAAGAAAAGGTCACAGTCAGCGCAGGTGTGCCGACGATTTGGTTTGGCATCTTGCAGGCGCTCGATCAAAACCCGACGGGTTGGAAGCTGACCCCCGGCCTGCGGATGATCGTCGGCGGGGCGGCAGCCTCGGAAGCAATGATCCGCGCCTTCGACAAACACGGCCTGCGCATCATCCATGCGTGGGGCATGACCGAAACCTCGCCGCTTGGCTCGGTATCGCTGCTCAAGGCAGGCATGTCAGAATTATCCGAGGACGAGCAGTACATCTACCGATCCAAGCAGGGAATCCAGATGCCGTTCGTCGAAGTGCGCGCCGTCAACGAACAGGGCGAAGTCCCTTGGGATGGTCAAACGATGGGCGAGCTTCAAGTGCGCGGTCCTTGGATTGCCTCCGGCTACTTTGAGCCAGTCGAGCCAGTCACCAACTGGACGGACGATGGGTGGTTCCGCACTGGGGATGTCGTGATGATTGACCCGGAAGGCTACATCAAGATCACCGACCGGGCCAAAGACCTGATCAAGTCGGGCGGCGAGTGGATTAGCTCACAAGACCTCGAAAATAAGCTGATGGGCCACCCGGCAGTCGCCGAGGCCGCCGTAATCGGCATCCCGCATCCGAAGTGGGACGAGCGCCCACTGGCTGCGGTAGTGCTGAAACCCGGTGCGGAGGCCACATCCGGGGAGCTGATCGATTTTCTCTCGCCGCACTTTGCCAAATTCTGGCTGCCAGATTACGTGATCTTCGTGGATGCAATCCCGAAGACTTCTACGGGCAAGTTCCTCAAGACGGCGCTGCGCGAGCAGTTCAAAGATCACTATGCGATGTCAACGGTAAGTAATTAGCAGGTTCTCGTAAATCAAGCATGTAGGGGCGATGCACTGCATCGCCCCTACGAGACTAATCGGTTGAGCACAGAGAAATGGGGACTCACGGAGAATGATAAGGATAGATTGCTCTGTGTGTCAGTCTCCCTAGAAGAATGGAACGGGATTGAAATATCGCTATGAATGACGCGAACACCCTTGCAGCGCTGGAACGATTGATTGACCTGTACTGTGAGGCATGGAACGAGTCCGATGCGGTTCACCGCGAGATGATCCTTCGGCAGGTTTGGGCCGAGGATGCGACTTATACCGATCCTCGCGGTCATGTCAAAGGGATTCAAGAATTGGGGAATTACATCGGGTGGGTACAGTCGAGCCGCCCCGGTGCGAAAGTCATCAGGACGAGCGCTGTCGATTCACATCACAGGCTGGTGCGGTTCGCGTGGAGAGTCATGGAAGCAGACGGAACAATGCTCCCAGAAGGGATTGATTTCGCCGAACTCTCCGGCGACGGCAAGCTGCGCCGCATCGTCGGCTTCTTTGGCCCGCTTGCCTCGAAGGAACAAGCATCAGCCCAAGCATTGATGACGGTGGGCGCGTCGATGAGCTAGCCCTTTAGAGTTTTAGCGCATGTAAGTGTGTCGATAGCACATTTGGCGAAGGAGAAAAATTCTATGGCAACGCCCGTGCAGGAAGAACAAGATCAGAATCAAAACGAAGCTGTTGCTTCGAGCACTGATGAGAATATTCTAGGGCCAAATCCGGTTGTTGGAGTCAGCACGCGAGACATTCTCAACACAACCGCGTCCATCCTTCGCCAGATGATCGCCCAGCCCGATGTCACCACCAAGCACACGACGTTGTGGCTGTCAGAGCTGGTCAACATCCTTGAGGGCAAATCGGAGGTTTTGCCAGATGGCAAAGATCGGCGCTTCCAAGACCCTGCTTGGCAAGAAAGCTGGCTCTATAAGGCGCTGATGCAGTTCTACCTTGCCACCGATAAGGGACTCAAGGAGTGGGTCAGCGATACCGACCTCTCGCAGTTGGATAAAGATCGCGCAGAATTTGTCGTCGCGCTGGTGAGTGATGCGCTGTCTCCTTCCAATACTACCCTGAACCCGGCAGCCCTCAAGCGCGCCGTCGATACGGGCGGTATGAGCGTGCTGAAGGGCATGAATCACCTACTGGAAGACATGATCAACAACGGCGGCGTGCCTAGCTCGGTGGATAAATCGGCGTTCAAGGTCGGTGAAAATCTGGCAAGCACCCCCGGTGCGGTGATCTATCGAAATGAAATGTTCGAGTTGATCCAATACCAACCCGCCACTAAGAAAGTTCACGAACGCCCTCTGCTGATCGCGCCGCCGCAGATCAACCGCTTCTACGTGTTCGATCTTTCCCCTGATAAGAGCCTCGTCAAATATGCGCTTGAACAAGGGGTGCAGGTGTTCATCATCAGTTGGCGCAATCCGACCCCTGCTCAGCGCGATTGGGGGCTGGAGACTTACGTGAGTGTGCTGCAACACGCCCTTGATCTGGTCTGCCGGGTGGCGGGCAGCGCGGATTGCAATCTGATGGGGGCGTGCTCCGGCGGCATTACTACGCTCGCACTGCTCGGCAACTTAGCCGCCCGCAAAGAGCGCAAAGTCAACGCGGCGACGCTGTTGGTGAGCGTGTTCGATACCAGCAGCCAAACGCTGCTCAACCTGTTCACCACCCATGCTACGCTGGAAGCCGCCCGCCAATACTCGAAGCAGAAGGGCGTGCTCGACGGCAAGGACTTGCAGCGCGCTTTCGCGTGGATGCGGCCCAATGATCTGATCTGGAATTATTGGGTGAACAATTACCTGATGGGCAAGGAGCCGCCCGCGCTGGATATTCTGTACTGGAACAGCGACACGACCCGCTTGCCTGCGAAGTTCCACAGCGATCTGCTCACCCTATACGAGAAGAATCCATTGGTGCAGCCGGGAGCGCTCGTCATCCTCGGCACGCCGATTGATGTCTCGCAGATTCCCACCGATTTTTACGTCTTGGCGGGTGTGACCGATCACATCACCCCGTGGAAAGCTTGCTACCAATCGAGTAAGCTGCTGTCAGGAAATGTGGAGTTTGTTCTGAGCAATAGCGGGCACATTCAGAGCATCTTGAATCCGCCCGGAAACCCCAAAGCTAACTTCTTCACCAACCCGGCCCGCCCCGACGATCCAGAGGAATGGCTGTCCTCAGCCACGAAGCAGGCAGGGAGTTGGTGGGAGCATTGGTGTCCTTGGATCAAGGATCATTCAGGCGACACGAAGGCAGCGCCAAAGGTATTAGGCAATGATGACTATCCGCCTCTCGCAGAAGCGCCGGGCACTTATGTCTATGAATAAAGTGCAGGAGTTTGTCTCTCGTATTGGCATGAAAAAAGCCAGCCGCCCGATCCAGATCAAAATGGTTCGCATAGGGAGTACCGTCCTGCGTGTCTCCATCCGGCCCGGAAACAGCAAGGGCGTTCCCCTACTGCTGTTCAATGGCATCGGGGCCAATATCGAGATGTTCGATCCGTTTGTCGAGGAGCTTGATCCCAACTTAGAGATCATTCGCTTCGATATTCCCGGCGTGGGCGGCTCGCCTGCCCCCCTAATCCCCTTGAGGATTTCAGCCCTCGCCAAGATAGCCGCGAGGATGCTGACTCAGCTAGAGTACCGTCAGGTAGATGTGTTGGGGATTTCTTGGGGTGGGGCGCTGGCGCAGCAGTTTGCTTACCAACATCCTGAGCGCTGCCGCCGCCTCATTCTGGTTGCAACTTCCACTGGGGCATTCATGATCCCGGCGCATATCACTGTGCTGCTGAGGATGGTCAGCCCGACGCGCTACCTTCGGCCTGACATGATGCCGACGATTGCCCCGACTATCTACGGCGGGAAATTCCGTTCCGACCCCAGCCTAATCCAGACCATTCTACCGAAAGTCAGAGCGCCATCGTCACGGGGCTACTATTGGCAGATGCTCGGCTCGATGGGCTGGACAAGCATCCATTGGTTGAGCGCCCTGCGCCAACCCACGTTGATCATTGCAGGGGATGACGATCCCATCATCCCTCTGATCAATGCCAAATTCATGGCGCGCCTGATCCCTCATTCGACGCTGCGGATCATCAAGGGCGGAGGACACCTCTACTTGCTGACCGATGCAAAGGAATCGGCGGGTATCGTAGGAGAATTTCTTAGCAGGGATTTAGAAGGCTAGGGGGTGATCATGAGAAGAACGCGCAATCAATTGAAGGCGGCCCTGATGCGGCAGTTTGAAGCAAAGGTAGACGATGTGCTGGATTGGACAGAAGCACATCCGAACGTCAAGCTGGCGGATGTGCAGACCTATCTGCTGGAAGTGGGCACTGACCTTCATACTGCCCTCAGCACGGAGATGATCGAGCGACCGCTCCGCCAACCCGTGTTAGAAGCACCAGATTGTGAATGGTGCGGTCAAAAGAAGGAGTACAACGGCGAGGCCCGGAAGCGGGTGATGACTCGCTGCGGCGAAATCGAGCTAGAGCAGGGCGGCTATTGGTGCGCGCGCTGTGGCTGCGGGACGTTCCCACCGGGATAAGAGCGGTCTCTTATGAGGAAGTCATTCTATGGCGATCATTACTCCCCAAGAAGTTCTCGAATATCACCAACAGGGACGCTCCGGCAAGATCGAGGTCATTGCAACTAAGCCCCTCGACACCCAGCATGATCTCTCGTTGGCTTACTCGCCGGGAGTAGCTGAGGCGGTGCTCGAAGTCGAGCGCCGCCCAGAAGCGGTCTACGAGATGACCGCCAAAGGGAATCTTGTCGCGGTCGTTTCCAATGGCACGGCCATCTTGGGGTTGGGCGACTTGGGGCCGCTTGCCAGCAAGCCCGTCATGGAGGGCAAAGGGGTTCTTTTCAAGCGCTTCGCCGATGTGGATGTTTTCGACATTGAGCTAGATGCCCGCGATCCAGACGAGGTTATTCAGGCGGTCAAGGCCATCGCCCCGACATTCGGCGGCATCAACCTTGAGGACATCAAAGCCCCGGAGTGTTTCTATATCGAAGAGACGCTTAAAGCGATGCTGGATATCCCTGTGTTCCACGATGACCAACACGGCACGGCAATCATCTCCGGCGCGGCGCTGCTGAACGCGCTCAAAATAATCGGCAAGGATATTACCGAGTTGAAGGTGGTCATCTCAGGGGCCGGGGCCAGCGCGATTGCCTGCGGCGAATTCTACATGCGGCTCGGCGTGCAGAGGCAGCACATCCGGCTGGTAGATACCAAAGGCGTGATCCACGCCGAGCGTACTGAGGGCATGAATCCATACAAGGCGCGCTTTGCCGCTGATACCGATGAACGCACTCTGAGCGATGCACTACGCGGCGCGGATGTGTTCCTCGGTCTGTCCGTTGCCAATATTCTCAGCCCTGAGATGGTCAAGGGGATGGCGGAGTGCCCGCTTATCTTGGCGCTGGCAAATCCCGACCCGGAGATTGACTACGATCTTGCCAAAGAAGTTCGCCCCGACGCGATTGTGGGAACAGGTCGTAGCGATTTCCCTAATCAGGTGAACAATGTCCTCGGATTTCCCTTCATCTTCCGGGGATCGTTAGATTGCCGTGCCACAAGCATCAATGACGACATGAAGGTTGCAGCCGCCCAGGCTCTCGCTGCACTCGCCCATGAAGAAGTCCCTCCTAGCATGCTGCGTGCCTACGGGATCGAGTCGCTCAAATTTGGCCCCGATTACCTGATCCCCAAACCACTCGATCCGCGTGTCCTGCTGTGAGAAACGCCTGCCGTTGTCGAAGCAGCGATGTGTTCCGGCGTGGCCCGGATTGCAGTCGATCTGGAAGAGTACCACCATGTGTTGGCTGTGCGTTTGAGCCAGTGTCAGAGGGATCGCCGCTGATCCTATAGCAGGTATTTTATACGAGCTATATAGGTTGCTTGAACGAAACAGATCGAAAACGCGGGTAGTTTGGCAGCTTTAGCCTTGTACTGATGATGTTTCGTGGTACATAGAGTTCATCATCGTCGTTCCGAGAACGCTTCTTATTTGTTCGAAAAGGAGATCACGATGTCACTCAAAGTTGAGCAAGTCCCCAATGAACCTATCATCATCGCAACCATCACAGGCCAGATTACTGCTCCCATTTTGCACGATATGTTTACTCGCAGCGCTGCCTTGATCGAGCAAATGGGTGTGTCCGAAGTCTGGCGTGTCACCGATGTCAGCCAGATTGATATTGATGTTGCAACACTTTTTGGTCTTCTTGCTGAAGCCGCCAAGACGAGTGTTCCCGGCAACTCCGCCGACCCACGTTTCCATCCATGTATCGTTGGCTCTAACAACCTTGTGAAACTGTACGCAAGGGCGGTCAAGGATAAGCGCTATGGCGAGCTTTCGCTTCCGGTCTTTACCACTATTGAGCAAGCATTGGCCCAGACGCGCTCACTGATCGCCGCAGTCAAAGCGCCATCTTCGCATCAATCTGGATCACGTTTAGCGTCCTAGTCGTGATTTAGAACGCGAATCACTGATTGTAGTCCCGTATGGGTAGAGCGCTCTCTGCCCATACGGGAAGCAAGAGTCTCTCCAAGGACATAAAACTCTACCAGCCCAGCTAGTGTAAGCATCGTGGTGACAGCGCCACAAGCGACCGGGTAACAACGCTCATAAGGCTAAAGGGGAATTGTTACACCACCGTAGCGAACCTAACACGAACCGTAATATAGCTGATTTTGAGTACAAAATGAGGCAAAATAAAACCCGCATAACTGATTCGGTTGGGAATGACCGCAGAATCCTAATGCTAATCTCAATTTATTATTGATGCCCGTTACATGATGAAGATTGTCCGGTAATCTCCTCAATTCATACATGTTGTTGGAAGCGGAGATTCGACAAAATTGCACCATTTCTGATCTAGAAGACGATTGCTGCTGAAAATTTGGTATTGCGGTAAAGTGGTAAGACCAATTTTAGTAGCGGACAAGCCACTAAATATTCATCTAGTGATACTTGTCAGCAGGCTTGGAGCGTGGATATGCGAATCCTGATTGCTGATGATGAGTTCCTCGCAAGGGCAACGATCAAAAGTATGCTGGAAGACTTCGGTTTTGGCGCAAATGAGATTGCCGAGGCCACAAATGGCGAGGACCTGATCAATCAGACCAACCAGCGCAGACCCGATGTCGTATTTGTCGATATTCGAATGCCTAAGCTGGATGGCTTGCAGGCAATTTACACAGCGCAGCAGTTTTCCCCAGAGACCCACTGGATTATTCTGACGGGATTCCCTGAGTTTGAGTACGCACAGGAGGCTATCCGGCTGGGTGTATCCAGTTATTTGCTGAAGCCTGTTAATCCTGACGATCTATACAAAGCGCTGGCGAAAGCGCGCGAGTCAGGAATCGAACGCAAAGCGATGCTCAACAAACAGTTTGAGCGGGCGCTTATGGCCTTCTACTATGAACTCGGCTCGGCTGACCTAGAAGAATTAGATGGACAATTCGATGGGTCAGGATATATTTGTGCGGCTTTATATCTGGATAGTTCTCACTCTGAGAAAAACAAAGCAAAAAATCAAACCAAGCTGCGCGGTTCGATTCGGAAAATCATCGAGGACGCTGCGGAAGTTAGCAACCGTCTTGCACTGTTTGTGATGCCAACCGGCGAGCTTGTTACGGTTGCAGCGTGGGAGAACTGTGCTGATGCCAAACATTCAGTTCGACAGTATATTGAGGCGCTACAGGCTCTGGTCGAGGAATTCAGCCAAGATGATCTCGCAGTAACGATGCTGATTTCCGAGCGCTGTTCAACCTTCGAGATTCTCCAGACTCAGTTGGGAGAGTTACAGGCGCTGTCACCCCTTCGTGTTGTGGCAGGGATCGGTGCTGCGTTAGGTGCTATCGATTTGAAGTTGTGGGCACAATCTTCCGAATGGCTAACCTTGTCAGACGTAGTTTTGGAAATGAATGCAGCCTATGCTGGTCAAAATTATCTTTGCTACAGGAAGGAAGTCGAGGCTTTTCAAAAGGTAATCAACATCATCAAGGGCGACCTGCCAATGGCAGCATTATGCGCTTATTTGAGGCGGGCGTTGGGGATCAATCTGCCTATTCACCCCGATCTCAAAATACTCATAGACTTGCTGAACAATCATGGCAATTCTCTGTTGACCGACCGCCGAGGCGAGGACACTTCACTTGATCTCGTTGCTCAGGTGAAGGCGTTTGTCGATGAGAACTACAGCATGAACATCGGTATTGGGCAAATCGCTGACCAGCTTAAAGTGACCCCCAACTATCTGAGCACCTTATTTCATCGGAAGACGGGCACAACGTTTATGAATTATCTCAAGGGGATTCGGATGCTCAAAGCACAGGAGCTTCTGATGAATCCGAACTTGCAGATACAACAAGTCGCCGAGCAGGTCGGCTATTTCAGCGCGCGGCACTTCGCCAGATTGTTCGCTGAACAGTTTGGATGCCTGCCTTCCGATTATCGGGATACTCTCAGGCAAAAGGCTCAGGCTTCGCAGCCAATAATATTGGAAGACCAGCTATAACGGCTGGTCTTTTGATTTCTCACAGTGGGCTGTCAGCCTACCGAGTATAGGAATCAGTACTTCGACAATAGATTTGTGGCATACACAACTCGCAAATTCCCTACTATGATGAAATCATAGTAGTTCCCGGGGAGCTTAAATCCAATTTAGCAGTCTTGCCGATGATCTTGCTGTCCCTGCTTGATTTCATAGGAGAGCCAGACCGAAGTGTCTTATGATTCGATTTAACCAAGCAACGTGTGCATCACCTTGCCTTCGATTATGAGGAGACTAACATGAGCAACTGGAAGAGAGTTCTCGCCTGTCTAATTTTGCTTTCGACCGCCGTGATCCTTGCAGCGTGCGGCACGGCTCCCACCCCGGCAGCAACCGAGCAGCCTGCTGGCAACGACAACACTGGCGCACCTGCAACAGAGAACAATCCCGCAACTGCTGAACCCAGCAACGATAATCAAGCCTCCGGTCAAACTGGGGAGGAGATTACCCTCGTAGTGATGACGAACCGTGTCGGCGAACAGGCCCAGCTTCTTGAGGATATTGCCCGTAAGTTCGAGGCAGCAAATCCCGGTATCAAGGTTGATTTCTCGGCTCCCGGCAAGGATTACGAGAACCTGATGAAGATCAAGATGGCGGCGAATGACATGCCCGACGTGTTCTCGACTCACGGTTGGGCGAAGATTCGCTATGGTGACTTCCTCGCCGACCTGCGTGACGAGGCATGGGCATCGAAGATTAACAAGGCAATCAAGCCTGTGGTAACGGATGACACCGGCAAGGCCTATGTGCTCCCAATGGATCAGGACAAGGGCGGCCCGGTTTACAATGCCGACATTCTTGCGAAGTACAACGTCGAAGTACCCAAGACATGGGATGATCTCATGGCGGCTTGCGAGACCATCAAGACTGGCAGCAACGGCGATGTTACCTGCATCCACATGGGTGGTGCTGACTCATGGCCCGTTGGTCAATACTATGACTTCTTCTCCACGCCACTTGCCATCAGCCCTGCAACTAACGATGCACAAGCATTGTTAGATGGCAGCTATGATTTCACCAAGTACACCACTTTGTCGCAGAACTTGTTAGACCTTCAGACTAAGGGCTATCTAAACAAGGACGTTCTCACTGCCAAGTACAGTGACTCGGCGCAGGCATTCGCCGAAGGTAAGGTGGCTTTCGGATTTTACGGGGCCTTCCTGTGCGAAGAAGCTCTCAAGACGAACCCCAATCTCAACTGCGGCTTGATGCCCATCCCCGCTATTGATCCCAACGACGAACCGACTCTAGTCGGGGGAGAGATGACCACTTGGGGTGTCTGGAAAGACTCCCCGCACCTCGAAGCAGCCAAGAAGTTCGTCGCCTTCTATGCCCAGCCAGAGAATATCGCAGCGGTCGCGAACTCTAATAAGCTACCCGCAGGGTTGGATGGTGTGGAGATCGATGCAGGCTATCTGACCGACGACTACAAGCAGTACGAAGACCTGCGTGTCTTCCCCTACTTCGACCGTGTATATCTCCCTAACGGTATGTGGGATGTATTGTGCAAGAATGGTCAGGATGTGCTGGCAGGTGGCATCACTCCCGCACAGGCATCCGATAATATTGCTAAGGAATTCAAGCGGCTCCGCGAGAGTTCCTCCAACTAAGCGATCTTCTCCTCCTGAACGTCGGTGGTTGGCTTTGGTCAAGGGTGCGGTACAAAAATGCCGCACCCGCGACCTCCCTCCCAAAATATCTTGTAAAGGGCATCAAATGGTTCCTAAGAACATCCAGCAGCGCAGCGCCATCAAGCAGAGCGGCGCGCAGCCCGGTACTGATAACCGGAATCTAATCCGGCGCTTTCTGGATTCTCCCTCATCGCTAAACCTGATGTACGTTCCTGCCCATTTGTTATTCACGGTATTCATCATCTACCCGCTCATACAAGGGATTCAAATCTCGTTCACCAACTGGGATGGCTATTCAGCACACTACGCATATGTCGGTCTGGAGAAGTATGCGTACATGTTTACTGATCTAAAAACGCGTCGGGTGATCATTAATACCCTGATCTATGGGCTGGGCAGCACCCTCTTTCAAAACGTTATCGGACTCGCTTACGCGCTGCTTCTCAACTCTAAAATCAAAGGTCGCAATCTGGTGCGTACTCTGGTTTATTTTCCGGTCATTATCAGCCCGCTAATTATGGGCTACATCTTCTATTTTGTTTTTCAATATGATGGCGGCGCGCTCAATGATGTCCTCAAGCTGTTCGGGCAGGAAGGGCTTGACTGGCTGGGTAACGGAACCCGCGCTGTGTGGCTAATTACACTGGTCAACACATTTCAGTATGTGGGCGTTGCAATGGTGATCTACCTTGCTGGATTGCAAGCTATTCCCAGAGATTATCTCGAAGCCGCCGATGTCGATGGCGCTTCGGGATTCAAGAAATTTTTCTACATTACCCTCCCTTTGCTGATGCCTGCCGTCACCATCAGTATCGTGCTTAACATCATCGAGGGGCTGAAGCTGTTCGACATCATTATGTCGATGACCAGCGGAGGGCCGGGCTATGCTTCTCATTCCCTCTCGACCATGATGTACGATCTATACTTCCCCCGGCAGGATGCAGGCTTTGCAGCCGCGCTGGGCAATCTTACGTTTGTGATCATTAGCATTCTGGGCCTAAGCACGCTCGTGTTCTTGCGGAGCAAAGAGGTGGAACTGTGATCAAAGCGATTGCTAAATATCCTGCCGCCCTCTTAATTTGCGTGCTGCATAGCGTTCCATTCTTCCTGCTGCTGAATGTCGCTTTGAAAAATCAATACGATACCAGCAGCAAATGGGTCACACCCAACTACGTTTACCTCGATAATTTTCAGGATGTTTGGGAGAAAGCGCGGCTGGGTCAGGCGATTACTAATACGCTGCTCATTACCGTTTTCAGTGTGCTGTTGGTCGTCGTTGTAGGAATGCTTGCGGCTTATCCATTGGCGCGGCTCCGGACTCGCTGGAATAACTTTGTCTATACCTTCTCCATTGCCATTTTGATTGTGCCCGCGCTAACCGTGCTGGTTCCGCTTTATAAGTTTGTGGTTGATCTGCACGGTATCAACAGCTATTGGGCCATCATCTTAATCCATACCACGTTCTTTCTGCCGACCGTGATCTTTCTGTTTACTGGATTTATCCGTACCATCCCTAGAGAACTGGACGATGCCGCCCTGATCGATGGTTGCAACCGCTATGAGATTTTCTTCCGTATCGTATTTCCTCTGCTGAAACCTGTCACCGCCAGTGTCATTATCTTAACTATGCTTGGTGTTTGGAACGACTATCGCTTCTCGCTGTTCTTCTTGCAGAGACGCGCCGTCCAGACCGTGCCATTAGTGCTGTCGCAATTCTTTTCCCAATACCAGAATAACCTGCCACTGGCTGCTGCTGGCAGCCTGTTGAGCATGATTCCCATGACGCTGATCTATATCTTACTTCAGAAATACTTTATCAGTGGGCTAGCAGAAGGAGCCGTCAAGGGGTAGAGCCTCGACTGATGAGCATCGTTTACGTTGAGCCATCTCGTAAGTTTATCTTGACGACCGATCACACCGCCTACTGTCTCGGCATCGATCCAAGCGATGGCGTGCAGCATCTTTATTGGGGCAGGGCGCTGCCCCGGCTGGAAGACTATCCCGACTGCCATCCTATCGGCGAGACGATTGGGATCGGCCCAAACTTGGAAAATCCACGCGGGTTGAGCCTATCGAGTTACTTCTATCCCTATGAAGGAGGACGGTCGGTTGCCAATGACGAATACCTCGGCTGGGAAGCTCTGACATTTGCCGAACCTTGCCTCAAGGTGATCTTCCCTGACGGTGTGCGGGATTTGGCACTGAGATACAACACACACCAGATAGACGGAGAAGACCTCGTTGTGAGCCTCAAGGATTCCTATTACCCCCTATGGGTGCGTCTTCATTATCGCGTGCTGGCGGATGTCGATCTGATAGTGCGGTGGGCCGAGGTTGAGAATCAGTGTCAGGGAAGCGTTCGTCTCGAAAGTGTCCAGTCGGCTGTGTGGTATGTGCCTACCCATCGCGCTTATAGGCTGACGCATCTCACGGGGCGCTGGGGGGATGAGTTCAATCTACAACAGACTATGCTCCAACAGGGCAAGCGGGTGATGGAAAGTCGTAGCGGCTTGACCAGCCACCACGAATCCCCTTGGTTCGCCCTCGATCCTGAGGGCACATCCACCGAGCAGAGCGGTCAGGTGTGGTTTGGAACATTGGCATGGAGTGGCAATTGGAAGATTGCTGTCGAGACGACGGCGATCAATCAAACCCGCATTACAACCGGGATCAACGATTTCGATTTCGCTTGGGAGCTAAAACCCGGTGAGCGATTCACGGCCCCAGAATGTATTGGCGGCTACAGCGAGGATGGCTTTGGCGGGGCCAGCCGCCAGCTTCATCGCTATGGATTGCGCTACGTTTATCCCGAAAATCAGCGAGGCCATGTTTGGCCCGTCTTCTATAACACTTGGGAGGCATTCGGCTTCAACTTCGACGAAACACAGGTGCTGGCCCTTGCGGAGAAAGCCGCTGCCCTCGGTGTGGAGGTCTTTCATCTCGATGATGGCTGGTTCGGCACACGGCAGAATGAGTTCTCTGGCTTAGGCGATTGGGTTGTCAACACCCAGCGCTTTCCTAACGGACTCGGCCCACTGGTGCAGAAAATCGAATCACTGGGCATGAAGTTCAGCCTGTGGATCGAGCCGGAGAATGTCAACGAAGACAGCGATCTGTATCGCTCCCATCCAGATTGGGTCTACCGCTTTCCCACCCGTCCGCCGACGCTTCAGCGCGAAAGTCTGGTCTTGAATCTGGGCCGGGAAGATGTGCGGGCTTATCTATGGGAGCGCATATCATCTCTCATCCTTGAATACGGCGTGATGCATTTTAAGTGGGATATGAACCGCCACATCAGCGAACCGGGGTGGCCCGCCCTGCCCGCCGATCAGCAGAAAGAAATCTGGGTGCGGCATGTGCAAGGCGTTTACGAACTCAAACGGCGGATCAAGCAGGATTTCCCGCAGGTGACGCTCGAATGTTGTGCGGGCGGGGGCGGGCGGGTCGATTATGGTATCTTGAAGTTCTGTGAGACCGCGCTGGTCAGTGATAATCATGATCCCCTGTCACGGCTGTTGATCCAAGAGGGCTATTCTCAGGTATTCCCTGCGAAGACAATGAGGAGTTGGGTGACTGATCCGCCATCGCCTTTGACGGGACGCAGCCTGCCGATGACCTTCACCTTCCACGCTGCAATGTTGGGTACGATGGGCTTGATGAGCAATATCTTAGAATGGGATGACCAAGAAACTGAATACGCGCGCCAGATGATCCAGCTTTACAAAGAGATTCGCCCGATTATTCAGGAGGGTGATCAGTACCGCCTCATCTCGCTGCGCACCGATCACCTCGGCGCGGTGCAGTATGTCGATCCCGATGGCGCACGCTCGGTGATCTTCGCCTTCATGCGGACTCATCCCGGCAAGCAAACCCCCATGCCGAATCTCCTACGTTGGGCACACCCGCGCTTCCCGTTCCGTGTGTACCCTAGAGGGCTGCGCCCCGATGCGCTTTATCAGGTTGGCGAGGACTCGCGTACACTTAGCGGCGAGGCACTGATGACGGCGGGGATACAGATCGAGATGGCAGGCGATTATGACAGCCAGTACCTTCTGATAACCCAATACACTCCTTCGACGTGATCTTCCCTAAAGGTCTGATTTACAGGACAATAGGGTCGGCTCGATCCAGCCGCAAGCAGGTTACTACGTCCACGCGGATATGAGAGAGATGACACTATGCGTCTGGCCTATTCGCTGCGCTTCAGATTGATGGTTTTCTACCTAATAGTCTTTCTGGTTCTCGCTACGATAATGATGACGGCGATGCCCTTCTATTATGAGCAGTCGATTTCCCGTGATACTAAAGCACTCACTGAGGGCACGCTTACCTCGATTGCCAAGAATATTGAGACCTATCTTGATGACCTAAATCGTCTCACCATCACGCCTTATCTCAATGAAGATGTGATGCAGGCCCTCAAGCTGAAAGCCAGCCCCAACTACAAACAAGCTGACAGCTATTCGAGGCTGATCTCAGACCGAGCGCTGCGCACGACCCTACCCTTGTTTATGCAGAATTCGCGCCGAGATATCCTCGCTACCGTACTGATCACTGAGGATGGCTCGGCGTTTGTGATGTCAGTTGGTGGGGGGGTTGGAAGCCCCGCTCAGGATTATCCCTTTACCCACCAGCTTTGGTATCAGAAGGCAGTCGCAGGAGACGGAGACGTTGTATTTATCAGTCCCCATCCGCAGGATTACTTGTTCGCTTCCTCCGAGCGGCAGGTATTCTCGGTGGCGCGGCTCATCAAAGACCCGGATACGCGCCAGCCGCTCGGTGTCATCATGGCAGATGCCGATACGATTGTGCTGGCCCGCATTGCCAGCGACATCCAATTCAATGTCAGTTCTATCATCTGCATCTTTGACGCTGAGAATCGGCTGCTGTATTCCAGCCGACCCGTCACTGCAGACCTACAGCGGGCATTGGATGTGTCTAGCTCAGTACAGGTTGGTGGCGACTCCTACGTGCCTGTGTCGAAAGTCATTACCCCTTCCAATTGGCGGGTTGTCGTTTTGCTCTCCGAAGGCGAAATTGCTGCCAAGACTCGCTGGCTTTATCTGTCTGGCGCGTTGTTTGCAATCGCTGGGCTGCTTCTGACCTATGTTATGTTTTATGTACTTTCGCATTGGATCATCCGGCCTTTTGAAGAAATGATTGGGGTGATGCGCGAAGTGCAGACAGGCAATCTGGAAGCACGGTACAACGTAACCGGTGATGACGAGATTGCGACTCTCGGTGGGGCGCTTAACCAAATGATCGCACAGCTTAACGAGTTGATTGATCGGGAATATCGTGCGGTAATCAGCCAGCGCGATGCTGAACATCGTGCCTTACAATCACAGATTCAGCCGCATTTTCTATATAACACCCTGAATGGGTTTATTGGTATGAACCGCTTGAAAGACACTGAGGGGCTTGAAAAGGCTATTTTTGCACTGAGCGGGATGCTTCATTACATCTTGGAAGGGGATGAGTGGGTTCGGCTGGAAGACGAGATCAAGTTCGTTGAGAACTACTGTGACTTGCAGCGAATCCGTTTTGGGGATCGCCTGCAAGTGGTGATCACATATGATTCGGTGCTGGCTGATTTCCAAGTGCCGAAGTTGTTGCTCCAGCCCCTTGTCGAAAATGCCGTCATTCACGGTATAGAGCCTCTCGCTCGAAGTGGTACAATTTCAGTGAGCGCACGCTTGTTGAAGGAGAAGAGCGTTGCGAAAATGGTGGTTGTAGTTGAAGATGATGGCGCTGGATTTGATACCACCGTTAGTTATGCCCGACTCGGATTAAGCAACGTTCTTGAGCGAATCAACATTGGGTGGCATGATGCATCATTAACAATTTTGAGTCAAGTAAATCTAGGAACATGCGCGCTAATTCAATTGCCTCTAACTGAAACTTCACCGATTCAGGATATCTAAATGAGTAGTGGTCATAAATCATGCTGCCCTCAAAAGGGGCTTGATGTGCTTACCAAGAGGTCTGCCAGAGTGAAACTGATAGAGCAGGACAAGTTGGTAGACGAAGACTGCGCCAA
>Ga0075421_100001626_pt1 | contig 26477 bp, 33 predicted proteins | sample SoiMetdeltSBSDD5_FD_75292 | JGI IMG/M metagenome (GOLD analysis project Ga0075421, IMG submission 75292) | Bulk soil microbial communities from a Populus tree surrounding site in Tennessee, USA - Soil MetaG P. deltoides SBSDD5 | ecosystem: Environmental > Terrestrial > Soil > Tree plantation... | reverse complement strand
CCATAGCCGTGACAGATGCGGCGTTGTTCGATCGTCATGTCCCTTAGTCTTTCCTGGCAAGACCAAGCTTGCACTTTCTGCACCGAGCCTTCCGTGACCGAGGGCACAGTGCTGCTTAGGAGGCCGCTAGCTAGTGGCGTGGCCAAACTGGAGTTTGCAAACGAAAGATAACCGATACCAATCAAGGCGAGCAAATATGGTGCTTTTCCCATCGTAGTGACCTTCTATGAACTCGACAGCGCTCGACAGCGCGGGGGTTGGCGTCACTTCGCTAAGCGCCACCAACATTTAACGTTCCAGCAAGCGCCAGCTTGGGTCTTCGGTTCCTAAATCTATGCTATTTATCTTGGATCGACTGCAGGTATTTTACCAGCAGCGTGATGCGTTCCTGCGCTTTTTTCTCGATGCTCGCCTCATCGGAAGCGAGTGTATCTGATACTTCCGCGATATAGCGGAACAGACTGCCCCATACCGGCATCTCCGGCGTGCCATGCGCGCGCGGCATGCTGCGCCCGTCGATATACGTCTTGATCTCGGCTTCATCGAACTTACCTCTGTGCCGCTTGGCGATTTCGCGTAGCGATGGAGGTTCGGTTTTCAAGTCGGCAGCCACCGGTCCGCCGCCTCTCGCATCGCGACCATGGCAAGGCGAACAATAGAGATGAAACATTGCCTCGCCTTCGGAGATCTGTTCGGCTTCGGTCATTAGTTTTGTCGTCTGTGCCATGGCGACTCCAGCACCAATGGCAAACTGTGCAGCTGCGACAAGCGCGAGAAAACCAACCTTTCCAGTCACAGCGCTACCTCGTTTGATCAGGTGTTGAATCGTCTCGCCGCAGTGTATCGGCACGGCACTTTTAACGGAGGCAGTAAAATACAGCATTTTTCATGCTAGCAAAGCTCTTTCGAGCGGAGAGGCGATCGTTTCGGTGAAGACCATACGGGAAGTCCCTTGGAGTATTTATCGGAATTTTATTCTTTCAGGTGAACGCATAGGGTGCTTGTATCAGCATGTTTTTATGAGCTCAACAATGTTGGTTGCTCGCAAATTGATCTTGGTTGAGTCCGCGCTCGGTTTGCGAGTACACCTACAACTATGCTCCCTCTTGCTTGAAGCTCCCTGTAAAGGTGGATTAGGAGATCCTGATGAAAGGCTTTGTGGACAACATCGAAGATCTGACAAATGACAATAGAGACTTTCGGCGTGTTCTCTATACGGCAAAGAGAATACAACGGTGTTAATGGCTCTCCGTCCTGGCGAGGATATTGGCGAGGAGGTTCACCACGACCGGGACCAATTCTTCCGAGTTGAAACGGGCAAAGGCGAAATCTGGATTGATGGCGTCATGACCAAAGTCGAAGACGACATGGCCATGATCGTTCCAGCCGGCGCGCGGCACAATGTGAAGAACACCGGCGGTAAACCACTGAAACTCTATACCTTGTATGCACCGCCCGAGCACATTGATGGCACTGTGCACGCCACGAAATCAGATGCCAGCGCTTCGAAGGAACATTTCGATGGGAAAACCACTGAATAGGCCATGACGGGCTATGTGACCCGACAAACTACCGAACGGTTGTAACCCATGAACGCTGCCGACGAGCGGCAATGGATCTGGCAGGACTCGTGGAGCGGTCGCACTCTCCGCTCCATTCAGTAGGTATCTAACTTGCTTGAAGGCGAACAATAGATGAGCCATTCCGCTTTTTCTCCCTCGAATGTTGCGGTCGTGACTGGCGGCGCGTCGGGCATCGGCCTTGCCGCCGCCGAGCGCTTCGTGACCATGAATCTAAAGGTCTGCAAATCCTCACTGTCCAGAAACAGAACATCGAAGGCAAGCATCACCAGCTGTGCAAACTAACAAGGTCCTTCCGCCGTTTATCCTGATCCTTCAACAGCCCGGACAACGCGCGCAGCAAATGCCGTGAACCGCCTTTGTGGGCGTTCTGGGAAACGCGCGCCTTACCTTCACTTGTCCTCGGGCCGGTGGATCGTTCCCACAGTTTCCAGCGTTGGATTATGGAGGCTTGTCGCGCTCTGCTCGCCTGTGTCCAGCCGTTCGTCATTCCAGGCCTCCAATAGTTTGTTTGGTTGCTTTTCAGTTTCTCGCGCGCGAGAGACTCGGCTCGGCTGGGCTGCCTCGTTGTTCACTTGTTGCGGCCCATGGGCGATGTGACTTATCTCTAGCGCAAGATCCAGTAAGACAGCGTGAGCGCTATGATGTCTGCTTTTCAGCAGTAAGCGGACCCTGACTGGTTTCATTGAAATGGCCGCTTTTGACCCAGAGCAGACATCAGCTCTAAAACGGACTTGCTCATCACCACACGCGCTTTCAGCGGCTTAGCTTCGCGCCTTGGTCTACCTGTCGTGCAAAGACATCCCGCCTGTCAGATCAAAGCCGATCCGTGAGAAGCAGCACGACGAGGATGATCAGGATGATGCCGATGACACCGATGCCGCGGTTACCGAAGCCGTAGCCGTAGCCGCGGAAGCGGCCACTGAAGCCACCAAGTAAGAAGATAACAAGTATGATGATGAGTATGAGTCCGAGTGACATGGTCTATCTCCCCTTGCAGCACCTAACGAATATAGAGCCTCTTCGCACTCCGACTGTGAAGCCCTCGATTAAAGCACTATCGAGGGGCGCCATCGGGGAATTGTAGAACTACTTCTGCTCGATGGAAATGCCGCTCTTGTCGACGTTGATCTCGATGCCAGTAGTCTTCTGCCGCTCCTGATAAAAGAGATAGCCTAAGACCACGATGGCAACAGCGAGCGCGCTGATGATGAGGTAGAGACGGTTGCGAGTCATCGTCTGGGATTCCGTTTTGGTTTTGCCTTTGTGCGCTGTTTTACGAAGACGACCGTGCCCCGGGTGGCGGCACACGGATTCGGTGTCAATCAATACTATTCCTGAATATGCCCGGCTTCCTTGAGGAGTTTTTCCTGGAAGGCAGCAATATTGTCTAAGGTGTCCTGTTTGCCGGTGATCGCCAGATCATATTGCTCTTGACCCTCTACGAGCAGCTCGAAGAACTCCGGGATATGCCAAGTGTCCTTCTGCCATTCGAGCCCAGGCGCCCAGGTGCGGTTCCAGGGACGATAGCCTATATATTTCGGATCGTTGTACACGGACTTGATCGCGCTTTGCCAGCAGATTCTGAAATCGCTTGCGTAGGCCTTCGGTAGAGGTGCTCGTAGAACACAGTCGAGCACGAAAAGCCCGGCGCGTGGCCGGTTCTAAACGTACACAGTTCATTGTTGGACGTCCTATTGCATGATAAACCGAAGCTAAGAGAGCGCATCGATATAAATTAGAGATCGTGCCGTTGGCGTGTGTGAATCGCCCTTGTCAGGCCCCTCGGATGGAGGACCGGTCCAAAGAATTTCGGAGCTGCGAGCATAATCCTGAACGATTGAGGCATGCTTTCACGTGGAGTCATCCGTCCAGAGAGCATTTGCATCGGTACTATAATAGGAATGACCAACGGGCGAATTGAGGTACGGAACGTGCCATGGAGTGTCTGCTTAAGATGAATAAAACGGTTGTCGCACTTGGTGCTGTGACGCTTGCCGCAGTGATGGTCCCTCCCGTCCTTGCTTTCGATTCCGCTGCGGTAAATGGCGCAAATTTTGATGAGAAATCTACCGCGAATGGCAGCAGTTCAAAAGAACCGGATACCGTAGTTCTCAAGCTTCAAATTATGCTCGACCGAGCACATTTCTCGCCAGGGGTAATTGACGGACGCATGGGCGACAATACCGTTTACGCGCTTCGTGAATTCGAGAAACGATCAGGCCTTGCCGCTGATGGCCGCTTGGATCAGGAGGTTTGGAATGCGTTGAGCACGAGCACGCCAAAAGCACTGGTATCCTACGCAGTGACCGAGGAGGACACAAAGGGCCCATTTGTCGAAAGTATCCCCAAGGACTATGCGGCCATGGCCGAAATGGACAGCCTTCCATACACGAGTGTCGAGGAACTCCTGGGTGAGAAATTTCACGTCGACATTGAGCTTCTCAAAGCACTCAATCCTGGGGCCCGACTGGATCATCCGGGCGAGAAAATCATCGTACCGGATGTTGCCGATGTCGCGCCGGAAGGTGAGGTTACGAGCATCGAGATCGATAAGGATCAAGGCGTGCTACGCGGATACGGCCCGGAGGGCAATGTCCTTGTCGTTTACCCCGCCTCCATTGGGAGTGAGGAAAATCCAAGTCCCACTGGAAAAATGGCCGTGAAAGGTGTTGCAAGAAACCCGAAATACTCATACAGCCCGCAGAAGAACTTTCAGCAGCAGGGAAATGTTGAACCGCTCACCCTGCCACCTGGCCCCAATGGCCCTGTCGGGTCGATCTGGATCGATCTGACCAAAGAGACCTACGGTATTCACGGTACAGCCGACCCGGAACTTGTTGGTAAGACCCTTTCGCATGGTTGTGTCCGCCTGACCAATTGGGATGCTGAGGAACTTGGCCGCCTTGTGAAGTTTGGAACCGAAGTGTCTTTCCGGGAATGAACCTCTGTTAATTCCCCACGGTCACTAGACACTTACCGGAGCCGTTTTTGCCGATTGGCCGCTCAACCACCCCGTTACCTACAGCTGGTAAACCAGCCGTACGGGCTTCCCCGAGTCAGCAAAAGGCAACCGGCAATATTCCACCAAAGGACTAGAACGGTCTGCGTCAAGAACTGGTGTGGTCATTTTTCCTTCTCAGCTTTGGCAGCAGAAATGTGTCAGACAGCCATGAACATCGCGATCACCGGCCCCAGGACAATCTTGTTGATGCCAAAAACTCAGATGCCCCCAAGAGTGGAGAAGAGCACCACATAGTCAGGCAGCTTTGTATCCTTACCGACTGGGATCGGACGCAGGATATTGTCGACCACGCTGATCACCAGCACGCCGTACGCAATAAGAACGATACCCTGCCACGTAGCGCCGGTTATGAGAAAGAAAATCGCGACCGGCACTCACACCAACCCCGCACCGACGGCGAGCACCAACGACAGAAACGCCATCAGCACGGCCCGAATATTCAGAACCCAGAAGATGAACCCGCCAAGCGCCCCTTCCGCGATCGCTACGACGATATTGCTATTGACTGTGGCGCGGATAACGATCGTGAACTTGTCGAACAGAGCGCGCTTCTGCTCCGCGCGCACTGGAATAGCGTTTTTGATACTCTTCAACAGCTCGTTTCCGTCGTGCAGCAAAAAAGGAATCGCTTCAGCTGACGCACAGGGCTACCAACGCTCTTACCCGTTGTATCATGTGGAGCAATCTTCTCCTTAAGAGACAAAACGCTGAGAACGTCGGTCTACCGGAGACCGGCAAGAATGTCGTTGGCGCATCATGTGTAGACACGGGCCTCACAACGGCTATTGCGCCTTGGATCACCGATGACACTCGCGGAATGACGCCAATGCTTCCAGGCCAGCCAATCTTCTGAGTACTCGGTCAGCAGATGACTTGTCGGGTTTCGATGGAATAAATACATGTTCATTTATGGAAACGATTTGTCCAATCTAGGCGCAATTATTCACTCACGGGTTCCCAACTTTGGTGACGGACTTTATTCAAGATGTGCGCTGCCCTCCGTTGATCGGCGCATGGTCGGCCCCTTCGTACTCCTAAATCATTTGGGTCCACGGGTGTTTGCAGCCGGACATGGATTCGACATGCGGCCCCACCCCCATATTGGCCTTGCGACAGTCACCTATTTGGTGGACGGCGAGCTCATCCATCGGGACAGTCTCGGTGGTATCCAAACCATCCGTCCTGGCGAGGTAAATTGGATGACAGCCGGTTCAGGTGTCGTTCACTCCGAGCGCACCTCCGCGGAGGGAAGGGCATCGGGAGGCGACTTCCTGGGCTTTCAGGCCTGGGTCGCGCTTCCCGCCCCGCACGAGGAGGATTCCCCCAACTTTACGCATTATAGCGCGCTACAAGTGCCCAAAATCGATGCGTATGGAGTTGAGCTCATTTTGATTGCGGGTAGGTCTGATGGGCTGGTTTCGCCGGCAAAAACCTTGCTCAGATCGTGTTAACCGGCGGCGCCTGCTATCAGGTGAGGCCTGATCATGTTCAGCGTGCGGTCTACGTCATCTCTGGCGAAGTTCAAGTCGCCGGCCAACCTCAGACCTTTAGTGAGGCTGAATGGATCTTCCTAAAGCCTGGAGCCGACATTGTGCTCCAGGCCCCAGCCTTTCATTCGGCACGCTTGATTTTGATGGGAGGCGAGCCGTTCGCCGAGTCGCGGCACATCTATTGGAATTTTGTTTCCTCCTCAGCGGAACGGATCGAGCAGGCAAAAGCCGATTGGCGCAATGGTCGTTTCGCGCTTGTACCACGGGAGCATGAATTCGTCTCGTTGCCGAAAGATGAACCTTTAAAGAGATAGCCCCATATGTCGGTGCAATTAGGTCTGCATTGCCAACAAAGTTTTGCGGGTCTGTTTGTCAGACAACGACCTCAGAGCATCAACTGTCGGATCGTCGAGCAAACTGTCAAACCAGGCGTACAGTATGGTCTCAAACAGGAATTCATCGCTTGCTTCAGAAAAGAGGGTAAGCGATGCATGCAGTTGTTTAGCGCCCGTCTCGCCGAAAACAGCGCGAGCGTTTAGTTCAGCGAGTCGTTGCAGCGTACCTATGCATTCTCGGTAACGGCCGCCTAAAACGGGAAAAGCGAGATAGGCGCTTGCTTCGTCAGTTGACTTTATTGCATATGGCTTCGTTCCAGATTCGCTGTCTCTGGCCCCCAATCTGGGGAAGATAAAATCAATATAGTCAGGACACATTCTTCCGCGGCGTAAACTGTGAATCGCGTCATCGTAAACTGCGTTCTGAGCACTCACGAACCGATAGAGATTATACTCATCGCTCATTGAGCGCGCTCCTATTTCGCGGCGACTTGAAACACATGTGCTATCCTCTTAATTTTCGGATTATCGCTAAGGTCGTTATGCGAGTCGAGATTAGGACTGCTTAAATGGAAGGGCAGGGTGGCTAATCATTTGGTATAGCCCCCCGCAACCAGCTACCATCCGGCTGCGCGGGGCGCTGCTTGCCCCGATCGCACACGCCAAGTTCGAATAGTTGAAGTTCCCTTTGATTTCGCACATGGAGCAGTTGCGCTGAGCAAGGGTTCCGGGAACAGACGTAATCTGTGGCGGCTGCGGTTGAGTTGCGGTGCGCTGGCGTTCGGCGGGATTGACTGTTGCACCATCGAACCACTCGGGGAACACAATGATCGGAGGCTGGATGCATTGCGGCAGGGGGGACCGACATTGGACCACCGCTCCCAGCACGACCTGTCGTTAACGCTTATGGACGAGATCGAAGGCTGTCTCTTGCGCGCCTCGCGCAAAAAGAGAGTTCAGATGCCGCTCCAGGATTTCGCGAAAGCAGTCATTCCGAGGTAGATCACTGTCGAAAATTTCGGTCATCCTCAATAAACCATCACCAAGGTGTTTCGCAGAGCCAGCTGCAGATTTCGAGATCGATTGAAGCTGTTGCGCTAAGGGATCCTTGATCTCAATCGCCGCGCCCCGCTCATCGACGCCAGTAACGTATCGCATCCAAGCGGCCACGCCGAGGGCGGCATGCGCGATCGGCAGCCCTCTGCTGAGGCAGTCTCGAATAGTTCCGAGCAGTCGCTGAGGCAGCTTCTGACTTCCGTCCATGGCGATTTGTGCCAAGCGATGCATCAGAGCCTGATTTGTAAATCGATCGAGCAAGGCATCACGATAGGCGCGAAGGCCGCCGAGTTCCTGCGGCAGAGTGTGGATGACCTCTTCCGTCATGAAATTATGGATAAGCCTGCGGAAAACGGGATCGGCGATTGCTTCATTCACTAACCGATAACCGGCGAGATAGCCGAGATAAGCCAATAGCGAGTGGCTGCCGTTGAGCATGCGCAGCTTCATGAGCTCGAAGGGCCGCACATCTGCGACGAGCTCGGCGCCGACAAACTCAAGCGGAGGTCTTGCATCGGAGAAGCGGTCTTCGATCACCCATTGCGTAAAGGGCTCGGTCACGACTGGCCATGCATCGAGGACCTTCGTCGTATCGAACACAAACCGCCGATCAGCTTCCGTGGTGGCGGGGACGATCCGATCGACCATGGTCGAGGGAAAGGCGACCTCGCCCCTAATGTGGTCAGCCAAGCGGTGATGTCTCATATCCGCGAAATCAGTGAGGATTCTCCTGGTCGTTTCACCATTTGCCGGAAGATTGTCGCAGCAGAGAACCGTAAACGGGGGGACTCCTGCAGCTTGCCGCAGCTCCAGCGCCCGGGCGATCAGGCCAGGGGCACTCACCGGAGCTTCGGGACGTTCGAGATCGTGGACAATGTCCGGATGATCTGGATTAAGCGCGCCCGTTGCCGGATCATGGCAATATCCTTTTTCAGTGACCGTAAGTGATACAATATGAACATGCGGATCGGTCATCCAGGCGATGAGCTCGCTTCGTTGCGTGGCGGCATCGAGCACATCGAGAATGGAGCCTATCACTCGCATTTCCGTCGCCGCGCCGCTGCGAGTGACCAGCGTGTAGAGAAAGTCTTGGGGAGCGAGAGCATGTCTCGTGTCGGGCCGCCGCAATGAGGCGCCGATGATACCCCATGAGGGATTGAACTTCAGCACGTCGTCCACATAACTCGCCACGTGGGCGCGGTGGAATGCACCTACGCCGAGGTGCACCATGCCAGGCGTGACGCGCGAGCGGTCGTAGGGCAGACGGGCGGGAAGGTTGGAGGCCGATAGCCGCTCGGCTGGGCTCTTTTCAGTCAACGGCAATCATCGCCTTAATAAGACCGGTCTTCTGCGCGGCCCAGAGCGGAAGGTCATGAACAGCATCGGGGAGAGTGGTGCGATGCGTAATGAGACGAGCAACGGGAACGTGCCCGTTGCGGATAGCTGACATTACGCGCCGGAAGTCCTCCAGAGTCGCGTTGCGGCTCCCCAGGAGCGTCATTTCCTTTCGGTGGAAATCGGGGTCTCTGAAGGTGATAGAATTGTTGATTACACCTATAAGAACGTAGCGACCCCCGTGGGCCACAAAATCGAAGCCTTTCTCCATCGCCTGCTGGCTGCCGGTGGCATCGAAAACGAGGTCGAAACCGTTCCCCTCTGTGGCCTCCTTCACGGCCTCCATCGTATCGAGGTCGGTCGAAAGAAGCCTAGCTCTCACGATGGACTGCGCGGCCTTGGCTCGTTCTCGATCGCGATCGAAAATAGTGACGTCGACACCCAAGAGTCGGGCAAACAGAGCAGCGCCAATGCCAATAGGCCCCGCCCCAATTACGATCACCCTCTCGGCGGCTGCGGGCGCACCCCGCCGAACAGCATGCGCCCCTATCGCAAGGAACTCCACGGTCGCGCACTCGTCGATTGTCAGGTCATCGGCGGGGATGAGATTGGCGGCCGGCACGGACAAGAGTCCGGCCATGCCCCCGTCCTGGTGAACTCCCAAGACCGAGATGTTGACGCAGCAGTTGGTCTTGCCGTTCCGGCAGGCGATGCAACGATGGCAGGATAGATAAGGGTTGACGACGTAAACGTCACCGGGTGTGAGGCCCGAGTTCGGCGGAGGCTCGAGGAGCTCCACGGCGAGCTCGTGTCCCATGATGCGAGGATAAGCGAGGAAGGGATGCTTACCCTCGAAAATATGATAATCCGTGCCACATATGCCGATGCGGAGGGGCCGGACCATTGCCTTTTCTGAATCGATCTTCGGATCAGCCCGCTGCACAAGACGCAGCTTGCCGGGTTCCACGCAAACAAGGGCGTCCACGAGTTCAACGCTCCTGAGGGCACGGGTTAAGTCGCAAAGGCGTGCGGAGGACCGGAACTGTGCCGGTCCTCCCTGGGCTCACTTGAACTGCGCCATGTTATCTTTTGTGACCAGAGCGGCGCCAGAGTCAATGAGCGACTCAACCTTCTCGCCGCGAATGGCCTTTACAAGCGCGTCCACGCCTTTTTCCGCCATTTTAGCCGGGAACTGAGCGACCGTGGCGTCTTCGACTCCCGCTTTGAGCGCCTCTTCCTCGCCGCAGCAAAAATCAAACCCGACCAGGACGATCTTGTCATTGGCGATGCCGGCGTTCTGAATGGCCCGTGCTGCGCCGGCAGCCGGCGGACCGCAGGCTGCATAAATCCCCTTGAGGTCTGGATTTGCAGTCAGCAAGTCTTCCGCAACGCTGATGCCGAGCTCCTCGGTGCAATTGGTGGCGCCACGTCCAACGATCTTAACATCCACACCTTGCAGACCGTCCAGCATTCCCTTCACACGGTCATCAAGCGAGGGCACGCCAGGCACGCCCTCAAGCAGGCCAAGAGTGTCACCGCTCCTGAGGACGGATTTGAGGTACTCGCCGGCGATCTTTCCAGCATTGTAGTTGTTCGTCGTCGCCAGAGCGGTGCGTCCTTTCCAATCAGGAATATCATTATCCATGAGCACGACCTTCACGCCGGCGCCGATAGCCTTGTCGAGAGCCGCGGCGACGGTGGGATCAACCGGCGTTATGGCGATGCCCTGCACCCCTTTGGTGACCATGGATTCGATGAGTGCGATCTGCCCCTCGATATCCGTCGCCGAGGTTCCTTGCCCGAAGATGATCTCGACACCGGGATGGTCTGCAGCATAGGCCTTCGCAGCATTCTCCATGGTGGCGAAGAACGGCACCGGGAACTTGGTGATGAATCCAATCTTAACAGGATTTTCGGCTATCGCAGGCTCGGCAATCGAAGCAGCAAATGCCAGCACTCCCAGCAGCAAGCGTAGTTTCATACTTTCCTCCCTTTGTTTGGATCGAGTCCGGATCGATCCATGTTTCTTCGCCCTTTAGACAGCGAATGACTTTCAAGCCTCGGCCCCCACGATCATTGAAACCAGCCTCTGCTGGTTGGCGCGACTTGGCTTCAGTTCTCCGACCTTGCGGCCATGGCGCAGCACCACGGCACGGTCGGCGAGCTCAAGAACATGTTCCATATTGTGGGTAATGAGGATCACCGCATTGCCCTCGGCGCGCAGCTGCGCAATCAGGTCGAGAACCTTTCGCGATTCGCGCACTCCAAGCGCGGCCGTCGGTTCATCCAGGATCACCAGCTTACGGGCGAAAACCGTTGCACGGGCAACGGCGATGGCCTGACGCTGACCGCCCGACATGAGAGCGACTGGCGCATCGAGCTTCGGCAGGCGAACTTTGAGCCGGTCGAGGACCGCCATCGTCTGCCGTTCCATGGCGCGGTTGTTGAGAAACCGGAGTCCTTTCGGAAGCCAGGCAGGAAATCCGGCCTCACGGCCGCAGTAGAAATTCTGTGTGGCAGTGAGATTGTCGAAGAGCGCAAGGTCCTGATAGACGGTCTCTATGCCGGCGCGTCGAGCAGCTGCCGGGGAGTGAATGGAGACAGTCTCTCCATCGATAAGGATCTCACCTTCGTTGAGAGGGTGGACGCCGCTTATGCAGTTCACCAGAGTCGATTTGCCGGCGCCATTGTCTCCGAGAAGCGCCACCACCTCGCACCGGTAAGCCTCCAGCCCGACATCGTTGAGGGCATGAACAGCGCCGAAGCGCTTGTGGGCATGGCGAACAGTAAGCACCGGGGCTGACGCAGCTCTCATGAGGTGCTCCCCGATTGCAGGACACGTGCTCGCCCTTCGAGGTGGTTCCGCAGCACGTCAGCTTCAACAGCCACAACGATGATGAGACCGATGGCAATCATCTGGAAGAACACGCCGACGCTGAGCAGGTTCAAGGCGTTGCGGATGATGCCGATCATGAACGCCCCGATCAGAGCATGGCCGATGTGACCGCGCCCACCGAGGAAACTGGCACCGCCGATGATCACGGCGGCAATGGTGTCGAGTTCCAGAAGATTGCCATAAAGAGGAGAGCTGGCCTGAGTTCGCCCCGCGAGCACCACTGCTCCTATGCCGGCGCAGAGCCCGGAGATGACATAGGCTGAGACCAGAACGGCCCTGACCGGAATTCCCATTCTACGGGCGGCTTTTGGGTCGCCGCCCACGGCATAGATCCAGCGGCCCCAGACCATGGCCTTGGCTATGAGGAACACGAGTGCGGCGACGGCAAAAACCACTAGAAAGGAGTTTGGCATACCTAAGGTCGAGGACGTCCCAAGGCTTCCGATCGCCTCGGGCATGCCGCGCATGGTGGTGTGGCCGATAGCCATCTGGAGAGCGAGGCCTCTGCAGATACTCATGCTGGCAAGAGTGATGATGAAAGGGTGAGGAAGCCGCCCGAATACGTACACGATGCCATTGACAGCCCCGACCATCGCCCCGGTGAAAAGCATGGCTGCGATTACCAAAGGCGCCGAATCGATCGTGCGAAACACGAGGCCGCCGATGACGGTTGCAAGGGCCAAGTTGGCCCCGACGGAAAGATCGATGCCTCTGGTCACGATCACCAGGTGCTGGCCAATTGCGACGATGGCGATCACCGCCGTCTGGGCCAAAATGTTGCTGAGATTGCCGACCGTCAGGAAATTCGGAGTGAGCAGGCTGATTACGGCGCCCAAAACCACGAGGATGAGGATCGGGCCAATACTCAAGAGCATCAGGCCCGCCGAAACTGCCGAGAAACTGCTAAGCGCCTTGTCGATCTTTGGTGTGGCGATAACTGGCTGGTGCGGCATCACGGCGTGTAAGTGAATTTGTCCCTTAAACACAAAAACCAATCGTTTTGTGCTGGTCAACTTGTTTTTTATGGATTAAAAGGCAGTTTTAGGGGGAATTTGGCATGAAAACGGACACTGTGTTCAAACGCGCTTTCAACGAGACCTTGGATCTAGTCGCGAAGTTAGGCGCCGACGAACCAATCCCGTCGGAAAACGCTCTGAGCGTGAAGCTTGGTGTCAGCCGCACGACGGTGCGAAAAGTGTTGTCGGCGCTCGTTGCACGAGGGGTGGTGAGTGGAGCAGGGCGCCAGCGGACGATCAGATCGGCGAAGGGACTTCACCGCTTTCCTGATGCAGAGACGGTGCTTATGTCAGCGCAAGTAGAAAGGCGCTTCATGGAATGGATGTTGAGAGACAATGCGCGGCCGGGCACGCTGATCAACGAACTCGAGCTCGCACGCCGTTTCGGCGTGGCAACCACCGGCATTCGCGAGTTTCTCAATCGCTTTCAGCGCTTCGGTCTAATCGAGAAGCGCAAGAATGCCGGCTGGGTGCTCAATGGCTTCACCCCCGAATTCGCGCTTGAGCTGTTCGAGATTCGCGAGATGTTCGAGCTGCGGTCGGCGAGGACTTTTGCGGAACTGCCAGAGAACTCCCCGCTTTGGCAGCAGCTGGAAGGACTACGCCAAGAACATATCGTTCTGCTGAAAGACATCGAGCACCGCTATCATGACTTTTCCGAGGTAGACAGCCGGTTTCATCGCCTTATCAACTCGGCGGCGCCAAACCGGTTCATTGATGGCTTCTACGATATCATCACGCTCATTTTCCACTACCATTACCAATGGAACAAACGTGACGAGCGGCAGCGCAATGAGGTGGCCGCAAGAGAACACCTCACTTACATTGTCGCACTGCTAAGCCGTAATGTGGCGATGGTCGAACTTGCCTGTCGGGCGCATCTGGCTTCGGCAAAGAAAACCTTGCTACGATCTACCTCGGGGCTGCCGCAAACATCAGTTCCAATGGAGTTGAGACAATATGTTGCAAATTAGGGAGGAAGCAAATGAGTGATTTCATGAGAGCCTTAGCACTGACGGGAATTGGCCTGTCGCTGCTCGTCGGATCGGCGGTGGCAGACACCAAGGATAAGAAAATAGCTCTTTCCAACAACTACGCCGGTAATTCGTGGCGGCAGGCGATGCTCAGAAGCTGGGAAAAAGTCACCAAGCCCGCCGTGGAAGCCGGAGTCGTGGCGGCCGCGGATGCATTTACGACTGCCGAGAACCAGGTGACCGAGCAGGCAGCGCAGATCCAGAACCTGGTTCTGCAGGGCTATAATGCGATCGTGCTCAACGCCGCCTCGCCCGACGCCCTGAACGGTGCCGTGAAGGAGGCATGCGATGCGGGCGTGATCGTCGTTTCATTCGATGGCATCGTGACGGAGCCTTGCGCCTGGCGCATCGCGGTCGATTTCAAGCAGATGGGTAAGGACGAGGTGCTGTATCTCAAGGACAAGATTCCGGCCGGAGGCAATCTGCTCGAGATCAGGGGCCTCGCCGGTGTATTCGTCGATGATGAGATCTCTAAAGGAATTCACGAAGGCGTAGCGGAGAATTCGCAATTCAAGATTGTCGGCTCTGTACATGGCGACTGGGATCAGGCCAAGGCGCAGTCAGCAGTGGCCGGCATACTGCCTAGCCTGCCGGAGATCACCGCCGTGGTCACACAGGGCGGCGACGGTTATGGCGCCGCCCAGGCTTTCAAGGCTGCTGGTCGGCCGACTCCGCTGATCATCATGGGCAATCGCGAGGACGAGCTCAGGTGGTGGAAAGAGCAGAAGGACACCACTGGATATGAGACGATGTCGGTCTCGATCGCTCCTGGCGTATCGACGCTAGCATTCTGGGTGGCGCAAATGATCCTCGACGGCAAAGAGGTGCCCAAGGATCTCACCGTTCCCTTCCTGCGTATCGACCAGGCCAATCTGGAGGAAAATCTGGCGAAGACCGAAAAAGGCGGCGTCGCCAATGTCGAATATACGGCGGAGGACGCCCAGAAAGTCGTTGACCAAGCCAAAATGTAGGCTTCACATCATGACCCAAGTCGGCTCAGTCATGGGCCGACGGGTTGGATATGAGGGAAAGCAGCGAAGATCTCGTCAGGCTGGACGGCGTTGAAAAGAATTTCGGCGCCGTCCGTGCTGTTTCTGGCGTCACGCTTGCCTGCCGCAGCGGCGAGTGCGTCGGGCTCGTCGGCCACAACGGGGCCGGAAAATCGACGCTCATGCACATTCTAGCCGGAATACTGGCACCAGACAGCGGCCGTATTTGCATCGAAGGTGTCGATTTCACCGGCCACTACAGCACCGTCGCAGCACAGGCGGCGGGGGTGCGCTGCGTTTTCCAGGAGCTTTCGCTTTGCCCCAATCTCACGGTTGCAGAGAACGCGCGTGTTCTCCACCCTTCGCTCAAAGGCTTGGGCTGGCGAAAGCGCGCCGGAAAGCTGATCATCGACAAGCTCGACGAGATTTTCCCGCGCCACCGGATTGCGCCCGGCGATGTGGTGGGCGATCTGCCGATCGCCCGACGGCAGATGATCGAGATCGCGCGCGCTTTCACCGTGAGCGAAGTTGAGGCAAAAGTGGTCATCCTCGACGAGCCGACGTCGTCGCTGGACATCGCTCTGGCAACCCAACTGCTCCAATACATTCGCAAATTCGCCGCTTCGGGGGGCTCTGCCATTCTCATTTCGCATCTACTGGGTGAGATCCTGACGGTCTCCGACCGGATTATCGTGCTCAGGGACGGAAAAGCTGCGGCCGAGCGGCCGGCCAGCGCCTTCACCCGGGAGTCGCTTGTGCGGGCAATGGGCAGCGTACTGATGCCGGACAAGATCGAGGAGAAGCAGCACGCGAGCAAGAGGACGGGCGGGGTCGCCCCTCAGGCCAGGGCGCGCTCGAAAGTTCAGAACGATGAGCGAGAGCTGCAAGTGTACGCAGGAGAGATTGTCGGACTGGCGGGGCTCGGTGGTCATGGTCAAACTGCCATGCTGCTGCAGCTGTTCGAGGCTGCCAAAGGCAGGCGCGCTGACGCTAGGGTGGAATGCGGCGTGGCAATGGTTCCCGGCGATCGGCAGACCGACGGCATATTTCCGCTGTGGTCCATCGCCCTCAATATCGGAATCACCGGTTTAAGATCGCTCACGCGCTGGGGGCTCGTCGATCCCAAGCTCGAATGGGCGCTGGCCGAGAAGTGGCGTGCGCTGGTCAACATTCGAACCCGCGACGTCAGCAACAATATCCTGTCGCTCTCGGGCGGCAACCAGCAGAAAGCACTGTTTGCAAGAGCCCTCGCCACCGATGCCCAAATTGTGCTCATGGATGATCCTATGCGCGGGGTGGACATTGGTACGAAGCATGAGGTCTACGGACTTGTTCGAGCCGAGGCCGAGCGAGGGCGCATGTTCGTGTGGTACACAACCGAGATCGAGGAACTTTTCAATTGCGATTACGTCTATGTATTCCGCAACGGCCGCATCGTAGCTGAATACGTGCGGGGTGAAGCCAACGAAGAGAGAATCCTGACCTCGTCCTTCCAGGAGGAGGTCTCGCCTTGAGTATGCTGCCGTCCCGGGTTTTGCGCGGCATGCTTCCTGCAGCCTCCTTATGCATCCTCCTGATCATGATTTACTACCTCAATCCACGCGCGATAAGTCCTCTTGGATTCCAGCTAATGTTCAATCTCGCCGTTCCGATCGCGCTGGCGACAATCGCCCAACTGTGCGTCATCACGGTCAACGATCTTGACTTGTCGATCGGCGCCTATGTCGGATTTGTGGTATGCGTCGCCGCCACCTGGCTCAATCATCAGCCGGCCGTCGGCGCCTTGATGCTGGCTAGCGGCATTCTCGTTTACACATTGCTCGGCGCGCTCATTCAATTGCGCAACCTGCCGTCAATCGTGGTCACGCTCGGCATGGCTTTCGTCTGGCTGGGGCTGGCCATCCTGATTCTCCCGCGCCCCGGTGGGCACTCGCCGATTTGGCTTACCGAGCTGATGAAACTGAAGACGCCTCTGGTCCCCTTCCCGATTCTGGCTGCCGCCTTCATAGCTGCAGTTGCGCATATCGCCCTCATGCGGACGTCATACGGATCGATTCTGCGAGGCTCGGGAGGGAATCCGCAGGCCATCGCGCGTGCGGGCTGGTCCTTGCTGCGAGCCAAGATGACCATGTTCGGACTCGCGGGGTTCTTCGGGATGACATCGGGGCTGACGCTGATCGGGCTCACGACTTCGGCGCAAGCGAATGTTGCGGAGCGCTATACGCTACTGTCGATCGCAGGCGTCATCCTTGGCGGTGGCGATTTCGTAGGAGGCAGAGTATCGCCCATTGGCGCCGTGATCGGGGCGCTGACGCTCACGCTGACAGCGCCATTCCTCACCTTCCTGAGAATTTCCCCCGATTGGCAGATCGGCGCGCAAGGTGCAATTCTCATCATCGTCCTGGCGTTTCGACTTATGATCAGCTGGTTGGACAAGCGAAAATGAACCTCGTCAGCCAAATCTACGGCAAGCCGTGGCTGTGGTCGTTCATTGCGGCACTAGCGGCGTGGCTTGCGACGGTGCTGTTCACCCGCGGGCACGGGGGAGGCGAATTGGCAACGGCGGCCCTCACCTTCGCCACGTTTTTCGCGATCGTCGGCATCGGCCAGATGTTCGTCATCACGCTGGGGCCGGGAAATGTCGATCTTTCGATACCGGCGGCGATCACGCTCGCCGGCTCGGTGGCAATGAAGGTGATGGACGGAGAAAATGCGCTCATCATTCCGGGCTTGGCCGTGGCGCTCGTCTGCGGGTTAGGCGTTGGCCTATTCAACTATGGCCTCATTAAGTTCCTCAGAATTCCGCCCATCATCGCGACCTTGTCTTCGAGCTTCCTCATACAGTCCACCGCCATCACCTATGGACGAGGCCTGCGAATCAAGCCGCCGCCGGAGCTGGCGGATTTCACGACAGCACAGCTCGCCGGCGTCCCAATTCTGGCACTCTGCGTCTTCGTGCTGGCGGCGATCATGGGCGTCGTTCTCCACAGAACCGTCTATGGCCGCTCGGTGCTGGCCATCGGCCAGAACAACCGGGCAGCCGCCCTCGCCAGCATCCCAGTCGAGCGGATGCGCTTAATCACCTATATGGGCAGCGCGCTGCTGGCGGCGGTGTGCGGCTATTTGTTTTCAGGCTTCTCCGGCGGGTCATCTTTGTCCATGGGCGAGCAATACCTGCTTGCGTCCATCGCCGTCGTGGTGATCGGCGGCACGTCGGTGGCTGGAGGCAACGCCAACGTTCCAGGCATCTGGGGCGCAGCGCTCTTTCTCTTCCTAGTCCAGTCGATGCTTAACACCTATCAGCTCTCGGCAGGTTTTCGCTATCTGGCCACCGGACTCATCATCATTGGCGTCATCACTGCTGCGGGAAGCAGGCGATGATTCTGCTGCAAGGCACCAGCCTTTCAAAATTCATTTTTAGTATAAAACAGTTGCTGTCCTAGGGAGCAGAAGCGGATTGTACTCTTCTACTAAATTGTAAACGGTCGGCTCTGAACGTATTACCTTAAGGCGTATGGCTGAGGTCTCACTCAGCGTCGCAACCCTGGGTCGTTATTGAATGCTGAAACTTGCATGTCCAGCTATGAAAATCAGATTGCGCCGATCATTCGCTACTTCAGCTGCCGTCATTGCCGCATGGATGACGGTCAATCCGGTTGCTGCATCTACGTTTGAGAAATGCGTGGCAGGACTTCGGGTCGAGGTTCTTAAGGCCGGCATTAAGCCCGATATCGTCAATGCCGCCTTCCGCGATATCAAATTCGATGAAAAGGCCGTCCGATTTTCTCGCACACAACCAGAATATCGCTGGGCAATCTGGGACTACATGGCTTCTCTGGTCGATGATGTTCGCATAGCTGACGGATTGAGAATGATGAAGATCCATCAGCAGATCCTGCGCGATGTTGAAAAAGCTTTTGGAGTAGATCGCTTCATTCTGGCCGCGCTTTGGGGAGTGGAGAGCGATTATGGGAAGGAAATGGGGGAGTTTTTTTTCAAACGCCCTTGCAAATGGTGTGTGCGCCGGGCGCAAGGCCGCGGTGTTCAAAACTGAACTGATGCAGGTTCTTCGGATTGCTGCAGCCGGCAATGTAAAACTCGAAGATCTGCGGGGATCATGGGCAGGTGCCTTTGGTCAGACCCAGTTCATTCCCTCAACCTACAGGCGGCTTGCTGTTGATTTCGACGGCGATGGACGAAAGGACACCATCCACTCCATTCCAGACACATTGGCTTCTGCTGCTAACTTTCTCCAGAAAGCTGGCTGGCAGCCTGGCGTAAGATGGGGCTTCGAAGTTAGCGTCCCGCGATCTTACGCGGGACCAATTGGTCGGCAAAGAAAGCAGCCATTTCACACTGGGCCAATCAAGGGATTAGCCGTGCTGATGGTTCGCTAATGCCCAAATCGGGATTATTTGCATTGATAATGCCAGCCGGCCGTTTTGGGCCAGCCTTTCTGGTCTCAAGAAATTTCGATGGTCTCTATTCCTACAATGCGGCGGAGTCCTATGCGTTGGCTATTTCTCATCTTTCGGATCGGCTTGACGGAAGAGGCCCCTTCAAAATTGCTTGGCCAACTGATGACCCCGGATTAACACGCGCGCAGCGTAAGCGCCTCCAGCAATTGCTTATCGATTGGGGCTATTACAAGGGAGAAGCTGATGGACGGGTGGGCCATCTCACTGTGGCCGCGATCAGGCAGGCCGAGAGAAAAGTTGGTTTGAAGCCAATAGGACGGCCTGGTACCCGTATTTTGAAGGTACTAACCGGCAAATGATCAAACGCGAGATTAAGGCGCTTTGGAAGACGTTGTATAGCCTGATTAGACCCGCCCAGCCGTTTGAAAACGCGGTGGCCGCGTACCAGCGACAAGATTACGCTACGGCTCTTAAGTTGTTGACCCCGCTTGCGATGCAGAGGAATGCCAGTGCAAAACATAATCTCGGGGTCATGTACCGAGACGGTCAAGGAGTTCCGCAGGACCGTGGCGGCGCCGTACAATGGTTTCGAAAGGCGGCAGAGCAAGGACTCGCTGTAGCACAGTATGAACTCGGCCTTGCACTAATGACAGGTCAAGGCGTCCAGCCGGACGTTGTCGAGGCAGCAAAATGGTATTGCAGGGCGGCTGAGCAAGGGCATGTCGAGGCCCAAAACAACTTCGGCTTGATGTGCTTGGAGGGACAAGGCGTTCCGCAGAACGATATCGAAGGTGCAAAATGGCTCCGCAAGGCTGCTGAGAACGGAAACGCCCTGGCGCAGAAATCCGTTGGTCATCTGTACAGTTCGGGCAAGGGGTTGCCGCAGAACCTTGGAAAGGCGTTCAGGTGGTATCGCAAAGCTGCAATGCAAGGCAATGCCGCCGCGCAGAATGATCTCGGCTCAATGTACCTAGATGGTCTTGGAGTAAAACAGAACCCTAGCGAGGCGCTAAAATGGCTCCTTAAAGCCGCTCAGCAGGATGTTATTGAAGCTCAGAACAATCTCGGCGTGATTTATGACAGAGGAATAGGCATACCTCGAGACTGTAAGGAAGCTGCCAAGTGGTACCGCGCGGCGGCTGAGAAGGGAGAGCCCATAGCTCAGTGCAATCTCGGCCTCGCTGGGCGCAATGTATGCCGACGGAACAGGCGTGCTTCAGGACTTTGCAGAGGCTCGTGTTTGGTATCTCAGGGCCGCAGAGCAGGGGAATATCGATGCTCAGAAAAATCTTGGCCTCATGCATCTAAGAGGGGAGGGTGTCCCAGAAGATCTTGCATCTGCAGCGAATTGGTATCGCATGGCGGCTGAACAGGGCGATGCCGACGCGCAGGCTGTACTTGGCAGCATGTATAGAGATGGCGAAGGCGTTGCGCAGGACGCGGCAGAGGCTGTGAAGTTGTTCCGAAAGGCTGCCGAGCAGAGATCTGCGTCTGGGCAGAATTGCCTCGGCGATGCCTTGATGATGGCTAAAGGAGTTCGGAAAAACCTGCGTCAAGCAGTTGAATGCTATCGAAAAGCAGCTGAGCAGGGACACATCGGCGCCCATACCAATCTCGGCCTAATGTACGCGAATGGCCTCGGCGTGCCGCTGGATTTTGCAGTGGCTGCCAAGTGGTACCGAACAGCGGCAGATCTGGGAGAGCCCACGGCACAGGACAATCTCGGTGAGCTCTATGCGGTTGGTTTAGGTGTGCCAAAGGACTTTGTCCAGGCATACATGTGGAATGACCTCGCTGCGGCCGGAGGTCAGGCAAGAGCCACGGAACGCCGCGAACTCCTTGCCGCAAAGATGACATCTAACGAGATCGCTGACGCCCAACAGCGAGCCCGAGAATGGGACCCTGCGCACCTGAAACCGTGAGCATTGCGACGTGCATGGTCGGTGCGAGTATGGCGGGCACCACTATGTGCTTCGCTCCGCGGTTCGAGGAAGAACTGTATAAACCCTCTCGATGAACGTGCAGAATTGCTGCACATAATCGCGCAGAAATTTGGCGGTTTCTTCGTTGGTGACCAGACCTTCATCGTCGATGAGACCTGGCGTGAAACGGATGTAGGCTTCCGGCGCGTTCATTTGTGGCGAATTGCAGAAGCTGAGCACACTACGCAAATGCTGCTGAGCGATTGCGGTGCCGATCGCCCCCGGCGAGGTGCCGATGACAGCCGATGGCTTGCGCGTGAACGAGTTCTGTCCATAAGGGCGGCTTGCCCAATCAATAGCATTCTTCAGCCCGCCCGGTACTGATCGGTTGTATTCGGGGGTAACGAACAGCACCGCATCGACCGCGGCAATCGCCTGCTTGAACGCCTTCGCAGGGGGAGGGAAATCCGCATCATAGTCATAGTTGTAGAGCGGCAAGTCTCGGATGGGAATTTCCGCCATGGTGAGCTGCTCAGGCGCCATTCGCACAAGCGCCTGGGCAAGCTTTCGGTTGAGTGACCCCTTGGCCAGGCTGCCGATGAAATATCCGACTCTGAATGTGTCCATGATGCTCTCTCCATAGGTCGCGCAGTGAACTTCGGCTTTGGTGGTTCGTGAAAACCCCTTTGCAGTCGGTCGCCAAAGTCGCTGTGACTTGCGCCTAGCCATTACATGGCACTGGCATTGGCCACCCTCGGAACTGAAATATCCCAAGGTTACGTTTTCAGCCAGCGCCCGTTGTCGTGGGGCAGAAGTCTAATGACGTCATTTGCCCAGTTTCAATGCCTGAACGATAATTGCGAGGTCACCATGTTTGAACGCCTCCGCGCCTTCTCTTCACATGACCTCTATGAGGTTGTGCAGAAACCTCGTGTGGTGATGCAACTTATTTTCAACGAGGTGGCGGGCAAATGCCTTGTGAAGCGCGGTGATCCGATAGAACGGAACAGACGAGGAAACTCAATTTCACCTTTAGCAATCACTTTTCGATTGGCGCTTCGCGACGAAACCAATCATCTACGGCGAGGTGCTTCTCCCAATCGCGAAGAGTTTCGACGCTTACGGCGAGAGCTTTACCAATTCGTTCAAGAGCGACGTGTTTCTTAATCCCCTGACCCCAGAGATAGTAAACATGACTAATCGCAATGGCGCGCCGCCAATCCAGCTGGAAAGGTTTGCCTCGTCGTGAACCATTCGACTTCGGGCACTTGCTTTGGATCCATGTCAAACGTAGGGGCGTTACGAGCGGTTTCTTGGCGCAAGACATTGAATAGTTCTCGGAACCGCCTCTCAGTTCTTAGGTATTCGATGTCGAGGAGGGCAAAGCCAACAATAGGCAGTAGGGCTACCAGCAAAATTTCCGGCCGCTTAAACGAAATCGCGAGGCCGACAGTAGCAGTCACGATTGTTAGACAGTAATTCTTTAGGGTTGCGCCATACCCTGCAAGCCGGGCAATGATCGCCTGCAAGAACTCGAGCTGCTTGAGCCACGGCTCATAGGCGCCCTCACTCATGAACGGCGTATTTGTCTCTTTCTACCATTTTGTCGTTACCCCAGCCGGTGCCGGCTACTGGACTCGAACCTGTGCCCCCCTCATTACAAATCAGGTGCCTAGGCGAAACTTGTCAAGAATTCAGCAGCAGTCAAGCATTCCCGCAAGAATGCCTTAGGAGAGCCCAGCATGTCAGAACGCATACACCTGAACACCTTGTTTGCTCTTGCAACAACGACCGTCATCGCAAGTATCTGCACGGGCCCTGCTGCCGCATATCATTTCAACCGCATTGCGCCTTACGGCCTGATAGGCAATCTCCTTGCGTTGCCAGTGATCAGTGCCATCGTTATGCCCGCGGCTCTTATCGGCACATTGCTGATGCTCTTGGGGCTGGAACAGCCTGTTTTTCAGCTGATGGAACGAGGGCTCGAGGCCGTGATGATCATCTCCGATTGGACTGCCGCCCTTCCGGGCGCGAAATGGATCGTCCCTCGGCACGGGCCCGAGAGCGCGCTGCTCATGGCGGGTGGAATATTGTGGGTAAGCCTCATCCTTGGTCCCGCCCGATGGCTGGGCCTTGCCGCCTTCGCTCTCGGGATGGCATTGACGATGTGGGCGGAACATCCCGACGTCATCATCGAACGAACGGGACTGGCGGGCGCCCCAATTCATGTACCGCGAGCGGATCGCTTTGAAGTCGCTCGTTTCCAGAAGATCGGATGTGAACGTCGGCGCAACAGTCCTCTGAAGGCATAAATGCAATCCTTGTTTCGCGGTTTGCAACTCTTGTCACTCCGCAGATAGCCGAAGGCGCCAGGTGTGTGTTTGCGAAGCTCATCCCTTCCGCCAGTGATGAGGAACAGTCGCATTTGCAAGGATTAGATTTGGGAATCGTCTTTGCAAGCCATTGATGTTCCTTGCGCCCTTAACGGAGTTTGGGAATACTAAGCTGTTGAAAGGCAATGATGGGTCGAATCCTCCCGGGGTATGACAAGTTGAAATGCTCGTTCTGCGGTAAGCGCGCAAGCGAGGTCGCTAGACTTATTGCCGGTCCCAGTGTGTTCATCTGCGATGGTTGCGTGGATGCTTGCATCGAAATCCTCAGTTCAAATTCCAAATGGCGCGAAGACCAAATTGCCAATCTAAGACGGCTCAACCAACAGGCAGAGCCGGAATAGAAAAACCCGGCGCATAGCTGGGCTGTCAACAAAGGGCGAAACAGCGATCCCGTCCGAAGAATTCAAATACCGGCTCACGTTCGGAATCTTGTTCTGATTGAACCCTCCCGGCGATCGCGCACGATCCGTGGAAGCAGAGAAGGGCGGGCTGTCACGCATATTGCTTGACTTTGGGGCAACTTCCTGAGGAAATCATCGGGTCTTTGTGATTAGCGTAAGAGGGGAATTGCGATGGAAACTGAACGCCAAGTGTCAGCCGATCCGCCGACCCGCGTTTGGATTGCTCCGGATTTGAAATGCATTTCTATAAAGAGCCTCACCAAAGGCTTTCAAGGTAGCTGCCCCGACAGCCTTGAATGTGGTGATGGGACCCTCGAGTGCGGCACGATTTGCCAAGTCGATTAACTCGTCGAAATCATTTATCCCGCCGCGCTGGCGAGCCCTGAGTTTCTAGCAGCATCCTATAGCGGGCAGCATAGGTGAGACCGCCGCTTCCAGGCGCATGCCCGCACCGCGGTTGATTAATGGTCGCGCCTGAAGTAGCTGATCGCTCGGGGAATGGATACTATTTGGCATAGTCGTTACTTTTCCGGGAATAGACTTATGAAATCTCCTAAGAGACTTATAGATTTGAATTCTGACTTGGGAGAGAGTTTTGGCTCGTGGAAGATGGGTGATGATTCCACGATGCTATCACTTGTCACCAGCGCAAATATTGCGTGTGGTGGTCACGCTAGCGATCCCGACAACATGTTCAAGACAATATCGATGGCGCGAGATCGCGGGGTCATAGTGGGCGCGCACCCTGGTTATCCGGATCTACTAGGCTTTGGACGCCGGCGAATACCCTACAGCCCAACCGAAATACAACGGTTTTGCATTGCCCAGATTGGCGCATTAATAGCTATTGGTACATTGGCTCATGCGCAGGTTCGTTATGTCAAGCCTCATGGAGCACTTGGAAATCTTGCGGCAGATGACCGCGCCGTTGCCGAAGCAATAGCTGACGGCGTTGCCGCTCTGGGAGGATTGGCGATTCTGGCAATCTCTGGAACTGAACTTGAAAGCGTCGCCCGCGCACGTGGCATGGAGGTCTACAGCGAAATATTTGCGGATCGATCCTACACGTCACGTGGCCGCCTGGTGCCCCGCGATCATCCTGAAGCGATGATAACCGACCCACAGAAGGCGGTAAACCGGCTTCTTCATTTCTTCGATTCAGGTGCGATGCCAACTATCGAAGGAACTCAAGTAAGACTTCAGGCAGACTCGATCTGCATTCATGGTGATAGTCCCCATGCAGTTGCGATGGGCCAGAGACTAAAGAAAGCACTCTCTGAAGCGGGCATAGCATTTGCACCATTTGTCGCGGCAAGCACCGTTCATTGAAAATGGATAGCCTCTATCCACGGATTCGATTTGTCGGGGATGCGGGAATTCTAGTCGAATTTGGAGATCACGTGGAGCGTACAATTCACGAGCAGGTGCTTAAGCTCGATCATTTGCTCACCGTAAAGCCTTTCAAGGGACAAACAAGCTCTGTGCCATCCTATGCAGCCTTGCTCGTCGGCTATGATCCCTGCGAAGTCGAGCCCAAAGACGTCGAAGCTCGCATAAGGGACCTGCTGGAAGTGCCATGCAATTCAGCACCCGCGACCCAAAACCATAAGATCTTCGTCTGTTATGATGACGCCGTTGCTGCTGATCTATCCGCCGTCGCTACTCAAATGGGTATCACAACCGAGGAAGTGATAGCCGCACACTTATCGACCACATACAGAGTCTATATGTACGGTTTTGCCCCAGGCTTTGCATATTTGGGCGGTGTTCCTCGATCCATTCAAGTTCCTCGGCGCACTGAGCCGGTGCGCGGAGTGCCTTCAGGCACTGTTATTATCGCTGGCCCACAGTGCATTGTGACAACATTGGAGATGCCGTCAGGCTGGTGGAGAATCGGTCGCTCGCCAAATAGAATCCTGGACCCAGAACTAGAGCACCCCTTTCTATTTAATGTCGGAGACGGCGTTCAGTTTGTTCGTGTGGAACTTGATGAATTTGAAGCACTCGAACGCGCGAATAAGACCTCGTGACAACTGCGCGATTACACATTGACCGCGCAGGTCCACTGACAACAGTACAGGATATCGGCAGATTCGGGTTCCAACGATATGGTGTTACGGAAGGAGGGCCGATGGATCGCACCGCGTTCACCATTGGCCAAATCGCACTTGGTCCTTCCGCGGGTGGTGCCTCGATCGAAGTAGGCCTGGGAGGAATAAGCCTTCGTTGTGTTTCGGGGACCGTTCCGATCGCGATATCCGGCGGTAATTTCACAGTGTCGGTGAATGGCTCTGGCCGTCCAAGCTGGTCCGTTCTCCAACTCACGCCAAACACCGAACTCACGATCACTCCAGGTCGTTGGGGAAGTTGGTGTTATATTGGAATTGCCGGAACTGTTGATTGGCCGAAGTGGCTGGGAAGTCGCTCAACTTTGGTCACATTGCCGGCTACCGGTCGGCAATTGAAAAGTAATGATGAATTGGTCATTCGCGAGGTTCATCCAATACGTGGACAAGAACGAGAGTTGACGGTTCCTGTGTTTAGTCAACCCAGGAACCCACTCTGCTTGGTGCCAGGGCCCCAAGAG
>Ga0075421_100001625_pt1 | contig 26488 bp, 9 predicted proteins | sample SoiMetdeltSBSDD5_FD_75292 | JGI IMG/M metagenome (GOLD analysis project Ga0075421, IMG submission 75292) | Bulk soil microbial communities from a Populus tree surrounding site in Tennessee, USA - Soil MetaG P. deltoides SBSDD5 | ecosystem: Environmental > Terrestrial > Soil > Tree plantation... | reverse complement strand
GATCGTGCCCGAACGCCCGTTCGATCAGCCGCTGCCGAACGCCGCTCTCCACTGCCTCCCGCTGCTGCTCGGTCATTTCCGACAGCATGAGCTCGAGCGGCGGAGTCGTCGACACGCACGCGATCACATCGGCCGGTGAGTGCGGCGGCACGTTTCGGCCCGCCGGTGGGTCCGCAACTGTCTGCACCGCAACGTCGAAGCGCTCGCGTTCGCCCGTGCGCCGTTGTTGGATCGTGACGGCACCGTCCGACGCCTCGACGCGAAGCGCGGCGCTCGTCATGAGCGCACGTGGGTCGGCCGGCGCAATCGTCCGCGCGGCTGCGACCGAGCCGGCCAGGCGAGCGAACTGCCCAAGTTTCGGCTTCGCCGTCGTCAGGTACACTTCTCGTCCGGTCCCGACCCCGACTTCGTTGCTCTCCGCGTGTGCGAGACGCGCCAGGAACGCTTCCTCGAGACGCGCGCCATGGGGCCCGGCAAGCTCGATGGCCCGCGCGGCGTATCGCAGCACCTCGAGCGGCTCGAGCCCGGCAATGTCATCGAAGAACCAGGCACACGACGTGAAGATACGGAGCGCGCCTCGCTCCATCTCGAGCAGCGAAGAAGCACGGCGGGCAGAGGACTCGGCCACGGCGCCGTTCGCGCCCGCCGCCACCGAGTTCACCTTCGAGGCGACCCACGGCTCGATCTTCTGGGGCGTCGCGACGACTTCGCCGTACGCATCACGCACCGCCCACGGGTCGTCGAAGTAGCGACCGGCCTCGCGCTCGTAAACAGCGTGGATGCCATCGGCCAGCTCGCTGATCGCCTGGCGAAGCGGCGTCCGCCACCGTTGATGCGTGCCGCCGCGCATGCGACAGCCACAATTCGAGCGCCACCGCTCGACCCCGTGTGCGCAGCTCCATGCACTCGGCCCGTGGATCTGGACGTCGTCCACGGCGGGATGTCGGGCGAGAAACGAGGCAAAGTTCTCGACGCGAACGTTCCGCGCGGCCTCGAACTCGACCATCACGCGGGCGAGCGCCATCTCGCCGAACCGATGATGATGCCCGTAGGTCTCGCCATCAGTGGCCGCCGACACGAGGCGGTGGCGGCGCGCGTGCCGGTCGGCCGTAGCGATGGCGGCGGCGGAACCCGCCGCGAGCGGGCGCGTGCCTCCATCGGTGGTTGGATCGGGTTCCCAGTGATCGGGCGCGTCCACCACCGCGGCGCCGTCGCACGGCGTGCGGCGGCGCTCGGCGCGAGCGAGCAGTCGTCTCGCGAAGGTGGCGCCGTCGCCGAGGAGGCCGCCGAACGCGATGTCGTGCGAGATATCGCCGTCGTAGATGCACAGGGCGATGGTGCGCCCGCTCGCGGTCGTGTATCGACCTGGTTGCCCGTCGTTAGGCACCGCCTTCACTTGACCGGGGGCGACGATCGTGAACCGCATTCCTTCCTGCGCGAGAACGTCGAGCGTCTCATCGTCCAATGCGGTCTCCGGCAGCCACATCCCTTCGGGATCACGCCCGAACCGTCGACGGAAGTCGGCGATTCCCCAGCGCACTTCGGTGACCTTGTCGCGCCGGCTGCTCAGCGGCAGGATGGCGTGGTGGTACGGCTGCGCTATGGCGTTCCCGTGCCCGAGGCGGGCGAGGCTCTTCCGGTCCGCGTCGAGGATCCGCGCGTAGGTGTCGGGTGCGGCCGTCTCGAGCCACTCGAGCAGGGTCGGCCCGAAGTTGAAGCTGATGTACTCGAGGGTGTTGATGATGCGGGTGATACGCCCGTCGGGTGCCAGCACGCGCGCCGCCACGACGGCGCGGTAGCACTCCTGCTCGATGCGCTCGTTCCAGTCGTGGCTCGGCGCGGCCGAGGCTTCGCGCTCGACCTCCTCGAGCCACGGGTTTTCGCGCGGTGGCTGATAGAAGTGGCCGTGAATTACAACTGACCGCATCTGTCGGGAATCGGGAATCGGGAATCGGGAATCGGAATCGAACGTCGCGGGCTCGCCTAGTCGGAGAGGACAACCGCGCTCGTTCGCGTCGTGATGCTCTGCGCCGAACTTCTAGCGCCGTTCCCGATTCCCGCCTGCCCGCCGGCGCCGGGCCCCCGCCGATTCCCGATTCCCGATAGCACGGCTTTCACTGACTCCAACACAGTCGGAAACAGATCGTCGCGCGCGCGTAGCTCGAATGCGAGGTTCGTCGCACTCGTCATGTCGCCAGCCACGAGCCCGTCGCGGATGGCCGTGAGTAGCTGCGTCAGGTCGTCGGCATGGCCGAGGAAGCGGCGAATCGCATAATCGGTGACGGCGCCCGTCGAGATGATGAACTGCCAGTCCGATGACTGCAGGAGCAACAGCTCGCGTGCCGCCTGCGCCAGCGCTTCGTGCGCCGACGGCAGCTCGATCGCCTCCCGCGCCAGCGTCCAGAACTCCTCCTCGAGCCGCCAGATTGTCGGCCAGGTCCACGCCGTCTGGTCGTTCAGCCACATGCTGTAGTCGCCGTTCGCGCCCCAGGAGCCGGCCGCGAGGCGGAGCCCCGAGCGCGGCCGATTGGCCGCGAGGTGTTCCGCGGCGGTCACGGGCCTAACGACCGGCTGTGCGCGCAGCGACCGGTAGACGTTGGCGAGGAACTCGGGGCCCTCGTACCACCAGTGGCCGAACAGCTCGGTGTCGAACGGGGCGACCACGACGCCGCGTCGATGCGCCGGGTTCGCGGTCGCAATGGTCGCGAGCAAGCTCGCGAAATGGGCACCGTGCGCCGACGCGATCGCCGTGGCGGTGGGAGGGTCGTACGGCTCCTTCAATCCCAGATCGACGTTGTTGCCCGTTACGCGCCAGAGCTTGAGCCCACCCGGCCAGCGAATCTTGTGGAACTCCAGGTAGCGGCCGTCGCCGGGGTAGCCCTGGAATCGGCTCCACACCTGCGCCGACGACTCCGGATCGCGGATGAACGCGGCCACCGTTTCGGTCGTGTACGCCGAGTTGACGCGATACGCGCGGTACGGTGTGCGTGTCGCCTCCCACTTCGGGTCGGGGGTGGATGCCAGGTGTTCCAGCTCGTTGGCCACGAGCTGACCGTAGAGCCCGAGCGGGCTGCCGGCACGCGCCATGTGCGCGTCGGCGAAGAAGAACTCGTACCCGGCGTCGGCGAGATACTCTTCGATTCCGGGGCGTTCCCCCGTGGTCGGCGCGTCCGGCAAGGGCTTCCACGGCCCACGCGGACGGTAGGCACATTCGGGAATCCAGGACCCGCGGGGCGTGCGGCCAAAGAGCCGCCGGTGCTCGCGGGTGCCGACGTCCAATTGGAGCTGGATGCTCTCATCTCGTGCGAGCAGCGGCAGGAATCCGTGTGTCGCCGCCGACGAGATGGTCTCGAGTCGCCCGCGTGCTTCCAGGTCGCGGAAGACCGCCACGATGTCGCGATCGCTCGCGCGGAACAGCGCGCGAAGGCGCGTCAGCCGGGCGCGCCAGTAATCCACGAGCGGAATGAGATGATCGTCGCCCGTTTCGCGCAGCGAGGCCGGCGCCTCGTCGCAGTGCGCGAGTCGCTGCTCGAAGTACAGCTCGAGCTCCCCGCGGAACGCGTCGCTCGCGAGCTGATTCGCGAGGACCGGTGTGAACCCGATCGTGATCGGCGCGTTCACTCCCTCGGCGTCGAGCACGCGCAGCGACTCGATGAGCGGCAGGTAGGTGTCGATCGCCGCCTCGGTGATCCAGTCGCTTCCGTGTGGCCACCTTCCGTGGTTCAGGACGTACGGAAGGTGGCTATGTAACGTAAGAACGAAGTCCATTGCGGTGCTGTTAAGTCCGGTGACCCAACGGGCGTGTCTTCATGCCGCCACGACGCCTAACGCGCGACGATAGACGTCCCGATAGCGGGCTTCGGACCGTTCCCAGCCGAAGTTTCGCGACATGGCCTCCCGCATCATGCCCCGCCATGCAACCGGATCGTGATAATGGTCGAGCGCCCGCACGGCCGCGTGCATGAACTCCTCCGACGTGTAGCCATCGAACAGGAACCCGGTCACGCCATCCTCGATCGTGTCGGCGAGCCCCCCGACGCGTCGCGCGACGGGGATCGTCCCGTAGCGCTGTGCGCGCATCTGCGTCAGCCCACACGGCTCGTACTGCGACGGCATGAGGCACATGTCGGCCCCCGCCATCAGGCGGTGCTCCAGCCGGTCGGTGAAGTTGAACTCGCACGCGATGCGACCCGGCGCGCGCCCCGCCAGCTCGGTCAGCTCCTCCATGTACTTCGGGTCGCCGGCGCCGAGGAAGAGGAACTGCCCGTCGAGCGCAAAGTAGTCGTTGTAGCCGAGGATGAGCTCGAGGCCCTTCTGGTATGTGAGTCGCGCGCTCATCGCGAAGATCGGGATGTTCGCGCGCTGCTTGAGCCCGAACGCCCGCTGCAGCGATGCCTTGCACTTCTTCTTGACCTCGAGCGTGTCGGCCGTGTAGTGCGACGTGATCTGCTTGTCAGTGGCCGGATCCCACACACGCTGGTCGATGCCGTTCACGATGCCGACGAACCGGTCGCGAAGGCCGATGAACGTATCGTGCAGTCCGAAGCCTCCGAATGGGGTCCGAAGCTCGTGCGCGTGCGTCGGGCTCACCGTCGTGACCATGTCGGAGAACGTCAGCCCACCCTTCAGGTAGTTCATCCGGTCGTACCACTCGAGGTGCCGGTGGTTGTAGAGTGCCCATGGCAACCCCACGTCGGCCATGGTGCGCGCCGGGTACTGCCCTTGGAACCCCGCGTTATGCACCGACAGCACCGTGCGGACCTGGCGGTAGTACTCGTGGGTCATGAAATACGTCCGCAGGTAGACGGAGGCGAGCGCCGTGTGCCAGTCGTGCGCGTGCAGGATCAGCGGCGCATTCGGCGCGATGCGCGGTAGCGCGGCGATGGCCGCCAGCGAGAAGAATGCATACCGGCGTGGATTGTCCGGATAGTCATACCCGTTCTCGCCGTAGAGGCCCGGCCGGTCGAAGAAGTGCGGATGATCGAGGAAGTACACGCGCGGCACGTTCCGTCCACGCGCCCGGCGATCCGGGGCGATCTGCAGGAGCCGCGCGGGCTCCTGCGCCGGCCCGAGCTGCACGGTGAACGGGTCTCCCACCGGCTCGAGGTTCGGCGCGACAGCGTGCACCTGCCGATAGAGCGGCATGATGATGGCCGTCGGGATTCCCGACGCACACTGGAACTCGGCGAGACTCTTCACCGCCTCGCCGAGCCCGCCGGTGCGTGCGAACGGCGCGAGCTCGGCGACCAGATGCACGACCGAGACGACGCGACCGTCGTCAGTCCGCAGCGGGTTCAGTGGAGTTGGGGATGCACCCTGCGGCGGCGCGGTTCGGCCGCGCTCGGCGTTCTCCGTCGCGGTCGGTGCGGCGGCCATGCTCTCCATCGGATCGAGCGCGTCCCCCATCCCCAGTGCCGCGTCGTCAGGCGTCGAGAACGGCGGCGCAAAGTCGACCTCACGGTCATCCGCCGTTCTGCCGGGTGCTGGCGGCGCCGCCGGCGCGGCCGCGCCGGCGGAGTACGCCACGCTTTCGTCGGGCCCGTCGCGTATGGGTGTTCCCGCGCCCGTTCCCTCATCCATCGGGCCGCCGCTGTTCCGTCGTTTCATGCGAGAATCCTGTAGGAGCCATCGCGGCCATCAGCCCTCAACGTCGGCCGTCAGCCATCAGCGTCAGTTCCTGTTTCCGTTCCTTATGCCGTTGGAGGGTCGTCACCCGTCCCGCTTCCACACACTGCGGGGACGTAGTACTTCGTCACGTACTCCTGCAGCATTCGTCGGGCCGTGAAGAACGACCCCGACACACGCAGCGCGTGCTTCATCTTCTGCACCCAACCAAGCGGCACCTGATCTTCGTTGCGGTCGTAGAAAAGCGGAACCACGTGCCGCTCGAGAAGAATGTAGAGCCGCTCGACGTCCTCGCGATCCGCGTCCGTGCCGCGGGCCGCCGTCGGGATTGCCCAGCCGTTCAATCCGTCGAACGCCTCAGGCCACCAGCCGTCGAGCGTCGAGAGGTGAGGTACGCCATTGAGCGCCGCTTTCATCCCGCTCGTGCCGCTCGCCTCCATTGGCACTCGCGGCAGATTCATCCACAGGTCCACGCCCTGAACGAGCACGTGGGCAAGGTGCAGATCGTAATCCTCGATGAACGCGACTCGACCCTCCAGGCTCGGATCCCGGCTGAAGTTGTAGACCTTCTGCAGGATTTCCTTCCCCGGGTTGTCCGACGGATGGGCTTTCCCCGCGAAGATGAGCTGCACCGGCCGCCGCTGGTTTATCAGCAGCTCGCGGAGCCGTTCCAGCTGGTCGAAGATGAGACTCGCGCGCTTGTACGTCGCGAACCGGCGCGCGAACCCAATGGTGAGCGCATTCGGGTCGAGGAGCGTCCCCGCGCCGACGACGTGGGCGGCCTCTTTCCAGTGACGCGCCCACCGGCGTCGGGCCTGCTCCCGGATGAACCCCATGAGGCGCCGCTTCATCCGAAGGTGCGCCCTCCACAGCTCCGCATCATCGAGCGAGAGCACGCAGTCCCAGATGCCGGGCTCGTCGAGCCGCGTGCCCCAATCGCGGCCGGCGTGACGGTCGAGCAGATCCATGATGTCGCGAGCCATCCACGTCGCGAGATGGACGCCGTTCGTGATGTGGCCGATCGGCACCTCATCCACCGGCCGCTCGGGCCAGAGCGGGCGCCAGATCTCGCGCGACACCTCGCCGTGCCGCTTCGCGACACCGTTCACGTGCGATGACAGACGGATCGCCGTCACGGTCATGTGGAACTGGCCGTGATTCTCGATCGGGTGACGGCCAAATTCGGCCATCCGCTCTCGCGGGACCCCCATCTCCTCCCAGATCGGCCCGGTGCACTCGGCCACCTGGTCGATCATGAACGAGTCGTGGCCAGCGGGCACCGGCGTGTGCGTCGTGAACACGCTCGTCGCGCGGACCTGACGCACCGCCTCATCGAAGGCGACTCCCTTCTTCACAAGCTCGCGGACCCGCTCGACGAGCATGAACGCCGCGTGTCCCTCGTTGGCATGCCACGCGTGTGGGTCGATGCCGACGGCGCGCAGCACGCGCACACCACCGACGCCGAGGATCCACTCCTGCCGCAACCGGAGGTCGGGCCCGCCCGCATACAGCTTGCTCGCGAGCTCGCGGTCCTCCGGGTGGTTCTCCTCGAGATTCGTGTCCAGGAAATACACGGGCACCCGGCCGACCATCATGCGCCACGCGCCGACGTGTACGTCGCGACCGTGTGTGTTGACCACGGCCAGCCACGGCTTCTGCCCCTGGCCGAACACCTGATCCAGTGGCCCGCTCGTGGGATCGAACTGCTCGTCCGTCGCCTCCTGCCACCCATCGAGCCGAAGGTGCTGGTCGAAGTACCCCTTCGTGTAGAACAGACCGATCCCGACGAGCGGGACCCCCAGGTCCGAGGCGGCCTTGCAATGGTCGCCGGCGAGGACACCCAGACCGCCCGAATAGATCGGCACCGAGTTGTGGAGCCCGAACTCGGCGCAGAAGTAGGCGATGGGGCGGTCGCTCGCTTCCGGGAAGTGGTTGGCAAACCACGTGTTCTTGTTCGTCCCCTCGCGATCGAGCTTCCGCATCAGGCGGTCGTACAGCTCGAGGAAATGCGGGTCGCGGGCGACGGCACTGAGGCGCTCCGGGTGGACGCGCCGCAGGGTCATGATCGGGTTGTGCCGTGTGAAGTGCCAGAGCGGTTCGTCGATCGAAGCGAACAGGGACCTCGCGCTTCGGCTCCAGCTCCACGAAATGTTCATCGCCAGCGCGGCGAGTCCTTCGATGCGCGGCGGGAGATACGGGAATCGTCTTCGGTGGGACATGGACGTTTAAGGTAAGCCATCCGGAAGGCCTCGGAAGCCAACCTTGCGCGACGACCGGGTAACACAACCAGCGCTGTTGCTGTGAGCTGGCAGGGAAGACCGAGAAATACGCTGTTTGCTGTGAGCTGGAACTGGTTGCTGCAGGGTGAAAACCAAAGAACCCTCGGGAGGCCTCTCGACTAGCGAGGGACTTCCCGAGGGTTCTGGCTGTTACCCTGCAGCATTCAGTACCAGCTCACAGCAAACAGCGCGGGTTGCCTTCTTCTCCAGGAACAGCGCTGGTTGCCGTCGTCGCCCTCAAGGGGATCTGACGGAGTCGCCCGCCGTGGCGGCCTTGCAGAAGACCTCGACCTGCTTGGCCGAGATGGGCTGGAGCTGCGTGAGGTAGTCCTGATACACGCGCACCGCTTCGGCCGCGACGTCGGCGCCTGCCGCGAGGTTCGGCTGCGCGATCGCGATCATGTCGAATCCGAGCCGACTGAGCTCGCAGTCCTTCGTCTTCGGCGCCTCGGTGGCGGCGCTTTGCGCCACCGAGAGCGCTGCCGCCCCCATGAGCAACTTCGCGTTCGGTGAGCTCTTCACACTGTCGGCAAGCGCCAGGAACCGCATCGCGAGGAGGAAGTCGGCGCGCACCTTCGTGCTGTTCGCCGCGCGATACAGCTGATTTCCGCGCGCGAGCGCGAACTGCGCGATCACCGCGCTGTCCTCCCCGGCGGTGAGGCCCCGCTTGAGGGTTGCGAACGCGCTGTCGTTCTGTCCGAGCTCGGCCTGCGCGCGCGCAAGCTGCAGGTGTCCATGTTCGATCGTCGAGTCGAGCGCGAGCGCCTCTCGCATCGCATCGACGGACTCCTCGGCTTTCCCGCGGGTCTTGAGGTCCTGCGACTGCATGACCTTGAACTCGGCGTTCTGTGGGAAGGCCGTGAGCCCACGGGCCAGGCCCTCGACGGCCTCGCCTCGGACCAATTGCACGTAGAGGGAGAAGAGTCGCTGGTCGTGCGGGAACGCCTGAAGACCGCGCGACGCCACCTCCACCGCGCGAACCGGCTCGTTGTTGGACTTGTACGACGTCGCGAGACGCAGCAGGAACGTCGAGTCCTTCGCCGATAGCGAGTCGATCTCGAGCAGCTTGCCGCCGATGCGCGACGCTTCCTTCCACGACTTGTTAGCGAACAGGACCTGCCACCGGAGCCGCATGAGGCCCATGTGATCCGGGGCTCTCTCCGAGAGGGACGTAACGACCGGCTGGGCGCGGTTCGAGTTGCCGTTGAAGAGCATGGCGGCGACGACGCGCTCGCCGAGGTCGATGTCCGCTGTGTCACTTCGCTGGAGCCGGAGCCACATCTCGGCGGAGCGCTCCTTCGCCTTCATTACATCGTACGCCTGCGCCGCGCCTTCGATCGCGTAGTAGCTCAGCGAGTCGACGCGCATGATGTCGCCGGCCACCATCAGCACGGTGTCGGCCGGCGTGCCGACGAACAGGTGCGCCGCAAGCAGACAGCGACGCGCGAGCGTCGATCGCGGGTAAAGACGAATGCCTTCCCGCGCAGCTTCCATCGCCTGGGCACCGCGTCCTTCGCGAATGAAGTTCTCGCACCGGCGTTGCGGCGTCAGCTGGCGTCGTGCTTCCACGACCGCGCTCGCCATACGGGCCGCCGCCCGATCCTGGTCCGGGTCGACGACGTCGGGAAGCGGCTGCTGCATGCGCACATCACGCGCGAGAATGAGTCGCGCTCTGACGCGGTACCCCTGCGGCGTCTTGTCGACCTCGCCCATCAGGTATTCGTCGGCGCGCAGGAACCGCGACAACGCCCGGACCTGCGAGAGATCCGGAACGTGATTCTCGGGGAAGCCCGCGTTGAAGAGCGCGTTGGTCATCGACCGCTCGTCGATGACCTCGAGCTCGCGGTTGTTCGCGGACTTGTCGACGCGACCGCGGATCTCGTCGGCGATCTTGTTCCCGACCTTACGGTCCGCGCTCTTGAACGGCGAGACCAGCAACCCCTGCTGTGTGAACTCCTGGGCTCGCTGCGCCGACGCAATGTGTGGCGGAACGACCGCGGCGGCCGTAATGGCGACCGCAGTTCCCCAGCGGCCCACCGAACGAATGACGGCACGCGCCACTACGCAAACTCCTCGGATTGGACGAAGCCACCGCGGACTCGCGCGGGACTGATGTTAATTCGACTCTAGGCCCCAATACCGCTTCAGGCCTTGGTAGATCGTGAGTGTGCGCTGGGATGTCAAGTTGAACACAGGCCGTACGATCATCCAACGATTCCCATCCCCGGATTGTTCGTCACAGCCCGACCTCGGCCGCGGTCCGTGATCATCCACCCAGCTCGACGAAGACCTCGTGGCGCGAGCCGTCATCCGCCAGCGGAATGCTCCTGTCAGGCCGCTCGACGCCGTCGATCACCACCCGCGCCGGATGGCCACTCCCGTTGCCGCCGTTCTTCACGGTGATCGCGTAGACCGCGCTTCCGTGTCGATACTCGAGCGTGAACTCAGGCCACGTGGCCGGAATGCACGACTCGAACGTTAGCGTGTCTCCGCGCTTCGCGAATCCGAGAATCGTCTCGAGCCCCACCCGGTACATCCACGACGCCGACCCGGTGTACCACGTCCAGCCACCACGACCGAGATGGCCCTGAGCCGTGTACACATCGGCGGCCACCACGTAGGGCTCGACCTTATACCTCTCCACGTCCTCCGGGGTCACCGCGTGCGTGAGCGGGTTGATCATCTGGTAGAGCTCGAACGCTTTGTCGCCGTCCCCGTGGAGTGCCGTCGCCAGCACCGCCCAGAGCGCAGCATGCGTGTACTGCGCGCCGTTCTCACGAACGCCGGGAAGGTATCCCTTGATGTAGCCCGGATCGTGCGGCGTTTTGTCGAAGGGCGGTGTCAGCAGCATGAGCAGCCGTGCATCGCGTCGCACGAGGTGCTCGTCGAGCGCGACCATCGCACGATCGCGCTTCGCGGGTTCTCCGGCGCCGGAGATTACGCTCCAGCTCTGCGCGATCGAGTCGATCTTGCACTCGTCACTCTCGGCCGAGCCTAACGGGGTGCCGTCATCGAAGTAGGCGCGTCGATACCACTCACCGTCCCAGGCATGTTCGTTCGCGGCGATGGCGTACGCATCGGCGGCCGCGCGCAGCTCACCGGCGGAGAGGCCGTCCCCCCGACTGTCGCAGTGATCGGCGAAGGCGCGGAGCGTGTCGTTGAGGAACCATGCCAGCCAGACGCTTTCGCCGCGGCCATCGATCCCGACGCGGTTCATTCCGTCGTTCCAATCCCCTACACCAATGAGTGGCAAGCCGTGCGCGCCCGCAGTGCACGCACGGCGCAGGGCCCTGAGGCAATGCTCGTAGATGGTGCCCTGCTCCGCCGACTCCCTCGGGAGGTCGTACACCTCGTGCTCGTGCGGCTCCAGCGGACGCATCTCCAGGAAGGGCACGATCTCGTCGAGCACCGACGCGTCATCCGTGGTGCGGACGTAGTGGTCGACCACGTACGGCAGCCAGACGAGATCATCGGAGAACTTCGTGCGCGTGCCACGACCGGAATGCGGGTGCCACCAGTGCTGCACGTCGCCTTCGACGAACTGCCGTGAGGCTGCGCGCAGGATATGCTCTCGCGCGATGGCCGGATCGTGATACACGAATGCCATGACGTCCTGCAGCTGGTCGCGGAAGCCGTACGCGCCGCTCGACTGATAGAAGGCCGATCGGGCCCACATGCGGCACGCGAGCGCCTGATAGAGCGACCAGCGGTTCATGACGGCATCGAACAGCGGATCGGGCGTTCGCACCGAGATCGTCGTCAGGCGGCGCTGCCAGTCAGCGACGCTCTCGTCTACCGCTCGCGACGCGGCATCCGGCGCCCCATACCGCGCGATGAGCGCGCGCGCCTGGTCCTGCCCCCGGGTCGCACCGAGAAGGACGACGATCTCCCGCGATTCCCGTGGCGCGAGCGTCACACTTGCTTGCAGCACTGCGCACGGGTCGAAGGCCGCCCCGGTCGTCTCTTCGAGGTGGGCCTTGTCCTCGAGCGCGGCCGGCGCCTGCGTGGTGCCGTTCCGGCCGATGAACTCGCGCCGGTCGGCCGTATACCCGTTGAGCGGCTCGCTGATCCAGCTGAACGCCACGTGTTCGTCGAAGCTGGCGTCGAAGCGGTTGCGCGCCAGGATCGCGCGAGCGGTGGCGTCGAACTCGGTGACCACCTGGTGCTGCGTGTGCTCGCGCATCACACCGAGCGCCCACTCGACGAAGCTCGTGAGCACGAGCGTCGCGGGACGAGTGCCGCGGTTCGTCAGCCGGAGGCGGGTGATCTTCACCGGATCGGTCGGCGCCATGGCCACCGTGAGCTCGGACGCGATCGAGCCCCGCTCGTGACTGAACGTCGAGAAGCCGGCGCCGTGGACGACGGTGTACGTCCCCACATCGCTGCCGAGGGCGGGTGTCGGTGACCAGAGCGCTCCGGTCTGGTCCTGCAGGTAGATGATCTCCGTCGCCGGGTCGCTCACCGGGTCGTTGTACCACGGCGTTAGGCGGAAGAAGTAGCTGTTTTCCGCCCACGCGAAGCCGCCGCCCCGCTCGCTCACGACGAAACCCGCCGCCGCGTTCGCAATGACGTTGCACCACGGCGCCGGCGGCATCGTGGACCCGGACAGCTCCACCCGGTAGTCGAGCGTGTCCGTGAGACCGTGCTTGAGCCCCCGCGCGCCGCCGCCCGACCCGGCCGCGACCTTCCCGCGCTCAGGATCGGCAGGCGAGCGGCTCCCGCCCCGCCCACCTGGGATCACCGTGCCACCATCCTGCGACCGTCGGAAATCCGGCAGCTCGAAGCTCTCGGCGAGGTCGAGTGCCGCGTCCCGCGCGTACGCCGCGACACTCGCGAGCACGCGGGTCATGGGGCCTTCCCCGTCCGCCGCGGAACGCCCGAATCGCGTATCCCACGAGGCGGTGCTCGTGGAATCACGGTTGGAGAATACGGCGAGCCGGCGCGGCCGCTCCGGCTCGTCAGGCGGTCGTTCCTCGACTTCCGGTGCGTCGAGCACGCGTCCGAGCCCGAGCCCATCGCAGACGATGTGAACGCGAGCGGTCGAGCGCAGCAGCCCGAGGATTTCGCTCGCCATCGTGTCCGCGCGTCGGATCAGCACGCCCCCAGGCTTGTCGGCCAGATGTCCCTCGCTCGTCCCCATGACGGTCGCGAGCAGCTGATCGCCAAGTTCCTGCTGGTACGACGGGGGGCGCGTGATGAGGAAGACGAGATCGACCGTCATGCCCTTGAGCCGCCAGTACTGATGCGCGCGAAGCAGTTGCCTGACGGTCGGCAGGCCGTCGGTCGAATCGATCAGCGCGAGGAGAATCGGCCAGTCGCCCGACAGGCCGATCGACCACAGCTCACGCTGGCCGAGGAGATTCGCTCGCAGCTCGCGCTGTGGCGCGCGAATGGGCGGATTCGAGTAGAACAGATGCCCGGCGATCTGCTGGAACAGCGCGGCGTCCGACGGCGTGATCCCGAGGTCGCGGAGCTCGACTTGCGTCCGCGTCCACGAGAGGTCGAGGGCGCGCTGCGCGCTGTACGGTTGCCGGTACAGATCCGCGAGCTGGATGGCACGTTCGCGCGTCTCGGCGACGAGCGTGGTGAAGGCCACGCGCGCGGACTGGCCCGGCGCGATCCGCACGCGCACGCGCAACGCGAAGATCGGATCGAGCACGGCACCGACGGTCCCGGTGAGCGACGCCCCCGGGTCGAGCGCGGCGGGCCGGCGCACCGATCGTCCGCGACCCACGAACCGTGCGCGGTCCGTCTCGAAGGTGATGTCGCCCAGGAGCTCTTCGCCCACCGCGACCACGTGAGCCACCCACCGACGGGCTTCCGTGCTGGCGCGAGGCCGTCGCGTCGCGAGAATCGCCCCCTCGAACTCGCGCCATTCCGTCTCGACGAACAGGTTGGCGAACGCGGGATGCGCCCGGTCAGCATCGGGCGGCGCGAGGACGATCTCGCCGTAGCTCGTGAGCTCGATCTCCCGCTCCTCGCCCGAGTGATTCAGTACGGTCACTCGCCGCACTTCCGCCATGTCGTCCGAGACGACCGTGACCTCGAGTTTCGTTTCGATGTCCCCGTCACGCCGCTCGAACGCGATCCGGTCGGTCGCGAACGCGGCACGATAGACATCGGCCCGTTTGCCGATCGGCTGGTGCGTGGCGGACCACACTTCCCCGCTCGCGACGTCGCGGACGTAGCACCACTGACCGTAATCGTCGCGCGTGCCATCCGCCCGCCACCGCGTGATGGCAAGTTGCTCGTAGCGGCTGTAGCCAGCGCCACCGTTGCTGATCATCACGGTGTACGGCAGACTCGCGAGCAGCCCGACCCGCGGCTGCGGCGTGTCGGGCGTCTCGATGAGACGGACGGCCGGCTTCTCGGTTTCCGTGGGAACGCGCGCGCCATCCGCATCGCTTTCCTGGGGTTCCTGCATAACGAGCCTCCGCGGAATGCGTTCGTGCAACACGAGCTCAACGGCGCGGGCCAGCGGTTCGGCATGGAAGCGTCGCTGCCAGTGGTGGTCGGCGAGCGCGTTCGCCAGCGCCACGAAGCTCATCCCGATGTGGTGCGCCATGTACGCGCCGACGACCGACGCCGTGCCCCCAGGATCCGGCCGCGTATAGTCCACGGCGTCCCGGAACCCGTACGGGCCTAACACCCCTTCGCGCTCGAGCACGGCGAAATTCCGCATCGCCTCGTGTGGGTCCACGAGCAGCGCGAGCGCCGTCGCGTATGGGGCCACCACGAGGTCCTTCCCGAGCCCACGCTTGAGCGCGAGATCCGGAACGCCGAACGCGCGATACTGGTAAGTCAGATGCCGATCGCGGACGTTGTACGCCGATTCCGAGATCCCCCACGGCACCGATTGCTCGGACGCGTATTCGATGTGCCGCCGCACTGCCCCGCGGTATGTCTGGTCGAGCAGCGTCTGCGGGAACGATCGCATCACGAGCAGCGGCATGAGATACTCGAACATGCTGCCGCTCCAGGACACGAGCGCCGTGGACCGCGACGCCGCTGTGAGCGACCGGCCTAACCGGAACCAGTGCTCCACCGGGACGTCGTCCTTCGCGATCGCGACGTAGCTCGCGAGGCGTGCCTCCGACGCGAGCAGGTCGTAGTACGAGTTGTCGAGCGTCGCCGCGTCGACGCTGTACCCGATCGCGAAGAGCTTTCGGCGTGCGTCGTAGAGGAACGTGAAGTCCATCTCCATCGCATAGCGCTGCGCCGTCAAGGCGATGGCCTCGAGGCGCTCCACGCGGTCATGCACGAGACGACTGCTCGACGCTGCCGATCGCGGTGCCATGTCGATCGCCGCGCCGAGGCGCGCGCGCTCGGCGACGTGCCGCTCGACGAGCGACGCGGTCCACGCGAGCCACTCGCGGCCTTGCGCGGCATCCCGTGGCTGCAGGCGTGCGGCGCTCAGTGCCGCTTCGACGCCGCCGAGCGCCTTGGCGACATCGGCGAGAACCATGTCGATCGCGGCCGCATCGTCGGTGATCTCGGCGCGCAGTGTCTTGAGCGACGCGGCCGCCTTCAGGACCGCCTGCCACCGCACCGGATCCCCGACACGGCCCGAGCTCGCCGAGTCCGCAAACGCGTCGTGCGTCATGGCGAGCGCGGCGCACAGCAACTCACGCAGCGCATGACTGTCGCGCGGCGTTTCGAGGATCTCGCGGCACGCCTGCTTCAGCGCAATGAGGTGGCCCGCGAGGTTTCCGCTATCGACCGTGGAGATGTACGCCGGCTGGAGGACCTGCAGCGTCTCGAGCTCGTACCAATTGAAGAAGTGTCCGCGATGGCGTCGCATCCGCTCGAGTGAGCGGAACACCTGCTCGAGTCGCTCGATCAACTCACCGGCCGTCATGAGGGCAAGGTCGTACGCGCTCGCGAGCCCGAGGATCTGCAACCCGATGTTGGTCGGCGACGTGCGAAGCGCGACAACGGGCTCGGGCGCTTCCTGAAAGTTGTCGGGCGCGAGCCACTGAGTTTGGTCGCCGACAAAGCGTTCGAAGAAACGCCAGTGCAGAATGGCATAGCGGAGCGCGCGCTCACGCTCCTCCTGAGCAAGCCGGAGCTCGCGTCGGGTAGCCGGAGCGCTGAGCGCGTGGATGATGAACGGGCTCGCCGCCCAGATGATGAGGAGCGGCAGCGGCGTGAGGAGCGTCTCCAAGTGAAACGGCCAGTCCGGCGCGCCCGGTGATGGCCCTCGCTCCCATGCCACGATCAGGACGAGTATGGCAACGACGCCCGTTACGGCTTCGGCCGGCCACATGCGCCGCCACCGCTCCCGACTCGTCTTCGCGGTCACTCGCTCGACTTGTGAGGCGGTCTGCCACTCGAGCAGGTGGCGCTTCGTGATCAACAGCCGGACCAGTGTGCGCGCGAACGCGTCGGCCGACAACACGGCCTGGTGTGGGAGCACGGCGACCGCCAGCGCGAACTGCTGCGCACTGGTAACCGCATCCCGCCAGACCGCGGCGTAGTACGCGAACAGCGATTTGTCGACCGGAGGGCGTAGTGCCGCGAGCGTCAGACTGAAGAGCCACGGAAACGCGATCGCGACCAGCACGGCGCCGGTCCAGACGAGCGGCGACACCGGCAGCACCGTCCAACCAACGACCAACAACAGCAGTTGGAAGATCTCGACGGTGCTGCGCCGGAGGTTGTCGAAGATCTTCCATCGCGAGATCGCGGACAGACGATTGGGCTCGGACCTTCCATCGGTTCGAGGCACGTTGCCGCCCATCCAGCGAACGATCTGCCAGTCGCCGCGAATCCAGCGGTGCTTCCGGCGCGCGTACGTCAGGTAGCGCGTCGGGTAGTCATCGTAGAGCTCGACGTCGGTGATCAGGCCCGCGCGCGCGAACGCCCCTTCGATGAGGTCGTGACTCAGCAGCGTGTTGTCGGCGAAGCGATGCTCCGTCGCGCGCTCGAACGCGTCGACGTCGTAGATCCCTTTCCCGGTGTACGACCCTTCACCGAAGAGGTCCTGGTACACGTCGGAAACCGCCGTCGTGTACGGGTCGACGCCGGGATGACCCGAGTGAATGGCCGCGAACCGCGAACGGAATGCGCTCGTGAGCGAGACCCCGACTCGCGGCTGGAGGATCCCGTAGCCCTCAACGACACGCCCGCGCTCCGCGTCGAAGACCGGTCGGTTGAGCGGATGCGCCATCGCGCCGACGAGCAATTGCGCGGCGTCAGGCGGGAGCACCGTATCGGAATCGAGCGTGATGACGAGCCGCACGTCGAGAAGCGGCGCCGGGTCGCCTATGATGTGCGAGAATGCTTCTCGCGAGCCTCCGCGCAGGAACTGGTTGAACTCGGCAAGTTTCCCGCGCTTGCGCTCCCAGGCCATCCACACGCCCTCGGCCGCGTTCCAGCGGCGTGGTCGGTGGAAGAGATAGAAGAGCGTCGCGCTGGCAGGCGAGTACTTCGCGTTCAGCGCGCCGATCCCCTCGCTTGCGGCGGCGAGAATCTCTTCGTCGTCCGGGCGCGTCTCCGTCGCGGCGTCGGGAAAGTCCGTGAGCAGCGCGAAGTGAAGGTGCGGATCCCGATTCGCCAGGAACTGCACTTCGAGATGCTCGATCGCCTCACGCACCGCCTCGACGCTGCCGATCAGCGTCGGAACGACGACCGCCGTCCGCCACTCGGGCGGAATCCCGCGCTCGCGGTACTCGAGCTTCGGGATGAGCCGCGGCCGCACGAGCATCGTGACGAGCTGATTGACCGCGCTCACGGCGATCTCCGTCGCCGGTACGAACGCGACGAGGATCACGAGGAGCGTGCGGCCCGCGCCGAGCGGTCCCGCCACGGCGAGCACCGCGGCGAGCGCGCCGATCGTGGCGGCGACGAGCGCCGGGAAGTAAACCGCGTTAGGGTGGCGAAGCACCGCCCGGCGCACTCGTTCGCGCCACCGCGGCCGATAGGCAACCGCCGCTTCCAGGTCGGCGAGCCCGTGGTCCACGATCCAGTAGCCGACGTGCCGACGCCGGCGCGTGGGACCGTCGTCGGGCTCGCGCGCGGCGAGCGAGATAGCCAGTTCGGCGACGGCCGCTTCATCGCGCTCCGTTCGCTTCGCGAGCCGCTCGATCTCGTGTCGATACCGGTCGCGCGCCGCGAACGTCATGTGTGCGTAATCGCCGGCCGGATCGGTGCGGAGCACCCGTTCGATCGCGCTCTGCGTTTCGACGAAGCTGTTCCAGTCCAGCCGGGCGATGGTCCGCAGGCTGGTGATGCTGTTCGCGATAGTGACGCGGGTGAGCGCCGCGCGCTGATTCGTTCGCGCGACGGCCTCCTCGGCGCTCATCAGGTCTTCTGCGATCCACTGCTCGAGCCAGACGAGGGGCGTGAACGACGCCTGATAGTTCCTGATCTGCGACAGGAATCGGGCGACGAAGGCGGCCGACAGCTTCGGCGTGTGGTCCACGAACTCGTGAAGCGCCGCCGCGAGCGCCTTGGCTCCGCCTTCACTCGCCCGACGCAGACGCTCGGCCGCTTCATCGGCGGCGCGCACCTCGTCGAGTCGCGAGAGTGTGCGCCGCGTCATCCGCCGGATGTTCTCGATGAGACCGAGCCGGAGCATCGCGGGGATCGCCCAGAGCTCGCCGATCCGGAGCGGCGTGACTCGCTGGAACTCTCGGATGAAGAGCTCCGTGTTCGCGAGATCGAGATGCCCTTCGGTATGGGCGATCAGCTCGATGGCGATCTCGTAGACGCGCGGATACCGGGCGAGCGGGCCGCTCGTGAGCTCGGGGAGCTCGCGGTAGTAGCCGCGCGGGAGCGTCGCCCGGATTTCACGGATGTGCTCCTCGACGGTGTAGAAGTTGTCGAGCAGCCATTCGCCGGCCGGACTGACGTCGATTCCGTCATCGACGGCGGCGCCAAGGATGTCGCGCGCCTCGAGGAGAAGGTCGTACGTCTCTTCGAGCCGCTCGAGGAGCGGAACTTTGCGCGTTCTGCGGGGGACGCGGACGCGCTGACGGCGCGCGAGCGCCCGGGCATGCTCGGCAAGTCGTTCGGCGCCGAGCAGCTCGCCGCGGATGGGGCCGACCAGGCGTTCCTGGCCACCGTTCTTCGCGCGTGTGAGAATGCGCGCGAGAAGTCCTGTTCTTCTCGCTGGAGGTGTACTGGCTGCCACGATCCAAATCAGCTAGGTCGTGGCCGAACCTTAGCAGTTACCGGGCCGGAATACTACAGCCATCGCGTAGCAGCTATCAGCCAGCAGCCAGCAGCCATCAGCACGAACTACGGACGAAGCAGTCAGTGAGCAGTAAGTAGTGATGTCAGTACGCAGTACGGACTATTGGCTGGTCTGCACCCGGGTGGGCTAAGCGGGTGGCGGTATTGAGTCGGTACCCGGCGTAGATGCATAGCAAGCCGAGCAGTTCGGTCACGTAGAGTACCTCGGTGTGACCGAACCGCGTGAACGCTCCGCCGATTCCGGGCAGGATCGCGCCGACCGCGATGTAGACGTTTCCGACGAAGCGATGGTAGGTCTCGGTAGTCCGCCGGTATCGGATCGCCGAAACGATTGCCCCGCCGACCAAAAAAGTCACCGCATACAGATTGATGAACGGGCTGAACAGTCGAACCCACCGCCACTCGAAGACTTTACCTGACAGCCTGAACGGTTCGACCAGAGAGTAGTCGATTGGCGAAAGCAGCACACACACGCTGGCGATCACGATCACGGAGCCCACAAGGACTGTCAGCCGGTTTGCCGTCCGGCGATTCAGGTGGAGATATACCGAGCCCTGCGCTAAGGGCGCGCCCCCGAGGAGCGCGCCCGCGATGTACCATGCGCGAAACGTCGGCTCATTCCACCCGAAGAGCGTCGTCACCGATTCGGTGATCGTACCAGCCCCGTAGGTCAGCAGGCCGATGCCCCACCAGAGGAGATGAGGCGTGCGCCGATCCATCCACCGCGCCAGCACGACGCCGGCGAAGGCGAGCGACACGACCGTCGTAACGATCGGCACGAAGTGGACGGCGTGTCGCATGGACGGCGGTTAGAACTCGATGACGAGGGACGTCGTCACGTTCCGACGCGGCTCGGGCCGGAAGAACGACGCGTTCGCGAACTCGGCGTAGAGCTCGTTCGTGACGTTGTCCACGTTGAGGACGAGAGACGTCCGGTTTCGCCCGCGGTCGAGGAGCGTCGCTCGCCCGCGGAGCCCGTGCACGGTGAACGACGGCAGCACCGCGCCCACCGGGCTGGTCCCTGCGATCACGTCCTTTTGCTCTCCATTGTGGCGCAACGTGTAGCCTAGCGCGAAGCGGTCTCGCATCGGACGCCAATCGGCACTGAAGCCAACCTTCGTCGAATACGTGTCCCCAACCGGGCTGTTCGGGTCGTTGACGTTCTTCGAGTCGAGCGTCGTCAGGGTCGCCGCGAGATCGATCGTCCGGAAGGCGCGCGCGCCTGCGGTCATCTCGAACCCGGTGAAGCGAAGCCGATCGACGTTCACGTTCTGGTAGACGGGGAGCCGGTTGATCGTGTCACCCGTCGCCTCGATGGCGATCCCGTTCCGCACGTCGTTCCGGAAGACGAATCCCTCTGCGTACATCACGCCCCGGCGCCACCGCACGCCCAAGTCGACGTTGATGCTCGTCTCGGGATCGAGGTCGAGGTTGCGCTGCTGGTATCCGGAGCCTTCCGGCGTGGGTCCCTCGAAGAACCGTTCGACGAGATTCGGCGAACGGAACCCGCGGCCGACGCCGGCGATGACGTTGAGTCCCGACGCCGCGTGGATCACCGCGTTGGCCGTGCCCACCGCCGTACGATCGCGGCTCTCGAAGGAGGGGTCCGTCAGCCCTGGCGTCTCGCGCGTCTTCGCGAGGATGTCCTGCACACGTCCGCCGAGAACGAAGGACAGCCGATCGTGCACCCGGAGATCTCCCTGCGCGAACAGGCCGGCGCTGCGGAACGATGCGTTAGGCACCTGCGGTCGCGTGCTGACCCTGGTCTGCGGTGGGCCGAACCCCGTCACGACCGTGCGGCTCGAGTCGGTGTTGTCCGAGTGGTCGCGGAACGCGTCGGCGCCATACGTGAGCAGATGCCGGCCAGCAATGAGCTTGGTCGCCTCGGCCCGGAAGCCGATCGTGCTGAGGTCGGTGAAATTGCGCTGCTCCGACGTCACGCCGGCGCCCGGTGGGGTACCGGGCCCGAACGGCACGAACACGTCGAGGTTGAGGTCGCGGCTGTTCTCCTGGAGGTACGTGGTGATTTCCACGCGGTCGGCCACCGCGGTGCCGAGGGCGAGCGCGCGCCAGCCTAACGAGTATCGCTGGACTTCCTGACGCGGGTACGTGATCTGGATCGTCGGCGCGCCGGTGGCGCCGAGGTCATCGTTCTCGACGTACCCGAAGCCCGCGTGCCGGGCCTCGTACCGCTCTGCTCGGGCGAAGATCGATTGCCGCCGCCCCAGGTCCCACGCCGCGGACGCGTTGTACGAGAAGTCGCGCACGCCGGTGTCGTGAACCTTCACGTCATTGTCGAGGGAGATGTCGCCGAACGTTCCCGAGGGTGCGTCGTACGAGTCGGTCTCGCGGTACGCCCCCGTCGCGCGAAACGACAGCCGGCCGAACCGACCATCCACGCCGCCGCTCGGCGTTTGCTGCTTGTCCGCCGTCGAGTACCGAAACGCGGCCCACCCGCGGATCGCGTCGCTGCCTGACGCGGGAGGCTGCGCGGAGATGATGTTCACCACGCCGCCGATCGCGTCTGTTCCGTACAGCACGGACGCGGGGCCGCGCACGACTTCGATGCGATCGATGCCGGAGATGCCAGCGAGCGCGGGCAGCTCACCGAAGTCCTGTTGACGCCGGGAGTTGTTGAGCCGAAGCCCGTCTTCGAGCAACAGGACGCGCTGCCCGCTCAACCCGCGGATGGTCGGGCGGGTTTGGTTCGTCCCGACTCCCGTGATATCGAGACCGGGAAGGTCGCGAAACAGATCGACGGGCGTGTTGGGGACTCGGTCCCGCAACGTTGCGGAATCGATGATGGCCACTGCGTTCGGCGCGTCGAACACGTCCTTCGCCGTTCGCGTCGCAGTGATCGTGACCTGTTGCAGGGACGTCGCGCGACGCGTCGAATCGGCGCGCGCGGAATCTGCCCGTGCTGCATCGCGACCGGCTTGCGGCCTCGCCACTTGCGGCACGCCAGCGACGAATGTCAGCCCGACCCCGGCCATAACGAGCACACGTCGAAACGTGCGCGGCGCGTTGGGCGGCGAGTGAACCAGACAGAACCGTACATGCGTCGTTCGACGCATCTGCTTGCCGAGATCCATTGTGCAGAGCTCCAGAGGCGGAAACACACCCGCGAACGAGGTTGGCGCGTGAGATGCGTCCGATGAACGTCTCGGCGCCGCCATACCATACGGCGCGCGGAACGTGCGGGGCATTCGGCAGGGTACGGAGTGCGGGCTCCGTAGAATTACGCACCGCCCGCTCGTGGCGGCCGGACTCTTGCGGCCGTCACGAGCGCACGACGAGTGCTATGGATCGGCCTGCAAGTGTCCCTCGCGTGACCGTTGGCTTGATAAGTCTCGAAGGTTTCGACGCTCTCGCGAATGCCGCCTCCTCTCAATCCGTATCGGGCCGTGCATGACCCCGAGGAGCCGTATCGCATGTCGAGCGGCGCCGAGAGCCTCGCACGCGAGCTAGCCGAGCGCAGTCCATCGCGCCTCGCCGCAGCGCTTCGCATCACCGAATCGGTCATCGCCGAGCCCACGTTGGCGATGGCCATGGAAGCGCTCGTCGACGGCGTCGAGCGCGCGCTCGAGCCGGACATCGTCGCGCTGCTCCTCCTGGAGGATGGCAACCCGGGTTCCGTGCTCGTGACGCGCGCAACACGCGGCAGCACCAGCGACGAAGCATCAGCGATTCGCATCCCGGTCGGCCGCGGACTGATTGGGGAAATCGCCGAGCGCCACGAAGCGGTCATCGTCCAGGACGTACGAGAGTTGGACGACGTACCGAGCGTCCTCGCGCTCGAGCACGTCACGTCGGTGATCGGCGTGCCCGTGAGCGATCAGGGACGACTGGTCGGCGTGCTGTACGTCGGCGCTCGCACTCGCCGCCGTTACACCGACGATGACCGGTTTCTCCTCGAGCTGGTGGCTGCGGGCGCCGGCCCCGCGATCGCGCGCGCGCGAATGGCCGATGCGCTGCAACTCTATCGACACCAACTCGAGCTTCAAACGGGCGAGCTCGAGGCCACGGCGGGTGAGCTCGAGCTCACGGTGCAGGCGCTTCGGCGCGCGAACGCGGAGTTGGCGGCCACGGCTGAATCCGCGCGCGCCGCGCAGATCGCCGCCGAGGCGGCAAATCGAGCGAAGTCCGCGTTCCTCGCGACGATGTCGCATGAGCTTCGGACTCCGCTCAATGCGATCCTCGGCTATGCGTCGCTGTTGCTCGATGGTCTGGCCGGTCCGCTGGAGCCAGCGCAGCGCGACTTCGTGGAGCGCACGCGATCGAGCGGACGACACCTCCTGGGCCTCATCGAGGAAGTGCTGGACATTGCGAAGGTCGAGGCCGGGCAGATGCGCGTGGAAGTGGGACCTGTGGCATCCGCGCGTGTCGTGAACGCGGCCGTCACGCTCGTGCGGCCGCTGGCCGCGAACGGGGGCGTGGACATCGACGCGACTGGCTGCGCGGACATGTTAGGCGAGCTGGCCGGCGACGAGCGCCGCGTCCGGCAGATCGTGCTGAACCTGCTGGCAAACGCCGTGAAGTTCACACGGCCGGGGGGACGCATCACGCTGCGGTGTGATCGCGTCGAAGGGAAATCGCCGTTCCCGCCCGCTCGGCTTGGGTCATGGGTTCGCCTCTCTGTCACCGACACGGGCATCGGCATCGAGCCGGAGCATCTGGAAACGATCTTCGAGCCGTTCGTCCAGCTCGACGCGAGTCACACGCGGTCCCGCGGCGGATCCGGCCTCGGCCTCGCGATCAGCCGCCGCTTCGCGCGGTTGATGGGCGGCGACATCGCCGTGACGAGTTGGGTCGGCCAGGGGACGACGTTCACGCTCTGGCTGCCCGCGTGGGAACGCGATCGGCCGGCGACCGCGCAGCTCGAGCCCACCCCTGACGCCGACCGACTCACCCCGCGTGCGCAGCTCGCGACCGCCCGCATCGTCGGCACACGGGCCGGCCGCGTGGCGTTAGGCGAGCTGCTCGTCGCGACCGCTCCCGACATCGTCGCCGCGGTCGTGGACAACCTGCGCGGCGATCCGCACATGGCGCGCGCGCGCGAGGTGACGCGTGCCGAGCTCGAGGATCACATTGCCACATATCTCAGCGACATCGGACAGCTGTTCGCGATTCTCGACGAGCGTGGCGCGACGCGCCTGCCGCTGCTGATCGACGGCACGGCGATTCAACACCTGATCGCCGAGCGCCACGGGGCCCAGCGGCGGCGCCTCGGGTGGACCGAGGATGAGCTGCGGCGGGAGCACGAGATCCTCGTCGCCGAGGTCGAGCGGGTGGTGATGGACGCGTCGATGCTCACGGGCTCGCCGCCGAGCGATACGATCGCCCTGCTGCGCGTGATGCTGCAGGAGGCGTTCGAGATCAGCATACGCGGCTACCGTGGCGTCCACGGCCGACGCGAGCGTCGGTTCCCGTGGACGATCATGGAGAGCCGGAAACCCGATCCCCCGCCCGCCTGACGGGGTCAGGACGCGATCAGCCCCTCTTCGACCGCCAGGCGAGTCAGCCCTGCCACGCTGCGAATCTCCAGCTTCTTCATCAGGCTCTCGCGATGCGTCTCGACGGTGCGCGGGCTGATGCCGAAGCGTCCGGCGATCTCCTTGTTCGTTTCGCCGTTGGCGATGCCTTCGAGCACGTCACGCTCGCGCGCCGTGAGGAGGGCCAGCTTCGACGCCCGCGCGGTGCGGTTCGATTCGACGCGCAGCGCGTCGCTCAACCGCGTCGCCATCGCCGGACTGAACACGGACTCACCGCGATCCACGGCGCGCACCGCATCGCGAAGCTCAGCGGGCGAGGAGTCCTTGCGCAGGTAGCCATGCGCGCCGGCCCGCACGCCCTGCAGCACGTACTCGGCCTCGTCGTGGACGCTGAGAATGAGGACGCGGGCATCCGGCGCGACGCGACGGATGTCGCCGATCACTTCCAGTCCGCCGCCGTCGGGCATCGAGACATCGAGCAGGATCACGTCGGGCTCGCACTCGCCCGCGAGTTTCACGGCTTCGGCGCCACCGGCCGCCTCGCCTGCGATGTCGAACCCATGGCCCGCTGCGAGCACGTTGCGGATCCCTTCCCGCACCAGCGCATGGTCGTCGGCCACGAGCACGCGAATCCTCGGTTCTCCATTCATACCGCAACCTGCGCCAGGGGCAGTCTCACCGTCAGCCGCGCGCCACCATCGGCGGCGTCACCAATCGCCATCGTCCCGCCTAACGCGCCGAGTCGTTCGGCCATGCCGGCGAGACCGAGGCCCGAGTCGAGCCCCTGAGAACGATGTGCCGTCCCGGCCGCTCCTGCCAGCCCGCGGCCGTCGTCGCGCACCTCGAGGTCGAGTGTCGTGCCGTCGTGGACCAGTCGGACCGTGACCGATCGTGCGGCCGCGTGCCGCGCCACGTTCGACAACGCCTCCTGGAGCGCGCGAAACAGTGCGAGCTCCGCGTCGCGCGAGAGCGCTGGCAGCGCCGCGGGGGCGTCGAACGCCACGGCGAGCCCCGTCCTCTCGACGAAGCCGTCGACGAGCGCTCGCAGCGCCGGCAGGAGTCCCAGCTCGTCGAGCAAGGGCGGCCGAAGGTCGCGGGTGACGTTCCGGATGCTGCGCATTCCGGTGTCGACGAGCTCGAGCACGCGATCCATGCGCGGCGCGAGCTCGGGGGCCACCGTCTCCCGAAGGACTCCAAGCTGCAGCTTCACGGCCGCGAAGGCCTGCGCGGTCTCGTCGTGCAGCTCCAGCGCGATGCGTCGGCGCTCGTCCTCGTGCTGGCGTACCATCCGCGCCGAGAGCTGCTCGAGCTGTCGTGTTCGCGTGGCGAGGCGAGTGGTGAGGTCCGCGTTCTCCAGCGCGGCACCGACCTGACGTCCGAGCGTGCGGAGAAACTCGTCGCCGAGCGCCGTGAAGGGGTCACCCGCGTCCCCGACGATGACCAGCGCGCCGACGTGGGACGCCTCGCGGAGGATCGGGAGCACCGCGACGTAGGCGTACGTCCGGTGTCCGGGAACGAACGGATCCGGCCAGTCGCGCGCGACGGCCGGGGATCCGGACGCGGCGGCTCGCCGCATGGGCTCCCACGCCAGCCCGACCGCGGCACGTCCAGCCCAGACCGCACACTCGCCAAGCCCCCGGACGATCGTCGCCGCCTCGTTAGGCTCTACGCTCGTCTGCCTGTGCGCCTCGGCCGGCAGGACCAGCGCACTCCCCCGCACCCCACCAAGCGCGAGTGGCCGCGCCAGCAACGTGGCGACGACGTCGAGGGCATGACCGTTCCCGACGCCGTCACCTCCGTGGCCGGCGGCCTGCAAGTCCCCGGAGAGCGCGGATAGGGTCGCGAGCCCGCGACGGAGATCCTCGACGACGAGAAGCAGAATGGCGACGCCGAGGG